>Ga0210017_1005512_pt1 | contig 10113 bp, 10 predicted proteins | sample CryGeyCG2014_020_FD_183966 | JGI IMG/M metagenome (GOLD analysis project Ga0210017, IMG submission 183966) | Groundwater microbial communities from aquifer - Crystal Geyser CG08_land_8/20/14_0.20 (SPAdes) (version 2) | ecosystem: Environmental > Aquatic > Deep subsurface > Groundwater | place... | reverse complement strand
AAAAAATATTTTTTGAAAAAACCTAAAGAAGGTTATTTCATCTGGATAAAAAAACAGATTGATTTTCCTCTTTTTGCCTGTATAAGTATTGCTTCCAAAAATATTCAACAGGAGCTTGGAAACCTTTTGGTTGTAGAGAAAAATTTGAATATTTCGCTTCTGGGAACCTGTAATACATTAAAGAAAAATTTGTGCGGAGTTCATAAAGCTGAAGGAAAAATTATTTTAAAAGAAAATTCTTCATTAAATTATGAACATATCCATTCTTGGGATAGAGAAGATATAGTTTTGCCAAATTACGAATTCCTTTTAGAGAAAAATTCAAAATTAGATTATACCTATAAAAATCTTTTTACTCCCAAAAAACTTAAAATTAAGACAATCTTAAACCTTCTTGAGGAAGCAAGCTGCAACCTAAAAATAGTGGCAGATTGCAATTTTACCGAGGCAGAAATTATAGATACCTTAGTTTTGAAGGAGAAAGGAGCTTCGGGGCAAATTCAATTAAGATTGGTTGGAAGAAAAAACAGCAAAATATTAGCTCACGCTCAAATTTTAGCCGGAGCCCCCTCCAAAGGTCATTTAGAATGCCAGGGATTATTAATTGATAAAAGTTCAAGTATTTCTTTGGTGCCGGAATTAATCTGCAAGAATAAGCAATCCCAGATAACCCACGAAGCCTCAATAGGTAAAATCGAAGAAGAGCAGTTAAATTATTTAAGGATGCGGGGATTAAACGAAAAAGAAGCAATAAATTTAATCATTAACGGATTTTTGAGTATATGATTAAAGAGATAGGTTCACTGGAGAAAATTAAAACCGAAATTTTAAGTTGTAAAAAGTGCCCGCTTTATAAAACAAGGAATCATCCGGTGATCGGAGAAGGAAGCTCTCGGGCAAAAATAATGTTTTGCGGTGAGGCCCCCGGCTATAATGAAGATAAAACAGGCCGTCCTTTTTGTGGGGCAGCCGGGAAAATTTTAGATGAATTATTGGAATCGACAGGGATAAAAAGAGAGGAGGTTTTTGTTACAAACATTTTAAAAGACAGACCGCCGGGAAATCGCGACCCCAAAAAAGAAGAAATTGAAGCTTGTGGACCCTATTTAGATCGGCAGATTGAAATCATAAAGCCAGAAGTAATTTGTACTTTGGGAAACTTTTCCACTGCCTATATTTTTCAAAAGTACGGTTTAAAAGACCAGATTCAGGGTATCTCTAAAATTCACGGAAAAGTTTTTAAAGTAACCTTCACATCAAATTTTGGTGTGGGGGTCAAAAGTATTAAAATCATTCCCTTATATCATCCGGCCGTAGCTACTTATAATATTAATATGAAAGAAGTGCTCAAAAGAGACTTCCGAGCCTTAAAGAATTTATAAACCCACTGCTTTTGTAATTCTCTAATGGGGTTGACTACCATTTATGCTTAAATTAAGGTATAATAAATGAAGTTGGGGATAACTCCCGGCGGGAGACCGCTTTAACTCGTGTCAAACGAGACGAGAGTAACCGATAAAAGGTCGATCATTTTATTAGTTTAAATTAAAATTATTCAAATATTATGGAAGGTTATTGCGTAAAATGTAAAAAGAAACAGGAAATACAGAATCCTAAGGAAATAATCATGAAGGGAAAGGGTGGAATGAAAAGAAAAGCGATGACTGGTACCTGCCCGAAGTGCGGGACCAAGATGTTCAGGATTATGGGGAAAGCCTAAATGTTGAGAATTTCCGGAAGTTCTTAGACGATGTTCGCCTAAAAGCCGCCTTTGGCGGCTTTTAGGGTTTTATTTAAATTGCTATACTAAAAACCAGTATGATCAAAACCGGTTCAAAATGGGTTTCAGGAATATTGGCTAGCTTATTTTGCCTTAATATTCTGGCCTGGCTTGCGGTTTACGATTTAAGCCAATCTCAATTTCTGGAGGTTACCTTTTTTGACGTCGGTCAGGGCGATGCCATTTTTATTCAAACTCCCCAGCGCCATCAGATTCTAATTGATGGCGGGCCGGATGATGCCATTTTAGAAAAACTGGGCAATGAGATGCCTTTTTGGGACAGAACTATTGATTTAATAATTTTAACCCATCCCGAGCGCGACCATATTACCGGCCTAATCGAAGTTTTAAAAAGCTATAAAGTTGAAAATGTTCTCTGGACCGGTGTTTTGCGTGATACGGCTGAATATAAAGAGTGGGAAAAATTAATCAAAGAAGAAGAAAAAAGGGGAGCTAAAATTCATATCGCTAAATCCGGCCAAACAATCATCTGTCCGGGATGGCTTCCCGGCGTTCTGCCGGGAAGCCATCCCGGCGGAAAACTTTTTTTAGATATTCTATATCCTTTTGAAAATTTGGAAGGGGAAGAAATTAAAGACAGTAATAATACTTCAATAATAGCCCGCTTGATTTTTGATAAAGTTTCCTTTTTGTTCACCGGCGATGCCTATATGTCAGTGGAGAGAAAACTTATTAAAAAAGGAGCAGAAATTGACTCCGACATTTTAAAAGTTGGCCATCACGGGAGCAAAACCTCATCGGCTCCAGAATTTATCAAAGTCGTCTCTCCGGAAATTGCCGTGATTCAGTGCGGTAAAAATAATCCTTACGGCCACCCCCATGCGGAAACTCTTCAAATCCTCGAGGGCACTAGAATTCTAAGAACTGATTTAGACGGCGATATCAAAATCATCAGCGACGGAGCGCAATATATTATTAAGTAAAAAATCCCGAATGGATCGGGATTTTTTCTTCTTACACTCCGGGCAGAAGAATTTTTTTAGCTAATTCTATTGCTTTATCGAGATCGTCTACGATAAATCCGGCTATTTCTCGCAGCATTGGATGGTCGTGAGGATTGCCTTCTTTTTCTATTACAAGAATAATCGGTTTTATTCCATTATCACCCCAGCCAAACTCTAATACCGATCCGATGGAAACTTTTTTGGCATCGAGAAAATTTACTAAAATTGCATCGGCGCGTTTTACATCAAATCTGTCTCGGCAGGTAATTCCCTTTCCGGAAGAAAGCGGATTGTCTTCGTAGCTTGATTTCACATTTTTCTCATTTTTTAGGATGTTTTTTCCTCTCATTGGAGAAAGAACTTTGATTTGAGGCGGCATTCTGTCTGCAACATATTTCCGCCAATCAATAGAATCCCCATAAGAGATGCCTGTAATTGGGCCAGCTAAATAAAGGTAAAATACTTCTTTCACTTTTATCCTCCTTGGCTTTCTTTATATCGTCCCTAAATAAAAATTGTTAAATAGCTGTCTGCTGAAACTACCATTTATTAGTTTGTTTGTCAAATTTTTGAAAGAGTGGTATAAATAAAATGTATGACACAACATCCCAAAGAGGAAAAAACGGTAATTTTAATAAAACCGGACGGGGTCAAGAGGGGATTGATAGGAGAAATTATTTTCCAGGTTGAAAAGAGAGGATTAAAGATTATTGCCTTAGAGATGGTTCGAGCTACCCCGGAGCAAATTGACGGACATTATCCAAAAGACGGAGCCTGGATCCAAAGATTGGGAGAAAAAACCTTAAAGAATTATAGAGATTATGGACTTGATACTAAAGAAGAATTTGGCACCGAAGATCCTTTAGAAATCGGCAAAACCGTTCGGAGCTGGCTGATAGATTTTATGACTTCGGGCCCAATAGTTAAAATGGTGGTTAAAGGAATTCATGCCATAGATATGGTCAGAAAAATCGTTGGGCCCTCGATGCCTTCTCAAGCCGAAATGGGAACTATTCGGGGGGACTTTTCGGTAGACGATGCCACGGCTGCCAATCGGGACAAAAGAGCAATTCATAATATTATTCATGCTTCCGAAACTCCTGAAGAAGCCGAACACGAATTAAAATTTTGGTTTGCTCCGGAAGAGATACATGATTATAAGAGAGCGGAAGAGGATATAATGTTTTAAACATTAGGACTTGAAATAATCGGAGAACAGTTCTCCGATTATTTGTTGACAGAATAGTTTTTATATGGTAAGTTAATAAGTAAATTTAGTTCTTTGTTGATTTAATTCTTTAAAGTATCGCAGGAAACGGAGGTTTAAATGAGGATTTCTTTTGATTTGGACGGCGTTATTGCCGACGGGCACCATTGGTTTTTCCGAATTATGGAGGGAATAAAAAAAGTTGATGATAAGTTAACAGAGCTTGTAGAGCTGGAGTATTATGCTTCCCGGCCTTTAAAGTTTCACCCCAATCTTTTTTTGGCTTCGGAAGACGAGGGATTTATTATTACTGCCCGGAAGCCAAAAGCAAAAAAAATTACGAAAAGTTGGCTTAAGAGATACGGCATTACTCTTCCCGTAATTTTTGTTGACCAGGCAGGAGAGATTGATTGGAACGAATACCAGCTGGCATCTGTCAAGGTTGCCCAATTAAAAGCTAAAGCCATCCAGGAGTTGGGAGTTGATGTTCATTTTGACAACAATCCAACCATTATTAGAAAGCTGCGAGAGGAATTCCCCGGGGTAAAAGCTATTCTTATCGGGGGAGAAGAAGAATTCATATCCTGAATATGGATTGATTAAAACAGCTGCCTTTTTGGAGCTGTTTTTATTTTTGTTTTGGCTTTTGTTTTGGCTTGACAGGAAAATATGCTATAATGAAAGTAGCCCTGTTGAAAACTTTCTTGAGATTCTGGGACAAATTTACTTTTAGGGAGTCTTATATTTTTCCCCGCCGTGGCGGGGGATTGCGGACACCCACCTGGATGATTTTCCGGAAGAATTCTCCAGAAGGATGACAGGGCATAAAAGCGTCGCCGCATTTGTGACGGCGCTTTTAGTTTTAATATTAGCGATTGCAATTTGACTCATTTTGGGCAGAAAGATAAGATTATGAGTCCGGGTCTCGTAATTTTAAAACGGCCGCGTCAGACGCGGCCGTTTTAATTGGTCGGGGTGGCGGGATTTGAACCCGCGAAATGTCTCCAGCACCCCATGCTGGCGCCCTAAACCACTAGGCCACACCCCGAAATTATTTCCTTTTTCCCAGCGCCTTAATGCATTTGGTGCAGGCCTTAACTCTTTTTCCGGCAAATTTTTTGTAAGCCGGTTTTTTTATGTCAACAGGAATTCTGGCCCACTGTAAATTTGGGTATTTTCTCTTTTTGATGGTCGGATTGTACTTTCCTCGAAGTTTTTTTAGTTTCCAAGCCATGATTCCTTTTTTCCCGCAAATTTGGCAAATCCTGCTCATAGTATTTTAATTGTATCAAGGTTCCCTATTTTTTTCAAGCGAGCAATTTATTTTTTTCCAATGTCATGGTATATTAAAACTAGTTATGCTGACTATTTTTTCTTTAATTGTTTTACTTTTTTCAATCATTATTCATGAGATTGCTCACGGCAGTATGGCTTTGCATTTGGGCGATCCGACGGCAAAATACGCCGGCCGCCTAACTTTGAATCCATTAAAGCATATCGATCCTTTCGGCACGATTATTTTACCCTTGTTATTGATTGTTATAAGAAGTCCCTTTGTAATCGGTTGGGCAAAACCTGTTCCAATTAATCCTTACAATTTTCGAGACCAGAAGTGGGGAGCATTGAAGGTGTCGGTAGCCGGCCCCAGTATGAATTTTTTAATAGCCGTAATTTTCGGCCTAATTAACCGTTTTTTGCCTTTAAGCGGCGAGATTAAATTTAGTATAATAAATTTTTTTGTCACCGGCCAGCAAGAAGCTCTTTTTTCTACGCTTCAGTCTTCTTCTCTTGCTTCGGTCTTCTTGCTTTTTATTATTATATGTATTTACAATTTTGCCTGGGGGATATTTAACTTAGTTCCTATTCCGCCCTTAGACGGTTCTCACGTTCTTTTTACTTTCTTATCAGAGAAATATGCAAAAATTAAATTCTTTTTGCAGCAATATAGTCTTTTCATTTTGATTTTCTTCATATTTCTTGGCGGCTTGCATCTGGTTTTCAAAGGAGCAATATCTCTTTGCTTTTTAATCTGCGGCCAGCCTTTTACAATATAACTTATTACGCGCCCCGGGCGCGTTAGAGGGCAGGGCGCGTTGGTATTATTGACTTTGATTTTTGGATTTGCTAAAGTAATAATTAAGCGCTAAAATTACGATCAGAAAAAAAAGAGGGAAACGACATAACGGTTGCCATAAAAAATTTTTTTATTTTTTGAGCGAAGTGCTCGGTTCGGTGTCAGAGCACATAACTATATGCTCGACCGAGCACTAAAAACTAAAGGTTTTTAGTGCTCTGGCTCCTTTTATTCGCATGCCCACGATTCACCAACTAATTAAAAAAAAGAGAAAAAGAGCAAAAAAGTCGTCCAAGACGCCGGCTTTGACTTTTGGTTTTAATGTTTTTAAAAATAGACCCAGAGAATATCCTTCTCCATTTAAAAGAGGAGTTTGTTTAAAAGTTTTTACCATTACTCCCAAAAAACCGAATTCGGCTTTAAGAAAAGTAGCCAGAGTTATGTTAACCAATGGAATGGAGGTTACGGCTTACATTCCCGGTGAAGGCCATAATTTGCAGGAGAACTCGATAGTTTTGCTTCGGGGAGGAAGAGTAAAGGATTTGCCGGGAGTAAGATACCATATAGTAAGGGGAGTATTGGATACCGGAGGAGTAGAAGGAAGGAAGAGAGAGAGGAGCAGATACGGCACAAAATTAGAAAAGTAAATTCTAAATTCGAAATCCTAAATTCTAAACAAATTCAAAACTCTAAATTCAAAAATCCAAACAAATAGTTTAGGATTTAGAAATTAGGATTTAGGATTTCTTTTGCAAAACAAAAGGTTTATGGGAAGAAAAAAGAAGATCAAAAAAAGAATAATTTTGCCCGACCCCCTTTATGATAACACGATGGTTGCCCAATTCACTAACTATTTGATGAGACGGGGCAAAAAAACTATTGCCAGGAAAATTATTTATGGCAGCTTTGATATTATAAAGGAAAAAACTCAGAAAGAGCCCCTGGAGGTTTTTGACGGAGCTATAAAAAATGTTTCCCCGTTTCTGGAGGTAAAACCAAAGAGAATAGGAGGGGCTACTTATCAGGTTCCAAGGGAAGTAAAGGGGGCAAGACAAATATGTTTAGCCATGAGATGGATAATTAATGCGGCAAAAGCTAAAAAAGGAAAACCAATGAAAGAAAAATTAGCCGAAGAATTAATTAATGCTTTTAATAATACCGGTCAAGCAGTAAAGAAAAAAGAAGATATGCACCGAATGGCAGAAGCAAATAGGGCTTTTGCTCATTTTGCCTGGTAATGCGCTCAGCAAGGCTGGCTCGAGGAGCACGCCGTCGGCTTAAGTAGTAGCAGCGAATTTATTTCCAGCCGCGGCTATTTCTCGCCGAGCCTTACAACTTCTTTACTGAAATACAAACTAATTTTTGGGCTCGGCTGCGAAGTGCTCCTCTTACCAGCCTTGCCTCGCTTAAAGCTTTGACATCTAACATTTGACATTTTTATTATGCCCAGGAAGTATCCCATTGAGAAAGTTAGAGATATTGGCATTATTGCCCATATTGATGCCGGAAAAACAACCGTAACCGAGCGGGTGCTTTTTTATACCGGAGTATCTCATAAGATTGGTGAAGTTCATGACGGTCAAGCAATTATGGATTGGATGGTTCAAGAAAGGGAAAGGGGAATTACTATTACTTCGGCTGCTATTACTTGTTTTTGGACGCCCGGAGAATATTTAACTAAGGAGAAAACTAATGAACATCAGATTAACATTATTGATACTCCGGGACATATTGATTTTACGGTTGAAGTTCAAAGGTCTTTAAGGGTTTTAGATGGGGCAGTGGTAGTTTTTGATGGGGTAGCCGGAGTGGAGCCTCAATCTGAGACGGTCTGGCATCAGGCAGATAAATTTAATGTCCCCAGAATCTGTTTTATTAATAAATTGGACAGGGTAGGGGCTGATTTTGAAAAGAGTCTTCAATCTATTTGGCAAAAACTTTCTCCGGAAGCTTTAGCTCTGCAGATACCTATCGGTAGAGAAAACAAATTTGAAGGAGTAATTGATCTTTTAACCATGAAAGCCTTGAAGTTTGAAGGAGATTTTGGTCAGGACGTGAAAGAGAAAGAAATCCCCGAAAATTTATTAGAAAAAGCAAAAGAGTGGAGAAAAAAATTAATAGAAAAAATTGCAGCCGAAAATGAAGTTTTGCTTGAGAAATATTTACAGGGCAAAGAACTTTCAATAGAGGATTTAAAAAGAGTTTTAAGAAGAGCAACTATAAATTATAAACTAATTCCCGTCTTTTGCGGTTCTGCTTTAAAAAATAAGGGGATACAACCTTTATTAGACGGGGTGGTGAATTTTCTGCCAAGTCCCCGTGATATTCCCCCGGCAAGGGGAACAGATCCTAAAACCGGTAAGGCCTTAGAAAGAAAAGCCGATGATGAAGAAGCTTTTGCCGCTTTAGCTTTTAAAATTGCTAGCGATCCTTATGTGGGAACCTTAACCTATTTTCGGGTTTATTCCGGTTCTCTAAAAAGAGGTTCTTATTTATTAAACACTAATACTCAAGAAAAAGAGAGAATTGGTCGGATTTTAAGGATGCATGCTCAAGAGCGGGAAGAAGTTGAAGAACTGTTTACCGGAGACATTGCCGCGACGGTCGGTCTTAAAAATACCAGTACCGGTCACACTTTATGCGACAGCAATAACCCCATTTTACTCGAAAAAATTACTTTTCCCGAGCCGGTAATTTCTATTAGAATTGAGCCTAAAACTAAAGCCGACCAGGAAAAAATGAGTTTGGCTTTAAAAAAGCTGGCAAATGAAGATCCTACTTTTAGAGTAAAGGGCGATTTAGAGACAGGGGAGACTATTATTTCTGGAATGGGAGAATTGCATTTAGATATTATTGCAGATAGAATGAAGAGAGAATTTAAGGTAGAAGGTAATGTCGGCCGACCTCAGGTAGCTTACAAAGAAACGATTTTACAAATAGCTGAAGCCGAAGGGAAATATATTAGGCAATCCGGAGGAAGGGGGCAGTACGGACATGTTTGGTTGAGAGTAGAACCTAAAAATCGAGGAGAGGGATTTGAATTTATTAATGAAATTAAGGGAGGAATTATTCCCCGGGAATTTATTCCGGCCGTAGAGAAAGGAGTAAAGGAAGCCATGGATAAGGGAGTGGTAGCTAACTATCCAATGGTAGATGTGAGCGTTGCTCTATATGATGGTTCTTTCCACGAGGTTGATTCTTCAGAGGCGGCATTTAAAATTGCCGGTTCTATCGCTTTCCAGGCAGCCGCTAAAAAGGCTAAACCGGTTCTGTTGGAACCAATTATGAGATTGGAAGTAATTGTCCCTTCAGAATTTTTTGGAGATATTGTCGGAGATTTATTAGCTAAGCGAGGCAAAATAGAAGAGACAAAAGATAGGCTGCAACTTAAAGTAGTTGGCGCTTCAGTCCCCCTGGCTGAAATGTTTGGCTACGCTACTTCTCTTCGTTCTTTCACCGAGGGGAGAGGAATATTTACGATGGAATTTGACCATTATGAAGTTGTGCCTCCGAACATAACTCAAGAAATAAGTGAAGGGAAAAGGAGGTAGTTGAAACTTGAAACTTGAAGCATATCAATGTATAATTAACATATGAACATTGATGAACTTAAACAAATAGTTAAAAACGAAGAAGGAAAGATTATTATTATGGAAAACGGAAAGCCTTCTTTAGTCGTTATGAGTTTTGAAGAGTACAAAAAAAAATTGAAAAAAAATAATTTTGTTCCGCCAGTTGGCGAATTAGCCTCATTTTCCAATTTGCTTCCCAAAAGGAAATTACCTAAAGAATTACAGGAAGAAGAATTAAAAATTGAAGACTTACCGTTTTAGAGCCATTGACATTTATTTTTGGTTTAATATAATAATAATTAGTATAACCTAAAACATGAAACCCGGAGCCTGAAACCCGAAACCTTCAATAACGTTTCAAGTCTCAAGTTTCAAGTTTCAAGAAAATATGGCTGAAAAAGAAAAATTTGTGAGGGAAAAACCTCATGTTAATATCGGTACCATTGGTCACGTTGACCACGGTAAAACTACTTTAACAGCGGCTATTCTTAAATTGACGGGGATGAAGGGATTAA
>Ga0210017_1005510_pt1 | contig 10114 bp, 7 predicted proteins | sample CryGeyCG2014_020_FD_183966 | JGI IMG/M metagenome (GOLD analysis project Ga0210017, IMG submission 183966) | Groundwater microbial communities from aquifer - Crystal Geyser CG08_land_8/20/14_0.20 (SPAdes) (version 2) | ecosystem: Environmental > Aquatic > Deep subsurface > Groundwater | place... | reverse complement strand
CCTGACCCTTAAGATACACATTGTTTGCGTCTTTGGCGTACTTTCCCTCTAGCACAACAAAGCTGGCGGGGTCGGCGCCGGCAATCACCTGACCCTTAAGATACACATTGTTTGTGTCCTTGGCGTAATTGTTCTCTAGCATGACAAAGCTGGCGGGGTCGGCGTCGGCAATCACCTGACCCCAAAAATACACATGGTTTTTGTCCTTGGCGTAATCTTCGCTCAACACAACAAAGCTGGCGGGGTCGGCGTCGGCAATCACCTGACCCTTAAGATACACATTGTTTGTGTCCTTGGCGTAATTGTTCTCTAGCATGACAAAGCTGGCGGGGTCTGCGCTTGTTAGTATACTACCTATATAATACACATTGTTTGTGTCCTTGGCGTAACCGTTCTCTAGCACAACAAAGCTGGCGGGGTCGGCGTCGGCAATCACCTGACCCTTAAGATACACATTGTTTGCGTCTTTGGCGTACTTTCCCTCTAGCACAACAAAGCTGGCGGGGTCGGCGCCGGCAATCACCTGACCCTTAAGATACACATTGTTTTTGTCCTTGGCGTAATCGTTCTCTAACACAACAAAGCTAGCGGGGTCGGCGTCGGCAATCACCTGACCCCAAAAATACACATTGTTTGTGTCCTTGGCGTAATATTCGCTCAAAGTAACAAAGCTGGCGGGGTCGGCGCTTGTTCGTATCTTACCTAAATAATACACATGGTTTTTGTCTTTGGTGTAATATTCGCTCAAAATGACAAAGCTGGCGAGGTCGGCGTCGGTAATCGCCCGACCCCCATAATACGCATGGTTTTTGTCCTTGGCGTAACCGTTCTCTAGCACAACAAAGCTGGCGGGGTCTGCGCTTGTTAGTATACTACCTAAATAATACACATTGTTTGTGTCCTTGGTGTACTTGTTCCCTAGCACAACAAAGCTGGCGGGGTCGGCGCTTGTTCGTATCTTACCTAAATAATACACATGGTTTTTGTCTTTGGTGTAATATTCGCTCAAAACAACAAAGCTGGCGAGGTCTACGTCGGCAATCACCTGACCCGCATAATACGCATGGTTGGTGTCCTTGGTGTAATGGTTCCTTAGCACAACAAAGCTGACGGGGTCGGCGTCGGTAATCGCCCGACCCTCACGAAACACATGGTTTTTGTCCTTGGTGTAATATTCGCTCAAAATGACAAAGCTGGCGGGGTCGGCGTCGGCAATCATCCAACCCTTACGAAACACATGGTTTTTGTCCTTGGCGTACTTTCCCTCTAGCACAACAAAGCTGGCGGGGTCGGCGCTTGTTCGTATCTTACCTAAATAATACACATGGTTTTTGTCTTTTGCATAACCTTCGCTCAAGACGACAAAGCTTGCGGGGTCGGCACCGATAATCGCCCTATACCCATAATACGCATTGTTTTTGTCTTTGGCGTAACCTTCGCTCAAGACGACAAAGCTGGCGGGGTCTGCGCCGTCAATCGCCTGACAGTAATAATACACACGATTTTTGTCTTGTAGATAAGAAAAAATTAGGTGATACCTGTTGGATGCCATATCCGCATCATCCGGTATTGGTGGATCTCCAACAAAAGAATAATCTGCGAAATCATCGACAGAAAGCGGTGACGAGAAGCCCGCGGATTTGCATTGTTCATTATACTGTTCTATGTCCTGTTTGGTTGCCTGTCGATTCGCGCGTGGCGTGTCGGAGTCAAATTGAGAAACCGCGGGTACTTCATTTTCATTTCCATCGCCTTCAGACGATAGTACAGATTTATCCTCTTTCTGCCCGCTTGACAGAGACCACCCGATAGCGACACCTCCGACAACAACAAAAAACACAATGCCCGCCACGATTACTATGCCAACGCTTTTTTTGCGCGTGGAGAGACCCGCCGGCGCGGCGGAGACTTTTCCGGCATCGCTTTCGCTTTCGTTATTGCTTATTGATACCGGCGGTGGCGTTTCGCGCGGCGTTGTCATTTCACATGCCGTGTTCAGCCCTTCCGCTACATCGGCGGGGTTCCACCCGCTCCGCAGAAGTTCTTGCTCGATGGCATCGCGTGAGATTCCGTTCTTGACGCATGATGTGATATATTCAATGAGTTTTTGGTCGGTCATGGAGATTTGTGTGATTTTTACTGTACTGTTTAGAATTTCACTTTCACTGGCTCTTTCGCTTCCGATCCCTCTTCAAGTTCGAAAAATTCGCGCGTTTCAAACTTGAACATACCAGCAACAATATTGCTTGGGAATGAATCGGTCATAATATTAAGGTCGCGCACGTTCGCGTTGTAAAACCGGCGCGCGGCTTGTATCTTATTCTCCGTGTCGGAGAGTTCGCGCTGAAGCTCAAGAAAGTTCTGGTTCGCTTTCAAGTCAGGATACGCTTCGGCGACGGCAAAAAGCGATTTGAGCGCCCCGGCGAGCATATTTTCCGCTTGCGCCTTTTCGGCAACGCCACCCGCGCCCATCGCGGCCGCGCGCGCTTTGGTCACATTCTCAAACGCTTCTTTTTCGTGAGTGGCATACCCTTTGACCGTTTCGACAAGATTCGGAATCAAATCATAACGACGTTTGAGTTGAACATCGATATCCGCCCACGCTTCTTTCGCCCGCGCCGTAAGCCGAATAAAACCATTGTACGAGAAAATCCCCCACAGAACAACCACTGCGATAATCGAAAGTATTACATAGATAATTTGCATACGTTTATTTTATATTCTCACTAATAAAAATTTATTCGACTTCAAAGTTAAGAAGATACGCTATGTATCATTTATTAAACCAGCGCCGCCAAACTTTCTTACCAATCTTCCATAATACCAGAAGCACCAATGCGACCGTAAGTATCCACAAGATGATGATGGGGAGATGGAACATGACCGCGATAATAAAGTTCATATACCCGACAAGACTCGCGAGCGCGTCTTTGATGGCAAGCTTCACCACGACAAGCGGACTCCACACTACCCCGAACACCTCGACATCCGCTTCCGAAATCAAACCCACATGTATCGTGGACAGATCGACCTGCTGACTCAAATATTTAAGCTGACCTTCTTGTGATTCAATGCGCCCGCGAAGGTCGGCGAGCCGGTCAGTAATGGTAACAATGTCATCGATTTTGGTCGCCCGTTTAAGTATCTCGGCATACTGCGTTTCTTCCGCTTTTAAGTTTTTCAGCCGCGCTTCGTAGTCGATAAACTGTTCGGTAACATCGCTTGCGTTTATATCCTCGCGCTCGATGGTAACCGCGATTGTTTTTATCTCGGCGACTGCCGCATCGAAATTCGTTGCCGGAACCCTGATAGCAACCGATCCCGCTTTTCTGTCTCCGGTGGTAATGTAGATATTGGCGTTTTCGACAAAACCGCCGTGCTTCCTTGCGATTGACTTTATGTCTTCAACCGCATCATCGGTTTTTTTGACTACAAGCGAAAGCGACGCGTTGTTGATAACTTTCCGATCAGTAACCACTGATGGTGATGTTGGCACCGGAACATTAACGCTTGAAGTTACATCGCCCTCCATCCCGCGTCCCATGAAGCCCGTATCGTATGAAACGGTTTTGGAATCCATTCCCAAAAGGTCATACTGAAATGGACCGGGTCGTCCGCCCATGACTCCGAGCACAGCCAACACTATTACAAAAACAACAACTGTCGTCACTCCGCTCGCGATGATTGGTTTCTTGTTTCTGATGACAAGATTCCGCGCTTCTTTTGTGTTCATAAGAAAAAATTATGACTAATTTATTTTATTGCGTAATTATACCAAAAGACACCACCGAAAACAACAACGCCATAGGTGCGTTGTTGTTGTTTTTTGAGTTTTTTATGGCGTTGCGATCTAGTAATCCATCCCCATACCGCTTCCTCCCATACCGCCCGTCGGAGCATCGCTTTCCTTTTTAGGTTCGTCGGCGATGGCGACTTCGGTCGTCAGAAGCACTGCCGCCGCGCTTGCGGCGTTCTGTACGCCACTTCGCGTCACCTTCACCGGATCAATGATCCCTTCGGCGATCATATCGGACACAATCTTATCCTTGCCCGCGTTATACCCGGAATTACCTTTCCCTTCTTTTACCTTCTCAACAATGATCGATCCGTCGCCACGTCCCGAGTTTTTGGCGATCTGAGCAAGCGGAGCATCAAGCGCCGAGAGCAATATCTCCGATCCAATCTCGAACTCGCGATCAAAATTCTTGACCGGCGACTTTATGCTCTTCTCCCGCACGCTGGCGGCCGCCTTGATAAGCGCCGTGCCGCCACCAGGGACGATCCCCTCCTCGATCGCCGCCTTGGTCGCGTTCACCGCGTCCTCGATCTTAAGTTTGAGATATTTCATTTCTGTTTCCGTCGCCGCGCCAACTTTGATAACGGCAACACCGCCCGATAACTTCGCGATCCGCTCCTCGATCTTTTCAATATCAAATTTTGAATCTAACTGCTTTACCTGTTGTTTAAGCTGAGAAACACGCGCGGTAATATCCGCTTTTTTTCCTTTGCCACCAACGATCACCGTCTTATCCTTCGTCGCAATAACCTTCCGAACATTGCCGAGCATCGATGGTTCAGCGTTTTCAAGTTTTATTCCAAGTTCTTCAGAAACGACTTTTGCGCCTACCGTCACGGCTATATCTTCGAGCATTTCTTTTTTTCGGTCGCCGTATCCCGGCGCTTTTATCGCAAGAATATTGAACGCGCCGCGTAAGCGGTTAACCACAAAGGTCGCGAGCGCTTCACCGTCAACATCATCGGCGACAATAACAAGGTCTTTTTTCCCTGACTGAGCAAGCTTCTCGAGAAGCGGCAAAATATCCTTGAGCATCGATATTTTTTTGTCGGTGATCAGAATAGAAACATCTTGATATTCCGCTTCCATGCGCTCCGGATTGGTTACCATGTATGGCGAAAGATACCCCTTGTCGAATTCCATACCCTCGACAACCTCAGACTCGATCCCAAATGACTGCGATTCCTCAACGGTTACCACGCCATCCTTGCCAACGCGCTCGATAGTTTCAGCGATAATTGTGCCCATTTCTTCTGACTCTGACGAGATAGACGCGACTTGCTTGATCTCCTCTTTGCTTTTGATCGGTTTCGACATGTCACGAAGTTCTTTGACGACAGCCTCGGCCGTTTTTTCTATGCCATACCGCATCCCCATTGCGTTCACCCCCATCGCGGTTTGTTTCATTCCCTCGGCAACGATCGCTTGAGTCAGCACCACCGCGGTCGTCGTGCCATCGCCTGCCATGTCGTTGGTCTTACTCGCAACTTCTTTCACGATTTCAGCACCCATGTTCTCGAACTTTTCCGAAAGGACGATATACTTCGCGATCGAAACACCGTCATTCGTGATCATTGGCGCGCCGTAACCTTTGTCGAAGACGACGTTGCGCCCGCGCGGACCGAGCGTAACCTTAACCGCGTCAGCAACCTTGTCGACACCGTTCTTGAGCGCCGAGCGCGCCCTTTCGTTGAAAATGATCTGTTTGCTCATAGTGTTTTATCGTAATGTTAAAAAGTTTTAAAAATGATCTCTGGTGTTATTTTATCACCGCGAGAATGCTGTCTTCTCTGATAATGTAGTATTCTTCGCCGTCAACCTTGATCTCGTCAGGACCGTATTTTGAGAAAACGACGACATCGCCAACATGAACGCTCAAAGGAAGCACTTTCCCGTCATCATTTATCTTTCCATCGCCGACAGCAATGACCTTCCCTTGTTCCGGCTTTTCTTTGTTAACCGTTTCGGGGATGATAATGCCCGACGCGGTCTTCTTCGCATCGTCAGCCGAAATCGGCTTCACGAGAACACGATCATGAAGCGGCATGATCTTTTTCTTTTTGGTTGCGACGTTTGCACTCATAAAATTGTTATTAAACTAAACGATTAAAAACTTCGACAACGTACAGAAAATGTACGCCAAGTGATTGAAATTATACTCTTTCATCACTTATTGTCAAACGTTTGTATAAGGCTACCCACTTTTGCACTCTTGCGGCAATTGATTGGCTGGTAATGATAAGAGGAATTGTACTGGAGAAAGTTTGTTTCCGAAAGCATGATGCACACATAAGGATAATATGTGCGTACATTACCGAACACTCTTGTACTGACCGTATAAGAGTGTTTTTTGTTTTCCTTTATTGGACACCGAGTGTCTAATAAAAGGTGTCTCCATCCGCAAGCTCCGTAATGACCGACCTTACGGAGCTTGAACATGACCATGAAAACAAAGACGAATAGTATTGAGTCGGCATCACGAGAAATCATAGTACCAGTTTTTCTTGCAAGAGAATAGCAGCACTTATTAAATACAAAATCTCTTACCACTATTTTCCACGATCGTGGAAAATAGTGGTAAGAGTGTAAACTATCAGAAGTATTTATATAACATCTGTGGCAAAGTACATCACTTGGGAGTCGGACTCCCGTTACATATTCCCCTGCAAAATCCTGGCGCCCACTTTTTGGAACATCCAACGGCGCTTCCCGCGGGTTCGGTTATAACCGCAACCATTGATGACACGCGCGCGCTTGCCTGCAAAATCCAGTCGCTCATCACCAAAACCGCCTATGGCATGCCGCAACGGAGAGCCTCGGGCGTGGACGCTTCACGTATGCAGCTCATCATCGCGCTGCTCTCCCGCAAACTGAAGCTGCCCTTGGGATCCCAGGATGTGTTTGTGAATGCAGCGAGAGGACTTGAGGTGCGCGAACGCGCAAGCGATGCCGCAATTGCGGTGAGCATTATATCCGCCTTTCAGGATCGTGCGTTACCCAAGTACACCGCGATACTGGGCGAATTGGGACTCTCGGGTGAATTGCGTCCGGTAACGCATCTGGATCTCCGTATCAAAGAACTGGAACGGATGGGTATAACCGACGTATGGTTGCCAAAGCAAAAGCTCCCCGCAGTAAAAACGGTTGGTCTTCGGACAATTGCAACGCTTCAGGAACTCGCGCTCGCGCTCAAACCATGAAGCGTCAATCATATACCCTAGAATGTGCGAGTGTGTGACAGCAAATATACGCTTTACACCAATCCCCCAAACCACGGCCGTGGTTTGGGGGATTGGTAAAAGACAGGGTATCCATCATGTGCGTAATAGAAAAAACTAACCCCTCGTCATAAAGACCGAGGGGTTTTAAAAATAGTGGGAGAGGTGGTGATGAGATGGTTGTGATTTAGTCCTTCGGCGAGCAGATATACCGCTGCCCACAAATACAGGTGTACTGCTTCCTTCCCTTTGGACTGCATAGGTACTTCATTGCGAGTGGAAAATGCACGTAACACATGCTGCATACCCTTTGCCCATTATAGACGATGGGCGTTTTACGAGTACGAGTGCTTCGTGGTTGTACTGCGGGTGAAGTTGTTGTTGGCTCCATGGTACCTCCCTGTGGAATCCCTCCTCCCTCTCCCAGAAGGATCGAGGTATTGGAAAGATTATAGCAAAATACCAAATTCCTGTCAATAATGCTTAATCAGATAAACATACTGTACGAGATCGCCTGTCATATATGCATATTGGTCACTGGTTTATAAGTTTTGAGTTATTCCAGGTGAACTTTTTTGCCAAACGCCTGCATTCTTTCGGCAACGCGCGGGTAACGATCCAGTATTTCCAAAATATCATCCGCGATGCTATGTGTTTCAGCAATTAGTTTGGAGTTTGTCAGTCCTTGTGCCAGTGTATCGGAGAAGCCGGACTGCGCCACACCGGCAAATGACCCCGGACCTCGCAATTCCAGGTCTTTTTGCGCTAACATGAATCCATTCGTACTTGCGACAAGCGCGGCAAGACGCGTGCGTGTTACGGACGACCAACTGTCGGTAAAAAGAAAGCAGTGGCTTTGCTTGTCTGACCTGCCAACCCGACCCCTGAATTGATGGAGCTGCGCCAAGCCAAACCGTTCGGCACCCTCCACCATCATAACCGTCGCTTCTTGGATATCTACCCCGACCTCAACCACTGACGTTGCAACCAGTACCATAATCTCTCCCGATATGAATTTTTTTAAAACACTTTCTTTTTCTTCCTGCTTCATGCGACCATGCAGCATGCCGAGAGGGTAGCCGGAAAATGCGCCGTTTCCCAGCCGCTCATAGGTTTCCATAACCGAAGCTGACCCAAGCACGTCTGATGGGTCAATCAGAGGACACACGACAAACGCACGTCCGCCGCCATCCAATTCACGTCGCATGAATGCGTAGGCGTCCTCCCGCTGTTTGGGCGCGACGAGCGAGGTTTCAACGGGTTTACGGCCTTGGGGCAGCTCATCTAGCACAGTGAGCGCGAGATCGCCATACACGGTAAGCGCGAGCGTTCGCGGAATGGGTGTTGCGGTCATGGACAAGAGATGAGGTAGTGTTTGCGTGTGGTGCATTTTTTCGCGCAGCACTTTCCTCTGGGCAACGCCAAACCGATGCTGCTCGTCAATAATGGCAAGTGCAAGCTCATGAAATCGTACGCCCTTCTCCAATAATGCGTGTGTGCCAATGGCAATAGCTGCTGTCCCGTCCGCGATCATCTGTTGCGCTTTCCGAAGGTGCGCATCCTCTGATATGCCAAGGCGCGCGTATGCGCAATGTTCCCGTGTAACGAGCGCGAGAGGATGCGCTGTATGTGCAAACAATTTTACAAGCGTCGCAAAATGCTGTTCTGCAAGTATCGCGGTTGGCGCCAGGATCGCCGCTTGCTTGCCGACAAGAACCGCTTGCAGTATCGCCAATGCCGCAACCACGGTTTTCCCCGACCCAACATCCCCATCCAGTAAACGGTTCATGGGGTGCGGTTGTTCCATATCCCGCATGATGGCCCATGCGGCTTTTTTTTGCGCGCTGGTGAGTACAAAAGGCAACATTTTTACAAAATGATTGGTTGCTTCTTGCTGAAAAGGAACGGCTGGAGCAGAAAACGCATGAAGCTCTTTTTTTTGACGCAAGCGATAAAGTTGTAGGAGTAGTAATGCATCAAATTGTATGCGCCGCCGCGCGCGTTCAACTGACTCCGTATCTTCCGGATAATGCAGCGTTTCGACCGCGTCCTTAAGCTTGGGCAAGTTTGCATGCTCACGTTCCTTGTCCGGCAGCCAGTCCTTAATATCCGGTATGAGAGATTTCGCGCAGTCAATAAAAAAACGCATATGCTTATGCGTTAAACCTGCGGTGAGTGCGTAGGACGGGAGCATGCGTCCGGTATGTACGTTTGTTTTTCCTTCACGAATTTTTTCTACCATAGGTGCCGTAAAAATAAACGTCCTACCCTTGCGCTCCGGCATGCCGGAAACCGCGACGCTGTCGCCCTCTTGATACTGCTTTGCCAAAAACGGCTGATTAAACCAAACAAGCTTTACCGCACCCGTTTCGTCAGAGAGCATGGCTTCCACCACCAGCATTTTTTTTATCCTGCTACGCACCGTGGTAAGAGCGCCTATCGTTCCTGCAACCGTTACGTGCTCTCCTTCGCATAGTTCCAAAATCGGTACACGCTTTGTATAGTCCTCATAGCTTGTCGGAAAGGTAAACAGCAAATCTTCAATTGTGCCAATACCAAGCTTCACAAGCTGTTTCTGCATGCGCTTTGCTATAGGTGAGAGTGTGATAACGGGATCGGTAAGTTGCATAGTTTTTGTGCGATAGTGCTATGATCGCAATACTACTATAGCACACCCCTGCCGCATATAAAAAACACCCTGCAAAGGGTGTATATGCGTAGATTGGAGAATATAGTTTGGTGCAGGATTCTTGAATTAGTCCGAACGCATTTTTCCGAAAAAATCCCCCCGAGAAAATTCGGAAAGGCGGCACCTACCCGCCTAAGCCTCGGCGCAGGCGGTGGAGCCGCACCGCTGACAATTTCAAGTTTTTCTTTGGCGGCAAATTCGGACAAATATTAGCGTTGAGTCAGCTTTTGAAAAGAGTATGACCACAACGCTAAAAGTGCAAAGGCTCCTCCGTAAAAAATAGCGCTCGAAAATGCTTCTGAGGCACCCCCGCTTTTATCAAGGAAAATTACACTTAGCCCTTTATAGATACCATATGAAATATAAAACACACCAATGACTATTTCTCCCCAAAGTGCTTTTCGTAGGTGT
>Ga0210017_1005503_pt1 | contig 10121 bp, 10 predicted proteins | sample CryGeyCG2014_020_FD_183966 | JGI IMG/M metagenome (GOLD analysis project Ga0210017, IMG submission 183966) | Groundwater microbial communities from aquifer - Crystal Geyser CG08_land_8/20/14_0.20 (SPAdes) (version 2) | ecosystem: Environmental > Aquatic > Deep subsurface > Groundwater | place... | reverse complement strand
GCGGCGCTACTCGAGTTCTATGAAAAGGGAGCGAGGAAAAACGGGGTCAAGTTTCAAATGCAGACGAAAATTAAGAGCTTGAAAGATTTAAAGGCTGACTGGGTAATTCTTGCCGCTGGAATTCAGTCAAAAGAACTGGGAAAAACTATTGGCTTGGATATTCCTATCGTAGATAGAAGAAAGTACGTCTTCCAAATTGAAGGGTTTGATTATGATTTTCCGCTGGTCATGGAGGTCCCAACTGGCTGGTATATTAAGAAAGAGGGCAATGACGCCTTAGTCGGTATGTCCGGTAAAATAGAATCAAAGGCTTTTGAAAAGCAGGAAGAAAGCCTGGAAGAAACGATTGAGGCCAGTATTCACCGCGTGCCAGAAGTTGAACAAAAAGGGCTTAAAAAGATCTTAAGCAGTATGAGCGATGAGACACCGGATAAACACGCGATTATTGACTCCCCCCTCCCAGGTTTGATCATTGCCACCGGCTTTTCCGGTCATGGCTTTATGCACTCCCCTGCTACCGGTAAAATTGTCGCAGCTCTGGTCAAGGGTAAAAAGCCGATTATTGATGTGTCAGAACTTAAATTAAAGCGGGAGCAGATTAAGGAGACTATTGCGATTTAGCTTTCGGACTAATTTCTTCTAAATAAGAAAAATCAGCTTTCATCCCTGGATTGGCAAAATCACCACCAGCTGCTAATATTTCGCTATTGTATCTAGTGGAATTTGCAACAATAATCCCCTCAAATTCATTATCCCTCAATTGTTTTGTTAAATGTCTTCCCGCTGCTTCATCCCCACACATTTCTCCATCCATAACAATTAGATCATACTCGTTTTCCCTAACCAATTTTAACACCTGCTCCGCAATGTTTTTTGTTGGATCAACACAATCAATGACAACCCCTCGTTCTGCCCACAGCCTCTTGGCAAACAGTTTCACTTGTGCTATTAACCCATCATAATCATCAACAAACAATATCCTTCGCACAACTGGACCCTTCTTACAATAATCTGATTTCACTCGCCAGGTTGGCTGGCTTGGCGAAGTTTTCGTCTCAAAAGTCCTAACATATAGATAATGCGAAGGTTGGTGAAGTCGAGGACCTACTAAATACCTAAATTCCATCATTTACATCCTTTTGCTATTGATCAATAGGCAGCTCTCATAGAGCGAACTCCGATAAACTCCTAATCTGCTAGGAGTCGGAACCTGAGGCTGAAAGCCTCGATTCCTTTTCTCGTCGAAAGAACATACGGTTTTGGAACCGAGAATTTCATTCTCAGGTTCCAAAACATGATTTTTCAAAGTTCTCCTGGATAATTATCGTGGATTTTCATCGCAAATTTCACTTTTCCCCAGATCTGTATTATAATATAAATGATGCCTAAGCAAGTTAAATGCCAGATCATTGACCACCAACAGCTTGGCCCTCTTTATTTCAGACTCACCCTTGCTTCAGAATATATTTCAACTACAGCTAAACCAGGCCAATTTGTAAATGTCAGGGTATCTGATGGTTTTGACCCGTTGCTTAGACGGCCACTATCAATCCATCGAGTAAACAGGACAGAAAAAACCTTTCAATTACTATACGAAGTCGTTGGCACCGGAACCGATTTGCTCTCCCAAAAACGCAAAGGGGAAGAGCTGGATATTTTGGGCCCCTTGGGCAATAGCTTTGATCTGTCACAAGTCAAAGACTCGGCAATTTTAGTCGGCGGCGGGATGGGAGTAGCCCCTCTCCTATTTCTAGCAGAGGAACTTAAAGGGAAAAACCTGCAAATCCTTATCGGCGCTAGCAGCAATAATTGCCTGGTTTGCCTCGATGATTTTAAACAAATAACCGACAAAGTCCAAATTAGTACAGACGATGGTAGCTGCGACAAGAAGTGTTTTGTTCCAGAGCTGCTAAAACCCCTCACAGCTCATAGCTCACAACCCATACCTACCTTTGCTTGTGGTCCAAAGGGAATGCTAAAGGTTATCTCAAAAATTACAACAGCCCAAGTCTCCATGGAAGCCAGGATGGCTTGCGGGATTGGAACGTGTCTAGGCTGCGTTATCAAAACTAAATCAGGCTACAAAAAGGTTTGCAAAGACGGCCCGGTTTTTGATTCAAAGGAGATAGAATGGCAAATTTAGAAACTGAAATCGCTGGCATAAAAATGAAAAACCCGATTATGGTAGCCTCAGGGACCTTTGGTTATGGTCAGGAGCCTGCTGAATTAATTGACTTAAACCAACTGGGCGCAATCATCACCAAGACCATCACCCTGAAACCCAGAGAAGGCAATCCTCCCCCAAGAATAGTGGAAACCGCTTCTGGTATGCTTAACGCAATTGGCTTACAAAATAATGGGGTCCATGATTTTATCAAAAACAGTTTCCCTTTCTTAGCTAAATTTGACACACCGGTAATTGCTAATATTGCCGGTGAAAGCGCCAGCGAATACGCAGAAATGGCTAAAATTTTAAGCCGAGAAAAAACCGTTAAAGGTATTGAGATCAACATCTCCTGCCCCAATGTTAAAAAAGGCGGGGTGCAGTTTGGCATTGACCCTCAATTAACAGCAGAAGTTGTAAAAGCAGTAAGGCAAGCAACTAAGCTGCCACTTATCACCAAGCTAACCCCCAATGTTACTGATATAACTGTAATTGCTAAAGCAGCAGAAAAAGCCGGCAGTGACGCAATCTCGCTTATTAACACATTGATGGGGATGAAAATAGATATAAAAAATAGAAAATCTAAATTAGGAACTGCAACCGGCGGCCTTTCTGGCCCGGCAATTAAGCCTATTGCCTTAAGAATGGTCTGGCAAACGGCTCAAGTAATTAAAATACCAATTATTGGGATCGGCGGGATTATGACAGCAGAGGATGCAATTGAGTTCTTAATTGCCGGAGCATCGACCATTCAAGTCGGCACAGCGAATTTTGTGAACAATGAAACCCCACTAAAAATTATCCAGGGGATTGGCCACTATTTAGAAGAGCACAAAATCAGCCTCAAAAAAATTATCAGCTCTTTTGCTTAAATAGAGCCACTTGCTCTTCCAAGCGATCGGCCGCAGCCTTGACAAATTCTTGAAAGATCGGGTGAGGCCTGGTTGGCCTTGACTTAAATTCTGGGTGATACTGGGTCGCTAAAAAGAACGGGTGATCCGCTAGCTCGATCACCTCAACCAAATCAGCGTCCGGATAGATCCCGGAAAAAACCAAGCCGCCTTCCCCTAACTGCTTCCTATATTCATTATTGAGTTCATATCGATGGCGGTGGCGCTCGTGAATAATTTCTCTGCCACCATAAATCTTAAACAGCTTGGTTCCCTTTTTGATCCGGCAAGGATAAGCCCCCAACCGCATGGTCCCACCCTTTTCAGTCAAGCCCCGTTGTTCAGGAATAAAATCAATCACTGGATATTTTGTTTCTGGATCAAATTCCGAAGAATTAGCTCCTTTCATTTTGCAGACATTGCGAGCAAACTCGATCACCGCGCATTGCATGCCCAAACATAAGCCCAAGAAAGGTAAGCGATTTTCACGGGCATAACGGATTGCCTTGATCTTGCCCTCAATGCCCCTGGCGCCAAAACCACCCGGCACCACAATCCCATGCACATCACGAAAGATCGGCTCCAGATCTTCCTCTTCTTCCAGTTTGTCCGCATTGACCCACTTTAAACCAACCTCCAGGCGGTTGGGAACACCACCATGCTTTAATGATTCCACAATACTAATGTATGAATCCTCTAGCTCGGTATATTTGCCGACAATCGCAATCGTGACCTTCTTTTCTAGGTCCTGCATTTCTTCGATCAATTTGTGCCAGTCAGACAAGTCACCCTTTTTGACCGGTAAATCCAGGTACTTAAGCACAATATCATCTAAGCCTTCTTTTTCTAAAGCCAGGGGAACAGCATAAAGCAGCGGCACGTCAGCCAAGCCAATCACGGCTTCTTTTGACACGTCACAAAAAAGCGAGATTTTTTCTTTGAGCTCATTGGCCAAGGGCTCGACCGAGCGGCAAATAATTATTTCTGGCTGCAGCCCAATTTCCCGCAATTTCATCACACTATGCTGAGTTGGTTTGGTCTTAAATTCATGAGTGGTATTAAGATAAGGGATCAGGGTAACATGAATATTAATGCAATTGTCCCGGCCTTCCTCTTTTTTAAACTGCCGGATTGCTTCTAGAAAAGGCAAGCCCTCAATATCACCAACCGTGCCGCCAATCTCACAAATAACCACGTCAAATTTCTTGTCCTTGGTCACTGCCCGAATACGATTTTTGATCTCATTAGTAATATGTGGTACTACTTGGACTGTCCCACCTAAGTAATCACCGCGTCGCTCCCTCGCAATCACATCCCAATAGACCATGCCAGTAGTCACATTGCTGGCCTTGCCTAAATTAACATCAATAAAACGCTCATAATGGCCCAGGTCCAGGTCAGTCTCAGCCCCGTCCTCAGTCACAAAAACCTCGCCATGCTGATAAGGGTTCATAGTGCCTGGATCAACATTGATATAAGGGTCTAATTTTTGGATCGAGACCTTGATGCCCCTAGACTTCAACAATCTGCCCAGCGACGCAGCTGTAATCCCTTTGCCCAGCGAACTCACTACCCCACCTGTAATAAAAACATATTTAGTCATAATTACTCCTCATTTTATCGCTGGCCATTTTTCAACCGCCAACTTCTTTTTCCTCAACAGGATTGTTTTTTATTTTTGCGATCTTAACCCGAGTGATCCGCCGCTTATGCACCCGTTCAACACTAATCAAAAGACCACTCTGGTGGATAATATTCCCAACCGAGGGCGATTTGCCCAAATGGCCAAAAACAAAACCACCAATAGTATCATAATCTTTTTCAGGCAAAGCCAGCCCAGCCCGATCATTAAGATCATTGAGTGATAAGCGGCCATCAACCATAAAGGTGTCACCATCAAGCTGCTCGATCATTTTCTCGTCCCGTTCAAACTCATCGTGGATCTCGCCCACAATTTCCTCGATCAGATCTTCCAGGGTAACTAGCCCTGAAGTCATGCCATACTCATCAACAATAATCGCTAAATGCGTCCTGGCGCCTTGCATTTCGTGAAGCAGTTCAGCCACTTTTTTGGTCTCAGGAATAAAGATCGCTGGCCGCAATAGATATTTTAAGTTGCTCGGTTCAGCAGAACGCAGTAGGTCCTTAGCGTAAACTACCCCTAAAATATTGTCTAAGTTTTTTTCAAAGATCGGCACCCGCGAATGGCCGCTGTCAACCACAATCTGTCTTAGCTCAGCCAAAGATTTTATGGCCTCGCAAGCAGAGATATCAGGTTTCGGGGTCATAACCTCGCGCACAATTGTTTCGCCAAACTCAAAGATCGAGGTGATCATTTCGCGTTCTCCCTCTTCAATCACACCTTCTTTTTCTCCGGCTGCCAAGATCAAACGGATTTCCTCTTCAGTAATAAATGGCCCACTGGCCGGCGCCTTGCCACCAAAAAATAAAATAAACGGCCGGCTAATAAAGCCAATCAAATAAGCGATCGGCTTAAAAACAGTGTTTAAGAAAGCAATCACTGGCGCCACAAACAAAGAGATCGGCTCTGCTTTGCGGATCGCGATAGTTTTTGGAGTGATCTCCCCAAAAGTTAAAATTAAAAAAGTCATCAAGGCGGTTGCCACTGCCACAGCCACCCCTGGATGAATATATTTATTTTCAGCAAAGTACCTTAAGATCATTGAGGTCGCCAAGGCTGAGGCCGCAATGTTGACCAAATTATTACCGATCAATATTGTTGAGAGAAAATCAGCCGGATTTTCTTTAATACTCTTAAGCAATTTCGCTCCCCCAACTTGGTGCTCGACCATTCGATTTATTTTGATCCGAGACAAACTTGTTAGGGCTGTTTCAGCTGCCGAGAAAAAAGCCGAAAGGGCAAATAAGCCAATCAAAAAAATTATCGCCGCCATAAGACCCCCCCCTTATAATTTTGGCACAAACATGATAATCCCAACAAGCAACGCCCCAACTGCCGCTAATAAGACCGCGGCCGCCGCCACATTCTTGGCCAAGGCCGCCTCACGCCTTTTTTCAGGCGAGAGAATATTAACCAATTCCTCCAGGCTAGTATTGATCAGCTCAATCACCACCACACCAAAGATCACGATAAGTAATATAGCCAGCTCAAGGAAAGAAAAGTTTAGCCAAACTGCTAAAGCCAACACCCCTAACCCGGCCATTAAATGGAGCCACAAGTTTCGCTGGGTCCGCCAAGCGTACTCAGCACCTAAACCAGCGTATTTAAAGCTTTTGATAAGTTTTTTCGGCATCTCTCATCCTTGGTCCATGTCGGTAGCCGCACAAGTGCAAAGCCCCATGGACAACTAATCTTGTCATTTCAGCTTTATAACCGACGCCAAAAAGCAAAGCGTTCCTTTTAGCAGTCTCTGTAGAGATCGCAATGTCCCCAACTATCCCATCCTCGCCCATGGGAAAAGCCAAGACATCAGTTGGCTTGTCCTTGCCTCGAAACTCTTTGTTTAAACGCTGTATCTCCTGATCACCAACCAACACCAAGTTAATTATACCGGTTACTTTTTCTTTTCTCAAAATATTCTTGATCAAATGCTTAAACAATTCTGATCTGCGCCCCTAAAGCCTTTAACTTGGCCTCTAAGTTTTCATAGCCCCGTTCAATATGATGATCACGATCTTCAATAATGGTCTCCCCTTTTGCCACCAAGCCAGCACACACCAAGGCTGCCCCGGCCCGCAAGTCTGAAACCTTGACCGGAGCGCCTGAGAGCTCAGCCACCCCAGAAATAATTGCGCTCTGGCCTTCTAATTTAATGTCTGCCCCCATCCGCTTAAACTCATTGATGTGCATAAAGCGGTTCTCAAAAACCGTCTCAGTTATTACCGAAGTTCCTTTAGCCAAGGTAAGTAAAAGCGCCATTTGTGGCTGCATATCAGTGGGAAACCCAGGGTATGGCAAGGTTTTCACGTCCGCGGCTTTTAAGCCATTGGCCACTGAAACATGGATCTTTTTGTCTTGGATCTTAATCCCTACCCCAATCTCCTGCAATTTTCTTAAAGTCGACTCCAGATGCTCAGGCACAACAGCCTCAATTATCCCCTCCCCACCAGTCACAGCTAGGGCAACAACATAAGTGCCAGCCTCGATCCGGTCAGGAATGACCGAATACTCAATAGCAGACAACCGGCCAACACCAGTAATCTTGATCTCTTCAGTGCCTGCCCCAACTATTTTCGCCCCAGCCTTATTAAGAAAATTTGCTAGGTCAACAATTTCCGGCTCGCGCGCTGCGTTTTCAATGATCGTTTCCCCTTCTGCCAAGGTAGCGGCCATCATCACGGCCTCGGTCGCTCCCACTGAAGGAAAATCAAGATAAAATTTAGCCCCAACTAATTTCTCAGCTTTGACAATAACAAAGCCATGCTCGATCCTAACTTTTGCCCCCAAAGCTTCCAAACCTTTAATATGCAAATCAACTGGTCTTGACCCAATCGCGCAGCCCCCTGGCAAAGGCACCTTGGCTAAGCCTTTTCTAGCCAGGATCGGGCCAATAATAAAAAAAGAAGCCCGCATCTTGGTTACTAATTCATACGGCGCAACATGTTTAACGTCATCATTCCAAATTTCCACGGTGTTGGGCTGACAAGCTGAGTATTCAGCCCTGATCCCCAAAGCGCGCAAGACCCGAATAATTGTTTTGATGTCTAATAAATTTGGCACATTGCGGATCGTTGTTTTGCCTGAGATCAGGATTGTCGCCGCTAAAATTGCCAGGGCCGCATTTTTTGCCCCGGAAATTTTGACAGTGCCATGTAATGGGCCATTGCCATTAATATAAATTTTTCTCAATTTACCTTAAACTCCTCTGGCCTTGACTGTAAAAATTTAAAGAAGTAACGAATTGCCTGAACAATCCGAGGACTTGCTTTGCCATCACCATATGGATTAGTTGCTTTAGACATTTTATCATAGGCGCGCTTATCTGTTAGGAGTTTTTTCGCTTCTTTCATAATTAGGTCGTAATCAGTACCAACTAATTTAACTGTGCCAAAATCTACTGCGTCCGGCCGCTCGGTCTTTTCGCGCAAGATCAAGACTGGTTTGCCCAGCGAGGGCGCCTCTTCCTGCACCCCACCAGAGTCGCTCAATATAAGATAGGAAGCCTTCATCAAATGAACAAAAGGCTCGTAATCCAACGGTGGAACCAAATGTATGTTTGGCCGGCCAGCTAACATCTTTTCAATTGGTTTTTTAACATTTGGGTTTTGATGGACTGGTAAAATTATTTCAACCTCAGCACTAAACTCTTCGCTTAATTTCACCAGCGCGCGCAAAGTATTTTGCAGCGGCTCGCCAAAACTTTCACGGCGGTGGGTGGTCACCAAAATTAGTTTCTTCTTTGGGTCAGTTTTAATCTTAAGCTTGTAATCGCGACTGGAAACACAGAGCAAGGCGTCAATCACCGTGTTACCAGTCAAGAAGATGCTTTCATCAGGAACATGCTCTCTTCTTAAGTTAGCCACCGAGGTTTTAGTCGGCGCAAAGTGCAGGTCTGCAAGTGGCGTAGTTAGTCTGCGGTTCATTTCCTCTGGGAACGGTTGCCACTTGTCAAAAGTTCTCAGGCCAGCTTCCACATGCCCAAGTGGTATCTTGTTAAAATAAGCAATTAAACCAGCGGCAAAAACAGTAGCAGTATCACCCTGGACTAAAATTAGGTCTGGCGCTTTTTTCTTTACTACCTTTTCCAACCCTTCCAAAGACTTGGTGATGATTTGGGTGATGCTCTGGTTAGGCTCCATTATCTTAAGGTCATGGTCAGCTTTTAAGCCAAAGACTTTCATCACCTGGTCAAGCATCTGGCGATGTTGTCCGGTGAGAACTATAATTGGCTCAAACTCTTGGCTAAATTTTTGCATCTCAAGTATGACAGGGGCCATCTTGATGGCTTCGGGACGGGTGCCGAAAACAAACATTACTTTTTTCATTTCTGTAGCGCCATAACTAAAGCGATAAAACTCAAGATAAAACAAGCAGTATATATAGCTAACACAGCCTCCCTTTGATTAAATCCTGCCCGAAGTAGCAGGTGATGAATATGTTTGTTATCAGCTTGAAAAGGGTGTTTGCCATTCCTTAACCGCCGGCCAATCGCCCAAAGTGTATCAAAGATCGGCACACCAAGGATCAAGATCGGCACAATCATCGCTACTACTAATGTAGTCTTTAACACCCCAATAGTTGCGGCTGTGGCCAAGACAAAGCCAAGCAAAAGCGAGCCGGAATCACCCAAAAATATTTTAGCTGGAGAAAAGTTATATCGCAAAAAGGCAAGCGAAGACGCGGCCAGGGCTAATAATAATATCGCAGCGCCGATTTGATGGGTCCGTAAAGCAACAAAAAACAGAGTACTTGATGAGATAACAGTCACTCCTGTGGCTAAGCCGTCCAAACCATCAATAAGGTTAATGGCATTGGTAACGCCAACAATCCAGATCAGGGTAAGCGGGATGGCAAAACCCCCAATCACAATAATCCCATTAAAAGGATTGCTAAAGAAATTTATCTCAACACCAAAGTAGATCACCATCAAAGTGGCAATAATTTGAAAGATAAGTTTAGTCGTCGCTCGCAGGCCCCGGATATCATCAACCATGCCAACTATCATTAAAAGAGTGCCGGCCAAAACAATGCCCAGGCCAACGTGAAAATCGAGCTTGCTACCAGTGGCCCCAGCCAGGATAAAGCCAACCATAACCGCGAGAAAAAAGCCGGCCCAGATGCCCAAACCACCTAAGCGGGCAATTGGTTCTGAATGGATTTTGCGCTCGTCAGGCACATCAATTGCCCCAATTTTTATTGCTAATTTTCTGATCAGTGGCGTGATTAGGTAGGTAGTCCCAAATGCCAAAATAAAGGTCACAAGGTAAAAGTGCATATGGGATTATATTGTAGCATGGTTTTTAGGGAAAAACAAATAAGAGTCTTGTCCAATGCAGAATGAGGCTGAAGTAGTGGTCTATTTCCAATGCAAAATGAGGCTGAAATAGACCAACCAGGCCAGGCTTGTTCATAATTAGGGGATGAA
>Ga0210017_1005501_pt1 | contig 10127 bp, 10 predicted proteins | sample CryGeyCG2014_020_FD_183966 | JGI IMG/M metagenome (GOLD analysis project Ga0210017, IMG submission 183966) | Groundwater microbial communities from aquifer - Crystal Geyser CG08_land_8/20/14_0.20 (SPAdes) (version 2) | ecosystem: Environmental > Aquatic > Deep subsurface > Groundwater | place... | reverse complement strand
AGAGTCTAAAAGCCTTGAACCGAACCAGCCGGAAACTTTAGTCTGGGATTTTTCCCAAACGTACATAACGTAGCTTTCGTATTTTTTCGGCGTAAGCAACCCGATTACTTTTTCAACCCATTTTTCTTCTAGAGACAGGAAAAGGGCGATAGTCAGGATAAACAGGGTCGAACTGATGCCGCCGAAAACAAGCGCCAAAGCATTCAGAATATCGGAAGAAGCCTTCTGCAGCATATCTCCAAGAGCCTTAGTAAAGTTTTCCATGCTTTCAAAAGCTGTAATGCCTAAGCTTCTTAAGGGAGGAGAAATTTTTTCGAAATACTGGGGAAAAAACTGCGAGAATTGTTGTATTTCGGAGACAAAAGCCGGCATAATCCAGTAAATCAACAGGCCTAAAATCCCGAAAATAACGACGTAGACGAAGATTGCGGATAATACTCGGGGGATTCTCAGTCTTTGCAGAAAATTAATCGCCGGATTAAACAGAACCGAGATGATCAGGGCGAAAATGAACAAAACCAAAATATCTTTTACCAAGTAAATAATGTAAAAAAATAAAGAGGCGATGGCAATCTTCAGAATCGTCCCCCAAGAAATGTCTAAAACTTTATTTTCACCGTTCATACGAGTTTTTATTTATAAAAACGAAGTATGGAAAAGAAGGTTTACCTTCTTTGACTATAGCTTCAATAGTTTTTCAAATCGGCTTTTATCTTCAAACGGACCGATTAAGGCCAAATTTAACTTTTCAGGCCTAAAAATATCCTTCGCTGTCTTCAGAATATCATTTGCAGTAACTTTATCAATTTTCGCGAGGATTTCCTCCGGAGTTAAAATTTTCTTTTCTGAAATTTCCTGGTCGGCATAAAAAACGGCTTTGGCGTCGGAAGTTTCCAACAACAAAACTATTCTGCCCCTGATGCAGTCTTTGGCTTTTTTGAGTTCTTGTTGGGATATTTTTTCCCGGCTTATTTTTTTATATTCTTTTAATATCGTCGAAATTGCCTTATCCACTCTTTTATTGTCTATTCCCGCCTGAGTCACCAAGAAGCCCACGTCGGGATTGGAATCGGCGACGGTTCTTATGTAATAAGCCAGCCCTAATTTGTTTCTGATTTCCGTAAATAACCTAGAGCTCATCATTCCGCCCAAAATTATCTCCAAAATTTCCAGAGCATATTTTTGTGGATGAAAAATATTATGAGTTCTCACGCCAAGAGCTATGTGTGTCTGATCGGTTTTTTTCGGAAGAAGAAGAACTTCCGGTTTATTTTGTCTTTCAAAAACCTGAGGTTTTAATTGAGGTTCGGTTGTTTTAATTTTGGAAAAATATTCTTTTATTTTGTCTATCGCCTTAGAATTGGAAATTTTACCGGCCAAACAAACTATGGTGTTTGAAGCGACATACTGGGAATCCCGATAATTCAGAATTTGCTCCCTTGAAATATTGGCGATGCTTTCTTTCGTACCGGCAATGTCCCAGCCGGCCGGCTGATCGCCGTAAAGCAACTCCTTCCAAAGCTCTCCAATATAAATCATCGGCGTATCCAAATACATGTTTATCTCCTCGATTATCACTCCCCTCTCTTTTTCTATTTCTTTTAAAGGCAGCAAACTATTCAGGTAAATGTCGGAAACCCAATCCAAAGCCAATTCCATGTGGGAAGAGTCAACTTTAGCGAAATAGCCCGTGTATTCCTCCGAAGTGAAAGCATTGTAAATGCCTCCGACTTTGTCCAAGGATTCGGAAATTTCCAGAGAAGAAGGCCTTTTGGAAGTTCCCTTGAAGAAAAGGTGCTCTAAAAAGTGGGAAATGCCGGAAATTTTTTTTGTTTCGTTTTTAGAACCCGTTCCCGCCAAAACCAAAGCCGTCACCGCTTTGGTGTCTTCTTGAGGAATCGTAATAATCCTCAAACCGTTTTCAAGAGTAATTTTTTTATACATCGAGATAAATTAGAGATTTATCGAAGATCGAAATGAATTTTAATTCATTGAGCGTTTTCAAGAGTAATTTTTTGAAACATAATACTTTTTTAAGTATATCAGAAAGTTTATCTAAATGAAATAAAAACTCGCTTTCTGGCGATTTTTGCCGGTCTTGCCCGTCCGAGGATGGTCTCGGTCAGATAAGTTATTGGTTATTTTCAACGTAGACAGCTACAATCGGGATGAGATTGCAAGAGTCGATTATAACATCTGGAGTTTGCGGAACAAAGTGAATTACCAATATATTATCAGTCACGGAATAATCTGTGGGAGAAAGATACATTTCACCCCACCAGACATTTACCGAATTAGATATTGCTTTATTTTTTAGGTAAATAGTTAGTAGCGTACCATCATCCGTTGTCTTGGCACCGTCTTTAATCTGATCACAAATTATTATTTCGCGATCATAATGTTGATATAATTGCTGGAGGCTTGATTCGATGGAATCAATTTTAATTTGGATATTATTTATCTGCTTCGAAAAGTATGGAAAAGCTAAAATCACTGCAATAAGGGCAATAATAAACGTTAAAACGTTATGATTTTTTTCTTCGCCAAACCAACCCCATATCGTCTTAAATTTTCTCCAGATTTTTTTCATAATTTTAATCCTTTATGACAGCCCAGGAAGTAATTTAACCATTCTCGGTCTCTCAAACCGAGCACTAGCCTGCTCTGAACGCTGAACGAAATTCGACTTTTTTTAGTGAAAATCCCGACGCCAAATTTCGTGCCAGCGTTAGCTGACACATCGCTCAAAACTTTTCAGATAATTCTTAATTCTTTCGCGGTCTTCGTTCTCTTTTTCACCTTTAAAATATATCTCAATAAAATCAATTTTTAAGTTGATGCAATGAAAAGCGTAAATTACTCTAATGCCACTTTTTGAACCTCGTCCTTTCAATGCTTTGCAAGCAAATTTTTTAATTTTGCAAATCTGTATTTCTTTTGTGCAAAAACCCTGAATCGGAAAAGTGCTTAAATTATTTATTTTTTGAATATGAAAAAGCTCAATCGTCGCAATTTTTACTAACTCTAAATCGTCTTCGAGCGACTTGAATTTTTTGAGTAATTTTTTGAAATCCTTTTGAAATTCTGGCGTTTCACCATAGTTAATCTTGCTCGTCATAGTTTCTCACGGAAGTTTTAGGAGTGCGGTAAAATACAGCCTCATAATCAAGCGGCTGATTTTCTTTGGCGACGAGCCAAGGAGTGTCTTCGTGAGAATATTCGCTTAATTCTGTGGCGTTCTTATCTCCCAATCTTGCTATTACCTCGTCAATATGGCGCAATTCTCTTGCGTCTTTTAATTTTGTTAGATCGGGTTCGCGGACAGGTAAATATTTTCTCTGCAAGTGGTTAAAATATTTGCTTTCTACTTTTGCTAATTCGCCTTTTTCTACCATATCATCAACAATCACCTTAAATTCAACCGGTGTTGGACCATAATGATTTTTAATGTATGTTGCGCCAACTAATTGTTCCTCAAATTTTTCATAAAAATCAAAATCAATAAAATAAAGCAGTTTATATAAAACCGTTTCACCGACATTCGGCCTGCCGCCAACTTTAGATAAAACATACAAAAGTACTTCCTTGAATTTTTCAAGGTTTTTTTGAGGGACGCTAATTCTCATTTCTTGTTTTTCTGTTTTTGATTTTGCTTTGTCTTTTTTGATTTCAGCGGTAATGGCAGAATCTTTTCCGTGTCTAAAATCCTCAAACAAAATGCCAAAAATGGAAGCCAATTTTTCTGCTTCGGTAATAGTCAAATCCCTCTCGCCTTGTTCTATTTGGGCATAAGTCGGTCGGGAAATGCCAAGCTCCAACGCCAAAAATTCCTGTGTCAGATTGTTCTTTTTTCGCAATCGTTGAATAAATTTTGAAAGCATGTCGTTATCTTCAGTTTAATCTATGTAAAATTCTTTGTCAAGAGCGATGTAAAAAAGTTATACACAGCCGTTGTTTTGCCTCTTCCACAATCTCTATTTCCTCCGGGGTGAGACCGTATAACTTATAAACTTCTTCGTCGATTTTTTTGTCGGTTTTTTCTATTTCGGATTTAATTGAATTCCATTTATTAGAATTTTCCGGAATTTCATGAATTTCTTTATTGAGTTTAATAATTCTTTCGACTAAACTCACTATTCTTGATTGTTTTTCTTTATCAACAAATCTTGCGGGCAGTTGTTCTAAAAATGCGGTGCGGTATCTCAAATAGCCTCCTCCCATGTGCATACCGCCAAACAAAACTCGATAAATAAAGGATAATAATTTCGAATTTAATAAACCAAGCAAAAATTTTATAGAAATTTTATCTTCAATTAATGTTGCAAAATAAACACCACCTTGGGGTATATTTTTATTTGTGTCCAACGTAACGGTTATAGATAATGCATCTTCGGCTATAATTATCTTCTCTTTCTGACTATTCATAAATCTTTCTGATTTATCATTTATGACTTGGCCAAAATTATTACTGTTTATAAAACTTCCTTTCTTTATTATGGAATATCTTGTGAATTGGTATTGTTTGGCGATACTAAATTTCTCTTTCTCCTTCGATTCATATTTATCTGGTATTCTAAGTCCCTCTGAAATTTTTAAATATTCATTAAGTTTATTATGTTTATTAATTAAATTAATAACTATTTTAAGAATATTTTTATCTACATTTATGGGGATAATTTTAACCGGCAAAAGGTTAAGTTCGTTTTTATTAACCACATAGTTAACGAATTTCTTATTTAAAACTTCTTCTTCATTTTTTGCAAAACCAAGCTCAATTTTATCTTTTGGTGTTCCCTTTTCGACAAATAATAGAATTGGATAATTTGCTGCTTCTTTAAAAATATCTATATTACTAACACTAAAAAATTTAGCAATTAAAGACGAATCAAAAATAAAATTTCTTAATTCTTTGCCTGAGTCGGCGACACAAAACTTATTAGGAACAATATAGCCGAGATGGCCACCAAGCTTTAATAACTTAATTGAATTTTCAATAAAAAGATAATATAAATCATATTTCCCTTCGGAGCTCTTAAAGACATCTTTCCAAAAATTCTTATCATTTTTATCTAATGAATCAACTCTAACATATGGCGGATTTCCAATAATTGCGTCGAAGCCCCCTTGTTCAAAAACTTCGGGAAATTCCTCCCGCCAGTTGAATGGTTTTTTCTCTCTGAAATTCTTGCCGAAATATTTTTCCAGCTCTTCATCGGTCCCGGAAATAAGCGAATTTCCATTTTTAATATTAGAAAGTAGGGGTAATTTTATCTGTCCATCCAAAACGCTCAAAAGTAAATTTAACCGAGCTATCTCAACCGCTTGCTCATCTAAATCTATGCCATAAATATTTTCCTTAAGAATTTGAATTTTGGTAAAAGCATTGCCTGGAGCTCCCAGCTTTTTATACTTATCGTTTATCGTATTGAGCGCCTTAACAAGGAATGAACCCGAGCCACAGGCCGGGTCTAAAACTTTAATTTTCTTAAGGTCGTGAATGGTTTTGCAATTGTCCAAAACCGGCCCTAATGCATTTTGGACGATGTAATCTACTATAAAAGTAGGGGTATAATAAATTCCTTGCTTTTTTCTCTTGGTTTTTCCTAAATCCTCTCCCCTTTTCCCTGCTTTCTGTAAAAGGTGGCCTAAATATTGTTCATATACTTTGCCTAAAACATCTGGCCCGATAGCGGAAAAGTTATATTTTACGCCCAATTCTACGTCACCATATAATCCATGGATTACTTTTAAAAATGGGGTTCCTTCCGTATCAAGATCTTCAGAAAAATGAGCTTTGAATAGGTTGCTATTATATTTTTCATCAAACTCTTTAAAAATTGGTCTAATTGTTTTTAAAAAATTGCGTTCTTTAATATCTTGACTCCACTTTTGAAATGCTGGCCATAATCTTGGCGGTTCAATATTTCTATCTTCACAACTTCAAATAAAAATAAATCTGTCCAAAATTCGCTGGACATCTTCGTCAATTTCCTCTTCCGTCTTATTATTATTCCATTGATGAAAATTATCAAAGAGTTCTTTCCGCCATTCTATTAAATCTTTCGCCAGTTTTTCAGTCACTTCCACTCGTTTTACCCTAATACCCCATTTTTCGGTTTGTTTATCAAGTTCTCCTTTTTGAAAACTTTCTTTTGAAAAAAGCCATAAATCATCAAAACGGCTTAGATATTCTTTATAAGAAAGCTCTAAATTGGGCCGCGGCGTATCAACTTTCCAGCTAGTGTTAAATAGTTTTAAATCCTCAAAATCAGTCAAAATTACCCATTCAATCCCCATGTTCCAGCCATAACTTACGGCTTGTTTTGCCCACTCGCTTTTATCCAAATCCACTTTTAGGGCTTTAGCTTCCAATAAAAACTGAGGAATGTTATTTAATTTAAATGAGTAATCAACCGTCCCTCTTACTGCCGATTCTTCTTCCTTCACCTCGTTAAAAATAGCACTGTTATAAACATCCCAGCCTAAAATATCAAAAAGAGGCAATATAAAATCTTTCCGAGTCATTGCCTCGTTGTATTCTTTCTTTTCTCTCGGAGTTAATCTTTCATATTTGGCAATTATTTTTTTAATTTCTTCTTTTGCCTCTTTTTTGTTCATATTTACTTTATTTCATCTTTTAAATTTTAGGACCCTCTTTGGATTAACTTTTCTCTTGACCGTTCAATTTTCGGCAAATCCTTAATTTTCATATTCTTCTTTCACTTTACCCTTATTTTTGCCCTTCGACAAACGTTCAGGATAAACCAAAATTCAACGAAAAATCGCCGAAATGGCGATAAACAAAAATTGCCCGTTTGGGCAATTTTAACTAAGCTTGCTTCTCAAAATCTCAACTAGCTCGTCAATTTTTATTCTTTCCTGCTTCATCGTGTCTCTGTCGCGGATTGTAACGTCTCCTTTTTCCAAGGTTTCAAAATCACAGGTTAGGCAAAAAACCGTTCCGATTTCGTCTTGCCGGCGGTAACGACGACCGATCGAACCCGCTTCGTCATATTGGCACATAAAATATGGTTTTAACATCTGATAAACTTCTCCGGCTTTTTTTACTATTTCGGGTTTGTTTTTCACCAGGGGCAAAACGGCTGCTTTAATCGGAGCCAGCTTTTTATCCAATTTCAAAACTATTTCCGTTTCTTTTACGGCTTTAGTCGTTTCCGTCCTGCCGCCTTTTATTTCTTCATAAGCGTCAACTAAAAAAGCAAATAAACTTCTATCTGTTCCACCCGAAGTCTCGATTATATAGGGAATAAATCTTTCTTTTGTTTCCCGAGCTTTAGCGAAGGGGGAAGAAGAAAGCTTGTTTTCTTCGCCCTTTTCATCGAAATAACTCAAATCCTTTCCGGAAGATTTCGAATGATTGGATAAATCCCAATCTCCCCGATTGTGGATCCCTTCGATTTCTTTCCAGCCGAAAGGAAATTTATATTCGATATCAACCGCTTTTCTCGCATAATGAGCCAATTCTTCTTTTTCGTGGTCCCTGAAACGGATGTTTTCTTTTTTTATTCCAGAATTCAAATACCATTTCATTCTTTCCTTTTTCCAATGATCAAAAAATTTATCGGCTTCTTTGGGATGACAAAACCACTGCATTTCCATCTGTTCAAATTCCCGGGTTCTGTAAATAAAATCTTTGGGGTTGATTTCATTTCGAAAGGCCTTTCCGATTTGGGCGATGCCAAATGGAATCTTAAGCCGCATTGACCGCAAAACGTTTTCATAGTTCATATAAATTCCCTGACAGGTTTCCGCCCTTAAATAAGTTAATGTCGCTTCATCTTCAACTGGCCCGACAAATGTTTTCATCATCAAATTAAATTTTCTCGGAGCAGTTAATTCTCCACCGCAATCCGGACATTTGTCTGCTTTTAGAAAATCCTTTCTAAAACGATGATGGCATTTTTTACATTCCACCAATTCATCGGCAAAGCCAGCGGATAAGTGACCTGAAGCCTGCCAAACTTTGGGCGACATTAAAATTGCCGCATCCAAACCGACAATATTCTCATGATTTCTTATCATTTCACTCCACCAAGCCCGCTTAATATTGTTTTTCAACTCCACTCCCAAAGGACCGTAATCATAACATGAACTAAAACCACCGTAAATTTCGGATGACGGAAAGACGAATCCTCGTCTTCGGCAAAGACTTATTATTTTTTCGATGGTTTTTTCTTCCAACATACTATATTTCTATAGAAAACTTACTTAGAAATAAGCATTCTAATATTTATTATAACAAAAAATTAAAATTTTGCATACTTCCGTATTGAATAAAATATGGATTTCCCAATAAAATTATATTATAGTGATGTGGAGAGTTTATCTTTATACCAAAATTTAAATAACAGAAATAACAGATTATTCAATTTAACGGAAATCAATATAAAATTAATCTATAAAAGTAAATCAAAATATGCCAAAAACATTCCAAACATCTCAATATATAAAAATTATATATGGTAAAAATGGAGCTATTTTATATCATTCCTTATTCTCTAAACCTCTGTTTATAAGCAGAGGGGTTATAAAAATCTTAAATTATTTCCGTCATCCTAAAAACATCTATAGAATTAAAAAAAACAAAAAATTTAGCCAAGAAGCTAGTTTTTTTCAATATTGCGAATATTACAAAAAAATTATTTTTTGATTCCATCAAATTTAAATGAAAGGAAAATTTTAAGGAAGAAAAAATGTGAGTGGCTTAGATATATTAAATCGGGTAAAACCTTAAAACGACTTGATCTAAGTGTTTCGGAATTGTGTAATTTTGGATGCAAACATTGTCTTCACGCCATTCCTCTAAAGACTGTTAAGATAAACCCACGGACACCTCCTTTTTTTATGGATTGGGAAACAGCTAAAAAGGCTATTGATAATTATATGGTTTTTATAAAACAAGCTGGGGTGAAAGAAACTGAGATCTATTTTGGGGACGCGGAACCTCTACTTAACTGGGAATTAGTTAGAAAAATTATTCTATATTGTAAAACCAATTACTCATCGGATATTAATATTCATTTCCGAATAGACACAAACCTCTCTCTCTTAACGGAGGAAGTTGCTAAAACCCTTCGCAGATACAAAGTACAAATCAATACCTCTATAGATGGCTCTAAAAAAGCTAATGATGCTGTCCGAATAACGTCCGAGGGAAAAGGTACATTTGACCTAATAATGAAAAAATGTAAATTATTAAAAAATATTAATTATTCTCTTCAAGGTTTTGTAATAACCATTACAGATAAAAACTTTCACCTTATAAACAATTCAATTATTGAACATGCTAAAAAGATGGGCATTAAAACAATAGATATGGATATTGATCTCATTAATCCGATTCACCAACACCCTAATACCTTGGCAAATAAGATATTCTCATTACATAAAAAAGCAGATTCTCTTGGTATAAAAACCTCCGGAACATGGAAAATGCCTTTCCTTAATTTAATTAATGTTGATCCTCTGAAAAGCAGGAAGCCATCTGGGTTATGTACCTCTGCCAGAGGAGAAAGTATTACTGTAGCACCAAATGGAAATATTTTTATCTGCAGCCATTCTATTACTTGTATTGGTTCCGTAAATAAACTTACTAAAATTTTTAGCAATAAGGGACTTTTCTTAAAACTAATTAAATCCCGTCTTATCGGCTATAGTGATTGCATCAATTGCGGACTTGAAAGTCAATGTGCTGGGCAATGTCAAATTACTCGAGAAGTTAATTCATTAAAAACAAATAATAAAATCCACCAAATGAGTATTTTTTACCAAATTATTACAAAAAAATTACTCTTAGAAAGGTTGGAACAAGAGACTAAAAGAAACAACTCAATGTTGTGGATAAAAAAACCGCTTCCTGAATATCCAGGAATTTTATCCTATTGAGAAATATTTGAAGAGATTCCAAGACAAGTATCGCCCTTTATATTAGGAATAATTATTTACGCCGCCGTAAATTTCCGAGGATTGAAAAACAAATCCTCGTCTTTTACAAAGTGAGACGATTTTTTCCATTAGATTTGAAGTTGTGGTACGGGGCATATTATTGAACTATTCCTCTTCTGAAGTCGTTGTTGTATTTTCGGAAGGGAGAGTTGTTAGAAGCG
>Ga0210017_1005500_pt1 | contig 10128 bp, 6 predicted proteins | sample CryGeyCG2014_020_FD_183966 | JGI IMG/M metagenome (GOLD analysis project Ga0210017, IMG submission 183966) | Groundwater microbial communities from aquifer - Crystal Geyser CG08_land_8/20/14_0.20 (SPAdes) (version 2) | ecosystem: Environmental > Aquatic > Deep subsurface > Groundwater | place... | reverse complement strand
GATCATCTGCGTTCTGCTGCAATGCGTCTGATTTTGCTGTATCTGTCGCGCTCGCCGTCATGCCGGGATTGGTCGCGGTCACATCAAAGATCAGATCATCGGCTGATGCGAATTGTTGTTCTGTTGAGGAGGCGGCTATGGCCTGCGGCTGGTTTCCCGTCACATTAAAATCCATCGCCATGTCTTGTGCGGCACGTAATTCATCCGCAGAAAGGATGGTGGTGGATTCCTGTTGCGGCGCTTTTACACTCAACGTATCCAGCAGATTTTCCGGCTCCGCCTTGGCGCCCTGCCCTGCTGTCTCGCCGCCGCTCATGGTCAGTGTATTCAGGAAATCCGTCGGTTGCGCCTGCCCGCCAAAACCGAGATCAAAATCCACGGCGGGATCTGCTGTTGTTGCAGCAGGAACCAACTGTTCAGGTGTCGACTCACCCGCACCACCGTACAGCGGATTATTCGGTTCCAGCGCGCGTCCCATTGCGGCGACTTGCTCCCAAGCCTGCTCGTTTCCACTTGCTTTGACCTGGTTCGCGTAAGTGAAGAATGCGCTGGCATCCTTGCGATTCGCGTAGATGGCAAGCAGCTTGAGCAGGATGGGCAAATCACCCGGTTTGCCGGACAGCGCGTCCTTGAGCACTTCTTCCGCCTGGGTATCGCGCCCGAATGACAGGAACAAATCCGCCTCGGCAATCGGATCCACCTCATCGGCAGATTTTTCTTCCGCACTTTCCACAGCGGCAACCTGCGTGAAGTCACCGGTTTCCGGGGAAGGCATCACCGGCGCCGTAATGCGTCCGGTCGCACTCCCATCATTCCCTGTCAATACGGTTTTGGCCGGGCGTATCGTGCGACGTCGAGACAGCCAGAATCCGCCTCCCAGCAACAGCAACAATACCGCCGCGCCTCCACCCAGCAAGACCGGATCATCCAACAGCTCGTCCAGGAAAGAAGATGCCGGTTTTTCAGGTACGGGAAGCGGAGCCGGAACTGCCGGCTTCGCCGCAGGTTTGACCACTGCCGGCGTTGTGCCAACTGCGGTCGTTGCCGCCGCGGCAGAAGCGGCCACATCCGGTGTTGCGGCTTGCTGCTGCTTGAGATCGGCCAGGCGTTGCAAATCCTTGACGTTCTTTTCCAGCAAGGCAGTACGTTCCTGCGCATCCTGTAACGACTTCTCGCGGGCAATCGCATCTTCTTCCTTGCTGCTTGATTTCCCGCCAATCGCCTTGTCTCCCGGCACCTCTCCCTTGGAGAGTTTCAAGACCTCTTTCGCCGTTTCTTTTACTGCAGGCGCGGTCTCCGCGACGGAAGCAGTCACTTTGCCGGATGCGGATTGCTGCGCCGCTTGTTCACCGGCCTGCCCACGCGCGGCAGCCAACTGCTGGCGGTAGGCATTCCAGTCTGTCACCTGGGCGCGATAGGCTTGCACCGCCTCTTTCTGGTCGATTGCTTCAATCTCTGCCGCATCCGGCAGCCGAATCACTTTGCCGGCCTGCAAGCGATTCATGTTTTTACCCATGAATGCGCCCGTATTGGCACGGTACAGTGCAAGCAGCATGCGTTCCAGACTAACGTCCGCCGGTTTTGTTTTCAGCGCGATCTTGCTTAACGTATCACCGCGCACAACGGCGATAGGTGCGCCGGGCGTTTCCGCCAAGGGGATCGACTCTTCCTTGCTTAACACATCCTCCCGAACCGCCACAGACTCTGCGGGCGAGGGTTCCACCTTCTCTACGCCAGCCTGAACAGGTATCTCTGCTTCCTGTTTTTCAGAATTTGCTTCGCCTTCTGCAGCAGAAACGGCGGGCACGGATTCCGCTGCAGCCTCTGTTGCATTGGGCATAACGGGCATGGCGGGTTCGGCCATTTGTTGCGGCGGAACGACCGCCGCCACCGCAGGTACAACTGGCGCAACAGGGCTGACCACTGCAGCGGGTTGCGCGGGAACGTCAAAACCGACCGGGTCGAGCAGGAAGGTGTATTCGCGCAGTAATTTTCCGGACGACCAAACCACCTCGACCAGCAGGGTTACAAAGGGCTCATTGATGGGTTGTGTTGAAGTGATGCGGATACGGGGTTGATCGGTATCCCGCGCAACGATGTCGAACTTGAGTCGGGGCAGCGCGTAGGGATACTCGAGCCCGGCACGCTTGAAGGCATCCGCCACCGCCAGTTTGGCCGCAATACTGGAACGGTCAGCCTTGTCCACCGAGACCAGCTCAATCTCGGCGCGTAACGGTTGCCCCAGGTTGGAAGAAACCGAAATTCCACCCAGCCCTGTCGCATTTGCAATGCCGGCTGCCAGCAGACAGGCCATCAAGCCTGACGTTTTCAAGATCATTTTTAGCACGCTGCCACCCTTTATCTTTCCCTGACAATATTCAGACTAACATCAGAGGGTTAGTGATGCAAGCTCATGCACCCTCTAGGTTCCGGCACTAACCAGCGGTAAGCAACCACTTTTTTGCCTGCGTTACTGGTTCAGCAAAATGCGCAACATGCGGCGCAACGGCTCGGCCGCGCCCCATAGTAATTGGTCACCGCAAACAAATGCACTGACGTATTCCGCGCCCATCTCCATCTTCCGCACACGGCCAACAGCGATGTCCAGTTTGCCGGCCACCGCGATTGGATTCAGTTCGCGCACGGTCAATTCGCGCTGGTTCGGGACAAATTTGACCCATGGGTTGCTGTGGCGAATCAACCCTTCGATCTCCGCCAAAGGCAAATCGCGTTTAAGCTTGAGCGTCAACGCCAGACTATGGCAACGCATCGCGCCGATGCGCACGCACAGGCCGTCCACCGGAATGACGTGTTCCGTGCCAAGAATCTTGTTGACTTCGGCACACCCCTTCCATTCCTCTTTCGACTGGCCATTGTCGAGCTGTTTGTCGATCCACGGAATCAGACTGCCCGCCAACGCTGCCCCAAAGTTTGCAGTCGGCATCTCGCCCGAGCGCAACGTCTCCGTCAGACGCCGGTCGATTTCCAGAATCGGCGATTGGGGATCGGCCAGCAGGTCGGCCACCGACGCATGCGCCACGCCCATCTGCTGCAACAGCTCGCGCATGTTTTGCGCGCCCGCGCCGCTGGCCGCTTGATACGTCATGGACGACACCCATTCCACCAGCCCGGCATGGAACAAGCCGCCCAATCCCATCAACAGGATGCTGTTGGTGCAATTACCGCCGATGAAATTTTTGCCGCCGTTCGCCAGCGATTTTTTGATCAGGTCGAGGTTGACCGGATCAAGGATGATGACCGCATCTTTTTCCATGCGCAGCGTGGAAGCCGCATCGATCCAGTAACCTTGCCAGCCTGCGGCACGCAACTGGGGAAATATCTCAGTGGTGTAATCGCCGCCCTGGCAGGAGATGATGGCATCCAGCGCCTTGAGTTCATTCAGGTCATGCGCATTCTTGAGCAATGCGCCGCGCGCCTCGGCCGGCGCTTCGCCGCCGACATTGGAAGTGGTGAAGAACACCGCCTCGAACAGATCGAAATCCTTTTCTTCGCGCATGCGCTGCATGAGCACCGAGCCCACCATCCCGCGCCAACCGATCAAACCGACTTTCATAGCAATCCTTGAAATTTAAAGCGCAGCGACCACCGCATCGCCCATCGCGGCGCAGCCAACTTTTTGCATGCCCGCCTCATAGATATCGCCGGTGCGAACGCCTTGCTGCAACACTTTGCGCACCGCACCCTCGATGCGTTGCGCGATGTCCGGACGCTCAAACGTGTACTGCATCATCATCGCCACCGACAGAATCGTCGCCAGCGGATTGGCCACATCCTTGCCCGCGATGTCGGGGGCGGAGCCGTGGCAAGGCTCGTACAATCCTTTGTTGTTTGAATCCAGCGATGCGGACGGCAACATGCCGATGGAACCGGTCAACATCGATGCCTCATCCGACAGGATGTCGCCGAAGATATTCCCGGTGAGGATCACGTCGAACTGTTTGGGCGCGCGCACCAGTTGCATCGCCGCGTTATCGACGTACATGTGCGAGGTCGCAACCTGCGGATATTCCTTGGCCACTTCGCTCACGATCTCGCGCCAGAACATGCTGGTGTCGAGCACGTTGGCCTTGTCCACCGAACACAGTTTTTTGCCGCGCTTCATCGCGATCCGGTAGCTCACATGCGCCACCCGGCGCACTTCCGATTCGCTGTAGTGCATGGTATCGAAACCCTGGCGCTCGCCGTTTTCCAAAGTGCGGATGCCGCGCGGCTGGCCGAAGTAGATGTCGCCGGTCAGTTCGCGCACGATCATGATGTCAAGACCGGACACGACTTCCGCGCGCAAGGTCGAGGCATTCACCAGTTCCGGATAGACCATCGCCGGACGCAGATTGGCGAACAATCCCAGTCCCTTGCGGATGCGCAACAATCCCTGCTCCGGGCGCATGGGACGCGGCAGCGTGTCGTACTGATAGCCGCCCACCGCACCCAGCAACACCGCATCGGACTCCTTCGATAGTTTTTCGGTGGCCGGCGGGAAAGGATCACCCGCCACGTCATAGCCGGCACCACCAATGTGCGCATATTCCATCTCGACCTTCAGACCATCACTGCGCAACGCCTCCAATACTTTTACCGCCTGCGCGACGATTTCCGGCCCAATGCCGTCACCCGGCAAAACTGCGATCTTCATTTATGCTTCCGTCCTTAAAAGTCAAAATCATTTTCCACAGATTACGCAGATTTCACAGATTAAATCTTCAGTTCAATCTGCGTGAATCTGTGTAATTTGCGGATGAATGTATTTCAGGCGAACAACCACGGCTGTGCCGCGCGATGTTTTGCCTCGAACACCTTGATCTCATCCTGGTGCTGCAAAGTCAGGCCGATATCATCCAGTCCGTTCAATAGACAGTGCTTGCGGAATTCATCGACATCAAACTTGATCACCGAGCCGTCAGGCATGGTGAGACGCTGCTGTTCCAGATCGACCGTCAATGCAAACCCGGGCTGTACCTCGACCGCCTTGAACAGCGCATCGACCTGCGCCGCCGCCAACTTGATCGGCAACAGGCCGTTCTTGAAGCAGTTGTTGAAGAAGATGTCGGCAAAACTTGGCGCGATGATGACGCGGAAACCGTAATCGGCCAGCGCCCACGGCGCATGCTCGCGCGACGAACCGCAGCCGAAGTTCTCGCGCGCCAGCAGAATCTGCGCGCCCTGATAGCGCGCCTGGTTCAGCACAAAATCGGGATTCAGCGGGCGCTGGTTGCAATCCATCCCCGGCTCGCCGTGATCCAGATAGCGCCACTCGTCAAAGGCGTAAGGGCCGAAGCCGGAGCGCTTGATCGACTTGAGGAACTGCTTGGGAATAATCGCATCGGTATCCACATTGGCGCGATCCAGCGGCACCACCAGGCCGGTCAATTTTTCAAATTTTTGCATGGTTATTTCGTTGCCGCCTTCTCGATCGCCTGTCCGCCCTTTTGAATATCTTCGCCCAGGCCTTTCATGGTGCTGCAACCAACCAGCATCCCTATCGCCAACAATAAAGCAGTGATTCTCATCATCGTCCCCCTACAGTTTGCTCACATCGACAAAATGCCCCGCGATCGCCGCCGCCGCCGCCATCGCCGGGCTGACCAGATGGGTGCGTCCGCCCTGTCCCTGCCGCCCCTCAAAGTTGCGGTTGGACGTCGAAGCGCAACGCTCGCCCGGCTCCAGGCGATCGTCGTTCATCGCCAGACACATCGAGCAACCGGGATCGCGCCACTCGAAACCCGCCGCGATGAAAATTTTATCCAATCCCTCTTGTTCGGCCTGCGCCTTGACCAGACCCGAACCCGGCACCACCAGCGCCAGCTTCACATTCGGCGCGACCTTCTTGCCCCGAGCAACCGCCGCGGCGGCGCGCATGTCTTCGATGCGGCCATTAGTGCAGGAACCGATGAACACCTTGTCGACCTTTATTTCCGTGACCGGCGTGTTCGCCTGCAGACCCATATATTGCAGAGCGCGCTGCGCACCTTCGCGCTTCCCCGTATCGCTCATCGCTGCCGGGTCCGGCACCCGCCCATCCACCGCCACCACCATTTCCGGCGAGGTTCCCCAGGTCACTTGCGGCTTGATCTGTGAAGCATCAAGCTCGACCACCGCGTCGAACTTCGCCCCCGCGTCGCTGTGCAGCGTGCGCCAGGAAGTCACCGCCTTGTTCCATTGCTCGCCCTGCGGCGCGAATGGACGCCCCTTGATGTAAGCGAACGTCGTTTCATCCGCCGCCACCATGCCGGCGCGCGCGCCCGCCTCGATCGCCATGTTGCACAGGGTCATGCGCCCTTCCATGCTCAAGCCGCGCACGGTGTCGCCGCCGAATTCGATGGCGTAGCCGGTGCCGCCTGCTGTGCCGATCTTGCCGATGATCGCCAGCGCGATGTCTTTTGCGGTCACCCCCTGACCCAACCTGCCTTCGACCTTGACCAGCATGGCTTTGGATTTCTTCGCCACCAGACATTGCGTCGCCATCACGTGCTCAACCTCAGACGTGCCGATGCCGTGCGCCAAAGCGCCAAAAGCGCCGTGTGTGCTGGTATGCGAATCGCCGCACACCACCGTCATGCCGGGCAAGGTCGCACCTTGCTCGGGTCCGATCACGTGCACCACACCTTGGCGCATGTCGTTCATCTTGAATTCGGTGATGCCCAGTTCGGCACAGTTCGCATCCAGCGTCTCCACCTGCAGGCGCGAGATGGGATCAGTGATGCCGCCGCTGCGATGGGTCGTCGGCACGTTATGGTCAGGCACCGCCAGCATGGAGCTGGTGCGCCACGGTTTGCGCTGCGCCATGCGCATGCCTTCAAAGGCCTGCGGGCTGGTCACCTCGTGCACCAGATGGCGGTCGATGTAGAGCAAGGCCGTTCCATCGGGTTCGGTGCGAACCAGATGGCTGTTCCAGAGTTTGTCGTAAAGCGTTTGAGCGTTCATTGTTTTTCCACCTTCGCGGGGCTGGCGATTATGCCACAGTGAGTGGTATTTCCACCAAGGCTCAAGCGGCTGGCGCCGGCGTTCCGGACAATTTCAGCAGGGCATATTCCAGACTTTCCGCTAGCGCATGCCAGCTGGCATCGATGATGTTGCTGCTGGCGCCAACGGTCGTCCAGACATGGCCGCCGCCCTGGAAGGTGATCAGGACGCGCACCCGGGCGGACGTGCCGCTCGCGCTATCCAGGATGCGCACTTTGTAGTCGATCAGGCAAACGTTCTTCAGCACCGGATAGGCCTCGGCCAGCGCACTGCGCAAGGCACTCGAAAGCGCGTTGACCGGGCCGTTGCCTTCGGCTGCCATAAATTTTACCTGGTCGCCGACCCTGACCTTGGCGGTCGCTTCCGACAGCAGACCGCGGCTCTGGCGGCGCTCGGTGATGACCACATAATCGATCAGCTCGAACGGCGCTTGATACTCCGGACGTAGCCGATGCAACAACAGTTCCATGCTCGCTTCTGCCGCTTCGAAGGTGAAGCCTTCGTGCTCCAGATGCTTGATGTGGTTGAGCACTTTCTGCGCAGCATCATTGTCCAGTGTGATGCCCATCGATTTCGCCTGGAACTGGATATTGCCGCGCCCCGACAGTTCCGACACCACCGAGCGCATCTCGTTGCCCACCAGCGCCGGGTCGATATGCTGATAGGTGTCGGCCGCTTTCAGCATCGCCGCCACATGGATGCCGCCCTTGTGGGCAAAGGCGCTGTGGCCAATGTAAGGCGCATGGTTGTAGTGCTTGAGGTTGACCATCTCGGCGACGAAATGCGCCAGCGCGGTCAGTTCACGGAGTTGTTCTGGCATCACCGCTTGCCTGCCCATCTTGAGTTGCAGATTGGGAATGACCGTTGTCAGATTGGCATTCCCGACGCGTTCGCCGTAACCGTTGATGGTGCCCTGCACCTGGTCGCAGCCGCCGCGCACCGCCGCGAGAGAATTCGCCACACCGCAGCCGCTGTCGTTGTGGCAATGCGCCCCCAGCGGCGTGCCGATGTGCCGCTTCACTTCACGCACAATCTCCTCGACCTCCCACGGCAGCTTGCCGCCGTTGGTCTCGCACAACACCAGCCAGTCGGCACCCGCATCCGCCGCGGCCTTTAGGGTCGCCAGTGCATAGTCCTTGTTCGCCAGAAAGCCGTCGAAGAAGTGTTCCGCATCGAACATCACCTCGCGCCCTTTTGATTTCATGTAGGCCACGCTGTCGCGGATCATCGCGAGGTTCTCTTCCAGTGTGGCGGAGAGCACCACCTTGACGTGGTAATCCGAACTCTTGCCCACCATGGTGACGACGGGCGTTGCTGCCTCCAGCAGTGCCTGCAGATTTGTGTCCTGCTCGCACGGTTTATTCTTCTGGCGGGTGCGCCCGAACGCCGCTAGTTTGGTTGAACCGAAGTCCAGTTTCGCCGCCCGCGCGAAGAACTCTGCATCCTTGGGATTGGAACCCGGCCAGCCGCCCTCGATATAGTGGAAACCAAAATCGGCCAGCCGCTTGGCGATGACCAGTTTGTCGTCAACCGAAAGGGAAATGTCTTCGCGCTGCGTTCCATCGCGCAAGGTGGTGTCGTACAAAAAGACAGGTTTCATGTTGTCGCCGCTGTATGCAAGGTTGGAAATTTTATCATTTCGACCGCTGTTCCATGCCGCGCAACTGCCCTCCCATGATGAGCAAACCGAGGAAAGCCATCGCTGCGCTAAAAGTGTACAAGGCGTTCGCGCCCCAGTGCTGCCAGATCGGGCCGCTTGCCAATCCGCCCAGCACCCCGCCCGCGCCGTAGGTTAGGCTGCCGTACAGCGCCTGACCGCGCGATTGATGGCGGCCGCGAAAGAATTCGTGCACCAGCCCCACCGATGCGGCGTGATAGGCGCCGAAGGTCAGCGCATGCAGCACCTGCGCCAACAGCAACAGCATGACAATATCCACCGCCCAGCCGATGAGTAAAAATCGCACCACCGCCGCCGCCAGGCTGATGAACAATATCCGTGCAAACCCGAAGCGCCGCACCCATGCCGGCATCACAAAAAATACGCCGATCTCGCAGATCACGCCCAGCGCCCACAAGCCGCCAACCGCGCTCTTGGCATACCCGTGCTCAACCAGATAGATGGAAAAGAAGGTGTAATACGGGCCGTGCGCGACGGCCATCAGGAAACAGGCGCCGAACAGGGCCAGCACTTGCGGTTGCAACACGATTTGCCGGATCGGCTGCTCATCGGTGTGATGCGCCAGCACTGCGGTCGGCGGAATCTGCCGCGCAAAGAGCAGGATGCCCAGTTCGCATACCAGCCCCGCCCACAGCAGCCAGGCAATGGCGATGTGATCGAAGGCATAGCCCAGCCCGACCACCGAAACGATGAAGCCGATCGACCCCCAGGAACGCAGCCGGCCATAATGCGCGGTGTTGCTGCCCAGCCATGTGAGTGTGGTTGCTTCCACCAGCGGCATCGAGGCACTCCAGAAAAAATTCATCAGGAACAGGGCGGCAAACAATCCCCAGAAACTGGTGGTGGCGAACACGCCCAGATAGAACAGCGCGCTCATGCTCGCCGCGGCCACCACCACCTCGCGCCGCCTGCCCGTGTGATCGGCCAGCCAGCCCCAAACATTCGGCGCGACCATGCGCATCACCGGCTGCAGCGACATCAGGATCGCAATGTCGATCGCATCGAAGTGAAGTGATTTGAGATACAGGCTCCAGTAGGGCGCAAACATCCCCACGAAGGCGTAGTAGAAGAAATAGAAACCGGCGATGCGCCAGTGGTAGTTGACGGAAGAGGACATGGATCAGGGTCTGCAGACGGCGCGCATTCTACACTGTGCCGGCGAAGCCTTGCCGCGCGCAGCCGGTTTTATTCAGGAGCCGTCAGTCCCCTTCAAATTCGCACAGGGCAAACACCGTGTGTCCGCGCTGCTCCAACCGCGCCCGTCCGCCGATGTCGGGCAGATCGATCATGAACGCACACTCAACGACCTGGCCGCCCATCTTCTCGATCAGGATGCAGGCGGCTTGCGCCGTACCGCCGGTGGCGATGAGGTCGTCCACCAGCAACACTTTTTCGCCTTTCTCGATCGCGTCGACGTGGATCTCGATGCGGTCGCTGCCGTATTCGAGTTGGTAATCGTGGCCGATGGT
>Ga0210017_1005497_pt1 | contig 10133 bp, 10 predicted proteins | sample CryGeyCG2014_020_FD_183966 | JGI IMG/M metagenome (GOLD analysis project Ga0210017, IMG submission 183966) | Groundwater microbial communities from aquifer - Crystal Geyser CG08_land_8/20/14_0.20 (SPAdes) (version 2) | ecosystem: Environmental > Aquatic > Deep subsurface > Groundwater | place... | reverse complement strand
AATCGCACCAAGCGGTATTTAGATGTAGTCGATGCATTAGTAAAAAAAGAAAAAGCATATACAAAAGACGGTGCTATTTGGTTTAAGATCCCGGAGGGGACAATTATTTTCCACGATCTCATTCGGGGAGAGGTAGTTTTTGACGGCGCAGATCTCAAAGACTTTGTCATCATGCGTTCCGATGGCTCACCGATATTTTATCTCTCTGGTGTTGTCGATGATCATGATAGCGATATTACCCATGTCATTCGTGGAGAAGAGCATCTGTCTAACACACCAAAACAGATTGTATTACTCCAAGCACTCGAGTGGGAACTACCAACCTATGCGCACGTTCCCCTCATTTTAAACGCCGACAGATCTAAAATGAGCAAACGTAAAGACCCCGTTTCTATTACACACGATTTTAAGAATAAAGGATACTTACCCGAAGCATTGATTAACTATCTTGCATTGTTGGGGTGGCACGAAAGTGAAACTCAAAAGCATGTCCCGAGTAATGCCGAGGGGTCAAAACTAAAAACTAAAAAATCTGAAACCGAAATATACAATCTCAATACGTTAATTAAAATCTATGATGTATCTAGAATGCAGCATGGTGGGGCGATATTCGATAGAGAAAAGTTAGAAAATATGAACCACCACTATATTCAAAAAATGGGTGATGATGAGTTACGCGAAAAACTTAATGCATATAAAGGGGATATCAAAAACGATGTATATAATAGATATGTCAGTATCACCAAACCTCGGCTTAACAAATTTTCCGATATTGCCAATGACACGAGTTGGCTCAATAATCCAGTAGACCACGATCCCGAATTGTTAGTTTTCAAAAAATCAACAAAAGATACAACCCTCAAAGCGCTCAATGCAATTCTTACTAACTTACCTAAAATCGTAACCTACGAGGTTACTAAAATTGTAGATATGTTGCAAGAAGTAGTGGAAGGTAACAACTTACAAAACGGAGATGTATTTTGGAGTGCGCGCGTGGCACTGTCAGGGTTAGAAAAATCACCTCCTCCCGCGGAGTTGATGTGGGTATTGGGGAGAGAGGAAACGATAATGCGAATAGAGCGTGCAATTAGTTTTCTTAATCCATAACGGTAAATTATTGAGTTAGGTTTTATACTTTATATTTTATACTTTTGGTTATTATGAAACATCGTATCGCAATCAATGGTTACTTTACCTCCCGTCCCTTTACGGGGTTTGGTGTGTATACGTGGGGATATTTAAAAGCGTTTACAAAAATTGCGGATAAAGAAAAATATGATCTCATCGTGCTGGTCCCCAAAAAGCCGGCGATCACACTTGGTGGTGCCGTGCGGTTTGTCGAGTGTCCATTGGCAAACGATACACCCATTAATAAAATTCTCTGGGAACAACGCGCCATCCCTGCTGCGTGCAAAAAATACGATGTTGACCTGTTGCATAGTATGTATCCGGCAACGGTCATTTTTGATAAAGGTATCCCACAGTTAACAAGTATCCACGATGCGACACCATGGCATTTTGCAGAACACAGTCAGGGTCTCGCCGTTAAACTGCTTCATCGCTATAGCGTGTGGAGTAATAAAAAAGCGGATCGCGTGGTATCGGTATCTAACTACGGAAAATACGATGTCGAGCAAATTTTTGGTATCCCCAAAGGTAAGATAGATGTAGTCTATAACGGTGTTGATAACCGCTATCGTGAGCACTGCACACAGGCGGGAAAAGAGAGAATCCGTGCAAAATATAACCTGCCAGAAAAATACATATTCTATATCGGCGGGTTCGAAGTGCACAAAAATGTGCGACGGTTGTTCCAATCGTTTGCGCGTGCATCATCGGAGATTAAGCATGATTTGGTCATAGCGGGCGGCGTATTTTCCAAAGCGCGCCCCGCGGTGTATAAAGATTATTTTGATCTTCCTAAACTTATCGCAAACTATAAACTGGAAAAGAGGGTCCATATGATCGGCGTGGTGCCAGAAGAAGATCTCCCCGCACTCTATCAAGCATCATCGCTGTATATTATGCCATCGCTTGCAGAAGGGTTTAATTTACCGTTAGTCCAAGCGTTTGCATGCAAAGTCCCAACCATCTCTGCAAATACGCCGGCAACAGGAGAGATCGCGGGGCACGCATCGTATCTTGTCGATGCAACAAATATAGAGGCGATGGCAGCAGCCATCGTGCGGTTGTTACATGATAAAAAACGCCAAAATGAACTTATTACAGAAGGTATTGTCCGTCAAAAACAGTTTACATGGGAAAACGCCGCTGAACGGATGTTGGTACTCTACGATTCTTTGCTTAATCGCTAAAGGCTTTTTAAGCACTTTAAACACTATAGCACTCAAGCACTTCTTGAAGCACTTCTTCTACTTTTTCTTTTTCGAAAAAATATAGATATACAGAATCGGCAAGATACCGACTGTATTGAGGATGAGGAGCGCGACAAACCACGCTGTGTCCTCGTTTCGCCCTGCTTTCCAGAGCGCGTAACCCCGCCACGCCAAATCCCAAATAATGAGAATCGCGAGCGTGACACCAAACAAGTTACCCGAAATAAACGGGAACGCTGGTGTATTGATAAATTCCCTATATATCATAGAGACTCCTTTGAATATAATAATACTCTTTTAGAGTGAGAATGCAACACCTGTTTGGTTTTCCCACGGGTTTGTATCCGCTTAAACTATTAAACCTTTACACTCTTAAACTTTTTCAAGTCGTTTACGACTTGAAGTGCATGTTCTACTGGCTTCACATTATTATAGATTTTAGCAATTTTACCGGCAGGATCAATCAAAATGATGTCCTTAAGGTGCCTTCATATTCCCGTCCCATAAACTTTTTCAACTGCCATCTTGCGTCCAAAATATATTCTAAGAACCCATCGCAAAAGTCCATTAGGAGAGAAACGGGAGAGATTATTGGCGAGAAGTATAAACGTATGAGGAGGCGTAACTAAGTTACGCTGACAAATAATTTTTATTTTGTAGCCATAATATCTCCCGGTGCAACTACCAATTGACTTTTGTAGTGGGTTCAATATACTATTATAGCATGGAAGATACTCCAACAAACAAGAACGAAGCCCAAACGCGTGCGGAAAAGTTAGACGCTCTTGTTAGAGCGGGCGTTAACCCGTTTGCATCAAAAACCCGTAGACAAGTGCCGATTACCGATGTAAAAGATAAAACAGGCAACCAATTTTGGATTGCAGGGCGCATTGCTTCTATTCGTAGCCACGGCAAGTCCACTTTTATCGATCTTAAAGACGAATCGGAGACAATCCAGTGTTACTTTAAATTCGATGATTTAGGGAAAAAAAATTACGATATGCTCAAATTGTTCGATAACGGCGATTTTATAGAGGTTCATGGCGAGGTGTTTGTTACTAAAATGGGCGAACAAACCATCCACGTCGACGACTTCGCCCTTCTGACCAAATCACTGTTACCGCTACCCGATGTGTGGTCTGGGCTCAAAGATACAGAACTGCGCTTCCGCAAGCGATTTGTTGACCTCAACTTAAACCCCGATGTCAAAAATAATCTCAAAAAGCGGGCACATATAATTAAAGAATTGCGCAGTTTTATGGATACACACGGCTTTATCGAGGTCGAAACTCCCATTTTGCAGCCCACCCCCGGCGGCGCCGCAGCCAAGCCATTTATTACTCATTACAATATCTTAGACAGTGACTTTTATCTACGCGTTGCGCCGGAACTTTACTTAAAGCGTCTCATTGTGGGTGGGTTCGAAAAGATCTACGAGATCGGCAAATCATTTAGAAACGAGGGCGTGTCCCATATGCACAACCCAGAATTTACCATCTTTGAGTTTTATTGGGCATATCAAGACTATAACGGTTTGATGGATTTTACGGAAACGATGCTCGGCGACATTATCACAAAAGTTAACGGGTCGCTTAAGGTTATGTATCAAGGTAAAGAGATCGATTTTACCCCGCCGTATCCAAGAATATCATTCGCCGATCTTATTAAAAAAGATTGTGACATAGATATTACCGTCCACACCGAATTTGACGACTTAAAAAAAGAGGTCGAAAAAGCGGGTATAAAACTCGATAATATGAAAGAAATAACGGTGTGGGCAAAGTTGGTAGATGAGTTATACAAAAAGGTATCACGACCAAATATTGTCAACCCGATTTTTGTGACCGACCACCCGACAGAGCTGGTTCCGCTTGCTAAAGCCAAAGAAGGTGACCCAACAAGAGTGCAAAAGTTACAACCGGTCTGCGCGGGGGGGATAGAGCTGGTTAACGCGTATACCGAATTAAACGACCCCATCGATCAAGAAAATCGGTTCAAAGAGCAGGTTGCAATGAGTAAAAAAGGGTATGATGAAAGTCAGCAGTTAGATTTGAACTACATAGAAGCGCTTAAATACGGTATGCCACCCACGGCGGGCTGGGGTATGGGTATCGACCGCCTAGTAATGCTCCTCACCGACCAATGGTCTATTAAAGAAGTCATCGCGTTTCCCACACTCAAGCCGGAAAAGTAAATTTGCTGTCCACCAAACCCTGACCTCGTAGGTCAGGGTTTGAGGCTATCAGATGTATAATGCTGATAAACTGTCGGTTGGTAGACTATAAAAATGGCGCCCCGACGGGATTCCGTCGGGGCAGACTTTGGTATGACCATCGGGGGTCAAAGTTAAGGATTCAGGAAACGTGATGAGATTCGTCGCCCTCGGCGCATCCTTCGCATTCTGGAGGCGAAACTGCTTCAGAGGTAGAATCGGTTGCATCGGTAGGGGGAGTATCCTCGCGATCTTTGCGGAAGATATACAACATATGCCGGTGCAAAATACCATTATTCCAAGGTTTCCAGCAATCCTTTTCATTACTGGCGTAACCGGACACTGATGACTGATACAGATTCCATGTGGGGTTCTCTACCAAGAATCTGCGCACCATGGCTGGGATAAATCCACAATCGGGCTGTCCTGTGGGGATAAACCCAATGGTGCACCCAGCATTATGTTTTTCGTATTGCCGGTTGACGAAAAGTATCGCTCCGTTCGAGTCTTCGTGACACGGCGAGTTTGTGCCTACACACAACTGCGCGGGGGATGCAGGGATCCTATAATTCGCGGTGAGAATCTTAACCCCATTTTCGTTTAGATTTGCCGAGTTCGCTTGACAAAACCGTAACCATGTCGGGTCTGCGAGGGTATCGACCTTGCTAAGCAGGTAGTGTAGCTTGTCAAGGGTGACCATCTCGGGAGAGATATTCATGTACCGATATCCTTGAGATGTTGTCTTAAAGGTAGATGGGGTCTGCCGACTTGCCTGTCTGAACGAAGTTATGGTGTAGAGACTCTCAAAATCCAACATAATGGAAAATTGTGTGTCCCCAAGTGCTTTGCATGTGCACAGTAAGGTGATATCGCTTATTCCGTTGAACCTGACATCGTGGATGATGAATATGTTGTCTCGTTGTAGTTCTTCAGCTGTCAACGGAATGACTTCAGAAAAGATTATCTCGATCAACTTTTCCACCCACGCTGCTGTCAAGATTGCGTAAAGAAGGCATATCGCCCCCATCGTCCAGTTGGCAGTGAATACAGGAAATTTGAGTTCAGCGATAAAAATGTGATAGACACCGCTAACAAAACAGAGTTCAGCCAGAATCACCATCATGAGCCACGGGAAGCACAAGCACTGCCGTGCCTTACAATGGTCGGTAAAACTGTTCGAAATGCGATTACGTCTCATGTTTGTTCTCCTTAAGATACCAAGTTTTAAATGTGCCGATACTCTAGCACGAATAGTATAGTATATTTTCTACCGGGAGTTAATATAAACAATACCTTACTGTCCACACCACCAAACCCTGACCTCGTAGGTCAGGGTTTGGTGGTTCCAGATGTATAATGACGATAAATTGTCGGTTAGGAGTCAACAAATAAACCGCCCTGTCGGATGACAGGGCAAACTGGTTGTGAGACCAAAGGGTCTCGGAAGGTTAGTGGTCGCATGTTCCCTCGCAACAGGGATCTTCTGTTGGTGGAGATTCTACTGCTGGAGCTTTTTGAGGACACTCTTTCACAATTGCCATAATCAACGCAGCGAGCGACATACCTCCCGTACAGATTGCGAGTATTGATCCGGTAGTACTTCTACCGGACCCGATCATGATGAGCGTAGTTACGACTAACGCCGCCACAGCGATTATGAGGTATCCAACCCACGTTAAGCCACTGATGCTAGTAGCAACTACTACAGAGTATTGGTACGTAAGGAACACCACGTCAACGATAACCGATCCAAGAGGCGACAAGTATTCGTTTTCTCCATGGTAGTCTTGGGAACGTCTGTCGGACATCTCGCTAAGTGTTGCAGACGCCAGACCAAGGCAGATAATACCGGAGAGTTTTGCAACCCACCATTGCAGATCTGTGCATACCCACAAAATACCGATGTAGCACCCAAGAAGACAGAGGCTGCTCAGCGTGCAATAGAAAGTCTCTTCTGGCGTTTGTGAAATACTCCCTTTCATGGTGTTATTGACTGCACCATCAAGAATCCGTTCGGTTCGATGTTGCGGAGTAACTTCTACCATTTTTGGCATATCCGTCACCAACTTTTTTCCATTTAGAGTTCATACCCTGCTACGATGCGGAATATCTAGAGCATATACTACCAGAATATATAATTGAGAGCAAGGGGTTAGCGCGATTTGTGCCGATTTTTAATGCGATGAAGTAAAAATCCAATTAAACTTCCTATGACGACTGCGCCAAAACCGATGAGAATGGGAAACGAATATGATGGCTTATTGTCGTTTGTTGGTTGTGGAGTTGCAGTTGGTGACGTCGGCACCTCTTTGACCGGTTCAACGGGTTTTGGTTTTGCAATAAAGGTAAATTTGACCGATGCGATCTGCATATCACCAACTTTTATAACCGCCGTGCGTTCTCCCGTCTCGTTTGATGTTATATATATCCACCACTCACTACCCACAAGAACGATTTTTTTAACGGTTGTTTGTCCGCCGGACAGAAATATATCCGGCTGCCGATCCGTCACTTGTTTGCCGTTGACATCAGTGAGGGTAATAACAAGAATATATTCTGCACTATCATCGGCGATCGTATCCTTCCCGTCGACCCGCACGCCTGATTTTGTCACATCAATCGCCGGAGGTGGCGAGGGAGGATCTGCTTTTTTTACAGTTTTTTGGGGGTATACTTACAGGTGTATCATCCTGCACGATAGCAACCGATTCTTGCGCCTGGGCTACTTGGGGCGGTGCGGTAGTCGGCGTATCAGAACAATCACCAACTTGTATATACTGCGGATCGGTGCGGAACTCGACAGAAGCGCTACACAGCGCATTGGTCGAACTGCCCGACCCCTTCCAAAACGCGGCGGTCGACCCAAATGTATAGGCATACAGATCGGCATCACCGGTGACAGCAGTTATCTCATCTATTATGCCACTCCCACTTGCCGACCCACCACTTTGTCTATCGAGCACGATCGCATTAAAACTAATGGGAAAATCGATTCTCCCATCACCTCCCTAACTGGTTATCGCCGTATCGGTCCCGATAGAGAACTGGACATATTGCCACTCGGACGACACATTGCCGATATCGGTCTGGAACGTTTCGCCGTTAGTGTCTTTAAAACGAAACTTCCAGATGTTTTTTGTGTCATCACCCTTTAACCACGCAACGAGCGCAGTGGGTGTGCCATCGATGGCGATCGATTTTTCTGCGACCGCATACGCGCTATCGCCAGAAAAAGAATACGCTAATTTCATCCCCGATCCCGTGTGTCCCGTATCGGTGCTTAAAGTCGTTGTTCCGTTACTCGTGGCTTCGGTGCTCCAGCCATCTGTTGCATCGAGTGAATCGATAACTTTTTTAGTAAGCGGGAAGATGCGCGTCCCTGTGCCTTTTCCTGCGATCGAGTCAACGACACTTTTAACTTTATCGTATGATGATTTATGCGAAAATCCACTATTCATCAACCCGTAACTATCACCGCCCTCATCGTAGAGATGATACAAAAATGTTTTTTCGACCGACCCCGAACTGCGCAGCATAATGAGCGTGCGTGCCAGCCAGTTTGCTTGGTCGGCTTCTCCCACGCTGCCCGATTGGTATCCCAGCTCGGTAATCCATATTTTTTGCCGCCACCGTTTTTATTGATACTTCCCACCACACGGCTTATCTCACCTAATATATTACCACCACCAAAGTTGACCGTTTCCGGCGCACCGCTGTGGTAGATATGTAAACCGATTTTGTCAAATGAATCCCACCCGCCTGCGGCGGCGATCCCGTCCCAAAAACTTGTTGCTTCTATACGCGACGTGATCCCCGATGCAACAATTGTTGCAGATCCATTGTTCGCCTTAATAATATCGCGCGCCTCATTGAGATAAGTGACATAATCAGAACCAGAGAGTGCAGTATCTACTTCGTTCATAATCTCCCACGCACTGATCTGCGATCCGAAATGGTCGACAACGGTTTGCACAAACGACTTCCAGTCATCATGGGTTACATCGCTCCCCGGATATGATAGTAACGCAAGCACACTCAACCCTCCCGCTGTATCTTTTCCGATCCCGCTATCGTAGGGAGAAAAATCGACGGGGTTTGCATAGGTGATCTCTTGGCGGACCCACCCAAACCCTATGTCTTGCATTGCGCTCACTGCAGATTGTTGCGATCCACTTGATTGAAGTGATGCAACTGATGCGTTGACGCCAAATTCACTCGCGGCGAACGTGTGCCGTGTGGACAAAAAACTGATCCCTAAACCGACAATCAAAAACGTCACCACATATACAGTTTGTCGAACAAATATTTTCATATAGGTAAAGTATACCATGTAATACGTGCACGGTGGGGCATTGTTACTGCGAAATGACCACCATAACTTTTTTCCCCTCGCGGACCGTGTCTTTGTTGCCTGTCCAATCGTGCACCGCACCGATGAGTGTAGAAAATGAATAGCGATAATTATTACCCCGTTTTGTCCCGACATCGTTGGTTATCACCTCATTATTGTCAAATCCAACGATGGTGAGCATATGGTAGGGTGGACCCGGTTGTTTGTAGTAGGGATTGCCGATATCTTGCCCGTGCAGAGGCAAAATAACATGTTTACCGTCGATGAGCGCTTGTTTTATCGACTGGGTAGTTACATCGCTAGATACGCTAGCGAGGAGGTCAAACTTTGTGCGCGCGATATCAGCGAGCTCTTGTGCAGTAATATCATCGCTATACCCATGTTCTTTCTCCCACGCAGTCAAATCCTGAATCTCTTTTTCGGCTCTTTCTTTAGTTAGATCCCATTTTCTAAAATAGGCGACAACTTGTATCAAGCTTGCTTCTTCGCACGCTTCCTCATGCAGTGGGTCCCAATGTGCATCGGGTGCTTGCGGGGTAAAGGGTACGTCAAGGAGGATATGCGTTGGCACGGGTGGGGGAGTTTCTACAGAAGGTGTAGGTGCTGATTCTTGTTGTGCGTTCGGTTGAGGTTCTGTTGGTTGATCGGGAGGAGGTTTGATTACAACAGTTTGTGATTGTTTGGGTTGAGTGTGTGACGAACCAAAAAAGAGTAGTATACCATATCCACAAAGTAAAGTGAGAGCACAAATAATAACAGATACAAAGTAAGTTTTGTTTTTCAACTTTTTGCAAATCCGAGCTGTTTTTCGACCCGGAGCAGACGTTTATCAATGAGTTTAAACATATCCATAGAAGGTTTGTCTTTAAGCAGCCTGCGCAAAAGTTTAACCTCTGTTACGAGATTTCTCATATGTGATAAGTCAGTTTCGATAAGGTCAAGCCGAGCAATAACTGTCCTGTGCGATGCGTCAATTCTGTCAAAGCGCTTGTCAACTTCCCCAAAGCAGTTATCAACACCGTCAAAGCGCTTGTCAACTTCATCGAATCGCTTATCTACACCATCGAATCGTTTATCAATACCATCAAAAACATCACGAACCATAATCGCGAGTTCCTCAGTCTGGCGAGACGATATTTTTACTATTTCTTGCAAATCTTGTTTCGTGAGTGCCATAGTATTTCAATATTAGTTGTGTATACACACAATGTCAACTGCTGCGTAGGTCCAGACA
>Ga0210017_1005495_pt1 | contig 10135 bp, 4 predicted proteins | sample CryGeyCG2014_020_FD_183966 | JGI IMG/M metagenome (GOLD analysis project Ga0210017, IMG submission 183966) | Groundwater microbial communities from aquifer - Crystal Geyser CG08_land_8/20/14_0.20 (SPAdes) (version 2) | ecosystem: Environmental > Aquatic > Deep subsurface > Groundwater | place... | reverse complement strand
CTTTGATCAGAAAGCGAAATAGATAAATTACTTTATCAAATCCCAATTGTTCAAAAAGTATCCCATTTCATGGTTCTTATTTCCTAAATAAAATTTACCGTCACGAAATTTTATACTTAATGCATATCCTGTTCTATTATTTACGGTAAAAATAGAGCCCTCTTTTATTCTTTTCTCAACTTCACTGGCAGGCAAAATTAAAAAACTATTTTTTATGCCATCTCTTAATACCAAGATATAAAAAATATTACCTTGATTAAATCTTTCAAAAGATTTGTGACGAATACGAAAATTATAAATTTCAGAACTATTTTTGCGCGCGGTCTTTACTTGAATACCAAAAAACTTATTGTCTTTTATTGCTGACAAATCTACACCAACATCGACACTCATAATACTGGCGTTGAATCCGCGGAAAAGCAGTTCGCTACAAACCAAGTGCTCACCACCCTTACCGATAAATCCACCTTCTATCACTATTTTTTCTTCCTCTTCCTTTTCTGCTTCAATAATTTTTGGTGTTTGCCTAATTTCTTTCTTATTTGGATTAAGTGCAAAAGTCCCGGGAGCAGTTTTGATAAAATCAGAGCCTTCACCTTTACTATTTATATCAACGATTATCTGTGCGTTCATCGTTGCTTCCGGTGTTGCTCCTTCGGTTTCCAAAATACCGGATTCTAAAGCCAGCTGGGTAATCTTTGAATAATGAAGGGGTGTTTTTACCTTTTGCAGTATTTGGATTGCCGATTGTTTGAATGTATTCATACCAATGCTTAATTATATAGTGTTTAAGATAAGCTTGTAAGCAATATTACATTTGTTAAAGCAGATCATAATTTTCATAAATTATTTATTTTGTTCATCGTATAAATCCCGTAACATTAAATTACCGGATTCTGCGTATAAGACACAAATCCTATTGGTTAATTCTTTCAGATCTTTCCCTAAGCTATATAAATATTTAATTATTTCTTCTATATCCTTCCAATCATAATTGGGTAAATCGCCTTTATATTTCTTTGACCCTTCAAGCATAAGGATATAAAGTTGTGCTACATATTTAGCACTTTCTATTTTATTTTCTCCTTTATCTTTTAAAGCATTTAGTGATTCAATAAAGAACGATGAATCAAAACCAACTGTTACATATTGTGCAGAAATATCAATTAAATCAAATTCTTTTTTTCCAATCTCAGAACAGTAAATTGCTAATTTTGACAATTCACTCAATACTTTTTGATCCTCTTCTTTAGGATTTTTAATATCTTTATATATTTTAATCGTGTATTCCCAAAACTCGATAATTCTTTCTTTGAAATCTATTTTCATTTTCTTTATTTCATCTTTTTCGCCGGCTTTAATTTCGTTAATAAAATCTCTTTGCTGCCAAAAGAAAGAAATCATTTCTTCAAGATTATGAGGATTATTAAAAATGTATTTTTTTTGCATTAATCCTTTATCAAACTTTTCAAACCCCCGCAAGTAGCCGGTAGCTATATGCTGAATTAATCTTTCTCCGAGAATCCTTTCTTTAAAATCAATTCCCAAACCTCGTTGGTATGATGGAATCATTAATTTATAAAGGTGATTATATATATTATTGATATAAAGATATCCTTCGAATAAAGCAATAAATAATTTGTCGTCTTTTATATGCTCTATTTTCTTTATTTGATCTTCTGTCCATTTTTTATCAACGTAATGAAGATTGGCAAAATACTCTCCTAATAATGCGTAAGCGTCTGGAATACCTTTTTTCAAGACATAATCAAAATTATTTTTTAATTTATTATTCCATTTTGATTCTTTATTTTCTTTTTTCTTATCACTTAACCGTGCCTCCCTTAACCCAAGATATATCAAAGCTATTATTGTTTTACCAAGCGTTGAATTTAAAGCGTGAGTAAGTTGATCTTTTGCTGCATAAGGTTGAGGATCATCAAAATTTATGATTATTTTTTCAATTATTTCTTCAGCTTCTTTATGAAACGCTTCATTGAATGACCAATCGTCTGTTTTACAGCCTTCTTGAAGTAACTCTGTGACAGATGAAAGAAACCAGGTAAAACCTTCTGTAAATTTTTTATTAGACATTTCTCTCCCTTTTTGCCAAAAAGCTTTGTTATCTAATAACTTTAGAATTGCAGTGAAAATATTTTTCCAGTCTATTTCTTTTCTGGATATCCAAACCTGTCTAAAACCATCAAATAAAGAACTTAATGAATAGAAACTAACATTATTTAAATCTAAAAATGGGTCAAGATCATTAGAAAATTTATTTGGATTATCTATTACAGCTCCTTTTAATGCACTTTGTAGCCCTTCACCAGTTGGACTATGCATAGGGTCTTTGGCCTTATATTCATGAATGTATTTAACAACTTTTTTATTATTCCATGTTATAAGATCGACTTTTGAAACAGGAGATTTCTCAAAATCTATCCACCCACCCTCTTCTTTCTCAAATTTAATATCCTTTTTGGTTATATTTTTGTATTTCTCAAAAAGCTTATTAAATTCCTTATCTTGTCTTAATCTCATATACCATCTCTGCTTCCATATATTTACATATTCATCTTCTTTTCCTTTAGGTTTATAATCCGGTCCCTTTTCAATAATTACTTTAATTTTTTCTTTATAGTTTTGTAAACTTAGTATATTTTTTGACAGAAGATAGAATAATTCTGCTTCAACTTGACCTAAATTAAAATATAATTTACCTTTTGAAGTTAAAATTGTTTCAAAATAATCCTTATATTTATCCCATTCTTCTGCTATTACAAAAAGGACTATTCTCTTAAATATAAATTGAGGATTTTCATCTCTTAATAATAGTTCTATGATTTCTCTTCCCTCTTTTTTATTACTTCGTGCTTTAGATAAGACCATATCTCTCAAAATAATTGAAAATAAATGTTCGGCAGAATAAATACTTTTACCTATATTTTTGCTAAGGTCTTTTAGCCAAATATATGAATAGTCTTCTGAGTAGGAAAAATAAAGGTTTTCAGGTAAAGCACTCTCTTTTATTTCCTTTTTTAGCAAAGTTATCGATTTTGTTTTGTTCAAATATTCTTTTACAAATTCATTTTTATTTTTAGCTTGAAAAGTAAATTCAGCTAATTTTTCTTTAATAAAATCTTCGTCTTTATATAACATCTCGTTATTAGGAGTTTTTGTAGGATCAATTAGGCTAATCACGACTTTATATTTATTAGTTTCATAATTATCACAAATTACTAGATATTTGTCTTTTTCAATATCAATTTTTTGTCGTCTTGTTGGACTATTTCGTCTTATTATTTCCTTAAGATTATTCATTAACTCGATAATCGGTTTTGATGAACATTTTTCTCCAATAGTTTTTGCTAATGCTTGTTTAATAAATCCTTCTTCAAGCCAATAATCCTCAACCAATGTCTTTGCCTTTTCTTTTTCACCAAAAACATTCTTTTCTTTTACGTATTTAACCTTTAGAATTATCTTTATTAAAGATTCTGTTTTTTCAATATCTTCTAATGATTTTGATTCTGTTAAAAACTTTGGTAATAGTTTCTTCACAAGATCTGAGCCCTGGAGAGTAGTTGAGAATTTAGAAATAAGCCAAATAGGAATTGCTTTTGCAATTAATTCTTTGGGAATTTTTGACAAGGGAATATTTATGAGAATCTTCGTAAAATACCACCATGTTCGATAATTATCAATATATTCTCCGTTTAATTTAAAATAAGTTGTATCTAAAATAATTTTTATTAAATCATCGTCATATTCTCGTACAGTTTGTGAAACATTTTCCAAATAAGGTAAAACATGCCATTGAGGAATTTGATAACCTTCTTTAACTTTAATTGGCGAGGGATTATTTTTAGCTGCAAAGAAACCATTTTCAAATATTTTTTTAAAGTATATTGTTTCTTTTGTTGAATTAAAAAAATACTGTTGAAATTTAATATTTCTTTTTAAGAAATTTATTATTGAATTAATATCGTATTTTGTTTTTTTTCTTTTATTATCTAACTTAGAAATTTTATTAATAAAATCAAGATAATTTTTTTTGTTACCATAATCTTTAAGAATATTTACTAATTCTTCGATTTTATCGTAGAGAGCTACATAACCTTTCTTGCTTATATCATATTCGATGATCTCAATACCAATATCTCTAAAATAAGATTTTTCGTATTTTATAAAGTCTCTATGTTGTTGCTGCTTTGCATATAATAAGAAATGTTGTATTTCTTTATTTTTATTAGTACTTAGGGAGTTTATAAGATAATCTAATACCTCATATTCTTCTAAACCATAACCAATAAACAAAACTGTTTTACTTCTAAAAATATCTTTTAAAAACCTTGTTAAAGGTGAATTATCTTCGTATGTATAAAAATAGTCTTTAATTGTTAAAACTACGCTATTTTTATTAATCAAAGAACCATGAATATGAACAACATCACCTGGATTAAGTAATTGATAATGTCTAATTTCATTGTAATTATTAATTACGTTTGCTTTATAAGAAGTACCACTAATTTTGTTGTTGTAGTTTTTAACTTCATTATCTAAATAAAGATCTATATTAGTCGTAATAAATACCGCATTTATTTTATAGAGTAAACTATAAACGTTATTATTTGGAGTATTGGAGCTATCTAATATCTTCCTTAAAAAACTAATAGTTATTAAGTCTTTTTCTTTGCAAATATTGTCACATATAGATATTTGTTTTCTAGGATCTTTGATTTCTTCGGTAATATATTGAAAACTTGCAAAATCAATTATCTTTTCCTTAAACAATTCTTCTGAAAGTTTTTTAGCTAAATCCGACCAACGCGGAACTCCCAACAAAGAAGAAACACCTGCTCCCACAAAAATAACTAAACTATTATTTTTACATGCAGTAATTAGGGCCTCTTTTGTTTTATTATCCATTCCATATTTGATTAATTTTTTCCTTAATCTTTTTTTCAAAAATTTCTATCATTCTTTTATTGGCATTAACAATTTTTTTTTCTTCTTCAATTTTCTCCACGATTTGTTTTTGAACTTCAAGAGGCGGAAAGGGAATTTCTTTTTGATACGCATCATTACGATTTAACCCAGGAACAGCACCTCCACCTCTTAAACTTTGTAAATTTGCAGATAAGAGAATAAAATATAAAAATTTATAGTAAAAATTTTTATCATTTTTATTTTTCACGTAGTAAGTAGTATCTATTGGGAAGCAATTTTGTTCAATCCAATTAACTTCACCAGCAGATCCTTTTCGACCAACTACAATTACAGGGCCTTTAACAAGAAATTTTTTATGAGTTCCAACAATTCCATTTGAACCAACAACGGGATAATTACCAACTTGCCTATTTTTTTCTGTCATAGCTCCACCGTATTCAAAAGAACATATTTCCCCCAATTTTATTTTCTTCCATTTTGGATCAATATTAATTTTGGGTTTCCAAATCTGAATAATTTGGCGAGCCCCATCAATGATTTTTTGATATCCTTCAATTTCCTCGACATTCTCCCTTTGAACTTCAAGAGAAGGAAGAGGTATTTTTATTTTAGCCATTACATTATTCATCAATTTTGGATTACCCACTTGAATTACATATTTATATGCAATTGAATTTAATATTCTGGATAAATATTTCATTAAAACCTTGTCAGTTTTTGCCTTTAAAGTTCCGCAAACATTAGTACAGTTAAATTTTCCATTTCTATAAAATACTGTTCCTGCGTTTGCACCATCTGTAGTCCAAGTTACGTATTCTCCCATAAAATCAAATGAATTAATTGAGCCAAATACTCCATTATCTTGCGTTTGAGAAGAATAAACAGAGTATGGTCCTGGATGTTGTTCGATATATTGTCTGTTAATTACTCGTCCACGTCCTAGATCACATAAATCGCTTATTGCAACCATGGGCCATTTCTGATTAGGATTTGTAACTAATTCTTTATATCTGTCTCCTGATAAATTCCAGTCTCTTGAATTAATGATTTTTTCTTTTGATACAAAACTGCATATTGGACATGTATCGACTTCTGCAATACCAGGCCAACCTGTTTGTGATAATTTTTCACCTTTATTGACATGATTGACATATGATTTTAAAGCGTCAACGGCCATTGGTAACTGTGTTCCAATATTTATTCGTCTTTGGGCTCCTAATTCAAATCCGTCATTTTCTACTTTCAAGAACATTATGTGATTAACCCTTTTAGCTATATTTTTGTCAAGAAAAAGAACTGAGGTCTTTACTCCCGAATAAGGTTGAAAAACACCAGCAGGTAGAGAAATTACTGCGTAAAGATAATTATCTTCAATTAACATTTTTCTGAGTCCTTTATAGGCATTTGCTGACTGGAAAATAATTCCTTCTGGTACGATAATACCGGCGCGACCATTAATATTAAGATGTTCCATGATATAGTTCACAAATAATACTTCGGCTCGATTAGCTTGGACGGAAAATCTTTTGTGTGGTCTTATTCCACCTTTTGGAGTCATAAAGGGAGGATTGGCCATTATTACGTCATATGTTTCATCCCATTTTTCTTCGCTTGATAATGTATCGTATTCAAATATATGAGGAGTGGGAAAACCGTGAAGATACATATTTACTTTTGAAAGTTTAACCATGTCAGGTGAGATATCATAACCAACAATATTATTCATCATTCTTTTTTTATCTTCAGGACTTAACGGTTTATCTTTATGTTGTTTTTGAATATGTTTAAAAGCCGAGATTAAAAAACCGGCAGTTCCGCAAGCTGGATCAAGAATCGTTTCTTCCTTTTTCGGATCAACAACATCAACGATAAAATCAATAATATGTCGAGGTGTGCGGAATTGGCCGGCGTCTCCTTGACTGCCTAAAATAGAAAGCAAATATTCAAAAGCATCACCTAAATCTTCACTATGAACATATTTAAAACCGTTTATTTCTTTCAAAAATAAACTTAAAGTTTCCGGCGACCGGTAAGGCAAGAATGCATCTTTGAAAATATCACGAAACAGTTGGGGAATATGGGGGTTTTCCGCCATTTTGATTACTGCTTCGGCATAGAGATTAAGTCGTTCATGTCCTCCCAGTTTTGGGTCCATGATTATGGTCCATGAATATTTTTCATACCCATTGGTAAAGAATCTTGCTTTTCCGCCCAGCTCTTGCGCTTCCTTATCCATATCATCCATGAACTTATAGATCATGGCAGTTGTAATTTGTTCGACCTGTGCTTTAGGATCTGGCACTTTCCCGACTAAGATATCGCGGGCTGAGTCAATTCTTCTTTTTGTTTCTTGATTTAACATATCTTTTTAGGAAAATGTGTTTAACGGTATATAATCCTTGACATATTCGGGAATAATTTCACGATAACCATTGAGCGATTTAAATTCGTCCATAGAAAAGCCCGGATACGTATATAAATATTGGTAATCCTCTCCGTCTATATGCTGTCTGAATTCGTCATCAGTAATATATGCCTTGAAATAATTCTTTGCCGGTAACACATATTTGTTATCAGGCTTATTAACAGAAATAAACTTACTGAATTCTTCCTCAAGCAGTTCATCTTTTGATTTGAAACCGGTGATGCCGCCAAAGATTTTTTCTATAAATTCTCGTAGTGAAATTCTTCTATCGATTTTTACTGATTTACGCAATTGTTCAAGATTAAAATAATCTTCTGGTTTATCAAATATTTTCTCCTTGATATATCCTTCAAGCGCAGTGAAGTTTCCTTTTTCATATTGTTCTTTAACAAACTGATCTTGTTTAATTGTTTCTTCAAATTTTTCAAATATTTTTCTATCAACTTTCATTCCTTGGATTCCAATGACCGTTTCTCTCATGGTTTTTAAAGGATCGGGATTATAAACGGTGGCCACATCATGAACCATTGGAGGACCCGGTGGTCCGCCTGTTCCTTTTCCCATTGGTGGCAAATGCAATACCTCGTCATAATTAAATTTTTCTTCAAAATATTCACAGTTGGCAAAAAAATCAAACAACTTAAATTTCTCTTTTTCTTTTCTTGTTTCTTCCAACTGGCCGTTTTCCTTTTGCTTATAAACAAAAGTGTATTTTCGTGTTCCGCGACCTTTAATTTGAATAAAATCAGTCGGTGAAAATATTGGCCGCATTAAACAAAGATTTATTATATCTTGACAGTCATAACCGGTCGTCATCATCGAGACAGTAACACATGCTCTTGTCTTACTGCTTTTATAACCGTCAAGAAAATTCGTATGGTTATTTAAGTTATTGTTGGCAAAGTTAATGGGAAACTGTTGAGAATTGGGAATATTTGAGGTTACCTGAATGGCAAAGTCAGAATTATATTTACCCGGCCAAAGCTGATGAGCAAAATTATTAAGAATCTGGGTTATTTTTGAAGCGTGTTTTTGGCTGACACAATAAATAATCGTTTTCCCGATCTCTCCGCTTAACGGATCTTTTAAGGCATTTTCCAAGAATGTTTTGCAAAATATTTGATTGGTTTTCTCAGAAAAGAATTTTCTTTCAAAATCAGTATGATAAAAAGTTTCTTCTTCCTCTACTCCTTCGTCATTTTTGAAAGTAATCGCGTACCCTTCCTCGGAAAGCAGTTCGGTTGTAATCTCGGTCCGGGCATCAGTCACAATCGGATTGACTAAATAACCATCCTTAACGCCATCAACCAAACTATAACGAAATGTTGGCTCTCCACTTTCGCAACCAAAGGTTTTATAAGTATCAAGAAGCTGGCGTTTTTCCCAAGCTCTCGGATCCTGCTGTGATAATTTATTTATATCTACTCGTTTCAAGTAATCTTTAGGTGTGGCTGTTAATCCAAGCTTGTAACCGACAAAATACTCAAAGACCGCCCGAGCATTACCGCTGACTGACCGGTGGGCTTCATCGGATATAATCAGTTCAAAATCTGTTGGAGAAAATAATGTATTGTATTTATTATTGAAGGTAAGACTCTGTACTGTTGAAACAACAATCTCCGCTTTTTTCCAATCATCCTTATTCTCTTTATAAACGACACAGGTGTAGTCATTTTTTAAATAGCGGACAAAGTTTTTATAAGCCTGATCTTCAAGTTCCAACCGGTCAACAAGAAATAATATACGTTTGGCATTGCTTGTTTTAAGAAATAACTTAATCACAGCTGCCGATACTAATGTTTTACCGGTACCGGTGGCCATCTCAAATAAATATCGATTATTACCTTTTTTTGCTGATTCCTGAAGGGCTTTGATTGCCCGTAATTGATACTCTCTTAAAAACTTGAGTCCTTGATCGTCAATAAAAGATTTCTTGTCTTTTTCGTTTGTCCAGCGAGGATCGTTTTGATAATTGGGATTCTGGGATTTGACAATATAATCGGATTCAACATTTTCTTCCGATAGTTTTTGGGGATTGGGTTGGAAAGAATGAAAAGAAGTCAATGATTCCTGGGTTGGAAAAGTAGTAATGATTGTAGGATTACCATATTTTAGGTCCCAGAAATAATGAAGATTGCCATTTGAAAGAATAATAAAGCGAGCATTTTGTGATTGAGCATAATGTCGAGCTTGTTCTTTGCCATCAAGCGGGTCTTTGTCTTCTGATTTTGCTTCAAGTACAACTAAAGGAAAGCCTGATTTATCAAGAAGAAGAAAATCAATAAAACCGTTTTTTGTTTTGTCAAAATCATTTCCGTATTCGTCCAGGTTCTTTTGTGTAACTTTTACATTGTTTTCAAGCGAGATGTTAGCCTTGCCATCTGTAGAATCAAAAAAACGCCACTTTGAATCAGTGAGCAGTTTATTGATTTTTATCCGAGCCTTAGCCTCTTTTTGCATAGATTTGTAATAGTATATTTTATCATTAAAATACCTTCACAGTTATTAATCCTGAAAAGGACCACAAAAAAAGCCGCCGGAGCAAGTTTGATTAACTCACTCTAGCGGCCAGTAAACCATCTACTATTTCTTCAATCTCCTTTCAATAAAACTGATAACAGCGATCAAAACTCCAATATGCCAAATACTGCCAAGGAGAATAAAAAAGTATTTAATTAGCATATCCATAGCAACTCCTTTCCGGCTGGTTTGGATCTTTAACATTCCAAACATAAAGATTAAACAGTTTGACGTATTCTG
>Ga0210017_1005493_pt1 | contig 10137 bp, 11 predicted proteins | sample CryGeyCG2014_020_FD_183966 | JGI IMG/M metagenome (GOLD analysis project Ga0210017, IMG submission 183966) | Groundwater microbial communities from aquifer - Crystal Geyser CG08_land_8/20/14_0.20 (SPAdes) (version 2) | ecosystem: Environmental > Aquatic > Deep subsurface > Groundwater | place... | reverse complement strand
TTAAGTTATGCGCTGGGCGTTGGAAAATTTTGTGTTTCCACTCCCTATCTTTACGCCAAGGAAGTTTTGTCTCATAATCGGGGAGTTTTAGTCCCTTTTCGTAATTCTCAGACGATGGCCCGGAAGATTATTTATTATTGGCAAAATCCAGAGCAAAGACAAGTGATCGAGAAAAATGCCTATGAATACGGTCGGTTAATGACTTGGCCCAACGTTGCTCTTCAGTATCTTAATCTGTTTAAGGGTATAATTTAGCTATGCGGATTGGCATTAATGGTTATTATTTAACTACCCTCAATTCCGGTATTGGTCAATATTCCTATAATCTGCTTCATGCTTTAGCAGAAATTGATCATAAAAACACTTATTATGTATTTTGTCCCCAGCCAATTACTTGGGATTTACCGGAAAACTTTAAATTGAAAGTAATTTACCCCATGCCTTTTTTTAAGGGGACGTTTTTAAACCGTTTTTATTGGGAGGAATTCCAACTGGGTCAGGAAATAAATGAGTTTAGAATAGTCGGAAAAAATTGCCAATGTGGTCACCATTCATGATGCCATCCCCTGGCGGTTTATCTTTGAGAGAAAACAACTGAGCTATCGCTGGTATTCGGATATGCGCAAAAAAAAAGTCACCCAACGGGCTAAAAAAATCATCACCATTTCTGAAACCAGCAAGCTTGATTTTGCCTCTGTTTACAAGATTAAGCCGGAGACGGTTGAAGTGACTTATGAAAGCGTTCATCCGATTTTTTCAACCACCCCTAAACCAGCGGCAGTCGCTGATTTTAAGGAAAAATATCAGATTAATAAAGATTTTATTCTTTATGTTGGCGGCTTAAAAAGACATAAAAACTTAAGGATGCTGATTAAATCTTTTACCATCTTAGTTAATGAATATAATTATCCGGGTGATCTTTATATCTTAGGGTCAATCAGAAAAACCATGGCCATTTCTTCTTATATTTATTATCGGGAAAAAGATTTAAGGCGTTATGCCCAGCTGAAAAAGATTAGCGATCGGGTAAAATTTGTTGGTTTGGTGTCTCAGGAAGAAATAGCCCTTTTCTTTTATTTAGCCAAGGCTTTTGTCTCAATTTCTCTTTACGAAGGTTTTGGTTTGCCGGCACTGGAAGCCATGGCTAGTGGTTGTCCGGCAGTTTTGTCGAATTTGGGCGCTTATCCGGAGATTGCCCAGGATGCCGCTTTATTTGTTTATCCTTACGGTCCGCACCGGATTACCGAGGCTTTAAATAAAATTATCAGCGACGATCAGATGAGGCAACAATTGATCAAGAAGGGTTTAGAGCGGTCTAAGTTTTTCGATAGACTTAAATTGGCTAAAAGAGTATTAGAGATTTATCAGGAAGTTTACGACGATTACAAAGTAAATTATCAGCCATGAAAATAGCTATTGTTTCTTCTAATGAGCAGTTAATGCCGCCGCCAGACAATGTGATTATTGCTTCACATTACGTCGCCTCCACTCTGGCGGAAGGCTTAAGTGCGAAAAAACATGAAGTTTATTCAATTGCTGGTCAGGGATCGACAATAAAAACAAAAAGATTTTTTTCCCGGTCTAAACCATTTTTTGAAGTTATTGATAAAAAGCAATGGGAGAAACTTGATGACCAGCGATTGATGTGGCAATTAATTACCCCTTTTGAGATGGATTTAAATCTGTCTTTATTGGATTTTCTTAAAACCAATCAGGTTGATATTGTCCATTTTCACTCAATTATTCCATTATATGGTCTACCTTTTGCTTTAAGAACAAATTTACCATGTATTTTTACTTTGCATGGCACTTCTAGCCGACTAGAACTAGAAGTAATTAAGACCTTTGTTGGTAAGAATATTTACTTTGTGCCTATAAGTAATAATCAACGAAGATAATAATCAACGAAGAAATTATCAGGGTATTAATTTTGTTGACACAGTTTATAACGGTATTCCCTTAGGGGAATATGCTTTTAATCAACTTGGAGGCGAAGCAATGGTGCTGACCGGACGGATTAAACCAGAGAAAGGCTTTGAACAAGCCATGGAGGTGGCGCAGTTGACTCAAAGAAAACTTATTTTATCTGGAGACGTGCGTGCCTCCCAGGAAAAGTATTTCTATGATATCATCCAGCCTAAAATTAAAATTAACCCTAACCTAATTCATTTTTTTGGTTTTGTAAATCACTCCATGATGGATAGTTTTTTTGAAAGAGGTAAATTAATGTTATTTCCCATCCAATGGGAGGAACCGTTTGGTTTAGTGATGGTTGAGGCAATGGCCACGGGAACGCCGGTGGTAGCCTTTGCCCGAGGGGCAGTCCCGGAAGTAATTAAGGACGGTGTCACCGGCCTTATTGTTAACCCTTCTGATAAAGATATAAGAGGTAACTGGCTCATTAAAAAAACCGGCATAGCCGGTTTATGCGAGGCGGTAGAGAAAATTTACGCGATGCCTAAAGCTGAATATCAACAAATGAGACGAAATTGCCGGCAACATGTCGAGGCTAATTTTACGGTTGAGAAGATGGTGGCCGGTTATGAAAAAGTTTACCAGAAAGTTTTAGAACAGCCTTGAGGCCTAGGTCGGAATCGAACCGACGAATAACTGTTTTGCAGACAGTTGCGTTACCGCTTCGCCACTAGGCCGTGCATTTGTATTTTAGCAGATTTTTTGTTAAGATTTCTCTGATGCTGAAAAAACTTCTTATTGGCCTTAGCCTTTTGTCCTTAACTGTTTTGTTGACCGGTTGTACTCTGCCCGGACGGAAAAAATCCGCCTTGTCTGTTTCTACTACTCCCCAGGCCACTATTTTTCTGGACGGAGAACATTTAGGTCAAACGCCTTATTATAACGAAAAGTTAAAACCAGGCGACTATGTTTTGAAAATTGTTCCCGAATCATCCGGCCAAGCCCTCAATCCCTGGGAGGGGCGGGTGACTTTAAGTCCGGGCATTTTAACCGTTGTTAATCGGGAGCTGGGTTTAACCCAAGACGATTCTTCCGGCGAAATTCTTTCTTTTGAGACCAGTGCTGATAAAAACGCCACCTCTATTTCTGTTGTCACCACCCCGGATGGCGCCGTGGTTAATCTGGACGGCGAGCCCAAAGGCTTTGCTCCGATTTCTTTGGACAAAATTACCGAAGGCGACCACATTTTGCTTATCTCCTCTCCTGGTTATAAAGATAAAACTATCAAAGCTAAGACAGTTAAGGGGAATAAACTGATTGTTTCGGTTCAATTAGCCCGGGCTGCGGTTGTGCCGCCGGTGGACGCCGAAACCCAACCAGAAGCTACTGCGGCTGCCTCGCCCAAACCCAGCCCCACCCCCAAGGCCTCACCCAAGACCGGTTCTACCACCACCCCGGCCAAACCCTACGTCACCATTGACTCGCCGGACACCGGCTGGGTCAGGGTGAGGGCCGAAGCTTCCACTGCCGCTGAAGAATTAACCAAGGTTGATCATGGCGAGAGTTTTCCTTTAGTTGACGAAAAATCCGGCTGGTATCAGATCGAATATGCCACCGGGAAAAATGGCTGGATCTCCGGCAAATACGCGGAAAAGTTCGAGTAAATTATTGTAAAAGCTGGACAAATTCCAATGGCGCTACGATTTTAATTCCGCGATATTTTTTTAGCCTTAAGAGATGTTTGTCCCCGGAAACAATAAAATCAGCTTTTCCGGCAAGAGCGCAGGCTAAAATCAGATTATCGTCAGGATCAGTCTTAATTATCTGAGGAAAATTTTTGATTATAACTCTATGGGTAGTTTGCTGTAAAAACTGCAGATACTGAATAATTGACCGATTTGACAACTTATAAATCTTTTTAATTTTTGGATAATGAAGCGAGCGGCTTAATTCATTTAATAATTCTTTACTGGTAACCACCATTAATTTTTCCCTGCAGAAAAAATCAAAAATTATTCGGGGAGAAGAATTAATATTGGCGATGAAAGCGCTGATTAAAACATTAGTATCTAAAACAACTTTTATCCTTTTTGCCATTGTTTTTTAGTCCGTTTTCTGACGGAGGCAACCGCTTGAATTGCATCCTGCATTACTTGATTTTCGCTGACATTATCTTTGGAAGCCAGGCCCATAATGGTGGAAAATTCAGTTTCTCTTTGCCACTTTTTATAAATAGAAATTAATTTAGCTAAATAATTAGTGTCCACGAAAGCAATTGCCGGCTTCTGCCTTTTGGTAAGAACTAAAAATTTTGTATTTTTTACCCTGTCGACAACATCCGCCAGATTGGCCCGCGCCTGGGAAAAGGGGACTAGCTGATCTAAAGAGACAGTTAAATTATTCATATGTACTAATATTAGTACAAAACATTGTACGTTGTCAAGTACAGTTTATCCTAACCCGTACAAAATCCCGATTACCATTAACCCCCACAGGCTGACCGTGATTAACATTGGCTTATCGGCTGTCAATATTTTCTCCGGCGACTCGCCCTGATTTTTCTCATAAATCAACTGTAAATACCTCATTACTCCGTAAATTACCACCGGAATGGTTAGCATCAGCCATTTTTCCGACCGGAAAGTATTCGGTAAATATGATAGCCAGGTTAACGCCCTGCCTTTAAAACTAAACGCCGGCAGCATAAAGGTAAATAAGGCGTAAGTCAGCCAGGTGGTATTGGCAAACATCACCGTGTACAAATCCAGCAATTTTTCCGGATACCGGCCCAGGACTTTTCTGCTCCTCAGCTTTCCCTGCAGCAAGGTCAGCTCGCTCCTTCTTTTCCCGATCGCCAGAAATAACGAGAAGGAAATAATACACAATAAAAGCCAAACATTGATATGGACGCCGATAATAAACGCGCCGGCATAAACTCTCATTAAAAATCCCGCAGCAATCGCCATTACATCTAGAATCGGGCGATGTTTTAACCAGGTGGTATAAACAAACTGTAAAATCAAATAGGCGATCATGACTAAAAATAAAAAATAGGATAAAGACCACCCCAAAGCCAGGCTTAAAAACACTCCGCTTAAGCTAAAAAACAAAGCGATCCCTATCGGCAGTTGGCCGGAGGCAATCGGCCTGAATTTTTTAAAGGGGTGGTTTCTGTCCGAATTAACATCGACAATGTCATTAAAAATATATACCGAGCTGGTTAAAATCGAAAAAATTATCCAGGCGGTCGTTACCGTCCAAAACTTATCCGCTGTAAATAACCAGCCGGAAAACACCAAGCCCGTATATAAGCTTAGGTTTTTTAACCACTGTCTCGGTCTGGCCTCTTTAACGAGTAAGTAGCCATATTGAGCCATATTAAGCCGCCTCCGATAATTACTGCTAGCAACACCATTGTATAGAGTTTATATTGACTGTTCAATTTTAAAGCTAATAATCCTAATATGGCCGACATCAGCCAATAAAACACCGCGATTCTTCTTTTGCCCCAACCCAAATCCATCAGCTTGTGGTGTAAATGCCCCCGGTCGCCCCAAACCGGAGATTTTCCGGACAGTACCCTTCTGATGATGCTGTAAATTGCGTCTAACATTGGCACCCCTAAAACTAAAATTGCCGTGGCCACCTTGGCCCCTGATAAAATTGCCAAAACCGCTAAAAAATATCCTGCCAAAGTCCCGCCGCCATAACCGGGCATAATTTTTTGCGGATAAAAATTAAACAACAAAAATCCTAAATAAGCCCCGGCCAGAATAAAAGCTACCACCATCACCGGCCATTGGGTAATATCGTCTACAAATCTTAAACTAAGCAGTCCGATCACTATGCCGGCCACCACCACAATGCCCGGCAGTTGGCCGTCTAAACCCTTAGACCAATTAACAAAGTTCATTGTTCCCACAATCCAGACTAAAGCCATCAAGTCTGCCCAAACCCAGATTGTCCGCCACTGTCCCAACAAATATATCGGTATTTGCGGTTGCGATAAATTAATCACCGCCCCGGCCTTAAAAGGATGGCTGATATAGGGTACGCCGATCCCCGCCGCCACTACAATCCCGGCGGCTAGAAAGCCCCAGCCCAATCGTTGATAAGGGTTTAAATTTTTTACATCATCGATTACTCCTACAACTGTTAACACCAAAGCCCCTAAAAGTATGCCGATTAAATGTTTGTCGATCGGCAAAAACCAGACGCAAGCGATTAAAATGCTTAAAAAAATTACTGCTCCGCCGCCCCTGGGTACCGGATATTGATGAATTACTTTGGGATGAACTTGAGTTTTAGGGTCATCCAGCCACCCCAATTTTTTATAAACCCAAATCACCAGGGGAGTTAAGATTATCGAAATTAAAAAGGCCAAAACCAGCGGTTTAATTAATTGAATTAAAGCCATATTTTTAAACAACCAAGAGGACAATTTTAATTAAGCCAACCAGCGCCATCGTCGTGGTTAAAGCCGCCAGCCAGACTAAAATTTGCGCTAATAATTTATCTTTTTCAATTAAACTGCCGGCCAGCCTGATGGAAATTAAATTAATGATTAAACTGGAAACCGGCAGCAGCCACAAACCCCACTGGCTGATTAATCGGGCTTCTCCATAAGCCCGGCTGTAAAGCAGGGGAACTTCCGGCGGCAGTTTATGCCACCAGGCCGCCAGCCATAACCAATTGCCGGCTAAACTCAAAAATACTATTTTTAAGCCCAGTTTAGCGGTTTTATCTAAAGCTAAATTATCAACCTGTTTATAATAAATTTTAATCTGTTCAATCTTTTTCATAGCTTGCCCCGCGTAGCCCTGCCTTGCCGGCAGGCAGGTTTAGCGGAGTGGGGTTCCCTCCAAAAGCCGGTAAATCCGGGCCTGGTCAATCTTTCCGGCCAAAACATAATCAGTCGCTAACTTCAGCTCCATTTCTTTAAAGGGCCGTTTTTCATAATCCATTGCCAAGACTACCTTTGGCGGCTGTTTTTCCCAGGCCCTCATCGTTTCCTCATAGCCATTAAAATCCACAATATGATAAGCCACGGTGTATCTGCCGACCGGCAGTCTTTCCCCCAAAGCATAAATTCCCGGTTCGTCTCCCCAAATAAATACCCGGTCCTGAGGCAAGGTTGTTCTCTTTATATATTCGCCCAACTGGTAACTTTGATTCACCCGTGGATCAAAAAAGTTTCGATACCCTTCCAGGCTCTTTTGCCCAGCAATATATTGCCCAAAGTTAACATAATAAGGCAGAATCGGATAACTCCAAAACTTCATTTGATAACACCACCAGCCGCTCAATATTCCCACGATTACAATTATTAACCTTAACACCCTCCGCCTGCTGTATAAAAATAAGGCCAGAAGTAAGGCCCCGGGGACAGCCGGCTGGATTAAATAATGAGGATACGGCCTTTCTGATAATAAAGCCCCATACATTGCCAGCAAAAACCAGATCACCACTAAACTTGCCCATCTGGATAATTTAAATTTTTTAGCCAGCGGATAAAACATCGCCAAGAAGACCGCGATTATTATGCCGCGATTCATCAGGCCGTCTTTGCTCGCCCCCCAAGAGCTTAAATAACCAATATTTTGCAGTAAAGCCGAACGGACATAAGGCTCTAATCCTCCCGCCGCGCCGTAGTAAATTATGGTTCCTAAAATCGGTAAAATAAAACCCCAGCCCACCGCCCAGATTTTCCTTAAACTATTTTTCTCAAACATCATTAACCAGATTATTAATGCCCCCAAATCAAATGCCGCCGGGACTTTAAATAAAAATCCGGCCGAGAACAATAAACCTATTCCGAACCAATGTTTAGTTTTTTTAACCACCATCAGCATGGCTAAAACTACCGGCAGGACAATAAAAATCTCGGCGTTGGCCACATTGCCTTCAAACATCGTCGTTAAAACAACCATGGCTAAAGTTGCTCCGTACCAGGCCGGTTTTTTCAAAGGTAAAATTACTTGCATTAACTTGAAGAAAATCGCCGCTGCTGTTCCAAACCAAACCATTAATATCAACCGGAAATAAAATACATTCCCGGCGATGGCTGCCAATAAATACAACAACGGCGGTTTATTATCATGGATATCCCGGTAAAATACCAAACCTTTTCTTAAGGCCTGGCCCAGCACCAGGTAAATTCCTTCATCGCCGTACCAGTAAGGTTCAAACAAAGACGGAATCCGCAAAACTATCACCAGCAATAAAATTAAGATTAAGCCTTCGTTTTTTTCAATCCAGGCCTTCAGCTTTTTAAGCATAAAATAATTGTAACATTGTTTAAACTTTTTCTGTTACCCGGTACTCCAGATAGCGGCCCAAAAGTAGGCGGGTGTGGGCATCTAAACCCGGCAGGGCAGTAAAGAAAAACCCGACCACCGGCAGTAAAATAAACTCAAAGGGCATTAACGCCTTTCTCCACCAGGTTGTTCCCTTCGGGGCCTGGGGTTTTTGCCGCCAATCAACAAAAATAATTGCCGCCAGTGCCACTAAAGACAAGGTCAAGATTCCCGAACATACCTGGGGTAAAGTCCTGCCGATAATCGTCCGGCCAAAATCCTTGTTTAACAAAGGGGGAATATTCGCCCCCAAAGTAATCGCAAACCAGTTTACCGGCCATAAAATATGGTCTTTGACCACATAGAAAGACCTGATGCTTTTTTCCACCAGCGGCATTTTCGGTACTGTCAGCCATTTGTAAATAATATAAGCATCGTCGCTTACTCCCCAAGCCCAGCGCTTCACCTGCTCATATTGGTTTTTCATTGTTTTCCAAAAACCCTTGGCTTCAGCGGCGTCGCAAAATGACGGTAAAAAGATCGGCTCTACTTCCAACTTGCCCTTAGTGGCATAAAACAGTTTGAAAAACATTCGGTAATCTTCCGGAATCACGTTTGTATCCCAATAGCCGACCTTATCCACCAGCTTTAAGCTGATCGAATAAGTGGAAAAATTAATCAGCCGGTCTTTTCTGAGTAAAATACCTGTCTGGACCACGCTGGACATTCGGTTGTAAGCTCTGGTTGCCGCCGGCAATTTCCAAATATTATTGTAAAACTGAATCGCCGACTGCCAAGTCTTTTCATATCTTCTTGGGTCATCTAAAAACTTAAAAGTTAAGTAAGCAAAATACTGCGGGTGGACTAAAGCATCGGCGTCATTGGAAGTAATCGTGGCATAATCTATCTTGTGTTTTTGTTGGTCGATCAGTCTTTGTTTGGCCAGTTTCGCCCCCCAGGCAACATTAGCTGATTTACCCTTAACCTCTCCGGGCAAATCCGGATGGAACACCATCATTAAATTACCAAATCTGTTTTTAAACTCATTTTTTAATTTTCTCGCTTTTTCTTTAACTATTTCTCCCTCTCTGGCCTCAAAAGACACCACAATCGATAAATTTTCTCTTGGAAAAGTCTGTTTGGTTAAATTTTGTAAAGTTCTTCGTAAAGTTGACAATGGTTCCCGGTAAGTGGGGATAACGATAATGTGTTGCACTCGGCGCCAATCTAAAAACGACTGGGCTTCCTCAAGCCAGTTAAACGCCAAAGCGGCCTTAATCCGGAAATGGGCCATCAGGGCCAAGGCGGCTGTCCACACTGATCGGTATAGCCAGTAAACGTCAAAAGCAATAATATAGTAAGCTACTAAAGTCGGCGCTAGAAAAGCTCCCCAAAACGGAAAAATAATTAACGACCAGGAAATCAATCCCGGCATCATCTCTAAAAACCTGATTACTTTTTTTTCGTGATTAATCAACCACTGCCTCATATGATTTACAAGGACGTTCCTTTACGCAGTGAAGGTGCGTCCTTATTGGAATTTAAATAATTTCTTTGCATTCTTAGTTGTTTTTGCCTCAATTTGATTAATTGAAGTACCCTTTAGTTTCGCTAAAAATTGTGCGACTATTTTAACACTTTGGGGAAAATTCCGGCTGCCGTCATGTTTTGGCGATAAATACGGAGCGTCAGTTTCCAATAAAATTCTGTTCAAGGGCGCGATCTTAACTAACGCCTGCACCTCTTGACTATAAGTGACATTGCCATCAATCCCAACATAAAATCCCAAGCCTAAAATCTTAGTCAGCAGTTTTTTACTCCCTGAAATACAGTGAAACACGCCTCTCGGATACTGTCCGTCACCAGCACAAAAATGTTTTAAGGTATCTAAAGTGTCTTCGCCGGCCGCGCGATTGTGGATAATCAT
>Ga0210017_1005490_pt1 | contig 10139 bp, 8 predicted proteins | sample CryGeyCG2014_020_FD_183966 | JGI IMG/M metagenome (GOLD analysis project Ga0210017, IMG submission 183966) | Groundwater microbial communities from aquifer - Crystal Geyser CG08_land_8/20/14_0.20 (SPAdes) (version 2) | ecosystem: Environmental > Aquatic > Deep subsurface > Groundwater | place... | reverse complement strand
TGAATTCTCGTGAAGTTGGCGCTTGGCATTCATCCCCGCCCGAAGGGCGGGGTATTCTGCCAACTTCACGATAAAATACCGCGTCCTTGATGGGGATGCCAACAACAGATTGGATATCATTTGCAGTCAGCAGGCTGCAGCCATCCACAGAATAGGCAGTGCTCACAGGTGGAGTAGTGACAGGTGGCGTGGTTGGGGTTTGTGTTTGGGTATTGTTTGCTAGCGCTGGGTTTGTGTTTGGCGCGGTAGTATTTCCCTGACCGCCTGGGTTTAGTGGTGCTGTTTGCTGAGCGCATCCGCTCAAAACCAGCATCAGCAGGACTGCTGCAAGAATAAATGTAATTTCTCTCATATTTCCACCTCACCCTAAAGATTACCCTGATTTTGGTGAAGCATTAATTTTTTTAAATCTGATTGCGATTTTGGGATTAAACCCCAAATTCCTTCACATTCACCCATTCCACGCTGATTAATACCGATTATTAAAAATAGTTAAATTTATATAGTTATTTATCTGTATCTTAACTATGTGGTTAAATTTTAGTAAAATCGAAATATTGGTTCTTGAAAGACTATCTGAGGGCAGCGCAGGCCCCGGGAAATTGGCAGGGGCACTTGGCAAAAAGAATAGCTTCATTTCCAGGGTCATAGGGAAACTGCTGCAAAAAGGAATGATAACAAAAAACGGTCATGAAATCTTGCTTTCCCAGGCAGCACACGCACAGAGCTTCAAGAGGCTTTACGACTCAAGGCCAAATGCCAGGATTGAGGACTGGCTTTGCGGAAGCGCCATGGACGTAATGATAGTCCTTGCTGGTTTTGCGAGTGGCACTGACATAAAAACACTTGCACAGGAAGTTGCATGCTCGAAGCCAACAGTGTTTGGGGTGCTCAAGGCGCTTTATTCGGCAGGCGTGGCAGGCAAGCGTGGAAACACTATATGGATATGCGACTCATTTGTGTGCGAGTTTGCGCAAACCTATGCTGACGGCATCTGCCAGCTTCTCGTTTCAAAGGCAAATGGGCACAACATTTCAACCAGGGTAATAAAAAACGTCGTTGTCAGGACGGATGCGAAGGATGTTCCGCCCCTCTTTTCGCAAACCGGCATGAATGTGCTAATCGCGCGTGGCATGGATGCAATAAAGACTTCCTATGATGATTACTCCTTTAGCCTGGATATGAAAAAAAGGGCGGTTGGAGTGGAGGAGGCTTTCATAGATGCGCTTCTCCTGACGACGCTGCTGCTGCACCAGGACAATGTGGTGCTTGCCATTTTCCTTAAAAAGAACCGGAAAAGATTGAACATTGGAAAACTGCGGGAACTTGCGAAAAGATACAATGTGGCAGGCGAGCTTGATGCCATGCGCCAGGCGCTGGATTATGCGGAAAAGGTCGGTTGATATGGCAAAAATGTTTGGAAGAGAAGAGCTGTTGAAGGCGTTGGGGAAAATAGGCGCTGCGCTTGGCAGGGATGCCACAGTGTTTGTGCTCGGAGGCGGTGCAATGTGCTTTCGCAACCAGAAAGATGCCACCAAGGACCTCGACTTGGTATTTTTGAAAACGCACTCAGCGGGCAACTTTACCAAATGTGCACGAAGAATCGGATTTGCAAGGCCGCCAAGCATTGGGAACGAATATCAAATGATGGGTGCCTACGACATACTTGAAAATGCGGACGGCTTCCGGCTTGACGTTTTCTGCAAAACGGTTTGCGGCGCACTCAGCCTGAGCCAACGGATGGAAAAAAGGGCCGAACCTTTTGGCAAGTTTGGCAGGCTGGAAGTACTGCTGGTTTCAAACGAAGACGTTATTCTTTTCAAGGCGATAACGCAGCGCGCAAGGGATGCAGACGACATAGCCGCGGTTGTGCGTGCTGCCAGGATAAACTGGGATGCGATTTTGAACGAATGCAAGGAGCAAAGCATGGAGCACAAATGGTATGGGTTGGTTTACAACAAGCTTGCGGAGATTGAGGAGAAGCACGGAATATCTGCCCAGATAATGGGCGAACTATTGGAACTTGACAAGAAAACCATACTTGAGGAAGCTTACGCCGAAATGCTTTCGCGCGGCATGAAACGGGAAGATGCGCTTGCCTTGCTAAGAAAAAAAGGCTTCACGAAAAAGGAGCTAGAGGGGTTGTAGATGAAAATGCTTTATCCGTCATTCGCCCCGCCTGCAAGGTGGAGAAGTGCGCTGCAGGGGAAGTTGCTTGAAAACCCAGCCTGGCGGCAATTGCGGCGGAAAATTTTGGATAGGGATGACTGCACCTGCAACTATTGCGGTTATCGTTCAGAGAAATTCCAGATAGTTGACCACATTGATGGGAACCCTGAAAACAATGCGGAGAACAACCTTCAAGTGGTATGCCAGATGTGCAACCTGATAAAGCACGCAGGGCAGGGCTGCGTAATCGTCGGAATTGTTGACCTCTACAAAAAGTCGAAATTCACCCAGAACGAAATAATCCGCATAGCGCGGGACATGAGAGACTGTGGCGCAAGCGATGAGAGGATAATAATGCGCATTGGGCTTGAAGAAACGGCGCGGTTCAGGCAGGACCTGGACTACTTGAAAGGATTGTATGGTTTTGTGACTTCAAGGCCAAGCCAGGATAGGAATGATATGTACAGCAAATGGGTGGAATACCATAAATTGCACAATAGCCGGACAAACATGGACAGGCACCAGGCAAGACTGATGGAGCAGAATGAGCAAGAGGATTTTACGAAGAGCCCCTGCCTAATGAGGGGGTTCTAAGGGGTTCTTCCCTATTTCATATCCCAAACTCCTTCACATTCACCCACTCAGCGCTGATTAATGCCCACCAGTCAAGCGCAAGCCCCTGGAGGACGTATTCATATGGCAGGTAGCCATAGCCCTTGTCCCCCCACTCATCGCCCCAGGAATTCCTTATTATGAACGCGCCGGTGGATTTCCCTATTCTCATGCCGTCATCATATCCAACTGCCAGAACCGCATGGCCCCCAAGCACTGATTCGCCCTTTTCAGGGAACGGGATTTTGCCTTCCTTTGCTTCCCTGATTGAGTTATAGACAGTAAACCCGAACATTACCGGGATTTCCCCTGCCAGCGTTTCCCGTATGTTTTGTAGGATTTTTTCCTCAGATTTTGCCTGCTCGTCCAATCGGAAGTATTTGAGCGCCTGGTAATTCTGGGCAAATGAGTAGCAAAAGGCCGGGGGCTCGCTGTCAATTTCTTTCTCAGAATATTCCCAATACTTCTCAGGCGGGGCGCCGAAGAGTACGAGCGCGCCCATGGTTGTGCGGATATAAGCGCCGGTATCGCCTGTCTGCTGCATCAAATTCCTGGTTGCCTTGTAGATGAACAATCTTGAGACGGTTTCGCTTACTCCCAGCGCCTTCTTCCTTGAGAATTCGCAGATGCCCGCCGCGGCGTTGGCAGTGCAGGAGCCGATGTTGCCCTGATTAAAGATTGGTGTGCAGTATTTGCGCAGGTCAACCCTTTCAGAGGGCGCTGTTTGCTTCAGAAGCGAGCTTATTTCGGTTGTGTCTTTTGTGTAATCCCTTGTATCAGGAATGTCTGGAATCCAGCCGAATTTCATAGAAACCACCGCGATAAAGTATATACAAATGATTAGATAAAATGAAGGGTTGGAAACTGATACTTGCTCGAAAAGGATAAAATCATTAAACAAAACTAGATTTAATCCAATTTAATTGAATGGATTCCACCAGTCTCTGACTTGACCCTTGTGTCAGGATTGGATTTTACGAAGATACTGCGTATCATTCGAAACCCGGATTGAGCCAATTAGGCTCAATAGTGCCGCATGCAGCATTTGCTGCATACGGTCCTGCGCCGTTGCGATGAACTGCGAGGAAACCCTCACCCCCCTGCCGCGCAGGTATATTCCCACGCTGTTTTTGGATGAAGTGCCTTTCGGGGGAAAGCGCATCGCTATCCATAAAAGAGTCAGAAATTCTCGTGTCATTTTACTTATATACCTGCCACGACATCATGCAGTGGAGGGCCTTGCGCCATTTCCCGTGCCATGGGGGCGTTCAGGCTTGCACATTCTCCAAAAACCGGTTGACCTGGTCCGCAACGATATTTCTTCCGTATCTGTTTTCAGTAAAAATTTCAACCTGGAACGGGCCCATCTGGTTCGCGTTCATGAACTTCTCCCTGACAACCGAAAGGGAATGCGCAAGCAGCTTTTCCATTCCCGGTGCAAGCTTCCTGCCGGAAACGGCCTTATTGAAATATTCCGCAGCCATCTCCGGGCTTCCGCCATAGTGCGTGAGCGCAAAAACATCATAGGAGTCCTTCGGCTTTGCCCTTCCGTCCAGTGCCTGCCCCTTGAGCGCGAGCGAGCCGACTAGGTCAGCCACCTTTATGCTGGTTTTCACAGCCCCGTTGCCAGGCAGAACCGTTTCCACCTCCTGCCCGAAGTTGAACTCAAAAGCGAGATTCAGGCCTTCAAACGTGAAAGCCTGCAGGTCAGCCTGCACGTCCTTCAGGCCAATGTACTTTGCGCCTTCCTTGTCGCAGAGAAAGTCAAGGTGGATGCCATAGTCCTTGCCGTCAACCGGCGATTTCACATCCCTTGAAAACCTGAATTCGTTCTCCTGTTCATAGCCAAGCCCGAGGACGCTCTTCTTTATCGTGTCGTATTTCTGCATCACTTTTGTGCGGAGCGCCAAATCTATGTCTATGCTCCCGCAATGGTCGAAATGCCCCCTTGTTATGAAATAAGGCGCCCGGCCTCCGGTAAGCACGATATCATTGTGGTATCGCTTCAATTCCAGGCCAAGCTCAAGCAGGGCTGATTTTGACGCGCTGGTTTCCTGAGTTCCATACATGGGCTCATTTCCCCTCTTTCCATCGTTTTTGGATATTTTTCAGTATCTCCCCGGCCGCCTCTTCGCCCCTCCCGGGATAATTCAGCAAATCCGCATAGAGCTGCACGTCTGAAACAACCCTCACGCCATCTATCGGGTTTGAACCGTAAAAAACACCGCTATTGCCGGCAATCGCGAACTTCACGTTCCCCCCGCTCTCAATCGGCCTTAGCCCGGCCATGCCTGCCCAGTATTCCGCGTCTTTTTCATTTCTCACGTATATGTGCGCACCCATCGGCCTTACGAACGGCGCGGAAAGGAGCGCGCCTGCCTGGCAGGTGAACGCATATTCCGGGCCCTGTTTTCCCTTGAAACGCGCGAACAGGAGGGAGACATCATTTTCCTCCATATAATACTCAAGGAAGCGCGTGTTTGCGGCAAAGTTGCGGTAGTTCGCCCAGCGGCGCAGCAGGTCTTCAGGGGCCATAATCTTAAGCCCGCCCCTGTCAGTGTCGCGCAGTGCCGCCCGTTCATTTATGAGCGCCCTGCTGACCGCGGATGCCCAGCGCAGCGAAACCCCGGCTTCCTTGCAAATCTCGCGGAGAGTCCAGGTTTTCGGATATTTCACAAGCAGGGCCCGGAGAATATCCTCTGCCTTGCCCCGGAAGATGTTCACTGTTGCCGCCATGCAAATACTATGTTTACCTATATTTATATATGTTTACTTTATGTATACATAACTTCTGCGCGAGAGGATGTTTACCTTCCTTTATATATGTTTACTAAAAGTAAACATACTCGCCCGACCCCTTACAAATCCTGCGGCATCACCGTGCTCCTTCCGTTCTTTTCCGCCCTTTTGATTGCAGCTTCAAGGATTTCCTTTACTTTCGCATCGAGTTGCGGGATGAACTGCGAGGAAACTCGCCCGGCTGGGCGAAGAGCTCGTTCCAGTGGAAGTGAAATACCAGAATCAGATAAGCAACAGCGATTACAATGCAATCAGGAAATTCAAGCACGGCATAATAGCAACCAAAAAAACGTTTGAGGCAAAGGGCCAGCATGTTGCGATACCATTGCCGATACTGCTGCTATTCGTATGAATGCCGGGAAGCCAGCCGAATTTCATAGAAACACCCAAAAGAATTTTTATAAATAAGGAGAATATAATGGGAGGGGGTTGGATGGTTGATTAGATTTGTCACAGCTTCAGCATATCTCTCAAAATAGCTGCCATGCTTGCTATGTCCTCCTGTTCCATAAAAAGGGAAAGTTATTATTGGGGTTCGGTTTTGGAGTGTTCTCTTTCGTATTTTAACCAGTCCAGGTCGCTTGCGTCATTCCAGGCTTTGAACTCTTCCTTCATCTCTTTTTCTGTGGGTTTAGATTTTGATGTTCTTTTCATTCAATTGAATGGATTCCACCTGTCGAGCCGATGCAACCACCAGTCAGAGACAGGTGAAATCCATAGCGTCAACAAGCATGCGCCCCGAGCGAAGCGAGCAAGCCACTGGTCTATGACCAGTGGTGGGCGCATGCTTATTGACTCCACTCTTTGGCAACTAATTCCGCCTGTTCTAGCACGGTTTGGGTAGCTTTTTCCTGTTTGTCAGGCGGATATCCGTATTTTCTCAATATTTTTCTGACGGCTATCCTTATCTCTGCCTTAACGCTTTCCCTGACTGACCAGTCAATTTTTACATTCCTTTTCAAGGTTTCAGTTAACTCACGTGCAATTTTCCTTAATGTTTCATCACCAAGAACTTTGACTGCACTATCGTTTGTTTCCAGGGCATCGTAAAACGCCATTTCATCTTCCCTCAAATTCAGTAATTCCCCTCTTTTATCGTGCTTTTTCATCTCTTTTGCCAGCTCTATAAGCCGTTCAATTACTTCAACAGTCTGTATATTCCTGTTCTGATATTGACTGATCGTTTTTTCCAGCAACTCTGTAAAAGATTTAGCTGCAACCTTATTCTTCTGTTCACATACTTTGATTTGGTCATTAATCAGCTTTTTCAGCATCTCTAGTGCGAGGTTCTTCTGCTCCATCCCCTGCACTTCAGCAAGAAACTCATCTGACAATATGGAGATGCCAGGTTTTTTCAACCCTGCAATTTCGAATATGTCTATTACCTTGTCAGAGGCAATGGCCTTCGAGACCAGTTGCCTAAGCGGTATATCATAATCCTCTTCAGAATACCCTGGTTCGCTTCCCGTAAGTTTGCCCAAATATGCTTTCAACGTCTGGAAAAATCCCAGTTCATCAGCAATTTTCATTGCTTCCTCATGGGGCACGGATAAGGCAAAGGCGCGCTTCAACGCAGCAACATTTTTGAAAAATCTTTTTTGCCCATTTTCTTGCCTGAGAATATGATTCATTGCATCTCTTAGAATCGTCTCTTTTTTTGAAAGCGCTGCTGTGGCAAAATCGTTATAATCAAACCCATGAAACATGCTGGATACTATCTCATATTTTTCGCGCATGATTTTGATGGCATCCTCCTGTTGGAATACTGGAGTACCTCCCCCACCGCTTTTAGTATATGTAAGGGTTGCTTCCTTAAGTGGTTGGATTATTCCTATATAATCAACGACCAGCCCGCCTGGTTTACCCTTGAAAACCCGGTTCACCCTTGCGATCGCCTGCATCAACCCATGCTCTTTCATAGGTTTGTCAATGTATATTGTGTGAAGGCACGGCACATCAAACCCGGTAAGCCACATATCCCTGACGATAACGAGTTTAAGTTCATCACCTGGGTCTTTTATCCTGTTTTCTATCATTTTCCGTTGTAGTTTGGTTCTCATATGCTCTCTTGCAGCGCCGGTTATGACTACTTTGATAGCGCCCTTGTCGTGCTCTTTGCTATACCATTCTGGCCGTAGTTTGACTATCGCATCATGCAAATCTATGCAAATCCTCCTGCTCATGCATACTATCAAACCTTTTCCGTCTAATGCGGCTTGCCGTTGTTCAAAATGGCTGACAATATCCTCGGCTATGTGCCGGATTCTTTTTTTTGCCCCTACGACTTTTTCCATTCGTGCCCATTTTGTTTTCAATTTCTCTTTTGTTTCGGTTTCCTCAGCTTCAGTTATCTCTTTAAAGTCAGACTCAATTTTCGGCATTCTTTCAGTTTTCAGCCCTATTTTCGCAAGCCTGTTCTCGTAATAAATCTGGACGGTCATGCCGTCGTTTACGGATTGTTTCATGTCATAAATATCCTTGCATCCTCCGAAAACTGCGGTGGTGCTCCGGTCATTCGTTTCAATGGGCGTAGCCGTGAACCCTATGAACGATGCGTTTGGCAGGGCGTCCCGCATGTGCCTGGCAAACCCGTCTATGAAATCGTATTGGCTCCTGTGCGCTTCATCTGCGATTACTACAATATCCCTTCTGCCTGAAAGGAGCGGGAATTTTTCTCCTGCCTCAGCTAAAAATTTCTGGGCGGTTGTAAAGACGATTCCGCCAGACGCAACCTTCAGGAACTCTTTTAGCGCTTGTTTTGTTGCTGCCTGTTTTGGCATATTCCGCAATAACTCGCTGCATTTGCAAAAGGTTTCAAACAGTTGGTCGTCAAGGTCGTTCCTGTCTGTGATTACAACTATCGTCGGGTTTCCCATTGCGTCTACTATCTTCCCGGTGTAGAATGCCATTGTCAGGCTTTTCCCGGAGCCTTGCGTATGCCAGATTATGCCAGCCCGTTTATCCCCAGAAGGACTGGCAGCTTCAATGGTGGATTTTAGCGCAGCTAATACGGCATAATATTGGTGATAGGCTGCAAGTTTTTTTATTATCTTTTCAGAGCTTTTGGATTTTTCTTTTTCAAATGTTATAAAATGCCTGACCAAATCAATAATTACCTCCTTCCTGAGCATATCCAGAATAAGAGTATCCCTGGAAAATTGGTCCAACTCCTCCAAAACCTTGCCGTCAATGGCTTTCCATTCCATAAACCGCTCTATATCCGAGCTGATAGTGCCGGCCCAGGCCTTAACGCCGTCGCTTATGATTATTATCTCATTGTAATGAAAGAGCGTGGATATCTCCCTAAGGTATCGTTGCATCTGAGCATAAGCTGTTGCCTTGTCTGCCTTTTCTTCTGCAGGATTTTTGAGCTCAATAACGACTAATGGCAGGCCGTTTACGAATAGCACGATGTCAGTCCGCTTGTTTATGCCGTTTTCCTTCACAGTGAACTGGTTCACTGCCAGGAATTCGTTATTTTTGAGATTGGAGAAATCAACAAGCTTAACTGTGTCATCTTTGATAGAGCCATCCGTTCTCCGATATTGAACATCCACGCCGTCAACAAGCATTTTATGGAACAGATGGTTGTTGTGGATTAGCTTCTGGCTCTCAGCGCGCAGGACTTTTTTAACTGCTTCCTCTTTTGCATCGCCCGGAATCGCAGGGTTGGACCTGTCAATTGCATCGTTCAGCCGCTCAATCAGCACTACCTCAGAATAGCTCTTTCGTTCTGGAGTTTTTCCATCAGGCGCGATGTCCGGGCCGAACAATATACTGTAGCCGTTCTGGCGCAGCTTTTGCAGAACGTTTTCTTCAATTCCGGATTCGGTTATTATGGATGCCATTTAATGTCCTCAGTTTATTGATTGATTATATGTTCTTATTTTTTAGCTGATGTTTTTGTGCTGGTGTTAATGAATGGCAATTCTTTGTTTATCTTCATTGCTTCGTAAATCTTGTTCTTGTCGAGTATGAGGCAGAAGTATGCGCCAACAGCTACTATAATTGAGTATTGGACGGTTGCTGAATCGAATACACCTTTTGAAATGAATGTATAACCCCAGTAAACTAGGACCTGAAAGCCTGCTATAATCATTGCGAGCCATAAACTAACTTGGCCTATGGCCATTACTCCTAGTTTAACTTCTTCCCAGAAGCTCATCCTGGCTTTGGTTGGGGTTAGAGGTATAGCCATCATATCCCCTCCCATTGCAATGGTTGGCCGCAATTAGGGCAGTAACCCGTGCCTTTTGATACTGGAAAATTGCATCGTGGACAGGTGCGCTTGTCTCGATTCAAAAGCCAAGCTAGCAACGCAATACCCCCTAGTCCGATTAACAAATCTCTATCTGATTTATTCATGCCATAACCTCAACGGGAACGCGAATCTTCCCAGACATCAATTTCGGAAGCAACGAATCGCGAATAAGTGCTAGTTTTTCCGATTCTTCCAGTCCTAACAGCATTCTATGCATTATTGGTTCAACAGCTTTATTGAATGAAGCAATTATGTTTGCAGGCGGGATTGGAATCTTCAAGCTTTCAAATGTATTAGT
>Ga0210017_1005488_pt1 | contig 10143 bp, 8 predicted proteins | sample CryGeyCG2014_020_FD_183966 | JGI IMG/M metagenome (GOLD analysis project Ga0210017, IMG submission 183966) | Groundwater microbial communities from aquifer - Crystal Geyser CG08_land_8/20/14_0.20 (SPAdes) (version 2) | ecosystem: Environmental > Aquatic > Deep subsurface > Groundwater | place... | reverse complement strand
CTCCCATTTTTTATGGCTTCAACTCCAATTTATCTTTTTCAAAAAAAATAAAGGTTTTATATTTCTGAAATGGTTTTAATAAAGAAGACTCCGATTTTTCATTTACCCAAATGTTGAAAGTTAGAAAAAAATATTTAAACGATTCAGGGTTTCCTCTTTACCCAATATTTCCGCGCAGTTGGTGATGGGAGGTGTAAATTTCGAGCCCGAAAGGGCAATTCTAAAACTCATAAAAAAATCCCCCGTTTTCCAGCCTTTTTCTTTAATCAAGCCCATTAATTTTTCCTGGATATTTTCATTTGTCCAAGGATTAACCAAAGACAAAACTTCAACTGCAGATTTTAGATGTTCTTTATAATCTAAATTGCCAAACAAAGAAATATCCACTTTGGGTCTTTCAAAAAGAAAACCGGCCAAAGGATTAAAATCCGAAAGTTTTACGATTCTGTCCTGCACCAGTTTGGTGATAGCAATTTGTTTTTTCGGATTTAAAGAGCTGAACAATGAACAATGAACAATGAACAATGAATTAAGCTGTTCAACTGAAAGCTGGCGAATGTATTCCCCGTTAAACCAGTCCAGTTTTTCGATATGGAATACCGGATTGGACTTTTGAAAACCATTGGGATCAAAAGCAGTTACAAACTCATCTAGTGTAAATAATTCACGGTTGTCTTTCGGAGCCCAACCTAAAAGAATGATGAAATTCAGTAGTGCTTCCGGTAAGTACCCATCGGCAATAAATCGGTCAACCGAGACAGTGCTTTTTCTTTTGGAAAGCTTTCCTCCTTCGGGATCTAAAACTACAGTTAAGTGACCAATTTGAGGAGGGATTAAATTTAAATACCGGTAAGTGAGAAGATGAACAGGAGTGCTGGGTAACCATTCCGCCGCTCTTAGGGCATGGGAAATTTTCATTTCCGAATCATCCACTACAACCGCCAGGTGGTAGGTAGGAAAACCATCGGTTTTGAGAAGAGTAATATCGGCAACTTCATTGGTATCCCAGTGAATATCGGTGTTTAAGACATAGTCGTGAAATTCAATTTTTTCATTATCGGGAACGCGCAGTTTGATCGCACCGGAAGTAAAATTTTTATCACGACAGGGGTCGCGAAGCACTTTTTCGCTGGCAGTTTTCGAGTTCCTGGGAGGACACTGGCAAAAAAAAGCGTGACCGGATGAAAGCAGAGCATTTGCAGCTTTCTGATAGACACCGGTCTTTACCCGTTCAGATTGGATATAAAGTTCATCCCAAGGCATACCAAAAAGAGTCAATAATTCCATAATTTTTTCGCGGGAACCGGCAACTTCTCTTTTTTGATCGGTGTCTTCGATACGTAAAATAAATTGTCCCCCATTATGTTTAGCCAGAGTGTACGCGTAGGCCGCCGTGCGCAGGCTGCCGATGTGTAAAGATCCGGTTGGGCTGGGAGCAAAACGAGTGCGTATTTCCATATTCACATTAACGAATTAAAAAATTAAAAGATTAACGAATTAAAAAATTAAAAAATCCGTTAATCCGTAATCCGTTAATTCGTTAATTCTTTAATCCGTTAATAATTATATTGATTTTACCTCAAATTCTGCCTATACTCAATCAGGGACACAATTTCTAATTTCTAATTTCTAAAGATATAAATATTAAATGGCGAGTTTAACTCAAACAGCATATTTTGCCAGAAAAGCAATTAAATACGGCAGTATTGCTTTCGTCGTTTTAATTTTACTACGAGCCGGTTATATCACCATAAAAAAAATAATCCCCCCCAAGCCTGTCCCACTTCCGCCGCCGAACATTGCTTTTGGCAAGCTACCCAAAATACAATTTCCCGAAAAAAAAATTCCGACTAAAATAACTTACCGGCTGGAAACCATCTCCGGGATCCTGCCGGATCTCGGCGGCCAAGCAAAGGTCTATTTTATGCCGGAATCGTCCGTTGGTTTTCTGTCCCAGGAAAAAATTGAAAACTGGGCAAAGTTGCTCCGGTTTAATCAAAAACCGCAGAAAGCCGAAGGCGGCGAATTTGAAAACCTTTTTACTATCTCTTCGCCGATAAACACCACTCTTAAAGTAAATACCTTGACTCAAAATTTCACCTTTTTTTACGACTGGCAAAGTGATCCGGGATTTTCTTTTCAATCTTCACCGGACGAGGGCCAGTCTCTTTCTCTGGCGGCCAGCTTTTTACAATCGGCCCAATCAATGCCCTCGGATATCAATCCGGTAAACAATAAAATTGTTTTTCTGAAAAATGACAATAACAACCCGGTCGAAACAATTTTTCAGGAAGCAAATTTCAGCAAGGTAAATTTTTACCGTCAAACGGCCGACGGTTTAAAAATTCTTCCTCCGGATCCAAAAAACGCTAATATTTATGTAATTGTTTCGGCAATTAAAAATAACTACAATGGGGTAATTGAGGCCAAATATCTTCACAACATTGTTTCTACGGAAATAAACGCCACTTACCCGATTAAAGATGCCAACGCTGCCTGGGCACAACTACTTGAAGGTAAAGGCTATGTTGCCAACTTAGGCAATAATCCTGAAGAAAATGTAATTGTCAGAAACGCTTTTTTGGCCTACTTCGAGGGAGAAAAAAACCAAAACTATTTACAGCCGATAATTGTTTTTGAGGGTGATCGCGATTTTATGGCTTATGTTCCCGCTGTCACCGATAACTTATTTGCGGAGTAATTTTTTCCCAAACAAAATTATCTGATAACCAGCTGGTGATTTGTTTTGTTTCTCCCTTCCGGTCCTGGCTGTGTAAAACAACCGTAATAATCCGGTGTGAGTCTTTATCATAAAGGGCCACCAGGCATTCACCCGCATTTTCTGTCCAACCGGTTTTTATCCCCTTAAAACCGTTGTCTTCCGAAATCAATTCATTGGTATTTTTCAAGTTATAAACCAGCTTCTTAGTAACATCAGTAATGATTAAAGAGGGGATGGCGACAATCCGGGCAAAACTTGGATTTTTTAAGGCCGCGATTGAAAGCATGGCCAGATCTTTAGCCGTCGAATATTGACCTTCTTGATCAAGACCCATCGGATTGACAAAATGGGTGTTTAAAAGATTCAATTCTTCCGCCCGGCGATTCATTCTCTCAGTAAAACCAGCCAGTCCGGAAGGAAAATTACTGGCTAAAACATAAGCGGCGTCATTCCCTGAACCGATCAGCGTTCCATAAAGCAAGTTCTCAACCGACATTTGTTCCCCTTTTTTCAAGCCCAGACCGTTTCCTTCAATTTTGGTGCCGTCGAAAGTCAATATTTGACCAAGCGGGTAATTTTCAAGTGCCACTAAAGCCGTCATTATTTTTGTGACTGAGGCGGGTAATAATAATTCCTCAGCGTTTTTTTCATAAAGAGTGACCATTGAATCAATATCAATCATATAAATACTTTCCGCGGTTAATCTTGGAAAAGAGGTTAAATTTTGAAAGACCGGATAAGGAGCGGGGGTTGGCAGCAAATCAACAAACTCACTGACAGAAACTTCCGTTTCCTTGGAAAAACCCTCAGGCGGTTTTAGATAAGTAACCAAATAAGAAAAATAAAGAAAAAGGGAGATGATAAAAAATCCCGTTAGAGGGAAGGTTAATTTTTTAGTCATTTTTCTGGTCTGGAGAGTCTAATATCAATTCTCTCCATATCACGGGGGAAAAGACTTGCCTGGCGGATATTCTCGAGGCCTAAAATCTGCATGGTAATTCTCTCCGCCCCTAAACAAAAACCGCCTTCGGGCGGCATACCGTATTTAAAGGCTTGAAGGTAAATCGCAAAATCCTCCGGTTTATTCCCCCATTTTCTAACATTATCGACCAAGGTCTGATAATCATTTATTCTTTGTCCGCCGGTAATCCACTCCAGTCCTCGGCCAAGCAAGTCAAAACTGCAGGTGTAATCTGGATCTTTTGGATCCGGATAAGTGTAGAAAGGTCTTTTTTCGGTCGGATAGTGAGTAATAAAGACCAGCTCGCTTTTAAATTTTTCCAAAACATACCGGCAAATTTCCCTCTCGTCTTCAGGTTCCAAATCCGGTTCATTGCGGTTGTCACGACCGGTACGTTCAAAAATAACCTGTTGGGCTTCTCTCATTTTTAACCGGGGAATTTTATCCGAAAGAGAGGGTAAAACGGCAGAAAACATTTCCAATTCCTCTGAACATTCTTCCGCCATGGCTTTAAAAATACCCCGCAGAAGTATTTCTACCGTCTCCATTATTTCGTCAAAATCCCTGATAAATCCCATTTCCGCGTCCAGCCCTAGATATTCGGTCATATGCCGGGTGGTGACCGACGGCTCGGCCCGATAAGCATGCGCCAGCGTAAAAACCCGCTCAAAAACACCAACCATTATTTGTTTATAAAGCTGGGGGGACTGGCCCAAAAAAGCTTCATTTTCAAAATATTTAATTTTAAAAACCTGTGACCCACCTTCGGTAATATTGGGAACGATAGTCGGCACCTGAATCTCGGTAAAACCGAGTTTGGTTAAAATTTCCCGGAAAGAACTTATAACCGTTTCCTGCACTTTAAAAACCGCCCTGTTTTTAGGATGGCGCAGAGAAAGTGAACGGAAGTCCAATAAAACCGGCAGACTGACATTAAGATTTTCCACCCCGGTATCAAACGGCAGTTCTTCGGCCTTCGCCAAAATCTTTAAACTTTTTGCCTCAATTTCAATTTTGCCGGTAGCAATTTTTGGATTCACCAGCTTTTCCGGCCGTTCTTTAACCAGTCCGGTTATTTCCACCACCCACTCTGATCTTAAGTTTTTGGCTTCTTCTAAACTTAGAAAAACTACCTGCAGTAAACCGGTCCGGTCCCGCAGATCAATAAAAATAATCTTCCCGTGGTCACGCCGGGTATTGACCCAACCCTCAATAACCACTTCCTGCCCAACCTTATTGAGTGTTTTTGAAATTAAAGTCCTTTGCATAAAGTCTTAATTTTAAATTTTTAATTTTTAATTTTTAATCAAAATATGCGAATTTTTAATGATTTAATTTTTTAAACTATGTAATTTTGTTTAAAAATTTGAGCATTCGTATACTTTAAACCTGCCTGCCGGCAGGCAGGAATTGATTTCAAATTGTAAATTTTAAATTTTAAATTATTAATGTCATTATAACAATCTTGCTTAGATTTTTCTTGCATTCTTTAAAATATTTCTTTTTGCCAAATTAGTTACCGTAAAATCAAGCCAGCCGGCAGTAGGCTTGCTACCTTCTTTTTTTAAAATTTCCACCATATCCCCGCTTTTCAGTTTAAAATCCAAGCCCACCATTTTGCCATTGACTTTTGCTCCCATTGTTTGATCGCCCAAATCTGAATGAACCGCGTAGGCAAAATCAACCGGTGTTGCCCCAAAAGGCAGATCAAAAACATCCCCTTTTGGTGAAAAGACAAAAATCCGGTGGGCGAAAGCGTCAAATTTAATCGCCTCTACAAACTCACGGGAATCAATCAGCTGCTTTTGCCAGGCGACCAGTTGTTTAACCCAAGAAAATTTTTCCCCCAGGGCAAAAATTTTCCCTTTATCAAGTTTTACATCGCTTGTTTTTTTGGTTTTTTCTGCCACATAAAACCAGTGAGCAGCAATCCCATTTTCTGCCTGCTCGTGCATTTCAAAGGTCCTGATCTGAATTTCCAAAATCCTCTCATGAAGAGAAAAAACATTGGTATGAATGGACCGGTAACCATTTGGCTTTGGTAGGGCAATAAAATCACGAATTCCGATCCAGGGAACCGGTCTCCACTTTGAATGAATAACTCCCAAGGAAGTATAACAATCTTTAACCTCTTCAACCAAAACCCTCATTGCCACCAAATCGTAAACTTTAGTAATATCTTTTTCAATCTCCGGTCTTTGCAGTTTACACCACAAACTGTAAAGATGTTTTTTCCGAAAAGTAACTTTGGCTTTGATGCCTTCTTCCGCCAGCGCTTTATAAACCACCCGAGTCGCTTTTTCCAAAAATTCCTCCGTTTTTTTAAAATACGGTTTTGAATATTCAACCAGCCACTGGTATTCCTGTGGGTAAATATAAGGAAAAGCCAAATCTTCCAGCTGACCCTCTGTCTCACCCATACCCAACCTTCCTGCCAGCGGCGCGTAAACTTCCAATGTTTCTCTGGCGATCTTTTTTTGACGCTCTTCCGACAGATACTGCAGGGTCATCATGTTGTGCAGCCGGTCACAAAGCTTAATAATAATCGCCCGCAGATCTTTCGCCATTGCTAAAATCATTTTGCGCAGATTTTCGACAAAAATTTCTTCAGAACTTCCTCGCAGTTTAATCCCGCTTACTTTTGACACTGCGTTAACCAATCCGGCAATCTCCGGTCCAAATTCCTTTCTTATCTCCGTCAGAGAAACACCGGCATCTTCGACAGTATCGTGTAAAAGACCGACAACAATCGAACTTATATCCATTTTGTAATCCGCCAAAATCATCGCGGTATTAAAAGGATGAACAAAGTAAGGTTCTCCGGAAGCTCTTTGCTGACCGGCGTGGGCAATTTGAGCGAAATCGTAAGCCTTTCTGACTAAATCGAAATCGGCTTTAAAATTATAATCCTTAATTTTCGCGATAAGCACGTCAAGGTCTTTCATTCTGTCAAGTCTTTTATTTTCAGTTCGATACTTTGCCGGTTGTTCCATTCGTTTAGGCTTAGACTGTAAGCTATTTCAATTTCCCGGTCAACTTTTAAACTGCCGGCCATATGGCCCATCCCAAAACCAATGGCAGAAAAGAGAGGTGATAGTTGATGGGTGCTGGGTGATAGCGTTAATTTTAAGTGTTTGCCTTCGTTTCCCACCGTACGAAAACTTTTCACTATTACCTTACTGCTAAAATTTGGCTCATAATTCCCCAAGCCGAAAGGTTGAAGTTTTTGAATTTCCTGCCAAAGTCCGTCTGATATTTCCGATATCGGCAGTTTTAGGTCGATAAAAAGAGTTTTCTGCAACATTCCCTTGGTAATTTGTCTTTCCGCCTCCGCCATCAATCTTTGTCTTAAAAGATCAATTTTAACCGTCTCAACCGTTAACCCGGCTGCCATCGGATGACCGCCGGCATCGACCAGCAAGTCTGCCTGCGCCCTAATCGCTTCAATAATATTAAAACCGCTTATTGACCGGCCGGAGGCCTTAGAATAAATTTCCCCCCTGGAAATAACCAGCGATGGCCGATAGAATTCTTCAACCAGCTTCCCCGCCGCCAGCCCGATCACCCCCTCCTGAAACTGATCGCTGTCAACAATCAAAAATTTCGGCAGTTGTCCTTCCATCCCGGCGACAAGCAACTTCGCCTGTTTAAGAGTTTCATCGGTTAAAAGCTGTCTCTCTTTATTGGTTAAACCCAATTTATCGGCCAAACTTTTTGCCTTATCACAATCGTTTGTACAAAGTAACCTTAACGACTCCAGAGCGTGTTCCATCCGGCCCATGGCATTTAACCTTGGTGCGATAATGTAACCCACATGATAAGTATCAATTTCTTCTTTTTTCAGTCTTGCTTCATTAAAAATCGCCAGCAGTCCACACCGATTGGTTTTTCTTAATGCCTCAAGCCCGAATTTCGCCAAACTTCTATTTATGCCGATTAGTGGTTCCAAGTCGGCGATAGTGGCAATGGCCACCAAATCGAGATAGGTGTTAGGTGTTGGGTGATTGGTAATGGTTTTTGCCAGAAACCAGGCAATGGCGGCGGCGCAGATTTTATCGGTATGAATTACCGCACTGCATTGGGGTATTTCCTTGCCCAGTTCGTGGTGATCACAGACAATGACATCAATCCCCAACTCTTTGGCATATTTAATTTTTTCATTAGCCGTAATTCCGTGATCAACGGTAATGATCAGCTTTAAATTTTCAATTTTCAATTTACAATTTTCAATTGCTTTTTTATTCAAACCATAACCCTCGCTGACTCTTTCCGGAATATAGGGCAGGACATTTTTGGTCAGTTTGTATAAACTTTCCCATAAGATTGCGGTGGCACAAATCCCGTCGGCATCGTAATCGCCATAAACGATAATTGCTTCGTTGTTTTTAATTGCTTGTTTAATACGCTTTACTGATTTTTGTAATTCTTTTTCATCAATGCCTAAATCTTTGGCAGTAAAACAGATTGGATGTTTGGGGTTTAAAAATTCATCTATTTCGGACTTGGTTTTCAGGCCACGATTTTCAAGCAAGACCTTAACAATATTTCCTGTTAAATCGGGTTTAGAATTATTTAATATTTTCCAATTCATTGTGTTACAATTTTAGCACAAGGCAGGTATAATTGATTTTGAGAAAAGGGGAAAAATTACGAAAGCAGTTCGTATAATAACGAGTTAGAAGAAGTTTGAAGTTTTTATCTATCAATTTTTTTCTTTGATAATGTCTGGAAATTGTCTTTGGTAATTGCTTTTCTGCCTGATTTTTTTTCAATTTGTTTTCTCGCATTGCCGGCAATTGTACCGCCTTTTTTGGCCACTTTTTTATTTTCACCAAAATTTTTTGGTTCTTTATTTTCCGATATTTCGGTAGTGGCAGTTTCTGCCAGCATAGTTAAAACTAACTCTAAATTGGTCATATTATCCCGCAGGTTTTCTTTTTTTAAACTTTTATAATTTTTATATTGTTTGGTTGTCATTCCCGCCCAAGCTTGAGTAATCTCGTCCGTTAAAATTGCAAATTCAAGCCCTTCTTGAACTCCTCTTTTTTCCCATTCATCTGTCAAAGCCTTTCTTATTTCAATACTCTTTAACCTTTGGTTTACCCATTCGGGTGAATAACCTTTTTTCAAATAGGTCTTTAAGCCGCGATTAATGGCAATTTCCGGATCTTCGGTTTCCTCAATTCTTTCATAACCAACACGAGCTAACCACAATTTGAAAGGTTCTGCATTTGGAGAGGGAATAGACTGGATTATCCGAAACATTGTTTCAGTATCAGCCGTGTCAGTCAACCGCATTTTTCCATCGTTTGCTAACATTTTCAAACCGTGACATTTTGTCACGGTTTCATTTCCGCCTTCTTTTAACAACCTTTCTTTGAGCTTCCGCCAATAAGCCAAAGGGTCAACGCTATTTGTCAAAATGGCGATAACATCAGAAACTGAGAAATACCATAATTCTTTTTTGTCATCCCAAATACGACGGATTTTTTTACCTTCAAAAATCGCAATTTTAGTTTTTTCGGTCATATTTTTAGTTCGGGTTTTATTTGGCTAAGTCAATATTGTTAAACAAGAGTCACAAAGTCAAGAGTCGCCTTTTTCTACAAGGTCTCTCCTTGCCCTTCGCCTACGCTCAGGGTAAACCGCAAGGAGAGACCTTAATAATATATGTTATAATTTTAGCACAAGGCAGGATTGATTAAATGGAAATAACAATTAAAAAGGCAACAATAGATGATTTAAAAGAAATTCAAGAACTTAGTCTTAAACTTTTCGAAAAAGAGTACAAGGAATATGATTCTTCTCTAGACTTAGATTGGACACTTGGAAAGACTGGAACAAAGTTTTTTAAAAATAGAATTACTAAAGAAGATGGATGTGTTCTAATTGCAATCGTCGAGAACAAAGTTGTTGGGTATTTATGCGGGTGACTTAAAAAAGCAGAATCATATAGAAAGTTACCAACAATTGCAGAACTTGAAAACACTTTTGTTTTAGTAGATTTTCGATCAAAAGGAGCCGGAGGTAAATTATACCGAGAATTTGTTAAATGGTTCAAAAGTAAGGGGGTCGGTAAAATTAAAGTTGAAGCCTCCGCTCAAAATGAATTAGGAATCAAATTTTACAGAAAAAATAATTTTAAAGATTATTCTCTAATTTTAGAAACTAACATATAGAAGAGAGCTGTGTCAATTTATCTTTTTTCTTAATAATGTTTGGAAATTATCTTTGGTGATTGCTTTTCTACCTGATTTTTTTTGATTTCTGCAAGTCTTTTCTTGAATACTCATTTTCAACATAGGAAAAATAGTACAATTTTTAATGTATATGCATTGGAAATTGTACTATTCCTTACATTTTTAAGCCTGGATTTTTAGAAGTTCGGCCGGAATGACAATATTAATGTTATAATTTCCTCATGAAACAGATTATTTCTGAAGAACTGACAAAAAAAATC
>Ga0210017_1005479_pt1 | contig 10150 bp, 15 predicted proteins | sample CryGeyCG2014_020_FD_183966 | JGI IMG/M metagenome (GOLD analysis project Ga0210017, IMG submission 183966) | Groundwater microbial communities from aquifer - Crystal Geyser CG08_land_8/20/14_0.20 (SPAdes) (version 2) | ecosystem: Environmental > Aquatic > Deep subsurface > Groundwater | place... | reverse complement strand
CATGATCAGAAGATTTGTCAACCTTCTTCTGAAATATGTGACATGCATCACATACGCCTGCAATCCTTTTGAATAGGATACAATAAAAAAGTGTAAAGGGGTTTCCCGGCAGATGGTAATTCCTGATGAGGAAAAGATGACCGATCCCGAAATTCTGGATGAAGATTTCAGGGCCGCTTTAAAAGAGATGCCCGGCTTTGTGGACATCACCGAGAAAGATCTGGTCGAACTCTACCGGCTGGCGCGCAAGCATGCGGGCAACCGCCGTACAGGTCATCTCTTGGTCGAGCAGGTGATGACGCGGGATGTGGTATCCGTGAAACTGGGCGCCGACCCTCACGACGCCGAGGCCTTGCTCTTCGAACATCGGATCAGCGGGCTTCCGGTGGTCGATGAAGGGAATCATGTGTTGGGCGTCGTGAGCGAGCAGGATTTCCTTCATTGCATGGAGGACCAGGAATTTTTGTCCTTCACGGACCGGGTCAGACACGTTCTTCACAGAAAGGAGTACACCAAAAAGACTCGATGCGAAAAGGTGGAGGACCTGATGACGACGCCTCCGATCACGGTCCAGAAGGGGATGTCGGTGAACCGGGTGGCCACGATTCTGGTGGAAAAGAAGATCAACCGGGTTCCTGTGGTGGATGAAGAGGGGAGGCTGGCAGGTATTGTTTCCCGTGCTGACCTCATCAAGGTGCTCCACGATTTACATAATAAGTAGAGGATCATCTCTAAAAGAGTGGGTGAAAATATAAGGGGTCAAGGGGTCGAGTGAAATGCTCAAAACATAAGGGGTCAAGGGTCATAGGGATAAAGGGTCCCAGGGGTCCAGTGTTTTTCTCTAGTGTCGTGTCAACCTTGTAGTGTCTTTTGGTGTTACCCCCTCATCCTAACCTTCTCCCCATAGGGGAGAAGGGATGTTTAAACTTCCTCTCCCCTTGGGGAGAGGATTGAGGTGAGGGGGTAAATAGATCTTGCTTGTGTTTCAGTATTCCACTTGACCCCTTGAATCCTTGACCCCAAGATACCTAAATGTAGTGGCCGTCGCAGACGGCAAAGATAGAGATAAGCGGGGCACGCGAAGCGTAACCCTTCTTAAACTAACTGCGAGAAGAACCTAAATATAGAGAACAAAGAGCGGCCTGCTGAAAAATCCGGAAAAGAAAAGAGAAGGGATGAAGAATTTCTTTCATAAAATGCGGGGCGGAGGAGAGTGCCCGAAACGGGTTCGGCTTTCCGAAATAGTCTGGTCGTGGATCGGAAGCTTTGCCGGGATTCTTGCCGTGGCTTATCTGTCCAGCCGATTCATGGAACCTCGCGACCTGACCCTGGTCATCGGTTCTTTCGGTGCGTCTGCGGTTCTGATTTATGCGGCGAGCCGGAGTCCCTTGGCCCAGCCCTGGAACCTTCTCGGCGGGCATTTCTTCTCTGCATTGGTGGGAGTCGCCTGCTTTAAGTTGTTTCAACCGCAGTGGCTGGCCGCGGCCATGGGCGTTTCTCTTGCCATAGTCCTTATGCATACCCTCAAGTGTCTTCATCCGCCGGGAGGGGCGACAGCGTTGATCGCCGTGATCGGCGGGCCCAAGATCCATTCACTCGGTTACCTCTATGCCATCGTTCCGGCGTGTCTGGGCGCTGCAATGATGCTCGTGATCGCGCTGGTCATCAACAATTTGGCCAAGGAACGCTCCTATCCCGAGTACTGGTTCTGAACGGCGGACCGGCCGGCTTCTCGAAACTCAAACATCGTTTTATTCAGGCAGGATTTTTCAAAAAATCCCTTGACATTAGCCTTTTAAATCTATTATATTAGCAGCCCGATATATCCTGTAAAGCTAAATAACACGTCATTTAAAGTGCTATCGCGCGGAATAATGAAATATCGGTTTATTCATACTAAAAAAATTCTTGACAAACCTTTTAGAGGTCTTTATATTAACAAAACATTATATGCTTATATTTTTAAGTTTCGGGTGATCCTGTGGTTTGCCTTCTGATATTTACTGGAAACTGAAAGGTTTAGGGTGGGCGGGACCATATAAATGAAAACAGACCCGGTTTTTTATGATACGGATAGTTGAAGACCGGAGGAGCACGCTGATCCATGAAGCTTGAGACCTTCTTATCACAAAAAAAGTCCGCCATCCTTGAAAAATGGCTTAACCTGCTGCTTGATTCATATCCTTCTGAAAGTTCAGCGTTATTCAAGAAAAACAAAGATCCATTTTCCAATCCCATGGGGCACACGTTCTCTCAAGAGATGGCGTCCATCTATGACGCACTCTTGAAAGGGACTGATTTTAGTCAGGATCCGTCTTCCGCCGAGATGTTGATCAAGATCCGGGCGGTTCAGGATTTTTCAGCATCTGAGGCCGTCTCCTTTGTCTTCTCACTCAAAAAGGTGATCCGGGAGGAACTGGGAGAGATGATCGGCGAGGATGGGGTGCAGGCGGAGTTGCAGGCCTTGGACTCCCGCATAGACGATCTTGCCCTGGTCTGTTTCGACCACTATATGAAATCCAGGGAGATGATCTATGAACTCAAGGCAAATGAAATAAAGGAAAGGGCATACACGCTCCTGAAAAGAGCGAACATGATGTGTGAGACCACCGGCTCGTAAAGAGCCCGGTCCATTCCAATCATTTGTTTAACATAAAGCGAGGTAAAAATTCATGGGAGTTCTATCCGCCCTCATCTCAGTGATGGTACTCGTTTTATTGGCCTACGTGGGAGTGAACCGGGGAGGCTTGAATTACCTCTTCGGGGTGACCATCCCTTATGCGGCCGTTCTCATATTCTTTCTCGGGTTCATCTACCGCATGGTCCAGTGGGCGCGCTCCCCGGTTCCTTTCCGGATCCCAACCACGTGCGGCCAGCAGAAAACCCTCCCCTGGATCAAGCAAGACAAACTCGAAAGCCCGTCCGACACCATCAGCGTGCTCGCAAGGATGTTCCTTGAGGTCTTTTTCTTCCGTTCCCTTTTCAGAAACACTCGGGCTGAACTAAGAGAAGGTAAAAGGCTTGTCTATGGCTCTTCCAAATGGCTCTGGATGGCCGGGATGGCCTTTCATTGGTGTTTCCTCATCATTTTCATCAGGCACTTGAGATTCTTCACCATGCCGATCCCCGCTCCCCTGCACATGATCGAGGGGATGGACGGCCTCCTTCAGATCGGCGTGCCGAGGCTCTATATGACCGACCTCATCTTTTTAGCGGCGGCCGCCTTCCTTTTCTTAAGAAGGGTGGTCATCCCGCAGGTGCGTTACATTTCCCTTCCCGCAGACTACTTCCCCCTCTTCCTGATTCTGGCTATCGGAACGAGCGGGGTCCTGATGAGATACTTCACCAAGGTGGATATTGCGGCCGTCAAGGATCTCACCATGGGTCTTGCAACCCTGCATCCCCATAGGATATTGCGGCCGTCAAGGATCTCACCATGGGTCTTGCAACCCTGCATCCCCATATCCCGGGGGTGCAGATCGGAAGCATCTTCTACATTCATCTCTTTCTTGTGAGCGCGCTCTTCATCTATTTCCCGTTCAGCAAACTCATGCATCTGGGGGGCGTTTTCTTGAGTCCCACGAGAAATCTGGCGAACAACAACCGCATGGTCAGGCACGTCAACCCCTGGAATTATCCGGTCAAGGTCCATACCTACGAAGAGTATGAAGATGAATTCAGGGCAAAGATGATTAAAGCCCACATTCCCGTAGAGAAGGAATAAGCGATGGCAGATAAACTTCCGACACCGGCAGAAATGAAGATAGACCACACGCCTCCAAAGACCGGGTGGATGGACACGCCCTTTGAATTCAGAAAGGGGACTTGGTGTTACAGCGCGAAGCCCAAGAGTATTGAGTATCTCGGGTTCCCCAATCCCCGGGAATGGTCCCCGCCGGATGAGGACTGGAAACTTCCGGAGAACTGGGAGGAGATCATCCACAAAGGGTTCAAGGAACGGCTCGGCAAGTTCCGTTCCTTCAAACTCTTCATGGATGTCTGTGTCCGGTGCGGCGCCTGCGCCGACAAGTGCCATTTTTTCCTTGGAAGCGGTGATCCCAAGAATATGCCGGTCCTCAGGGCCGAACTGCTCCGGTCGGTGTACCGCAAAGATTTCACCGCGGCCGGAAAGCTGCTCGGGAAAGCGGCCGGGGCGAGAAAGCTCACCGTGCAGGTGCTGAAAGAGTGGTTCTACTATTTCTACCAGTGCTCAGAGTGCCGCCGCTGTTCGGTCTTCTGCCCCTACGGCATTGATACGGCCGAGATTACCATGATGGCAAGGGAACTCATGCATCTCGTGGGTGTGAACATCAACTGGATCCTCGATCCTGCGGCCAGCTGTTTCAGGACGGGGAACCATCTCGGTCTGGAGCCTCACTCCTTCAAAGACAGCATCGAATCCCTGCTGGACGACGTGGAGGAGATTACAGGCATCCGGGTAGCCCCGTCCTTCAACCGCAAGGGGGCCGAGATCCTCTTCATCACCCCTTCCGCGGACGTCTTCGCCGATCCGGGAATCTATACCTTTATGGGATATCTCCTCCTCTTCCATCATATCGGGCTCGACTACACCATCAGCACCTACGCCTCCGAAGGGGGGAACTTCGGCCTGTTCACCTCAAACGAGATGATGAAACGGCTCAACGCCAAGATGTACGCGGAAGCCAAGCGGCTGGGTGTGAAGTGGATCCTGGGCGGGGAGTGCGGCCATATGTGGCGGGTCGTCCATCAGTACATGGATACCATGAACGGGCCCGCGGATTTTCTGGAGGAGCCGGTCTCCCCGATCACCGGGACGAAATTCGAGAATGCGAAATCCACCAAGATGGTGCACATCACCGAGTTCACCGCGGATCTGATCAAAAACGGCAAACTTAAACTCGATCCGAGCCGCAACGACCACCGGAAGGTGACGTTCCACGATTCCTGCAATCCTGCAAGGGCCATGGGTATCTTTGAAGAGCCCCGCTACGTCCTGAAGAGCGTGTGCAATCATTTTCATGAGATGCCGGAGAATACCATCCGGGAGCAGACCTTCTGCTGCGGGGCCGGTTCCGGGCTGAATACCGAGGAGTTCATGGAGATGAGGCTCCGGGGCGGGCTCCCCAGGGCGAATGCCGTGAAGTACGTGGCGGAAAAACACGGCGTGAACCTGCTTACCTGTATCTGTGCGATCGACCGGGCCGTGCTTCCTCCCCTGATGAGATACTGGGTTCCCGGAGTCGAGGTCAGCGGCGTGCACGAACTGGTGGGGAATGCCCTGATCATGGATGGCGAAAAGAAGAGGACGACCGGTTTGCGTGAAGAGCCTCTTGAAGGCGTAGAGGAGGACGAAGCCGATGTATGATGCCGGGAAAATTATCGCCGGGTTGCTGATCTTTATCGGTGTGATGACGTTTCCTCTCTGGTACAACATGGGGAAGGCCTCGCCGGCGCCGGAGCCGGAACTCTCGCAAAAGGCCAAGCAGGAAAAGGAGTGCGTGGAACCCAAGTCATTCATGAAGACCAAGCATATGCAGTTGCTGAACCAATGGCGTGATTCGGCCGTGCGGGAAGACATGCGGGTCTATGTAGGATCCAACGGGAAGTCTCACGATATCAGCCTCCAGAACACCTGTCTTAACTGTCATTCCAACAAAGACAAATTCTGCGACAAGTGCCACGATTTTGTGGGGGTTACACAACTCTACTGCTGGGATTGCCATCTTGAGCCGAAGGAGAAGGAGTTATGGGCTGCAAAAGACGTGAATTTTTAAAGATCGCCGGACTCTCTACCCTGGCGGGCCTTGCGGGCAAATCGGCCTATGAACTGCTTGCTCCGGGTCAGCTTGAGGCCTCAGAGTTCATGTCGGGCGGGCAGGCCCTGAAGGCCGAACGCTGGGCCATGGTGATTAATATGAAAAAGTGTTCCGAACAGGAAGAGTGCCGGGACTGCGTTGACGTCTGCCGGCATGTCCACAACATCCCGGATTTCAAGAACCCCAAAGATGAGATCAAGTGGATCTGGAAGGCCCCGTTCCAGCATGCCTTTCCCGAGCAGGAGAGTGAGTTTGTCGAGGAAAAACTCAAGGAACTCCCTTTCATCGTTCTCTGCAACCACTGTAAGAATCCGCCGTGCGTCCGGGTCTGTCCCACACAGGCGACCTTCAAGAGGAAAAAGGACGGGGTGGTCATGATGGATTACCACCGCTGTATCGGGTGCCGCTTCTGCATGGCGGCCTGCCCCTATGGTTCAAGAAGCTTCAACTGGAGAGATCCCCGGCCTTTTGTCAACAAGGATGAAGGAAATCCGGAATACCCCACGAGGACCAAGGGCGTTGTGGAGAAATGCACCTTCTGCGACGAAAGGCTTGCCGTAGGCAAGATCCCGGCCTGTGTAGAGGCCTGTAAGGAGAAGGCGCTGGTCTTTGGTGATCTGGAAGATCCGAATTCAGAGGTCCGGGAACTTCTCAGGGCCAACTACAGCATCCGGCGAAAACCGGAGCTGGGCACGGAACCTTCCGTTTTCTATATTGTATGAGGTGACTATGCTGGAAAAGGCATTGACCGGAAGTCGAAGATACTGGGCATGGATATTTTTCCTGCTTGCGATCATCGGGGTAGGGTTTATTTTCTACCTGCGGCAGCTAAGTTACGGTTTGGGGATCACCGGTATGAGCCGGGATGTGACTTGGGGGTTCTACATCGCCCAGTTTACCTATCTGGTGGGGGTGGCGGCCTCGGCGGTGATGCTGGTCATTCCTTATTATCTCCATAATTACAAGAAATTCGGGAGGATCACGGTTCTCGGAGAGTTCCTGGCCGTCTCCGCCGTGATCATGTGCATCCTGTTCATCTTCGTCGACCTCGGCCAGCCCTTCCGGGTCATGAATGTGGTCCTGCATCCCACCCCAAACTCGGTCATGTTCTGGGACATGATCGTCCTCTTGGGGTATTTCATGCTGAATATCGTGATCGCATGGGCTACCCTGGGCGCTGAGCGCAAGTCCGCGCCTCCGCCTTCATGGATCAAACCGCTGATCTACCTTTCGATTCCATGGGCGGTCAGTATCCATACGGTGACCGCGTTCCTGTATGCCGGTCTTCCCGGAAGACATATGTGGCTCTCCGCCATCATGGCGGCCCGGTTCCTGGCCTCGGCATTTGCATCAGGCCCCGCTCTTCTGATTATCCTTTGCCTGATCGTGAGAAGTCAGACCCGTTTCGACCCGGGCAAGGAGGCCATCCAGACCCTGGCCAAGATCGTGACTTACGCCATGATCACCAATGTATTTTTTCTGCTCCTTGAATTCTTCACCGCCTTTTACAGCGGGATACCGGGACATATGAATTCCCTCAAATATCTCTTTTTCGGGCTGGAAGGGCATGGGGCGCTTGTTCCCTTCATGTGGACATTTGTGGTTTTGGCCGTTATAGGAATCGGTATGCTGGTCCCGCCGCCTCTGCGCTCAAACGAGAATCTTCTGGCCGTTGCCGCGATATTGATCATCGTTTCGACATGGATCGACAAAGGGTTGGGGCTGGTGGTGGGCGGTTTCATCCCTAACCCGTTTGAAGAAGTGGTGGAATATGCGCCGACCCTGCCCGAACTCTCGATTGCCCTCGGTGTCTGGGCCATCGGGTTTCTGATATTGACCATTCTGTTTAAAGTGGCGACGGCCGTTAAGGAAGAGGCCGCTCAGTGAAGGGGTGATCCGGGCCGCGAAGGCCGGATGGTAAAATATTAAGGTGTTTTCGGGAGGTTTGTAACCTTAAATTAATAACAACATTGGAGGAAGACGTAATGAGCAGCATTGAAGTCGGCGGCAAGAAAATTGAATTGGATGAGGATGGCTTTCTTAAAAATATGGATGACTGGAGCAAGGACGTGGCCTTGGCGCTTGCAAAGACCGAAAGCGTCGATATGACGGAAGCGCATTGGGAGGTGGTGAACTTTCTCAGGGATTATTACCAGGAATACAAGATCGCCCCGATGATTCGGATCCTGACCAAGGCCATCGGGAAGGCCCTCGGCAAGGAGAAGGGGAATACCAAGTATCTCTATGAACTTTATCCCGCCGGGCCGGCCAAACAGGCTTGTAAGATTTCCGGTTTGCCCAAGCCCACGGGCTGCGTATAAGCGGTCCATTTAAAGGGATGGACAGGGGAGCTTCCCCTTGAAGCGCTGACTCCGGTTGTAGAATCCCTGCGCTTATGGGGAGAAAGGTCTGGAAGAAAAAAACGATGCGGGTCGTACATCCGGACTGCCTTTCAAGAGGCGGATAACCCGTGCATGAAGATTCACATTTATGTGATGGAGGTACAATGAAATTCGGAATACTGGTTCAGGAAGGCCCCTATAATCACGAGGCGTCGGACAGCGCCTACAATTTCATCCAGGCATCACTGGCCAGGGGACATGAAATCACCGGCGTTTTTTTCTACAACGACGGGGTCATCAATGCAACGAAGCTGATGGATATCCCTGCCGATGACCGTCACATCAGCAAAAGATGGTCGGAGTTAGGGTCCAAGGGTGTCCAATTGATCGTTTGTGTCGCGGCGGCCAAGCGGCGCGGCATCAATCAGAATGTTCTCATCGAAAACGCGAGGATCGACGGGCTCGGGCAGTTGAGCGAACTCTGTATCGAGTCCGACCGGCTGGTGACCTTCGGCGATTAAACGAAAGGAGTTGATGAGCCAATGGAAGAGAGTAAAACGAGAAAGATTATGTTTGTGAACCGGAAGGCGCCTCACGGTTCCATCTATGCCTACGAGGGGTTGGAAGTGATCCTCATCTTCGGGGCGTACGATCAGGAAATCAGCGCCGTCTTCCTGGACGATGCCGTTCTCTCCCTGAAAAAAGGGCAGGATAATCAGCGCCGTCTTCCTGGACGATGCCGTTCTCTCCCTGAAAAAAGGGCAGGATACCAGTGAGCTTGGGACCAAGGGGTTTGCCGCGACGTTCAAGGTAATGGAATCCTATGGGGTGGAGAACCGATATGTGGACAGGGAGTCGTTGGAACAGAGGGGCCTCACCAAGGACGATCTGCTGGTTGACGTCGAGGTCATGGACGGGGCGGCGCTCCGCAAGGTTATGGGAGAGCAGGACGTGCTTTTGCCTTTTTAATGGTTCGAGTATTCGCAAGGAGGAGAAACATTGCTTCATATCGTGAACAAATCACCTTTTAAATTCCGGAACCTGGACAGTTGTATCCGGATCGCCAAGGATGATGATCCCATCATGCTGATCGAGGACGGTGTCTACGCCGCGCTGACCGGGACCGCCCTTGAGAAAATGATGAAGGGAGCCTTGAAGACCCATCCCGTGTTCGCCATCCAGGCGGATCTCAAGGCTCGGGGTGTGGACAGGATCATCGAGGGGATACAGGTTTGCGACTATTCCTGTTTCGTAACGCTCGTCGAAAAGCACGTACCCTATTCCTGGCTGTAATGAAAATTGATGGGTGATCCCAAAGAGGCTGTAAAGGAATTCTTAAGAGATAAAAAATACCAGGAGATCCTGAACCTGGCGGGTGAAAATCGAAAAATGGTCAGGCTCCTTCGGTCCATCCTATACGATGAGGAGCCGATCATCAGGTGGCGGGCGGTGACCCTGTTAGGCAGGCTCGCCGTGGAAAAACCCGGCTGGATCAAAAACGAGGTCAGCCGGCTGCTCTGGACGCTGAACGACGAATCAGGCTCGATAGGAAGGGCCGCTCCGGAGACTATCGGGGAGATCGCAAGGAACAACATCCGCCTTGCAGAAGATGCCGTCAAGGTGGTCATACAATATCTCAAGGATCCGGAGACCTGCCGGTCTCCGAACCGGAATATAGACATCCTGACCGGGGTGCTCTGGGCCATAGGGCTCTGGGCCATAGGGAGAGTGGGGAACAGGCGCCCATCTCTGGTCACGAAAGTCATCCCGGTGATTGAATCTTTTCTCGTAGATCCTGAGCCCTCGGTCAGAGGCCATGCCGCCTGGTGCCTGGGTGAGATCGGCGTGAAAGGCGCAAGGGAAGGGCTTGAGCGCCTGCTTCAGGATGAAGCAAGGTTCCTGCTGTATGAAGATGACGAATTGCAGGAGCAAGCGGTCGGCATGATTTCCGGAAGGGCGCTGCGCCTGATTGGGAATTAAGGTTCATCTCCAAAAGAGTGGGTGAAAACA
>Ga0210017_1005478_pt1 | contig 10151 bp, 10 predicted proteins | sample CryGeyCG2014_020_FD_183966 | JGI IMG/M metagenome (GOLD analysis project Ga0210017, IMG submission 183966) | Groundwater microbial communities from aquifer - Crystal Geyser CG08_land_8/20/14_0.20 (SPAdes) (version 2) | ecosystem: Environmental > Aquatic > Deep subsurface > Groundwater | place... | reverse complement strand
TTTATTTCATGTGCTTCAAATAAATCAGAGAACTCAAACTCCTTTTCATTTTCATCTAATATATCCCCATCATTTGTTTCATTTGGTTTTATGCTCTCATTTTCAGTTTTATCTAATTCAATGCCCTCTACTGTAGCAAGAACTCCCTGACCAGAAGCATAATTAAGGCTGTTATCATATGAATAAATTCTATAATAGTAAGTTATGTTGACAGTTACTGTATCATCCCTTAATGTTGTTAACCCAGCTTTATCTGTTACATCAACAACTAAACTATCAGCTATTGCCTTGCTGTAGTTAACATCAGGATAAACCTCTTGTTTTCTTAATGCCTTAACACCTGCAAAATCAGGATTATCTGGATTTGTCCAGCTGAGAACAACAATTCCTGTCTTGTTAATTACCTGAAGTGATTTTATTGGGTTTGGAGGGGTTATATCTGTTTCTTGTGTTTCATTTACAGGAGTTGTCTCACTAACTATAGTTGTTTTATTTATTTGTGTTGTTATATCAGTTGTTTCATTTATTTCTAGTGCCTCTGCCTTGATTTCTGTTTTGTCCTTAACAATAATTTTATCTTTTTCAATTGTTTTGTCTATCTCAAGGTCTTTGACAGAAATGTTAAATGCATAATCTGGCACAGTGAAAGAAACATTGATTGTCTTGTTTATTGCCTCATCATTTTCTACAGAGATTATTTTTACCCATTTAACAGGCTTATTGATTTCTGCCTTTAGCTGGATTGGTATTTCACTGACATTAAAGATAGTAACATTTTCTACTGTAATATTCTTTACTATCAAAGCCTCTGTTACATTAACCTTAAACACATTTGAGACTGCTATTGACTTTGAGTCATTTGCTATAATGAATGTATGCCTTATTCCTGTAAATCCTTTTTCAGGAATTAATGTTAAAATGCTTTCATTAATCAAAGCTGAGGTGTCATCCATTTCATAAATTGTATATACCAGTAAATCATTATCATTGTCAAAGAAATACTCGCTTAAGTCAATTGAAAACTTGCTGTTTTTACTGATTATGATATCAGGAATATTCATCAATAATTCAGGAGCATTATTAACTTTCTCAACTTTCAATGGGATTATTGTATAGCTTATGTTATCAAGCCTTAAGATTGCATTTTCTAACTCAATTCTTAATCTGTAAAATGTTTGATTAAGGCTTAGCAGGCAGGTTTCTATGCAGATATCCTCAAACTCAGTTATCTTCTCTTCCTCAATGAAGATTGCATTCAGGCTAGCCCATTCAGAATAATAAACATAAGAATATGGATTTTCTTCATTAACACTATAATCAACATAAACAACCTGGGTACTTATTTTGTTATTAGCTGTTGCTCCATACCTTGAATAATAAGAATAAAATATTTCATTCCAGCTAGGTGTTAATGGCTCAAGCCCAGCAAAGTTGCAGCATTTCTCACTTCCATAACAAACTGTTACGCTTGTTTCATTATCCAGGGATTTAGTTTCCCATTTTGTGCATAAGTTGCTTTCATCAACAACCCAATTGAATTCTGTGTTCTTAATGTTGAAGTCAACTATTCCATCTTTTACCTCAATGCCATCATCATTTACATCAAACTCTGTTCCATTATTGTATTCAAGCTCAATCAGAATTTCTGCATTCCCTGGTGGATTTGTAATGTTTTCTAGTGTTTCATTAATTAATGTTTCATTCAAAACAAGGGTTTCATTAATTTGGATTGTTTCATTTAATGGTTTAGTCTCATTTAATGTTTCATTCAAGCTAATAGTTTCATTAGCTGGAATTGTTTCATTTAATGATTCATTCAGAACAAGGGGTTCATTAGTTACTGTTGTTTCATTCAAAGGAATGGTTCCATTTGTTTCTTGTGTTTCATTAAATTCCTTACTATTAAACTCTCCAACAGCAAGACCTGTTATACCAACAAGACCTTCCTTTTCAAGAACGCTTGAATCAAAAACAAGATAGCTTTCATTATCTGTTTCAAGATAAACCCTTGCAATGCCATCTCCGATTAACTGTCCATTAATTTTTAATGATTTTAACTCTCCTTCATTTTCCGGGATAAATAAATAACTGCTGTTTTCAACAAACAAGTTATTAACATCTTTTACGTGCTCTTCCGCTCCTTCAAGTGCAAAATAGCCAATAAATACTGGCCTTAAGAAAACTAAAACTGCAACTATGACTATAATTAGTATTGATGGGATAACTAATTTATTAATATTCTTCAATAGGTTTATCCTTGATTTATGCTTCTCAATCTCTAAAGAATATTTTTTAACCAGATTACCATACTTAGACTTGTTCCTGGATTTTTTCTTAGTTAATTTAGAAAGGTTTACCTTTTTATAACCTATTTTTTTAGTTTTTCCTTTTTTCATTTCTTCCTCTTCCTATTATAAACTGTCCAGATTGTCCTCTGGTCCCTGCAAAGCAATAAAGCGATTTGTGAATACTTAAGATTGAAATTATCCTTAAGGTAAGAAACAATTGACCCAAGAACAGAAAGTGACCTGTTGCTGATGATTAAGGCAGGAATAAAATATTTATTATCCCTAACAACAAATTTTTTAGAAAATTTTTTCCTTGAGTTGAAATAAGTTGTCCATATTGTCCTATCATTTCTGTTAAGCAGCTTTGCAATCTCGCTGTATTTTAGATTAAGATTCTCTTTAAGGTATTTCACAACACTTTCCAATGCGCTTAGATTATCATTAAATATGCATACAGGAATCTCAACAGCCCCTGGCTTTTTTTCCTTAGAAATCAGCTTAATAATCTCATCATGACTAAAACCCTTTTCCTGCTCTAAATAATCTACTAAGGATTTTAATGCATCTGCAAAATCATCAGGACCTTTTAAATATTGCTTTAATAAATCAAAACTAGAATTTTCTCTCTTCCTAGCTAATTCATCTCTGTTGGTTATTTTCAGGCCTCTTTTTCCTACTTATTATGTAAGTAGCTTATATATAAATCTTTCTATTGGGAGCATAAAACAACTATTAGTTTACTTATTATGTAAGAATAATATACTATTACTACTCATTATATAAGTAATTATTATAGATTAATACTTAATATGTAAGAAAAATAGATTATTAATACTTACTTTATAGGTAATACCGCTGGTTTAATACTTATTATGTAAGTTAAAACCTTAGTTATTAAAAATTTTAAAAAAAGAAATAACTATTCGCTCTCAACCCTTGGTGCCAGAATAAAGCTTATCACAACCTTGTCAATTTCCTTGTATTCCAGCTTCAGCGGATAATCCTTGTTAAACTGTATTGTTACCTTGTCTGCCAGCTTGGAGCCATTCATCATTTTTTTTAGGTATTCAACAGAATACTTTGCAGATATCTTTTCCTTTGAGTCAGAAACAATATTTGTTTCCTCACCCTGCTTCATATCAATGATTGCCTTGTTTAAATCGCCCTCAGCCTGCAAACTAAACTTATTTGGCTCTGCTATAAAGCTTACAGACTCTGCCACAATATCAGCATCCTCTATTGCACTTGTGAGCAATTCTGATTTTGTCTTTATTGTCAGTGGAAAACTTAGCTGAGGTATTTTCTGCTCTTTTTCCTCAAGCTCTATTATTGGCAAAGAAAAGGTTCTCGTTGTATTTGACTTTAGCTGGATTTTCAGCTTATCTTCTTCAATATCCAAAGATAAGATATCATTTGGCTTTGATCTCCTCAATACCTGCTTTAGCCTTCCAAGGTCAATAGCTATCTTAATCTCTTTATTTACATCATACTCAACAAAACAGCTTGAGAGAAGCTTAAAAATCACCATAGCAACATTTGCTGGGTCCATTGCAACAAGCTCAATTCCATCTGGCCCAATCTTAAACCTTGCCTCATTGACAAGCTCTGATATGACTGATATACTCTCTTTTAGATATTTTGGTTCTGCAAGTGTAAGTTTCATTTTTCTACCCCCTTTATCATAATAAAACATCATATGTATATAAACTTTTTTATATACTCAAGATTTGCCCATCTTTCATAACATGGATATCCTTTTCCTTATAACCCATTTCCAAGGCAAGATCAGCCATTGCAGAAGTCATCTTGTGCTCTCCATGGGCAGGTATGATATGCTTTGGCCTCACAAGCTCAATCAAATCCCGGGAGTCCTCTCTTGCAGCATGTCCAGAAACATGAATATCTGTAAAGATTCTGACATGCTGATTTTTCAGCTTTTCCTCCAAAACACGCCTGTTCTCAATATTTGTCGGAGTAGGTATTGTTTTGCATGAAAATATAACATGGTCATCTGGCTCAAAATTAAATCCAAGCTCACCATTAACAATCCTTGATAATGCTGCCTTTGGCTCTCCCTGGTGCCCTGTCAGGACAACAAGATACTTGCCAATGCCCTTTTTGTGCATTTTTCCCAATGTTCTTTTTATTTCATTCCTGTACTTAACAATTTCTACATCAGAGAATTTTGCTATTCCCACACTCTCGCTTGCCCTGCAGTATTTTGATAATGACCTTCCAAGAAAGACAATTTTTCTGTTCATTTTTTTGCCGCATTCTACTATGCTCCTTAACCTTGCGATATGTGATGAAAATGTTGTAATAAAAACAGCTTTCCCCCTGTTTCCTGTTCCAAGAAGAACATCCTTCAGCATTTCTTTTGCAACTGATTCAGAAGGAGTTTTCTTACAGCTTTGTGAATATGTTGAGTCAACAATAAGGCACAAAACGCCTTTCTTACCAAGTTCTTTTAATCTTTTGTAATTTGGCTTCTCGCCAAGGGTTGGAAACCTGTCAAACTTAAAATCATTTGCATAAAGTATTATTCCAAACTTTGTGTGCAAAGCAACCATAACAGTCTGAGGTGTTGAGTGGGTTATATTGATAAACTCCACCTTCAGATTCTTTGAAAGCTGGAACACAGAATTTTGAGCTAATTTCATTATTTTGTTTTTAATTACAATTCCCTCATCCTTTAATATTGTCTTCAAAACAGCTATTGTAAAAGGAGTTCCAAGAATAGGTGCATCATAATTATTGCTTAAATAAGGAACAGCTCCAATATGGTCAAGATGAGCATGTGTTGGAATTATTGCTTTTACATTATTTTTCCATTTTTCAATTTTTGTTATGTCAGGAACAGCACCTACTTTTATCAGCTCAGAAGGTTCTATATTAATAATATCTTCATCTTCTGTGTATTTTATATAGCTTTCAAGGTGGATGCCCATATCAAATATTACAACTTCACCATCAACATTGACAGCAGTCATGTTTTTTCCAACTTCGTTATAGCCGCCAACAGTGCATATTTCTATCATATTCCTTGAAAAAAACTATTTATTTAAAAAGGTTTGTAATGCGGGGAAAGGGATTTGAACCCTTGTATCCACTAAGGAAATGGATTTCACCTAATGGATGCTTAATCATTGCCTAAGCTCATTACTCAATAACTTGAGTCCATCGCATTTGACCACTCTGCCATCCCCGCATATTCCAATAGAATTAAAGTTTATTATAAAAAGCTTTTGAAAAAATTAGGATTATTATTAGATAAACTTTAAAAGCCCATATTTTTTTAGTTTTTCATATGCTGCCCTGTTTAAATCATAATTGCCGCAATGATTACACTCTTCATCCAGAAGATTGTTCCCATTTATCATTTTAATATTTCTTTTAGTATTGCCTTCCCTTGCAATAACTCTCATTTTATTATATTTATCAGAATTCCAGATGTCTTTAAATCTTTTATTTTCTAGGCTGTCTACTATCTTATGTGCGCAGCAAAATGAAATGCCATCAGAAACCCAATACCTCGAGAAATACCATCCTGCAAAGCAGCCTTTGTCCTTATAAGAATCAATTTCCCAATCCCCTGATTTTGAGTCAAATGTTTCAATCTGTACATTAATATTTTCCTGAATTTTTATATTGTACTTTTTTGCAAGATTTTTAACTTTATCTAAATTTTTCTTAAATTCCTCTTTTTCTTTTTGGTTTAGCATCAGATTCTTTAACTTCATATTGTGCATTAGCTGAAATCTGATTGCATTTGCACCAACTTTTTTAGCCCAATCTAACATTTCCAATGCTTCATTATAATTCAAGCTGTTTATTACTTCAATTATTGTAATTTGGGGTTTTGTTTTATTTTGTTTATTTTTGTATTTTGAGAGAGATATAATATTTTTTTCAATGGTTTTAAACTCATTCTTACCATCTGAAGGATGCAGTTTTTTGTATGTATTGCTGTTGGCTGCAGATATGCTGCAGTATATTTCATCCAGGTTAGCATCAACAAATTTTTTGGCATAATCCTTATTTAATAATAAAGCATTAGTAAACAATTGCAAAATCATCCCTTTCTTTTTAACATAACTTGCCATTTCTACTACATCTGGATGTGTTAAAGGCTCTCCTGCTCCGCTAAAAAGAATCAACCCTGTTTTGAGTTCATGCAAATCATCAACTAATTTTTTAAATGCACTTAATTTAATTTGCTGTTGTTTCCATTTATCTGTATATTCCCTATCTGGTGCTGTTTTAGAATGAAACCAGCAATAAGAACAATTCATGTTGCAGCTATTGGAAACATCTAAATGGAAATAAGCAGGGCCTATAAAAATCTGACCTGCAACTATACCCAACAACCTTAGCAGGTTTTCTTCACTCTCATTATAGGATATTCTCTTGAATATTTCAATTATCTCTTTTTTTTCATTAGAACTAAATTTCGAATTATTTAGTAATTGGTTTATCTTATTAAAAGTCATTTATTATTAGAATTGTTGAGGTAATCTTATATATTTTATGTTTTTTAATAGAAAATTATGTTCTATTTAAGTTTTCTATATTCTAAAATAGAAATATTTTTTTTATGAAAAGCATTACTTTTTTGTCTTGGCAAGAACCTGTACATGCTTGACAGGGATGGTGAGCATGATGTTTTTGCCAATCATACCAATGTCTCGCAGGGGTATGCGGCTTTGCCCGACTATGATAGCTGCAACACGATTAGTGTCGCGAACAGCTTCTACAGCTGTGACCTTTCCTACTTTGCCACCATGGCAATCAAACACTTCCTTGCCCTTAAGGAGGAACAGCGGCTGGATATTAAGAAAGATGGCATGCTTTGCCACCTCGCGAATATAAGTTGTGGCAATAATCATACCCTTTCGCAAAAAACCCTTATCAACAGAGATGCCAAGCACGCGTAAAGTCTTGGGTTCAATGTAAAGCTTGTCGCTTACTCCAAGAAAGAGGCCGTTGCTATCAATGACATCCTTGCCAAGAACATCCTCTGACGTAATCGATTCCTCAATCGCCTTTATCATAGGCCTTCCTCGTTTGCTCATAGTTTGTCTTGAGAATAATGCTCTTGCCAAGCAGTTTTACATGGCTAAATGGTATTGTGATCTTGTGCAGGCGTCGTCTCACCAATAGAGAATGAATTTGGTTGGTGTGATCGACACAATTGAGCTTGATGACCTTGCCGAAAACTTTGCCGTCGACACTTATAACTTTGCGTCCCTCATGTGTTGTTGCTGGTTCGATGGAAAGGAGAACGGCTTCGTCACTGACTTCCTTAATGTAAGTCTTGCAGATGTAGCGTTTGCGTCCAAGCAGCCCCTTTTTTACCACGACGCCGTTAAATGCATGGGTTTTACTGAGTCGAACTTCGCGCACAGTCCCAAGTTTACGGCCTGATGTTGTGAGGACACGTAGTCCCACAAGATCTTTTGCGTTTTTTGTGTGATGAAATTCAACACAGTGTTTAATGTATTGTTCCATGGTATACCTCATAATAGTTTTATTAACAATTCGTGCAGGCTATGTGCCGCGATAGCAATGATAGTGAATTTGATGATACTGCCAATAACGATAAGAGTGAAGAGCCGTTTATAATTGTATCGGATAGTGCCTAAGCAAAAGGCGAGCATGTCGCTTGGTGCAGGAAATGAATTAAATACAAGTATGATATACATCCCCCAGCGGTTGACTTGTCTGCGCAGTCCGAAGAACTTTTTTGCAGATAGAAGATACATGACCTGCTTGTGGAGTTTGAGACCTAATAAATAGGTTATAGCATTGCCGAGAAGAAACCCTGTGACTGCCGCAGCCATGCACCAGCCGAGAGAGTACCCCTGCCCGATACTGAAGAAGAAGGCGAGTTCGCCTGGGATGGGTAAAAAAAGAATGCCGCCCATGATACTGATTAAGAGCAGGCGTAGTGGTGTGATGTTGTGTACAAGGTCAGGAATGTAAGGAGTATACCAGTGCTCCGTTGATGTATGTATTGCTACAAGGAGGTTGATTATGACAACAGTAATAATGGCAACAATACTCAAAGCTACAATGGTGAGCGCGATGCCTCGTTGGAAGCGATGATTCGTTGTCTCGTAAATGAACGGTTCCATGGATATGTTAGGTTGTGCGAGCTTCTTTATTAAATATGTGGTATTTAGTTTAGTTAATTTGGTTTTTTTCTAGATGCAGAAAACGCAGAAACTAAACCTATTTATTGGAAAGTTAGTGTGTTGCTTAATGTATTAACAAAATGAGGTAATATAAGCATGATATATCTTAATGAATTCTACATTTACCTTTTTGTTATTCAAGAATGTATTTAAATCATTACCAAAGAAATCACATGCTTACAAGCCTTGATTCAATCTCATTCAAATCTTTTTCTAGCTTTTCTATTTCATCTGTTTTAATATCAATTTTTTTTGTTCCCTTCTTTGTTTTTTCTGTTTTGCTTTTTAAATAAACATCTTCCCTTAGTCCATGTTTTGGAAAATGTTCCTTTAAGCCAGAAAGAAGAGCAAGTATTTCATTTATCTTGTTTTTGAACTCAAGAATTTTTTCATGTTTTTCTTCCCTGACTAATTTAAGTCTTTCATAATCTTTCAGGCCTTGTACAATGCCTTTTGATGATTCAAGAAGATTCTTCCTTAAGCTAACTGATTCCTTTACACCAACATAAAATCCCTTTGTTTCTGCCATAAATCCTCTTTATGTAGCTTCGGGTTTTCCCAATGCCTCATCAACACTAGCTATCTTTTTCTCAATCTCCTCTAAGCTTGAGTCCCATTTTCCAAGTTGGTTATATTCCTCTATTTTCAGCTCGCTAATTCTTTTAAGTATATCCCTTGCCTCATTAAGTTTGTCCTTAACAAGCCTTACTGTTTCCAGTATTTTGTTGTATTCTTCAATTTTTATGAAAACCTGTGCATTTTCCTGCATTATATCACCCTTTTGATAGTATATCATCCACTGTTATAATCTTTTTGTTTAAGCCTTCTAACGAATCATGCATTTTTTTTAGCTCATTATCTTCTTTTATTTTAATACTATTTAGTATTTTTACTACTTCTTCTGAATTTTCCAGGATATTTACAACAACATTAATTTCATTTGATATTCCCTGATATCTCCTGACATTTACGAAAACAGGTTTTTTTGGATTAAATGCTTCTCTTTCAGGCATCTTAATCTTTGCTGGCAAGGAAACCTTTTTTTTAGTATCCTCCTTTGTTAGCATCATTGGCACTTCATTTTCCTCTTCGGTTTCCTGCTCTTCAACCTCTTCATTGAATTCATCAAATTCATGGATAATACTTTTTTCTGGATGCAGAGCAGCCTTTTCAAAATAAGTTTCTCCTAATGAAGGCATATTTATTTCTGAGTTTTCTAACTCATTTAGAGGCTCTATTTTTGGAAATGGATTAACATCCTCCTCCTCCATTGTTGGAAACTCAGGAAGCTCTGTAAACATCTTTTCAGATTTTTGTGATTCTGTGGTTTGAACCTCTTCCTTTACATCTGTTTTTTCTTCAGCCTCTTGCTTTTTTTTGAGAAAATTAAATATTGCCATTGTAACTTATATACTAATAAAAGTCTCTTTATTAAAAACTTTTTGTAGTACTCCAGAATAGATACACTTATTTATGCCCTTTTGTTAACTTCTCCAATTATCATAAAAATCCACAGTGGATTTTTAGGATGCCAGAAATGCTCATCCTTATATTAAAGTAAGAGGTTTTCGCAAGCATTTCTGTGCATAATATTCCTGCAAACTTGCCTTTTTTCCGTTCTTTAACATAGTATACCTACCAAAATCATTCATTTCCCTTAAATCATCTG
>Ga0210017_1005476_pt1 | contig 10153 bp, 8 predicted proteins | sample CryGeyCG2014_020_FD_183966 | JGI IMG/M metagenome (GOLD analysis project Ga0210017, IMG submission 183966) | Groundwater microbial communities from aquifer - Crystal Geyser CG08_land_8/20/14_0.20 (SPAdes) (version 2) | ecosystem: Environmental > Aquatic > Deep subsurface > Groundwater | place... | reverse complement strand
TGAAGCCCAGGGGGAAGACGCTCCGGTTATTAAAATCGTCAATCTCATTTTAAGCGGAGCCGTAGCCGCTGGCGCCAGCGACGTGCACATAGAGCCGTTTGAAACGTCTCTTCGCGTAAGATACAGGATTGACGGCGTCCTTCACGAAGTGACCGCCCCCCCGAAAAAACTGCAGAACGCTCTTGCCAGCCGTCTGAAAATCATGGCGAAACTTGACATTGCCGAACACCGTCTTCCGCAGGACGGTAGAATAAAAATAAGGGTTCAAAACAAGGGCGTGGACCTGCGTGTTTCGGTTCTGCCGACGGCTTTCGGAGAAAAAGTCGTTATGCGTCTTCTTGACCCCGAATCGCTTAAGCTCGACCTGACACTGCTCGGCTTTGATGAGGATTCACTTAAAATATATCAGAAAAATATTGACATTCCCTACGGTATTATTCTTGTAACAGGTCCTACAGGGAGCGGGAAATCAACGACTTTGTATTCGACTCTTTCAATGCTCAACAAGTCCGAGGTAAACATTATCACGATTGAAGACCCTGTTGAATACGTGCTTGAAGGAATAAATCAGGTGCAGGCAAATGCCGAAATAGGCCTTACCTTCGCGGAAGGTCTGAAGTCATTTCTCAGGCAGGATCCCGACATCATAATGGTCGGTGAAATCCGCGACACCGAAACCGCTGAGATTGCGATTAATGCGGCTCTCACCGGGCATCTCGTTTTTTCCACTCTCCACACAAACGACGCTCCGGGCGCAATGACGCGGCTTAACAATATGGGCATAGAACCGTTTCTCACGACTTCCACTGTTGCTATGGTAATCGCCCAAAGGCTCGTGCGTCTCGTCTGTCCCAGGTGTAAAGAAGAGTTTGAGATAGAATACGATAAGATAAAACATCTTGGAATAACTCCGGAGATGGTGGACGGCAAGGCAAAAGTGAAGCTTACGAGAGGAACGGGCTGCGATTTTTGCTCAAACACCGGATATAAAGGCCGTGCTGCCTGTTACGAGGTGATGGAGGTGAACGATAAATTAAGGGACCTGATTTTAGAAAGGGCGCCGACGCACCTCATAAAGCAGCTCGCCCGCGAAAACGGTATGAAAACGCTCAGGGAAGCCGCGCTCATAAAATTGCTTAATGGAGTGACAACGCTTGAGGAAGTTATGCGCGTGACATTCACGGATACTGAGGGGAACGCATAAAAAATGAAAGAGGGGGAAGGCGTGAAAAATAAAGCGGAACGAAAATGGGTTTAATGCCGACGAGCGAAGATAAGGAAAATCAATGATAGGCATTGACCAGCTTTTGAGGGAAATGATTGAAAGGGGCGCTTCCGACCTCCATATCGTGGACGGTTCGCCGCCCGTCATCCGTCATGACGGCGAAATGGTGCGTCTTGATTACGAACCTTTGACGCCCGAGCAAACACAGGCGCTTGTTTATAGTTTGCTCACGGAAAAGCAGAAAGCGACATTTGAAGCTACCAGCGAACTTGACCTCGGTTTCGGTATAAAGGGGCTCGGCAGAATCAGAATGAATGTTTACCGCCAGAGGGGCGCCGTCTGTGCGTCTATGCGTTCAATACCGTTCGATTTTATGACTTTTGAGCAACTGGGCCTCCCTCCTTTGATACATCAGATTGTGAAGATGGGAGCGGGTCTCGTCCTCGTTACGGGTCCGACGGGATGCGGGAAGTCAACGACGCTGGCTTCAATCATTGATTATCTGAATGAACACAGGACTTCGCACATCGTTACGATAGAAGACCCTATTGAATACGTTCATTCACATAAAAAGTGCATTGTCTCTCAAAGGGAAACCGGCGCCGACACTGACTCTTTCCAGACCTCTCTGAAGCATGTGATGCGTCAGGATCCGGACATAATACTCATCGGAGAAATGCGCGACCTTGAAACGATAGCGGCGGCTCTTACGGTTGCCGAAACAGGGCATCTTACTTTTGCTACCCTGCACACTCCCGACGCTGTTCAGTCAATAAACCGTATTATTGACGTTTTTCCGCCGCACCAGCAGCCGCAGATAAGAAGCCAGCTCTCGTTTGTGCTTCAGGCGGTATTCTGCCAGGAACTGCTTAGAAAAGAGGGAGGAGGGAGAGTCCTGATTTGCGAGGCGCTTCTCGTCACTCCCGCAATAAGAAACATGATTCGCGAGGAAAAAATCGAGCAGGTGGCTACGGCTATGCAGTCGGGAGGCAGATTCGGCATGCAGACAAAAAACACGGCGCTTTACAACGCTTATAAAAATAAGTATATTACAAAAGAGCAGGCGTTTGCCGTTTCAAACGATGTTGAAGAATTGAAAAGATGGATAAATAAAGGAATCACATAATGACATTTTCGTATAAAGTCAGAACAGTCAAAGGCGGCGTTCTTCAAGGCACTCTTGAAGCGAACGACCAGCGCGCCGCAGTCGACAAACTGCGCGCCCAGCAGTATATCGTTCTTGAAATAACCGAACAGCAGAAAAACGCGCTGATGGATATGCTGAATTCCATCAACCCAATGAAACCCCATGCGAATGCGAAAGATATCGTCATTTTTTCAAGGCAGCTTGCCGTTATGATAAATGCGGGAGTTCCCATCGTGCAGGCGATTGCGATAATCGGCGACCAGATAGAAAATCCTTATTTTAAGGAAATTATCGGGAAAATACGCGAAGATATTGAAGGCGGAACGTCCATCGCCGACGCTCTCGGCAAACATCCCGATTGTTTTGACACTCTGTATGTGAACATGGCGCGCGCAGGGGAACTTGGAGGAATACTGGATGTAATTCTGGAGCGTCTTTCAACGTATCTTGAAGCCGCGCAGGATCTCAGATCAAAAGTGAAAGGCGCGCTGATGTATCCGATAGTCGTTGTTGTTATTTCTTTCGGCGTCACTATGTTTCTAATGGTTTTTGTAATTCCCGCCTTTAAGGAGGTTTTTTCCTCTTTCGGGAGCAACCTGCCCCTGCCGACGCAGATAATGATTAATGCCAGCGACTTTCTGAAAGCAAACGTTCTTTTTATCGTGGGCGGCATTATAATACTGTTTGTCGGGTTTTCAAAATTCGCAAAATCCGAGGCGGGAAGAAAATTCCTTGATCCGCGCATGCTCAAACTGCCGGTTCTCGGACCTCTTCTCATAAAAACCGCGACGGCGAAATTCACAAGGACCTTCGGGACGCTCGTAAAAAGCGGCGTTCCGATTCTTTCGGCGATGGAGACCGTGGCAAAGACATCGGGGAACTGGGCGGTTGAGGATGCCGTGATGACCGCCAGGGAAGCCATCCGCGAAGGCGAGAAAATAGCCGAACCCCTCGCTAAATCGGGAATATTTCCTCCGATGGTAAACCAGATGGTGAAGGTCGGCGAAGAGACGGGAAATCTTGATACGATGCTTACGAAAATCGCCGATTTCTACGATTCGGAAGTTGACACCGCTGTGAAGGCCATGACTTCGCTGATAGAGCCGCTCGTAATCGTTTTTCTCGGCATCGTCGTCGGCGCCATCGTTATAGCGATGTATCTGCCTATATTTGAGATGGGTTCCCTTGTAAGCGAGGGCGGATGATTGCCTTTGGCTTTGCCGCTTGAAAAATACTCTCTGTCGGATAAACAAGCCGTTATAAATTTCGGGATAAAAAGCGGACTCAAACTTATTTTTTTTACAGGCGCCTCGGGCGGCCACATAATGCCCGCTCTTGCTTTGCGCCGGAAATTTCCGGACGCTTCAATTATCGCGGTAAAAACCCCCGCCTCGGTTGACACACTGGAAAATGCCGAGAACGTTCATTACATTTCGCCTATATCCTTCAAAAAGTTTCGCTTTGGCGCTTTGCGGGAGATGTTCAGTTTGTTTGTCTTTGCCTGCAGGTTATCTCCGGATAAGATTGTTTGTTTCGGCTCGTATCTTAATTTTTTGGGTCTTTTGTGCGCGCGGCTCAGTCGCTGCGAACTTGTCTTTTTTGAACCGAACGCCTCTGCCGGCAAAGGGTCTTTAATGCTTAAAAGATTTGCGGACAGAATATTTACCGTATTTCCGTCGGCGGCAAAGGAACTAAACGGCTGCGCAAGAGCGGTGAAATTTCCGGTTATATCCGCCATGCGTTCAAAGGAAAAAATTTTGCAGGAAGTCGGTTTTGACTTTGATAAGCCCGTTCTGCTTGTTATAGGCGGCAGCCAGGGAAGTCGTTTTATAAATGCGGTCGTCACAGCCGTTATTGACAAATTAAGTTTTGCACAGATTGTGCACATCACAGGCCCCAAAGATTTTGAAAAAATCCAAAACCAATACCAGCGCCACAGGGGGAAACACATCGTTCTACCGTTCTGTTCCACAATGCCGATATTTTACAGTATCGCCTCCGCCGCAATTTCCCGTGCCGGCGCGGGCACTCTCGCGGAGTTGTCTTATTATAAAATTCCGTCCGTTCTCATTCCGTATCCAGGCGCCGGAGGGCATCAGAAATTTAACGCCTCGCAATTCGCCTCATCAGCCGCCGCCGTGGTTATCAAAGAAGAAGACATAAATAAAGAAAATTTTCCAGCCGTCATAGAAAATGTTTTGTTCAGGGACTTCTGGAAAATCAGGGAAAATGTTGCTAAAATTGAAATCGCCGATGACGGCACTGATTTTGCCGAGAAATTATCTGAGGTCCGGCACGGTCATGCCAGAGGCATATCCGCCTAAGGCGTGACTTTAGCCGTGCGAGAGAAGAGTAAGGGGAAATAAGCAGAATGATAAAAGAGTTCTCAATATCAACGACTGGCGGAACGGAACTTATAGATATAACTTCAAAGGTTGCTGGCGTCGTAGCCGGGTCAAAAATTAAAGAAGGCGTCGCGGTTGTTTATGTTCCTCACACGACAGCGGGAATTACAATTAACGAAAACGCCGACCCTTCGGTAAAACGCGACATTCTTATGGAATTGAATAAAATAATTCCTTTTAATGATAATTACAGCCACGCCGAGGGAAATTCAGCGGCGCACATAAAGGCGTCTTTAATAGGTTCCTCTCTAACGGTTATCATTACGGGAGGCCGTCTTCTTTTGGGGACATGGCAGGGAATATACTTCTGCGAATTTGACGGCCCGAGAAGAAGAAAAGTGTTTGTGAAAATAGTGAAGAGTGAAGAGAAAAAAGTAATAAAGTAAAAAAGTAATAAAGTAAAAAAGTAAAAAGAAAAGAGAGAAGAGTGAAGAGAGATGAGAGATGAAAAATTAAAAATTAAAATCCCCCTCAATCCCCTAAATCCCCTCCGACTCCCAAATCCCCTCTTACTCCCCTTTTCCAAAGGGGAGAACCGCTTTTTCAAAGGGGAGAGCCGTTTTTCAAAGGGGGAAGAATGAGGAAGGGAAAATGTGATGTAGCCGTGGCGGGCGCAACGGGCGCTGTCGGAAGAGAAATGATAAATATGCTTTCGGCGAATAACTTTCCCGTAAACGAGTTGCGTCTTCTCGCATCCTCCCGTTCGGTGGGTCAGAAACTTAAATTCAAAGAAAGCGAAATAGTTGTTGAAGAACTGTCGCCGGAATGGATAAAAAAGAACAGAGTGGATATCGTTCTTATGTCGGCGGGAGGAGCGGTTTCTCTTGAATATGCTCCGCTTTTCAGCGAAAAGAAAATCTATGTGATAGATAATTCCTCGGCATGGAGAATGAATCCCGCTGTGCCTCTTGTCGTCCCGGAAATAAATCCTCACGACCTTGCCGTGGACAAATACATCATAGCCAATCCGAACTGTTCTACGATACAAATGGTTCACGCTCTCGCCCCTGTTCACAGAATTTCAAAAATAAAGAGAATAATAGTCGTGACTTTCCAGGCGGTCTCGGGCGCGGGTTGGAAAGCGGTAAAGGAGCTTGAAAGCCAGTCAAAAAAAATAGCCGACGGCGATTTCAGAGAATTGAATTTACCGAAAAATAAAATTTCGGTTTTCCCCCATCAGATTGCTTTTAACTGCATACCGCAGATAGATGTGTTTCTGGAAAATTTCTTTACAAAAGAAGAAATGAAAATGGTGCAAGAGACAAAAAAAATACTCAGTTCGGAAATTGAGGTCTCCGCGACCTGCGTAAGAGTTCCCGTTTTCAGGGGGCATTCGGAAGCGGTAAATGTGGAATTATCGGACGATATTACCAAAGATGAAATATGGGAGGCGCTTCTAAAAGCAAAAAACATTTCTCTGATTGACGATGTTTCAAAACTCCGGTACCCGATGGCGATAGATGCCGCCGGAAAATCAGCCACGTTTGTCGGCAGAATCCGCCACGATGAATCACGCCCGAAGTGCTGGTGGTTTTGGATTGTTTCGGACAACCTCCTTAAAGGCGCAGCTCTCAATGCCGTTCAGATTGCGGAAGAACTTATCAAAATTATCTGAGCAATTGAATAATTTCAAGCTTTCAATTTCATACGACGGCAGTAAATTTTTCGGGAGTCAAATTCAAAAACAAAACCCGACGATCGCGGGAGAGATTTTTCGCGCCATCAGTAAAACGGTACAGGATCCGGATAAGGTCTCTCTGATATTTGCCTCCCGCACGGACAGGGGCGTTCACGCCAGATGCAATGTTTGCTCTTTCAAATCAAATACGAACATACGGCCTTCCGCGATGAAAAGGGCTTTGAATTCGCGCCTTACAAAATACATAAGGATAAACACCGTCTCTCTGGCCGTAGATGAAAATTTTAATCCGCGTTTTGACTGTGTTTCAAAAATCTACCGTTATTACTTCCGCGCCGGAGGCTACAGCCCTTACCACGCTGATTACTGTCTGAAAATTCCTGAGCGCTGCGACCGCCAAAAAATGGCAGAAGCGGCTTCCCGCATAACTGGCGTTAAGGATTTCAGGTTTTTCTCGTCTTGCTCTTCGCGCGAAAACACTGTCTGCCGTATTTTTGACTGTTTTGTTTCAAAAGGAAAAAATCTTTTTTACATCCAGATTGAGGGGTTGCATTTCCTTTATAAAATGGCGAGGACAATCGCATCTTTTGTCGTGGAATGCGGCGTCGGCAAAATCAACCCTGATGATTTTGACAAAATAATCGGCGGCAGAGAAAAAAGGGTTGAGCCCGCCGCGCCCGGAGGTCTCTATCTATGGAAAGTGAAATACCGGTAAAGGTGTTTTCATTTCTTGATGATTTTTTTGAATTAAAGTAAAATGGGTTTAAGAAAATGAACATTTCACACATACATCAGATACTCAGAGCGCAAGTAAAAAAAGCCAGCCGTCATCTCGCCTCTTTGAAGGATGATGAAAGAAACCGTATACTCGTTAAAATTGCGCGCGGAATTGAGCATCAGGCGGGGGAAATACTAAAAGCAAACAAAATTGATGTTTCAAAAGCCCGCCGCCTCGGCAAAAGCGAGGCCTTTATAGACCGGCTCACACTCACAAAAGAAAGGATAAGTGTTATGGCTTCGCAGGTGAGGGTTGTCGCCTCTCTTAAAACACCGCTCGGAAATGTTATCAAAGAATGGAAGAGACCCAATGGTTTGCTCATAAAAAAAATAAGCGTTCCCATCGGAATCATTTTCATAATTTATGAATCAAGACCGAATGTCACAAGTGATTCTGCCGCTTTGTGCCTTAAATCCGGCAATGCCACTGTCCTTCGCGGCGGGTCGGATTCCATCGCCTCCAACAGGGCGATATACGGGGCTATCGCGGCGGCTCTTCCGAAGAACCTCAAAGAGGCCGTTTTTTTTGTTGACGACACAAACAGGGAAACGGTAAAAAGTATTCTCCGTATGAATGATTGTATCGATGCTGTAATTCCCCGCGGCGGCGAGGGTCTTATAAAAAGCGTTCTGCGGTATTCGCGGATACCGGTGATTTATCACGGTAAGGGCGTCTGCAATCTTTATATTGATAAGGATGCGGATTTTGAAATGGCTCTAAAAATAGCGCTAAACGCCAAAGTCCAGCGTCCGGGCGTCTGCAACGCTATTGAGAAACTTCTCGTCGCCCGCCCGATTGCAGGGAAAATTCTTCCTCTGATTTTCAGGGCCTTCAAAAAAGAGGGTGTTTCTATGCGCGGTTGTCCGGCGACATTAAAAATATTGCCCCGCATAAAAAGAGCGAAGGAGGCGGACTGGGATGAGGAATATCTCGATAAAATCATAGCAATTAAAATTGTTGATGGCGTAAATGAGGCGGCGGATTTCATCAACGCGCACGGCTCGCACCTGTCTGATGCGATTGTTACCAAAAGTGCGAAAACCGCGAAGACCTTTTTTTCAACTGTTGATTCGGCATGCCTTTATCACAACGCCTCCACGAGATTTACGGACGGAGGCGAGTTCGGTATGGGAGCCGAAATCGGTATATCCAACCAGAAACTGCATGCCCGGGGGCCGGTGGGCGTCGCGGAACTCACGTCTTATAAATACATCGTTTACGGAACCGGCCAGATACGGGAATAGGTGCTGTATAGACCCGAAGACGTTGAGGTGAGCGGTATCTTCGGCGGAACATTCAATCCTCCTCACATCGGTCATCTGATTCTTGCTGAGGAGGCAATTAGAAAACTTAATTTGAAGGACATTATATTTGTTCCATCGGGTAAGCCGCCCCATAAAAGTGACGGTGACGCCGAAAGCGAAACGCGCCTTCGCCTCGTAACTCTGGCGACTTTTTCAAACGATTCGTTTAAAGTAAGCGATTACGAAATAAAAAAAGAGGCGGTTTCTTATACAATAGAGACGCTCAAATATTTCAGTTCTAAATTTAAAGGTAACATTGTTTTTCTAATGGGGATGGATTCTCTCCAGGATATAAAAAACTGGAAAAACTATGAGGAAATACTTGATGCGTTTATGATTGCGGTATTCCGAAGACCGGGTGCGAAAGAATCGGAAATCCAGACAGAAATAAAGGAAAAAGTCACAATTATTGAAGCACCGGAAATTCCCGTCTCCTCTTCGGAAATACGACGCAGAATAAAATCCGCGGAACCCTTCCGATATCTTGTAACCGAAAAAGTTTATTCATACATTGATTCAATGGACTTGTATAAATGAACCTCAGTCCGGATAAATTGACTGAAACGGACGGTTCATCGGTCGGCATAATGAAAGCATTTCTCGCAGCGTCTGCGGCGATTTCAGTTTTCTTTGCGTATATTCTTTTCAAAAGTCCGCTTTTCAGGCAGATTCAAGAAGGCAAAAGAATAAACGTTCTTCTTATTGGCGCCGATAACGTCCAGGGCGGGTCGCACGCGGACGTTATTTTGTGGATAAGCTATCAGCCCCTCACGCGTTTTATAGATGTCGTTTCCATTCCCAGAGATGCTCTCATCAAATGGGAGAGGTGGATTCCGCGAAAACTGAGCGAAATTCTTTATGGTAACACGAAAAAACATGGTATGGAAAAAGGCATAAATTATTTCAAGGCGGAACTTGAAAATTTTCTTAATGTTAATTTTGATTACCATATTATTATCACCTTCACGGCATTTGCGCATTTTATAGACGCTCTTGGACGCATTCCGGTGCAGATCGACCAGCCGATGCATTATGACGACAATTGGGGAAACCTGCACATTCACTTTGAGCCGGGGCAATATCTTTTAAACGGCGAGGACTCTCTAAAATATGTAAGATACCGACACTCCACTTTAGGGGATCTCGGAAGAATAAAAAGGCAGCATCTTTTTTTGAAGAGCCTTCTTGCTGAAGCCATTGGTTTCAGGACTTTTCTCGCAGTGCCCAGATTCCTGAAAATACTGAAAGAGGATATTTTTACGAATATTTCCAGCTTCGGAATCATACCTTTACTTGAAATCATAAGAACCTCCGATGTGTCCAATCAGCGCTACCAGATACTGCCCGGGGTTTCGCAGACCATTGTTTCCAAAGATGTTTGGAAACTGGACCAACCGGCGTGCATAGAAGTAAAAAACACCGTTTTTAATTCCCACATGGAACTATGGCCGCGGACCAAATTAAGACCTTTCCTTCTGAGGCGCGGGCCCAAAAGTTTAGACGGTATTCAGGCAGAGGTATTTAATGCCACAGAAAAAGGCGGTTTGAGCGAGAAACTCACCAATAAGTTCAGGGAATGCGGAAGCGATATTGTGATGTGGGGCAACTGGGGGAGTTGCCAAAAACACACGGAGGTAATAGCCCGGGGCCCCGAT
>Ga0210017_1005475_pt1 | contig 10153 bp, 4 predicted proteins | sample CryGeyCG2014_020_FD_183966 | JGI IMG/M metagenome (GOLD analysis project Ga0210017, IMG submission 183966) | Groundwater microbial communities from aquifer - Crystal Geyser CG08_land_8/20/14_0.20 (SPAdes) (version 2) | ecosystem: Environmental > Aquatic > Deep subsurface > Groundwater | place... | reverse complement strand
AAATTTGGACTTAAGCGGCTTGAGCTTTTCCCTTAAAACGTTCAGCTCGCCGAACTTCAGCCCGGAGAAGGAGGCGAGGATGACGTCCCTCGAGTCCAACTCCTGCGAGAGTTTCCTGGAAAGTTCTTTTTTAGTTTCTTTTGTTATTTTCATCGCTTACAACCGTCGCCAGAGGCTCCGTCCCACTCCACACAACCCATTTAGACGGGACTGTCCCTTTCTCCGATTTTATAAAGAAGAGGGACGGCACCTGTTGCCCCAGCGGGGCTGTTCCGTCGTTTTCTATCTTTGAGATGGGATTCATAAGACCGGCAGCGACCTACTCTGTCAACGCCGAGTTGGGCGTTAATACCATCGGCCCTGGAGACCTTAACTGCCGTGTTCGGAATGGGAACGGGTGTTGCCTCTCCGGAATAACCACCGGTCTTATAAATCTCATTTTAATCTGTCAATTTACAAACCATATTCAGACTCTAGACCGGCAGGACTTCCTTATGAAGCCTGCGGTCTATCGTCTAAACTTCTGATCTGTTTTTTAGCCAAGCGCCTTAATGATTAGCTCTTAGTAGAACTGAAAAATAAGGCCAAGCCTTCGGCCTATTAGTACCGGTTAGCTTAACATGTTACCATGCTTACACTTCCGGCCTATCAACCCGGTAGTCTTCCGGGGGCCTTATGTCCTTGCGGACTGGGAAACCTTATCTTGGGGCGGGTTTCACGCTTAGATGCTTTCAGCGTTTATCCCTACCGAACACCGCTACCCGGCTTATGCCCTTGGCAGGACAGCCGGTATACGGGGGGTTCGTCCAACCAGGTCCTCTCGTACTGTGGTCAGCTCCCCTCAAGTTTCCTGCGCATACAGCAGATAGAGACCGTACTGTCTCACGACGTACTGAACCCAGCTCACGTACCGCTTTAATGGGCGAACAGCCCAACCCTTCCCACCTGCTTCAGCGGGAGGATGCGATGAGCCGACATCGAGGTGCCAAACCTGGTCGTCGATATGGACTCTTGGACCAGATCAGCCTGTTATCCCCGGGGTAGCTTTTATCCGTTGAGCGATGGCCCTCCCACGAGGTACCACCGGATCACTATGACCGACTTTCGTCTCTGTTCGGCCCGTCGGCCTCACAGTCAAGCTCCCTTCTACCATTGCGCTCGTCAGGCGATTTCTATCCGCCCTGAGGGAACCTTTGTACGCCTCCGTTACTCTTTGGGAGGCGACCGCCCCAGTCAAACTGCCCACCTGCCACTGTCCTCCGGCCGGATTAACGGCTGCGGGGTTAGAATCACAATTTCAAAAGGGTGGTATTTCACCGTCGCCTCCCCTCAGGCCAAAACCTGAGGATCACCGGCTCCCACCTATCCTACGCATTCGAAAACGTAATTCAATAACAAGATACAGTAAAGCTCCACGGGGTCTTTTCGTCTAGCTGCATGCAGCAAGCGTCTTCACTTGCACCACAATTTCGCCGAGCCCTTCGTTGAGACAGCGGGATCTTTGTTATGCCATTCGTGCAGGTCGGAACTTACCCGACAAGGAATTTCGCTACCTTAGGACGGTTATAGTTACCGCCGCCGTTTACTGGGGCTTAAGTTCGAAGCTTCGCCTTGCGGCTGACTCCTCCCCTTGACCTTCCAGCACCGGGCAGGCATCACACCCTATACGTCATCTTGCGATTTCAGCAGAGTGCTGTGTTTGTGTTAAACAGTCACGATCCCCCTTTCACTGCGGCCTTTTCACGTTACAAGTTTTGAACCTCACAACGCTACTCAGGCACCCCTTCTTCCGAAGTTACGGGGTTAGTTTGCCTAGTTCCTTAACGAAGGTTATCTCGCGCGCCTTAGCATACTCAGCTCACCTACCTGTGTCGGATTACGGTACGGGTACAATAGACACTCCCCACGAGGGTTTTCTAGACAGCGTGGTTGGGCCACTTCCCGCGGTTTCCCGCAGTAGTCTCGGCTTTCAGTTTAACGACCCGACGGACTTTCCTATCGGATCTCCCTATAGCCTTTCCCCGGGACAACCATTACCCGGTAAGCTTACCCTTCTGTGTCTCCTCTTGAGTTATGACGCATCTATTGCAGTTCCGGAATATTAACCGGATGTCCTTCATCTACGCCTTTCGGCCTCGACTTAGGCCCGACTAACCCTGAGCTGACGAACATTGCTCAAGGAAACCTTAGGTTTTCGGCGACAAGGATTCTCACCTTGTTTATCGCTACTTATTCCAGCATCCTCGCTTCTTAACGCTCCAGCGCTCCTTTCGGTACGCCTTCACAGCGGTAAGAACGCTCCCCTACCACGTACCATATCTCGCGACATGGTACATTCGTGACTTCGGTGGTGTGCTTAGCCCCGTGTCATTTTCGGCGCGGATTCGCTAGACTAGTGAGCTGTTACGCACTCTTTAAAGGGTGGCTGCTTCTAAGCCAACCTCCTAGCTGTTTAAGTAAATCCACATCCTTTACCACTTAGCACACACTTTGGGACCTAATTCGACGATCTGGGCTGTTTCCCTCTTGCACGTGAAGCTTTTCCCTCACGAACTGACTGCCGTACAGTACGCCGCGGTATTCGGAGTTTGATTGAATTCGGACCGAGGGTCGCTCAGCCTACATCATTCAGTGCTCTACCCCCGCGGTTTAACGTACGACGCTAGCCCTATAGCTATTTCGGGGAGAACTAGCTATCACCAAGTTCGATTAGCCTTTCACCCCTAACCCCAGGTCATGTAGGAACTTTTCAACGTTCAACACTTCGAGCCTCCAGTAGGTGTTACCCTACCTTCACTCTGCCCAGGGTTAGATCACTTGGCTTCGAGTCTACTAATACGAACTAATCGCCCTATTCGGACTCGCTTTCGCTCCGGCTCCGGCCTTTTAGGCCTTAACCTCGCTCGTACCAGTAACTCGCTGGATCATTCTTCAACAGGCACGCCGTCGCACATGTCCTCGCCTTGCGGCTTGGATATAGTGCTTCGACAGCTTGTAAATGTACGGTTTCAGGTTCTATTTCACTCCCGGTCACGGGTTCTTTTCGCCTTTCCCTCGCGGTACTTGTTCACTATCGGTCGCCAGAAAGTATTTAGCCTTGGAGAGTGGTCTCCCCGGATTCCTACCGGATTTCACGTGCCCAGTAGTACTCAGGTACTCATCTGAAGCCGCTTCGCTTTCGCCTACAGGACTGTCACCTTCTTCGGCCGCTCTTTCCAGAGCGTTCAGCTAGCTAACGATTTTAACTTCACGGTTCTGAACCGGATGAGCCCTACAACCCCCCGACAGCAAGCCGTCAGGGTTTAGGCTGTTCCGCTTTCGCTCGCCACTACTAACGGAATCTCGTTGATTTCTTTTCCTCCAGGTACTGAGATGTTTCACTTCCCTGGGTTGTCTTCCTTAAGCTATCTCCACAGCTGACGCTACGGCCTTTACTTAAGGATTCCGCGATTTTATCGCGGAGGGTTTCCCCATTCGGAAATCCCGGGATCACAGGATGTTTGCTCCTCCCCCAGGCTTATCGCAGCTTACCGCGTCCTTCTTAGACTTCTGGCGCCAAGGCATCCACCATACACTCTTGTAGCTTGGCCTTATTCTTCAATTCTACTGCATTATTTGCTTTATATGCTAATCATTATTTGCTATTTCTCTTTATTTATGAGACGCTTGGCTGATTCTCCGTACGAAACGCTATGCGTTTCTGAAGAATCAACAGATTTCAAAGAACAAAACTGATTTGTTTACCCCGTTTAGAAACTTCCCAAGCGGGGGCACGTCTACAAATCTATTTTTGAGTTTTTTTAAAACCCGCTATTTCTAACGGGATTTACTAAAAAAATCTAATATGTCGATCTTTTGCCCCATAAAGAGGGGCTATATCCATTGGACCTGCCCCTTCTTCCTATCACGGGATTGTGAGGGGCTACTCCGTTGACCGGGGGCGAACCGGAGGATGAACGCGCAAGCTTCGCTCGCAAATACAGGCGTTCACCTTTCCTTATCGCTGAAAGGTCGCCGGTTCAGCCCCGACTTTTTAAAATCTGGACCTGACCGGGATCGAACCGGCGACCTTCCGCTTGCAAAGCGGACGCTCTCCCAGCTGAGCTACAGGCCCTTAAAGGGTCTGGTATGGGCCCAGATGGAATTGAACCATCGACCTCACGCTTATCAAGCGTGCGCTCTAACCAGCTGAGCTATGAGCCCATGAAAGGGGGTTAGAGGGTCGAGAGGTCCTAGAGATTAGAGCCGAGCCTAAGGCCTTCCTCCGATCTCTATCCTTAATATACTGCAGTGTATGAATGGCCACCCTGAAACATAAGGTTACAAGTTTCATGTCTCAAGTTTCAGGCTTTAGACCTGCCACTTGCTACCTGTTACCTGCAACCTTCGGTTAATGGCACCGACCTATAACCCTCGTGAAAGAGTTATTTAAGGAGGTGATCCAGCCGCACGTTCTCGTACGGCTACCTTGTTACGACTTCACCCCAATCACCAATCACAACTTGGGGCCCCTGTTATTAGGGGCACTTCTGTTGCAATTGACTTTCGTGGTGTGACGGGCGGTGTGTACAAGGCCCGGGAACGTATTCACCGCAGCCTGCTGATCTGCGATTACTAGCGATTCCACCTTCATGTGGGCGAATTTCAGCCCACAATCTGAACTGGGGCACAGTTTAGGGATTAGCTCCGTGTTGCCACATTGCAGCCCTCTGTCTATGCCATTGTATCACGTGTGTAGCCCTGGACATAAAGGCCATGATGACTTGACGTCGTCCCCACCTTCCTCCGATTTATCACCGGCAGTCTCCTAAGAGTACTCCCTTGCGGGTAGCAACATAGGACAGGGGTTGCGCTCGTTGCGGGACTTAACCCAACATCTCACGACACGAGCTGACGACAGCCATGCAGCACCTCGGCTGGCTCCCTTGCGGGTCATCTCTACTTTCATAAAGATTACCACCAGTCGTTCGAGCCCAGGTAAGGTTCTTCGCGTAGCGTCGAATTAAACCACATGATCCACCGCTTGTGCGGGCCCCCGTCAATTCCTTTGAGTTTTAACCTTGCGGCCGTACTCCCCAGGCGGTAGACTTAATGCGTTAGCGTCGGCACGGAAGGGGTCGATACCTCCCACGCCTGGTCTACATAGTTTACAGCTAGGACTACCAGGGTATCTAATCCTGTTTGCTACCCTAGCTTTCGTGTCTCAGCGTCAGAAAAGGCCCAGAAACCTGCCTTCGCCTTTGGCGTTCTTCCAGATATCTACGCATTCCACCGCTACACCTGGAATTCCAGTTTCCTCTACCTCACTCTAGACTTTCAGTATCTGCCGGCCTTTCACGGTTGAGCCGTGGAATTTCACGACAGACTTAAATATCCGCCTACACACGCTTTACGCCTAGTAATTCCGAGTAACGCTTGCAACCTACGTATTACCGCGGCTGCTGGCACGTAGTTAGCCGTTGCTTATTCGCAGAGTACCGTCATTTGTTTCGTCCCCTGCAAAAGGAGTTTACAATCCGAAGACCTTCGTCCTCCACGCGGCGTCGCTGGATCAGGCTTTCGCCCATTGTCCAAAATTCCCCACTGCTGCCTCCCGTAGGAGTAGGGCCCGTGTCTCAGTGCCCTTGTGGCCGTTCATCCTTTTAGATCGGCTACCCGTCATAGCCTTGGTGGTCTTTTACACCGCCAACTAGCTGATAGGCCGCAAACCCCTCCTCGAGCGACTCTTGCGAGCCTTTCATCCGAATCCGATGCCGGACCCGGATAATATGGGATATTAGCCCGACTTTCGCCAGGTTGTCTCCCTCTTGAGGGTAGGTTGTTTACGTGTTACTCACCCGTCTGCCGCTAAGAGCGCGATACTCTGCCACTCTTCGCTCGACTTGCATGTGTTAGGCACGCCGCCAGCGTTAACTCTGAGCCAGGATCAAACTCTCCAATTAAATCCGTATACGGTTTATGTACCCTTTCGGGTACTTACCATAAGCCGGATGCGGAGAATTTAATTAGCTCTAATTACCTAATTGCCTAATTAATTACATCTAGGTTAAACACACCTAAAGTATTGAATAAGAGAACATCCATTCATCCGTTTGCACGGAAGTCAGGGTGCCCATTCATACACTATTAGATTTTTTTAGAGAACAAAACCTTACCCCGCTTTTTAGACAGGTCAGGAATCATCGCGCTCGCGCGTTTTACCGCATCTACCGCGATAAGATTATGTCACAAATTTTTTTTCTGATTTGTTAACTAATTTTTTCTGAAAAACTTTGGTGCTTTAATCACTTCAAGTTAGTAAGTTCAGAGACCATTTCAAATATAACTAAATTAGACCAAATTTCCGGAACCTTGTCAACACTTTTCTTTCCATTGGGGAAAAAGACTTTTTTAAAAAATCTTTTTCGGCTTTTTTCAGGAACCGGTTTTTAAAAAAGAGCTTCGTTTACTACAAGAATATTGTAGTAAATCGAACCGAAAAAGACAACCGCCCGCCCCTCTAACCTGCCTGCCGGCGCGCAAGTTGCAACTCATCGTCAGGCAGGCAAGTCGCAGGTCTCAGGTCTCAAGTTAAAAAAATAAAGCAAAAATTACGCTTTTTTGCGTTGTTACTTGTGTCTTGTGACTTGAAACATGCAACTCCTGAAAACTTCGACTAAAGTTTTCAGGTTAAGGGTTTACCGGAGGCCGCTGATCGGGGTTCCCGGGCTGCGCCGGGGCTTCGGTACCGGCTGATTTCCCCGCTTCTTCCTCCGCTATAGGGTCCGGTCCGTATTCGTTGGCCCCCTCGTCCCCTCTGGTGCAGGCCAGAATAAGGTTGTAAATCGGGATAAGCAGGTACCAGCCGCTTTTGCCGGTATCGTGCATTCTCCTGACGCCAGCCGCTATGCTGGGTATCAGTATGGCCAACTGGTATACGTTGATCAGGGTTTCCAGGACTTTGGCGTTCACCCTCAATATCGCCCCGACGAAACCTATCGCCAGGAACAAGAGGAAGTTCATAAGAACGAACATCCAGTATTCTTTTCTTCTCGCGCGGCCGCTGAATACCGCGTATTTGCTCAGCACTTTGAAGTAATAATTCATTTTAACCCCTCTTTTAATCATCAATTATAATTACAATTATAATTATATATATAACATACAATTAAATCCATAAACAAACACGCCAGAATTCCGCCCATGCGCTTAAAACCTGTAAACCAAGGCCCCGCCGGCCGTATCCCCGGCCAGGTAAGGGTAAAAACTGACGCTTCGGGCCTCTTTTTCTCCCTTTTCGACCACATGCCTGGAGGCCACGCTTTTGCCTATCCCGTAACCGACGGCTAAACCCAGCGGGTAATCGCTGACCCAATGCACCCCGTTATTCACCATCTGGAAGGAAAGAAGGGCCAACAGGGAATAGCCTACCGGCTTTATATATTTCTTCTCCGGGTAGTTTTCGGTCAAAACGGTTACGCACATCATCCCGGTAGCCAAATGCCCGGAGGGAAAGGCGTCATACCAGCGCCTCTTGGAAAGATAGTCCGTGGCGAAAGGATGCCAGCGTCCGGTGGAGTCCCCGCTGGAGGTTTTGGGCATCTGCCGGCCCGTGGACCATTTCAGTATCTGGGTGGTAAAACCGGTGACCAGGAGCCCTTCCATAAGCTGATTGGCCGTGGAAGAGGCGCGCCAGTCGTCCTTAGCCAGGCCGTAGAGCTTGAAAGAGCCGAAAAGCCCTATGCTTATCCAGCCGTCGCCCAGAAAATACATAGCCGAACCCAGGTCCGTCGGGCCCCTGAAAAGGGAGACTCCGTTCAATTTTATGAAAGTCTTCGTCTTGTCCTCGGTGGAAATGTTCATCCTTTTTCCGAATCTCCGGGTCTCCTCGTAGATCTCCCTGTCGTATTTTATAAGCAGTAGCGTGGAACCCGCTATGCCGGCCAGCCAGGGCGCGTTTTCCCTCGTAAAGGAATCTTTCATGAAATCAGACCAGTCCTTCGGGCCGCGGGCGAGGTCTTTCCAGAAACGGGGCTTTTCATAATTGAGAACCTTCCCGTTTTCGAAACTGTAAGTATGTGAAAAAGAGGATTTTGATAACTCGCAGGAAGAGGCACGGCACACGCCGCAGGCGAGGGCCAAAAAGGAAAGAAAAAAGATGAAGATTTTCACAATACTTATAATATCAAATTATTTTCTGAAAGTTTTTCATATTGCATTCCAAAAATTAGATATAATATTTTAAAATTTGTTTTCCGAGAGGTGATATGAGCTTACATCATAACCAGCCGAAAGGCCTGTTCCTTCTGTTCTTCGTGGAGATGTGGGAAAGATTTTCCTATTACGGCATGAGGGCGCTCCTCGTGCTTTACATGATAGACTATCTAAAATTCACCACGGAAAAATCAAGCCACATCTACGGCTGGTACACCGGCCTCGTTTACCTCACCCCCCTTCTCGGCGGCTACATCGCCGACCGCTACATGGGCCAGAGAAAGGCTATAGTCGTCGGCGGTACGCTCATGGCGCTCGGACATTTCGCCATGGCCTTTCCCTCCATGCCCTTCTTTTTCGGCGCCATGATACTCCTGATAATGGGGAACGGTTTCTTCAAGCCTAATATCTCCACCGTGGTCGGCTCGCTTTACGAACAGAACGACCCCAGACGCGACGGCGGTTTTACGATATTCTACATGGGCATAAACCTCGGCGCTTTTTTCTCGCCTCTGGTCTGCAGCACGCTGGGCGAAAAAATAGGCTGGCATTGGGGCTTCAGCGCCGCCGGCGTCGGCATGGTCACAGGCCTCGCGATGTATCTCTGGGGACAAAAAACCCTTCTCGGCGACAAATGCGTGAAACCCGCCGCCCCCCAGACGAGTTACTGGATACCGACGACCCTGGTCGCCCTTATGGTTACTTTCCTTATAATTACCGCGATGCAGTTCAACGGCTACGAAATACTCAGCAGAGTGCCGCGCTGGCTCTACGGCTTCGCCGCGATAGGAGTGCTCATCGCCCTCGTATACAACTACGCCTCCAAGCCGGAAAAATCCACCCTTACCCACGTGGAGAAACAACGTCTGGCCGTCATCTTTATTATGGTATTCTTCTCCATCTTTTTCTGGTCGGCTTTCGAACAGGCGGGGAGTTCGCTGACGCTGTTCGCCAAGAACGAGACCAACCGCTGGATAAATATTTTCGGCTGGACCTGGGAAATGCCGGCCGGTTTTTTCCAGTCTCTCAATCCTCTTTTCATAGTGATACTCGCGCCTTTCTTTTCCAGCATGTGGATAAACCTCGCTGAAAAAGGAAAAGAACCGCCGAGCCCCGTCAAATTCGCCATAGCCCTGGGCCTCCTTGCCGTGGGCTTCATAGTGCTGATAGCCGCGGCCGCCGCCTATCAGCAGAACGGTCCGGTCAGCGTATTATGGCTGGTCGGCGCCTACTTCTTCCATACCCTGGGCGAACTCTGCCTCTCCCCGGTGGGACTTTCGCTCGTGACCAAGCTCGCGCCGATACAGTTCGGCTCTCTGATGATGGGCGTGTGGTTCCTCTCCAGCGTCGCCGCCGGCTTCGTGGGCGGATTCTTCGCCGGCAATTACAACGCCATGAACCATGTGCAGTTCTACATGATCCCCACGGCCACCGGCATAGGCGCGGCCATACTCCTGCTCATAATAACCCCGAAGCTCAGGAAATGGATGCACGGGGTACACTAACAGCCGTGACTCGTGACTCGAAACAGAGAAAACAACATAAAACTCGGGACGCGTAACAACAAAAACGGCAAAGAAGCCGGGACTCGTGACAACATCGTGATTCGTGACTCGAAACAGAGAAAACGACACAAAAACCGCGATGCGTAATGCGAAGCGTTCAGTATGGAAAACAATAATTTGCCTGTTCCTGTTTTCGCCGAGCCCACCCCTATGGGCCTCATCGGCCTCGCCGTGGGCTGCGCCGCCCTGACGCCGATAGCCCTCGGCATAACGCTAACCCCCGCCGCTCTCAAGACCGCGGCGATGTTCTGCCTGTTCTTCGGCTGCGGCTGCCAGTTTTTGGCCGGGGTAATGAGCCTGGCCAACAAAAACCTCTACGGCGGAACCCTGTTCACCGCTTTCGCCTTCAACTGGGCCATGAACTGGTGGATACTAGTATCTTGACAAATTAGTTA
>Ga0210017_1005473_pt1 | contig 10157 bp, 10 predicted proteins | sample CryGeyCG2014_020_FD_183966 | JGI IMG/M metagenome (GOLD analysis project Ga0210017, IMG submission 183966) | Groundwater microbial communities from aquifer - Crystal Geyser CG08_land_8/20/14_0.20 (SPAdes) (version 2) | ecosystem: Environmental > Aquatic > Deep subsurface > Groundwater | place... | reverse complement strand
AGTTCATGAACACCTTAACGCCATGGTAAAAAAGAAAGTCATTAGGAAATTTGAAGGCGCTGTTCGCGGAATTGAAATCATTGATAAAAAATTAGGTGAAATTACTAAAGGTGTGGAGCTCCCGATTTTAGGATTTATTGCCGCCGGTTTGCCAATTGAACCCTACACTGATCCTGGTGCCTCAACCTATGTTGCTCCGGGTATGCTTTCCGGGAAACGCCGAGCTTTTGTTTTACAAGTGAAAGGTGAATCAATGATCGAAGAAGGAATTTTAGATGGGGATTTTGTGGTTGTTGAAGAACAAGATGAAGCCAAGAACGGCGACATTGTTGTCGCTCTTTTAGAAAACGGACTGGCGACCTTAAAACGGTATTTTAAGGAGGCGACTCGGATTAAACTTGCTCCCGCGAATTCAAATATGTCACCCATCTATGTAACGGATGTCAAGATCCAAGGAAAAGTTGTGAGTGTAGTAAGAAGGTTTTAAATGCTGTATTTAGTTTCCACCCCCATCGGGAATTTGGAAGATATTGCCTTAAGAGCGCTGAATACTCTTTTTTCAGTGGAAATAGTTCTATGTGAAGATACCAGAAAAACCTTAAACCTCCTTGAACATTACAGAAAACCAGGACAATCACTTCCCAAGCTAATTTCATATTTTGAAGAGAATGAATTGAAAAGAATTCCGGAGGTAATTTCTGAATTGAAAAAAGGGACTAATATTGCTTTGGTGACCAATTCTGGCACTCCAACCATCTCAGATCCGGGATTTAAATTAGTCAGAGAATGTTGGAAAGAAGGAATTAAAGTTATCACAATTCCTGGCCCTTCATCCCCTATTGCTGCTCTCGCCTCCTCCGGACTACCAACCGATAAATTCATTTTTTTAGGTTTCCCTCCAAATAAATCAGGTCAAAGAATAAAATTATTTACGAATTTAAAGGAGTCTTTGAAAAGCATTTCTTCGACCGTCATTTTTTTCGAGTCTCCTTTCCGAATTCAAAAATCCCTCGTTGATTTAAAAGACGTTTTTGGAGATATTGAAATTGTGATCTGTCGAGAATTAACGAAAGTTTTTGAAGAAACAAAAAAAGGGAAAATTTCACAATTGATTGACCATTTTTCTAAGGTTAAACCAAAAGGTGAATTGGTGATTCTTTTTAATGTAGCTTCACACCCTTAGGGTGTAATACGTTCACACCTTTAGAATTATTCAAATAAAAGGTGTTTTATTGATTCAAGTCTTTTACCATAATCAATTTGATCATAAGTAAAAGCCTTTAATTTATCGATTGAAGAAAAATATTTCAAGATTAATTCTTTGTTACAAAAACCCTTCTTTATACCCAAATATTCAGGAAAAGAAGAATAAGAATAACTGTCAATGTCTATTTCTCTAATTACAGAAGATACGACAGGGTTAATATGAATATAACGTAAAACGTGGATTAACTGTTCATCGTCCTCGATCTTTACAGCTTTAAATACCCCCTGAAAGAGATGACCAATTCTGTCATGTTTCGTATTGAAATACCTTGTATAACTATTGGAAAAATTACCAACAAAGGTACTTATTCCTTCATCAACTAATTGCTTGATAAGTAAGTGAAAATGGTTGGGCATCAGACAGTAACCTAAAATATCCACTAATCGTTTCTCTCGTTTTGCTAATTGAGATAGAAAAAAATTTCTCTTTTCGCAATCCAATTTTAGAATTTGCGCCAAACCGGCGGATACTCCTTCATGCCTGTAAAAATCCAATGTCATAAGTGCTCTGTCATATTCATTTTTGTCGGTAAAAGTTGGTCGTTTTTCAACACCTAAGTTAAAGACATGATAAACTTCCCCGTTAGTAAAAATAGTTTTTCTCATTATAAAAATGATATAACTTCTTATTCTTCTGTGTCAACTAGAGGTGTGAAGCTATCTGACCCTAAGGGTGTGAAGAAGTCGCAGTAAATCAGTGTTATTTTTTATTAACTAATTTAGATTCCGCCATGTAAATCAGTTCTCTTGTTCTCTCAATTGCGTCGGGGTTCACGGAAATGCTCGTTATTCCGAATTCCACCAGTTTTTCGACTAAATCAGCATACTCGCTTGGTGCTTGACCACAGATAGAGCTAGTGACACCCAATTTTTTACAAGTTTTGATTGTTTTTTGCAAAGCCCACAAAACCGCCGGGTCTCGCTCATTAAAGACTGAAGCAACTTCGGAGTTATCTCTGTCTGTCCCCATAACGAGCATTGTCAAATCGTTTGATCCAATAGAAACGCCGTCAATGCCGACATCAAGGAATTCTTCCAATAAAATTACGTTTGAGGGGATTTCTACCATCATCCAAAGTTTGAAAGTGCTTGAACGGGAAAGGCCGTTTGAAACGACAATTTTTTTAACTTGCAGCAGTTCCTGGGGAGTTCTTACAAATGGGATCATCAACCAAAGATTCTTTAATCCCATTTTGTTGCGAACAGTTTTAATTGCTTTTAGTTCCATAGAAAAGACTGCTTCATCGACAATGTATCGATAAGCTCCCCTAAAGCCAAGCATAGGATTAGTTTCTTTTGGTTCATAAAGATCCCCGCCAATAAGGCTCATGTACTCATTGGTTTTAAAATCAGTAGCCCGGTAAACAACCGGTCGAGGATTAAACTCGCTGCAAAAAGCGCCGATTCTTTCCGAAAGTTTTTCGATAAAATCCTTCTCTTTTTTCTCGGCGATAATTTTTTTGGGATGAACACCGATTTCCGCCATCATGAATTCTGCCCGCAGTAAACCAACACCGTCCACATTTTTTTGCGCCACTTCCTTCACAATTGACCAGTCAGCCAGATTTACATAAAGTTTAGTGGCTGTTTTCAATAAAAGATTCTCTTCTTTACCATGGAAGATTTCTCCCGGTTCGATAATCTTGGACTTTATTGTCAAACCGCCTTTGTATACTTTTCCCTTACCGCCATCAACCGTGACTACTTCCCCATTTCTTAAGACTTTTGTGGCTGTTTCTGTCCCAACAATACAGGGAACACCCAGTTCCCGGGAAACAATCGCCGCGTGAGAAGTCAAGCCTCCTTTATCCGTAACAATAGCCGAGACTTTTTTCATCGCCGGGACAAAGTCCGGAGTTGTCATTGAGGTAACCAGGACGTCACCTTGTTTTACTTTTCCGATTTCATTTTTCGACTTTACCAAAACAACAGCGCCCCAGCCAATTCCCGGGCTGGCAGCGGACCCGGCAAGCAAAACTTTTTTTTCTTCAATCTGGTCTTCTGCTTTTTTAATTTCTTTTGAGGATTCCGAAGACTGTTTTTCTTTAGATTCTTTTAAGGTGGTTACCGGCCTTGTTTGAACAAAATAAATCCTTCTTCTCTTGTCAAGAGCAAACTCGCCATCTTGGGGAAAGAAATAATGTTTATGTAATTTTTCTGCAATTTTGGCAATTTTAATTGCTTCCTTATCGGAAATTTTTTGTTTGTTTTGCAACTTTGGCGGTACAAGAAATTTTTTGGTTTTTCCATTTTTCTTTATCAACATTATTTTTTGAGTAGAAACAATTTTCTGTAAAATTTTAAAGTTGTTTTTCTCGATTACAAAATGATCCGGGGTTACTTCGCCTTGAACAATAAGTTCTCCTAATCCATAAATTGCATCAACGACGATCCTGTTTTTTTCACCGGTAACTGGATCGCAAGTAAAAACAATACCTGAAGCAGCAGATTGTATCATTTTTTGCACCGGGATGGCTAACCCGACTTTAAAATGGTCAAAGCCTTTCTCTTCCCGATAAAAAATTGCTCTTGGTTCAAAAAGTGAAGCCCAACACTCGCGGACCGCCTCTATCAGACTTGTTTCACCTTCCACGTTGAGAAAAGTTCTTTGCTGGCCGGCAAACGAAGCGTCGGGTAAATCCTCAGCTGTGGCCGAAGATCTAACTGCCACCAGCGGGTTTTTAAATAGTCCGCCTAGCTTGAAATAGGCTTTAATTGCTTCTTGAGAAATTTCCTTAGGAATCGGCGAGGAAACAATTAATTTTTTAATTTTCTCGGAAACACCAGTAAAGGATTCGGGTCTATTTTTATCCGTCTCTTGAAGATATTCTTTAATTTTTCCTTTTAGGTTGTTTTCTTCAATAAAGGAGAAATATGCTCCGGAGGAAATAATAAAACCCGGGGGAACCGGAATTCCGAGGTTATACATTTCGCCCAGGTTTGCGCCCTTTCCCCCAACCAAAGAAATATCTTCCTTGCCTATTTCTTTAAACCAATAAATAAATTTTTTTTGGGTAGCCATAATATAAGTTAAAAATTAAAAGTTAAAAATTCAAAATTACCAAAACTTTAAACTTTGAGTTCAACTTTGAACTTTGCACTTTGAACTTTGCACTTTCCTGTTTCTTGTTCTATCTTCTTGAGTTTCGTTTGCTCTTTGATAGTCATCTTGCAATCTGACAGTTATTCCTTCTTCTTTGGTTGACGACTCAAATATGTTGCAGTCGGTAATTGCCTCGACACGATGGATTAAACCTTTAGAAACAAAATAACCAAAATTTCTTTTCATCGTTTCCTCCGAAAGATTATTCTGGTCACTTCCATAGGTAATTTTAGCCCCACCGGAAATTAAAACCAAAGTCTCTTCTTTAATCTCGTGGTATTGCAAAGAAAAACGGGAGCCGGCATTTATATGCAATAATTTTCCTACAGTCGGCGCCTCCGGTGGAGTAAAAATAAGCTCATATCCCCAAGGTTTGGGGATCTTTTGCAAAAATGGATTTACCATTAACTTTTAAGTTCTAATAACTTATTAACGAGTTCTTCGCCGCCAAGATGCAATTCCCCGGTTGTTTGGAAGTCTGACTCAAGCCATTTTGGGTCAGTAGTTACACCAATACCTGCCGCATTAACCATATCCTTGTCGTTTGGGCCATTGCCAATGGCGATTGTCTGAGATATGTCAATATTCAAGTAATCACAAAGATGTTTTAACCCTACTCCTTTATTCAATGTTTTTAGAGAAATATCGTATGCTTCGCCATTCCACCAGCAATAATAACGATTTTCTTTGTCATATTTTTTGACTATTTGCTCAATCAAAGGAACTTCATCCCAACAATGAACAGTTATAAGAAACTGCTTTGGTTCAAACCCTCTGATTTTCTTTTCTTTTTTCGAAAGGTCTCTTATTTCTGTCTTCATCCCGTTTATTAACTCAAGGTCTTCTGGAGAAAAAAACTCATGTTGGATTACTCGTCCATCAATTAAAGTAAAAATACCGTTTTCGCCTTGAAGACTAGCATGATCCCAAAGAACCTTTCCATACATTCGGTCAAGATAAAGCAAGCTTCGTCCACTGGAGAAATTAATGTGGAAAATCTTTTTTAAGTTTTGCAGTTTCTGTAACATCTCGGGAGAAAGTGTGTGGGTTTTCACTGAAAGAGTCGCCTCTGTTTCTTCAATCTCTGTTCCTTTTTCGACAGTTACGCCATCACAATCAAAACAAATAAGTTTTATCTCTTTAATATCCTTATCCAGCAGTTCGGTAATTGCCTTCATCAATTCATTCTAAAGTTCCGTGAGTAAAAGGTCAAGCTCAAAAACCAGATCTTTGACTGTTTGAGAGGTCTTTTGCCTATAATCTATCTCTAAAAGTCGTTCGTAAATTGTGAGCAGTTTTTCTTTATTAAACAGTTTGGTCTGATGAAAAAACTTTCCGCTTTGCCAGGGAGGCATTCCTGTCAGTTCATTTTCCGAAGCTAAAATTAAATATCTGAATTGTCTTATGATCATTAAAAAAACAAACGCCGGGTCTACTTCTTCGATTACTTTGTGAAAGAAATCTAGATTTTCTTTAGTTTTCCCCGGGGAGAGGCTATCAAGAAATTTGAATAAAATTTGCGGTAACTTGAAATTCTTAAAAACAAAATTAACAGGATATTTCTTTTGATCAGTCTTTGAAATATCTTTTCCTTCCCAAATAACAATCCCGCAGTCTTTTTGTTTAGCAATTTTTTCGATTATCTTTTCTTTTTCTTTGCTTTTTGTATTGGAGAGTATGTTCTCAATCGCTAGTACTTTTTTTTGGCCAAATAAAGAAATTGGGAAAGAATGTAATTCTAGGGCTTCTTCGGTAAGATCTTTTCCGCTCGCCCTAACCAGCTCAAAATTCTCTGCCTGAAGGCTCTGTAGGTGGTCTAAAAAGGCCTTTCTCGACGAAATGATATCTTCACCTGAGTAAACTAAAATTTGGTTCATTTTGTTCCTTCGCCAAGTTTAGCATGCCAGTGGTCGACAGTTCTCCTGTCAATTTTCCTGCCGCGATGCCGGTGAGGAAGCAAGGCGCCGGAAAAATTTTTCGGGACATGGAGAAGTTCATGAATAAAGACTTTTTCTTTCTCGGACGGTGAGAGCCTGTCAAATTTTTCTGAAACAAACTCAAGGCAATAATGTGCCTCGGTCTTAAGAGCAATTTGCCAAATCTTCGGTAATGACCAAATTCTCGCTATTGCTCTTGACTTGGACCCAAAACTGCGAAAGATTACAATATTTTTTACTTTAATATGAGAAAATCCCAGTCTATCTACTATCCGATTAAGTTCGGATTTTAACTCGGGTGCCAAAATAAATTCCATCTTTATGATACTTTGTAAACTTCATCTCCTTCTTTGACTTCTTGATCAACTTTCATACCGATGGTGTCGCCCTTATTTGCTTCTTGTATTTTTTCGTGTTCGATTTGCATGGATTCAACTGTCATGGTAACTTCGCTATTGTGACCCGAGATTTTGATTGAGTCACCTACTGCCATCCTATTAGTTAATTCGACAACAGCAACACCGATCTTGTCAAAATAATGAGTGATCTTTCCCACTTTGAAATCTGCCATATTTTTGTTATTCTTCACCCCCTTCCATCGCCCGCCGTAGTCCCGCCTTTGGCGGGACGAAGGCGGGTTTATTTTTCCTGGATTTCTTTAATTTTATCTCATCTGTGCAAGGAAGTGGCATTAAATTTTTCCTGGCGTAACAAATGGCAACCGCCAGAGCATCACAAAGGTCATCAAAATGAGTCTTCTTTTTTTTGGGCGAACGGACTTTTAAAATTGACCGGACGGCTGCTTTTACCATTTTTTTATCCGCTCTCCCGCTCCCGGCTACCACCAATTTTATCTGCAGTGGGGCGTAACTTTCAACTTTCGTCCCCTCAGACTCAGCTGCTAGTTTAATTACACCGATCGATTCGGCAACCGCCATCGCTGTCTTGGCGTTAATAAAGAAAAATAATTTTTCAATCGCGACGACGTCCGGTTGGTGTTTTTGAATTAGTTCCTTCATTTCTTTATGGATTTTCACTAATCGTTTTCCTACCCCGTCATCTTTTGAAGTTTCAATCCAACCGAAGTCAACCACCGAGAGATTTGTTCCGTCGCATTCAATAACTCCTGTGCCAATCGTTGCTGTTCCTGGATCAATCCCCAAAATCTTCATTCACAAAAGTATAGCACACCGAGAGGAGAGATTTATCACAACAAAAAAATTCTCTGATTTACAAACCTATTCTTGCACAGCATGGTAAAATGTGTGCGGTATGAATGAAAGATTGAGAATAGGAGAATCTACTCCAATCCCTGATATTGTTCTAGAGGAATTTGCCCGAACTTCTGAGAGAATCCTTCAAAGGGCAAGAGCAGAAAACAGGTTAATCGATAACCCTTCAACAGAAGAGTTAAGAAGGCTAACTGCAAGGGAACCCGGGATTAAAGAAACTATGTATGGGAGCTTTATTGCTGAAAGTGAACCCAATTCAAGAGCCGCCATGTTCACAAAAAACAGTGTTGATCATTCCTTTGGGCTAGAAGAACTAGAACTACTGGCTCAATGCGAAAGAATACTCTTCGGTGAAAGACTGATTCAGCTTGATAGAATTGTGGGAAATCGGGACAGCGGAGTAACCGTTAGACTAATTGTGCCGGAAAGGTTTACTCATGTTGCTTATGGAGGAGGAAATCTTTTTATACCTCCTGAAGGAAAAGTAGAATCCCCAACTTACCTAATTTTAATGTTTACTGATGAATCTTTTGAAACTAATCGATTAAAACCACTTCCCCAAAAGGATATCACCATAAGATTGGCAATGCTGCCTGATGGGAAGGTCATTAAAATCATAAGAAATAGTAACTACATCGGTGAGTACAAAAAGGGTGTCTTTGCGGCCGAGGATTGGATTGCAAAAACAAAAAGAGGAGGCATTTTCTTGCACGCCGGTTGTCGAGAGGACTGCCTCCAATCATTCTCTGGAGAGCCCCGACTAAGCAGGAGCCTTATAATTGCTTTAAGTGCCAATGGTAAAACAACTTTAACCTCAAAAATTTTGGCCAGAAAAGGGAGGGAAAAATCATGGTTAGTGCAAGACGATGGCGGGACTTTGATGCGTGATGGTTCTTTTTACGGTTACGAGTTAGGGGGAATTTTTGCCAAAACAGAAGGAATTAACCCAGAAGAACAAAGAGAAATATATTATGGCTTATTAAAGCAAGATACATTCCTGGAGAATGTTAGGTTAGCTGAGGATGGCGATTTCGACTTTTATGATACTGAAAAAACAGCTAATGGAAGAGCGGTTATCAGGCGAAGAGACTTTATGCATACAAGCCGTTATATTGGTGTTGAAAAAATTGATAATATTATTCTTATTAGCAGGGGACCACTACTCCCAGCCATCTCTAAATTAAATCTAGAGCAAGCAGTAACACTAATGATTCTTGGCCAAGCAATGGAGTCTTCAGCCGGTGACCCAACTCAAGCGGGAAAAATAAGATCAGAATTTTTTTATGATCCTTTCATGGCTGGGGATAAGGCCGACCATACCAACAGGTTTTATGAAATTTTGAAAGGTCTTCCCCATTTAAACTTCTATCTATTGAATACCGGCGGTATAGGAGAAGGCGAACATTATAAAGATGTTTCGGTTTCTAAGACAATGGCTATCCTCAACTCTCTTCTTAGAGGAGGTTTAGACGAACATTGGATAGACTCTCCTGGTGGTTTTAAAATTCCCACCGCTGTCAGAGATGTAGATGATATTTTCTTTCATCCAGAAAAACTTTATCTAATGTCTGAGTTTGAAGAAAAAATGAGAAAACTTAACCAAGTTAGACGCGAAGCATTAGAAAAAATTGGAAGATTACCTCCAGGAATAAGTATTTAACACCTTTACTCTTGTGGTACCGCCACAGCGAATTTTCCATTAAAGTTCATAAGCCGGGCGTGGATATCCTCATCAATATGTGCGGCAACTACCCTTCCGAGAAAAATTGTGTGGTCTCCAGCCTCCAACTCGCCTTCGAGCTTGCATTCAAGATTTACAACGCAACCAGAAAGCAGAGGAGGTCTTACTTTTTTCGCCTCCAAAGATTTCAATCCAAATTTCTCAAATTTATCTACATCCCGCCCTGAGCATGAACCGGTGTATTTTATTACTTCTTCCAAGCCAGGCCCTGGGAACGCTATCACGAACTCCTTTTGGTTGCGGATGAGTCCGTTTGTATAGCGTCCGTGTCCAACGGAGATGGCAAACATCGGTGGTTGATGCGATGCAATCATCGCCCAACCGGCTGGCATTACATCTGGTTTTCCATTTTCGTCAACGGTTGTGATTAGTACGATCCATTCGGGATATTTTCTCTCCGTAGCCTCTGAAAAAATTACTTCTTTCATCATTAGTTCATTTTCCTTTCATACATGTGTCACACTATCCTACATCCCTTCAAGCTGGCGGTCAAGGGAAGTTTCACACTTCCGGGTGTATAAGCTCTGAACTTGTACAAAACATTGAATTATGTTTTCTCCTCAGGTATAATTTGTCACTGCCGTATCACTCGTGGTGTATGAAGGCTAGATCAATCCCCAAAATCTTCATTCACAAAAGTATAGCACACCGCAAGGAGATTATTTAATTCAATGTAAATAATTTTTTGCTTGACAAAAGAGAAAAGCATTATATTATAAATATATAAGTTTAAAAAACAGCAATGACAGAAATATCTAAACCTCAAGACATCACCGAGACAACGGAAATTTTGGAACCAACTGACTTTCTTGAAAGACTTTATGAGGAAATTAACGAGTGGTGTGAGAAAGAAGGTTTATCCCCCGTATCCGGTGTCA
>Ga0210017_1005468_pt1 | contig 10163 bp, 16 predicted proteins | sample CryGeyCG2014_020_FD_183966 | JGI IMG/M metagenome (GOLD analysis project Ga0210017, IMG submission 183966) | Groundwater microbial communities from aquifer - Crystal Geyser CG08_land_8/20/14_0.20 (SPAdes) (version 2) | ecosystem: Environmental > Aquatic > Deep subsurface > Groundwater | place... | reverse complement strand
GAGGGGGAGCAAAACAATACGCAATTATTGAAACTCATAGGCAAACATGGAAACATCAAGGAAAATATCCTTATAATGAGTTATTAAATGTCATAAGAAATTAGTTCTCGAGGAGCTTTATACTTACTTAGCTTCTTTTAGAAATATAAGAATATTTATTAATGCCTTTTGTTTGTTTATTTTATGAAAAGAGGAAACAAAAAAGGAAAAAATGGACTTATTAAAGATAAAAAAGGGCTGGAGCTCAGTATAAATGTCATAGTTATTCTAGTCTTGGCTATACTTCTTCTAGTTGCTTTAATTGTTATATTAAACAGGCAGACTGGCTTTTTTTCTGATTTTTTGAATAATCTTTTTGGAAAAACAAATGTGGATAATCTTGTGACAAGCTGCAATTCATTTGTTGCAAGCAGCTCAGTTTATGAATACTGCTGTGTTGAAAGAGATGTTAAATATAAACAAGCCGGCAAGATAGCAGAAGAAAAATTAACCTGCCAGGAACTTGCAGATAAAAGTTTTACAAGCGGAAGAATAAATAAAATAAATTGCGAGGGAGTGTGTTAGGGAAAATGAAGAACAAGAAGGCACTAGAGTTAGAGATACTGGTGAAACTCATTATCGCTTTTGCAATCCTCGTTTTAATAATCATAGGGTATATTATTTTAAAAACAAAAGGAATTAATGCTTTGGAGTATATAAAAAATTTGTTTAGATTCGGAAAATGAATAGAAGAGGGGATGAATCGGGCTCGGGTTTAGGAAAACTAATTAAGTTGATTATACTAGTTATTGTTTTGGTGGTTGTTGTTCTTGGGCTGCTTGGTTTAAATGTGCATGACTTTTTTAGGAATCTTCCTGACTTTATTAAAAACTGGGGGAAACTCCCTACAGATTTGTTAGAAGATGCCACTATCTATAATATCGACGTAAAAATTCTTTTGAATGATGGTCATGGGAGGTGCATTGTTTACGAAACTTATAATATTGGACAAAATGACGAATGGCTTAAAAATTATGGAGTCCACGGATGGGTGTTGCTTACAAAGGACAAGATGGGTTGGAAAGAAGTTGACGATATTGGCATGGATAGAATTACTCAGGATATAATCAAAAAAAGCGATATAACAAAAAATTTATTTGAAGAGGAAAAAGCAGCTTCATTTAAAATTAAAGAAGCTTATGAGAGGATTGTTGCTGGTTATGGCGGGCCATCGATGGATACTGTTCCGGACCCTACTGAGGTTACTATCAACAAACAATATGAAGCATTCATTTTCGCAGTGCAAGAATATATCTATAATAATTATGATTTAAGTCTGGCCACTTTTTACTCTTCCGCAACTTCTGAAGAGATTAAGGGAAATTATTTTGAGAATGTTATTCAACAATTAAATAGTGATTATTCTTCTTCCGGGATGAAATTTATTAAAAAAGAAATAGACGGAAAAGAAAAATATCTTTTGCAAGATAATAAAAATGAGCAATATGCTGTCCATGGTTTTGAACTATATTCAATTGAAAATGAAAAAGCCACTAAATTAAATGAAGAAGAGTATCCTTATCTTTATGAAGAAGAAAAAGTTAAAAACCAAATAATAAAACAAGATTTATATGAGGAATGTTATCTTGACAGCAAGGATTTTAGAAGCGCAGTTGTTTCGGGCAAAAATGTTAAGCTACTTTTAAAAGATGATAAAAAAAGATGCATTATTTATGAATCAAATGATGATTTTTCTCTTGAACATTATAGTATTAAGAGGAACGTAGATTATATAGGGAGATGGGGATTAAATTGGTTAGATGATAAAGGAATTTGGCAGGATATAGATAATAGGCTTCCGAAGACAGGCGAAATTGAGGAAATAAATTTGGCCCGCGGTTTAATTAAAGAAGAGGAAGAATTTGGCCTTTATGTCAAAGATTTTGAATATGAAATAGAGCCCTATTCACTTCATATTTATAATTCAATTCAGAGCATGAGAGAAGGGGATATAAGTTGGTTTTATGTCCTTTTAGAAACCAACTATAACATAGCTTTTTTTAAAAAAGATTCTTCTGGAGCTATTTCAGAATCTTATAATCCTGGGGAATTGCTTCTGGCTTATAATAACTTAAGAGAAAGGGAGTATAATATTCAGATTGGGAAAATCAGAAGCGATTCTTATTTATGGTACCCAAAAAATAGCGATATTTTTGTCCGGGATGGAAAAATTTGGAGACAAGAGGGAGAGAAAGTTGTTGAAGTTGAAAATACTAATTTTGATGTTCTTCCCGAAGAATGGAATGCGCTATTTCGTGGGATAACGATTAAAGAAGAATTAAAAAAACAATGTTAGGGCAAAAAAATAAAAAAGGGATTATGCTGGCAGAAACTGTTTTAAAGATAGTTGTTGCAGTCTTATGCATTGCAGTTCTTGTTATTTTGGCGGGTAAGTTACTTGGGATGTTTAGTGACGAGAATAAGGTAAGAAAAGCGGAAGATAATTTAAATCTAATTGCTGAAAAAATAACTTTTCTTAAAGGCCCAGATTATACTAAAGATTTTTTATATGTTGCCATATACCCAACGACGGGGTGGTTTATGAAAAATTTTAGAAAAGAGGATGGTTTTCCTGATAAACAATGTGTTGGAAGATTTGAAAGTTGTTTGTGCATTTGTAAAGGTGTTGAGTGTTTGGGTTTGAAGGCATGCAAGGGCCTTGAAGATGAGATGATTATGGAAGTTTTTCCTACAGGTACATTTGATGAAGGGGTACAAATCAGGGGTGTTTCAGGGGACCCACAAAAGTCAGATTGCTATTATTGGTACGAACATGAGCAATGGAATAATAATGCTGCTAGCTCATGTATTGATTTAAAAGGTATAGGCCAAAAAGAAGGGGCGACGATGATAATAGAGCATCATAAAGAGGTACTTGTTGGAGGTAAGACTTTTGGAATTTTGGAGTTTACAGGAGCTATTGAAGAATTAAAAATCTCAGAAGAGGGCGAAATAATAAAAATAAGCAAGTCTGATAGGGCTTGAAAAGATGAAGAAGAAAATGCAAGATAAAAAAGCTGAAATTGGCGAACTTATTAAAATACTTTTGTGGGTAGTGCTTTTTTTGATTATTTTAGGAGGGTTATATTTTTTGATTAAGTTTTTAACTAAACAATAATTTATAAATATGAAATCTCTTTAGAGAGCTGATAAGAAATGAAATATAAAAAAGGTTTAGAGGCAAAATATGTTGTGACAATTATTGTTTTGATAGTCAGTTTTGTTGTAATTTTAATTTTTTATAGAATTTATTTCTGGAAAGGGGAAATCGACAAGCAGACCTGCCACCAGAGCGTGATTTACAAGGCAACTATTCCCACGATTCCGGTTGTGGATGACAAGTTGGTTGACTTGCCTTTAAAATGCCAGACAGAAAAAATCTGTATAACTCCTGATTACAGCATACTCGGCATTGATATACCTGTAACAAAAGGAAATTGCGATGCTGACTTTTTAGGAGAAACATACCAAGTAGTTCGGATTAGCGGAGACGAAGAAAAACAGGATAAAGAGATAAACAAGATTATAGCAGATAAGCTTTATGAGTGTTGGTGGATGATGGGCGAGGGAAAAGTGCAGCTTTACAACAAAGACGTCTCTGAAAACAAGATCTGCACGATTTGTGCGAGAATAGCATTTGATGAAAAATTAAAAAAGGAAAAGCAAAGAATAATAGGGTATCAAAAATATTTATTGACTAACTATGTTCCTATGTCGAGTAAAACTTACTGGATGTATTTGACAAACAGCGAATTAAACCTTATTGAAGGTCATTCTGAAGAAAAGGATTATTTAGATTTAAGCCAGAAAGCAATTGTTTTTGCAGAGCTTGACAGCGGAACATGGGCAAAATGGTTTACTGCTGGCGGCGGAGTTGTTGCGGGCGCTGCAATCGGAAGCATAGTCCCGGGTGTTGGGACTGTTGTTGGCGCGGGAATCGGGGGGGTTCTTGGATATTTTGGCGGGAAGAAGGTTGAAGCGAGTGTTAATGAGAATTTTTTTGTTTCTGGGGGGGTTGCAAGTGCTTGGAAAATTGTAGATTATAATATCACTACATTAAAAGGCTTAAAATGCACATCTTTTGAGGGGATGGTTTAGAATAACTCACAGTACAATGAACAAAAGAGGAAGCGATGTTTTGCACAGCGTAATTATTTTTTTTATTCTTAATCTTGTATTTTTTGCAGCTCTGATATTTTTTGTTAGTTGGGCAAGCGGCGGGACAATTGCAATTGAAAAAAAATATGCGGAACAAATTGCTTTAATTATAGACCAAGCAAAACCTGGGACAAGCATTGATATTTATATTCCAGAGGTTTATGATTTTGCAGACAGAAATAGGTTTGATAGATTAAGAAATGTCAATATTAATAACACTGAAAATAAGGTTTATGTTAAGGTTAAAGACAGGAAAGGGCACAGCTATGATTTTTTTACAAGCAACGACATTCTCTGGGGTCTAGAGAAAAAATCAAAAACATTACATCTGGAAATAAAATGAAAAAACTATTTAAAAACAGGAAAGGAGCAGAGGAGTATTTGTCTCCATGGATGTTTTTAGTATGGATAATAATCGCGGTGGCTATAGTTATCGGGGTTATTATTTTTAATGCTACAAAGGTTGATGTTAGGGAAAAAGAAGCTGATATTTTGGGCGTCAGAGTGTTAGATTGCTTGGTTGATAATGGTTATATAGCAGAAGAGTTCTTAGAAAAAGATAAAGAGTTTAATATTTATGAGAAATGCGGTTTAGACGAAAAAATTCTCTCAAATGGGCATTATTGGCTAAACATATCAGTTTATGGTTCTGAAGGTTTAATAAAAGATTTTACTACTGGAGTTCAAAATTTTGAAATGCTGTGTGAGTTAGGAAAAGAATCAAAAGGAGAAGATTTTCCAAAATGTTCTGAGAAAAAAATTTATGCTTTAAGAAAAAATAATGAGATTGTAGCTGTTAATATTTTAACAGCTTCAAATCAGCCTTTAAGCGAGTTGTAAATAATTTTTTTACAAATTAAAGATGAAAAAAAGAAAGGAAAAATTTGAAAAATGATAAAAAGAAGAAATAAAAAAGGAGCAATTGGAGCAACCCTGACTTGGATAGTGGCAATTTTTATTATTTTATTTATTTTGATAGTGTTTTTGGTTTTAGTTGCTGCATTAGGGTTTTTTAAAGGGGGCATTGAGATCAAAAGCGAAGACCTGGGAGAGAACAAGTTAATCTTAACGCAAAATCTTTTTAGATTTTTGAATAGCCCGGTTGGAAACGACGGAACAGTTTATGATTTAATTTCAAAAGCAGACGCGGTTGAAGGGCAAGAAGAAAGAAAAGAGATTTTTGAACAAGAGGCAGAAAAATTTTTGCAAGAAAGCTTTCCTGTTGGCAACAAAGATTATTGGAGAGTCTGGGTGAGAGTTTATAAAGCAGATGAAGAGATAGGGCAGTATTATATCAGTTCTATAAGCAGCGATTATGAAGTGAGCAATTTTTTTAGAGGAGAATCAGGAGGGATTTCTTGTGAACCTGATAGAACAAATACATTCTTTGTCTCTATTTTTGTAGCACCTGATAAAAAATTAGCTATTTGCGCGAACCACTGGTAAAATGAAAAAAGGCAAATTTAAAAGCAAAAAAGCAATGTCCATACCTATAGTTTTTTTAGTTTTGGCAACCTTAGTCTTAACTGTGTTTAGCTTGTTTGTTTTTAGTATAAGGTTAAGTTCGCTGTCTAAACCCTTGGCGTTAGCAAGTTTAGATGAAATTTATGCTAAAGAGGAATTAATTAATTTTTATATTGACAAGATTATGGAAAAATCTGTTAAAGACTTTAAATTAGAATACGGGGAACAAGGATTTATTGACAATTTTAAACAAGAACTTGCAAGATATAAGCAGGGAAATGATTTTGTTTTAGAAGGATTGGGGCAGGTGGAAGGGCAACTAAAAGATGAGAATATTGAGATTGATGAGGGCAATAAAAAAATTTCACTTAGTTTAAGCATGACTGTTTTCGGTGGCTCAAGCTATAAAAATACAGAGCTTTTTTCTGCTTCTTATACTTACAGAAAAACATTTGAGAAAGCTTTATAAATCTCAAAATCTCTATTAAATTATAAAAAGAGGAAAAATGAAAAATAAGAAAGACAGCTCTCTTTTAAAACACAAGAAAATAGAAGATTTTCTGTGCCCCAAAAAGCAAAGCTTTTTGCGGAAAGAGACTTGGGAGAGAAAGATGAACAAAAAGGGCGCTGAGATGACTATTGGAACTATCATAATTATAGTCCTGGCTTTAATAGTTTTAGTTGTGTTGGTTGTAGGATTTACAGGCGGATGGAGCAACCTATGGGGCAAAATTACAGCTTTTTTTGGTGGGGGAACTAATGTAGATACGATTGCCCGGGCTTGCGAGCTGGCATGCACTTCTGGAAGTAATTATGATTATTGCAAAGATAGAACACTCAAGTGGGATGGTGCTGATGGAAAATTAATAAGTGCCAAGGTTTCGTGCAAGGAATTAGGAGATGGAGGAAATGTTACGACTGAAGAAAAAACACCAAGATCACTGCCACTTCCGACTGTTGATTTAAGCTGCGCAGCGATTGCCACTTGCCCGACTGGTGGGGGCTGAAGAATTAGAAACTTGTGCTGAGCAGGTAGGAACATGGAAAGATGATTGCGTTAGTGGTGAATATTTAATCACACCAACAAAGGATACTCAAACAGGAAAAAAGTGTTGTGGAGTCGCAAGTTAAACTTTTTTGGGAATAGACAACATTTAAATAATTCTTTTTATTTTGTTTAGAAGGACAGAAAATGGAATATGCATGTGCTGAAAGAAGGAAGACGAAAAAAGACTTGAAAAGGAAAAGAAGCTGGAGAGTTTATAAAAAAGGCGGGAAAGGAAGAACTGAGACTGGAAAATAAAAGGAAAAAGTCAAAATTTGAGTACAGAAAAGTTTAAATATGGTTGTTTCTTAAAGGATACGTATGTATCAAAAAGGAAACAAAGAATTCGCTATTTTAAGTTTGTATCTTAAAGGGTATGATAAAAGGTTTTATCTTAGAGAGATATGCAAGTTATCTAAACTATCTCTTAAAACAACCCAACGAGTTCTATCTAGTTTAGAGAAAGAAAAAATTTTAAAATCAGAAGTTAGCGGAAAAAATAAATATTTTATGCTTAATTTAGACAATATAAAAACAAAATCTTATCTTGAGCAAGCGGAGATTTATAATTTGATGATGTTTATAGAAAAATATCCTGTTTTTAAAACATTTTTAAAGGAGATTAAAGATAATGCACTTATTATTGTTTTTGGAAGTTTTGCGAAATTTAAAGCAGACAAAGAGTCTGATGTTGATTTCGTTGTTATAGGAAAAATTAAACTGCCTTTTCATATTTTGCCTTACAAAATTCATGAAATTAATTTATCAGAAGGAGAATTTTTGAAAGGATTTGAAAGCGAAGAAACATTAATTAAGAAAATTGTAGAGAACCATGTTATTTTAAATAATCCCTCTTTTTTTATAAATATAATGTGGAATAAATATGGCAGAAAAAGATAGTTTAAAGTGGTGTGCGGATTTGAAAGATGGTTTGAAGATAGTTGAACCGGACGGAGAATTAGCAAAATCTTATCTTGAACAAGCAAAATCGTCTCTGGAACGAGCTGAGAAAAATTTGTTTGAGAATGATTTATTATGGGCGAGCGTGGTTAGGTATTATGCAGAATATTATACCTTATATTCCTTCTTGCAGAGAATTGGGGTTAAATGTGAAAACCATTATTGTTCGATTCTCGCAGTTAAAACATTACTCGGAGAAAATAAAGTTAAAACAATTAATGAGCATAAATCAAAAAGAATTGATGCCCAATATTATATGAAACTTGTGGCAAAAGAAAAAATTGAAGAAATGTTAAAACAGGCTAAGAGATTTGTTTCTGAGTTTGATAATCTAGTTTCTGAACTTTCTAAACAAGAAGTTGAAGTTTATAGAGAAAAATTAAAAAGCTTGATTGTGGGTATAAAATGATATCTCTTGAAAATTATTTTTTAGTTGTTTTGGCTTTGGTATGGATTATTGCGGCTGTTGTTCAGGATTTGAGAAAAAGGGAAGTGGCAAACTGGGTAAATTTCAGTTTAATTGCAATAGCGTTGTCTTATAGAGCTTTTGTTTCTGTTTGGGTTTTGGACTATTGGTATCTTGTTTATGGCTTAATTGGGTTTGGAATATTTTTTGCTCTTGCCAATGCTTTTTATTATGGAAGAGTTTTTGCAGGAGGAGATGCAAAATTATTAATGGCTTTGGGAGCTGTTTTGCCATTTTCTTCTTCGCTTTTTGAAAATTTAGAGAATTTTCTTTATTTTATTGTTTTCTTGATGTTTGCTGGAAGTTTATGGGGTTTGGTTTATAGTCTTGTTTTAATTTCAAAACATAAAAGACAGTTTAGCAAAGAATTTTCAAAGCAGTTGCATAAAAATAAGACGCTTGTTAAAGTTTTTATTATAATGGCGGTTTTAGTCTTTATTTTTATTTTGTTTGTTAAGCAGTATATATTCTCTTTATTTTCTTTGCTTGTTTTGCTTTTTCCGTTTTTGTATGTTTATGCCAAATCAATAGAGGAAAGTTGTATGATTAAAAGTGTAAGAACGCAGGATTTGACAATTGGGGACTGGCTGTATAAACCTGTAAAAATAGGAAAACGAACAATAAAGCCGAACTGGGAAGGGCTAAATGAAGATGAATTAAAACTGCTAAAAAAGACAAAAAGGAAAGTGCTTGTTAAAGAAGGAGTTCCTTTCACACCTAGCTTTTTAATTGCGTTTATTGTTCTGATTTGGATGTTGAATAATAATCTGCTTAATTTTATTTAAAATATTCTTTATATTTGTCTAAAAGGTTTAAGGCACCCTAATGGGAGCGAGAGGCAGTTCTTCAATGCTTTTGACTTTTTTTGACTTTTTTTCTCGTTCTTTTTTCTTTAATTTTTCCTGCAGTTCTTGGAGTTCTTTTTCTTCTGCTTTCTTTTTTTCGAGTTTTTGATTCTTATAAATTGGAATTATGTTTATTATGCCATGCCCTTGGACAGAAGCAGATTCGATTTTTACTTCTTCTGGCTTGAATTTTGAGCTTATTCTCTTGGCTATTTTTTTGGCAAGTGAAAGCACAGAAGAAGGAGACTTTTCTATTGTTTCGTGTTTTTTTGCAATAATAAGAGAGTGAGCTTTTGATAACGGATTTATGTCAAGAACTGCTATTGCTGATTTATTTTCATCTATCTTGTGGCTTGGAGTTTCACCTTTAGCAATAGAACAAAATACGCATCCGCCTCCCTGCTCCCCAGATTTTTTAATTAGTTTGTTTTTTTCCAAAAATTCTTCTAACTGAGAAGCGTCCATTGATTCTATCTGCTGTTTTGCAGCTTCTCGCTGTTCGTCTGGAAATTTCTCTATCTGCTTAAACAGATGTTCTTTTATACCTTTAATTTCTTCTTCGTTTAACGCCATAGCAAAAATAGAAAAAACGAGTTTTTATATTTATCCAAATGCTCTTCTGATTTCTTCAATTTGGCAGGAAGAAACTCCGCTTATTTTGTTGATTATGTTTTCAATTTCATCTGTATCTTCTGTATCTGGCCAGGCTATCAGAAGCTGCAAGGCTTTTAAGCCGAAAGCGATTTCTTTTTCCTCTATTTTTATATTTTTAGCTTTTTTCAGCTTTTTTTGAATTTCCTGCTTTAGTTCTTCAAGATTTGTGTCTATGCTTTCTGGCATAACTTTAACTTCAACTGCATTCATTCCCATAGTGTTTTTTTATGTCCATAAATTGAAACCCTATTTTTCAGGTTGTGGTTTCAACTTCAAAAATTTTCAATTTTTGATAGCTGTCAAAATTCATTGAATTTTGAAGTTTTGGATCATCCTAAAATCCCAAACAAACCACCATTTTTAAATGTTGGCAAACTACAGGGATTTTTTGATTTAAGAGATTTATAAATGTTATGTTAGCAACAGTAGATAAACATTTTAATTCTTTTTGAGCAAGGATGCTGGTATTTCAACAACTAATGTCTTTATAGAAGCCTTATTTCTTTTAAGCAAGGGCAATATCTTACCTTTG
>Ga0210017_1005460_pt1 | contig 10172 bp, 9 predicted proteins | sample CryGeyCG2014_020_FD_183966 | JGI IMG/M metagenome (GOLD analysis project Ga0210017, IMG submission 183966) | Groundwater microbial communities from aquifer - Crystal Geyser CG08_land_8/20/14_0.20 (SPAdes) (version 2) | ecosystem: Environmental > Aquatic > Deep subsurface > Groundwater | place... | reverse complement strand
GCCGTTTGCTGTTGCGTGGCATTCTCCGGCTGACAGCCATACAAACCCGCCAGCAACGATACCAGCAATAATTTTTGCAAATTCATTATTTTTTCCCTTATAAAATAAGCTGTTAAGCTACAAAGATGCAGCGCGGTATTCAACAATCAGCGTGTGTTTGCTGCCTGCCGCGACCTTCACCACGTTTTCCATTGCGTTCGACGATTCTACACAAACCATTTCGCGCCAGCCATCCGGCTGCCCCATATCGCCCATCTTGTTGGCTTTCTCGACCCACGGTGTCCACACCACGGTGGAAAGACTGCCGGATTTGGCGATATGGATGCGGCGGCGCAACTTGTCATCGTGAATCACACATTCCGCAGCGGTGTTGATATACACGCGATCCACTTCACCGGAGAAACTGACCGCCCCGTCCTGCTTGCGTTTGTTTGTGCCGCCCACCTTATCCCAGTACTCGCCGCCTTCGAGCCCCGTCACGCTAACCTGCCCGATGTCGCCGATCTGCAAATAGGTATGCAAGGCTTCGCCGATTACAAAATCGGCTGCACCGGTATTTTCGGTACTCATTTCCATGCGCAGGGTCTCGCCCACGATCACGGTCAAATCCACATTGCAGTCGTGCGGCCACTGCGCGCGGGTCTTGTCGGAAGCCACCAGGCGCAAGGTCAAACGAGTCGCGCCGTTCGCTTCTGTACCCGATTCGATCACACGCCAAGGCACGGTACGCGCAAAGCCGTGTCCGGGGAAACCGGCCTCAGTCGCGTGAGGACCAAACCACGGCCAGCACACCGGCGCACCACCGCGTATGGATTTACCCGCCGCCAGCTTGGCATCGCGCGATAACCACACCACCGGAACTGTCTGACTCCTGGGCTGCCAGGTCATCAGGTGCGCGCCCTGCAAACACAGCGAGGCGCTGCCCAGTGCATTGTTGATATTTGCCACGATCAAACCGCTGGCATCCTCGCGGAAAGCCAGTTGCCCGTTGATGCCGAATTGCGTATTCAGTGCTGTCGTCATGCTTTTCTCCTTTATGGTTATCCAAAAATCATCGGGCATATGCTGTACGCCCCTATTCTTCTAACGTTCTATCTGTGTCACATCCCGCACTGCGCCCTTGTCGGCGGAGGTGGTCATCGCAGCGTAGGCGCGCAAGGCGGCCGAAACCTGACGGTCGCGGCTGACCGGTTTCCAGGCCAGGCGGTCGCGCGCTATCATTTCGGCACGACGGCGCGTCATCTCTGCCTCGCTAATCGCCAGCGCTATGCTGCGATTGGGAATATCAATGGCGATGGTGTCGTTTTCATGCACCAGGCCGATTTCACCGCCCGCCGCCGCTTCCGGCGAGACGTGACCGATACTCAAGCCCGATGTCCCACCCGAGAAGCGCCCGTCTGTCAGCAAGGCGCAGACTTTGCCCAAGCCTTTGGATTTCAGGTAGGCGGTCGGATAGAGCATTTCCTGCATACCCGGCCCGCCCTTGGGGCCTTCGTAGCGGATCACCACCACATCGCCCGCCACCACCTGGTCGGCGAGAATCGCGGCGACCGCATCGTCCTGGCTCTCGAACACGCGCGCCCGTCCGGTAAATTTCAAAATGCTGGCATCCACGCCCGCCGTCTTGACGATACAGCCGTCCACCGCGATGTTGCCGCGCAGCACCGCCAAGCCCCCGTCCTGCGAATAGGCATGTTCCTTATCGCGGATGCAGCCGGTGGCGCGGTCGGCATCCACCTCTGGATACAGCATGGATTGCGAAAACGCGAGGGTGGTGACGATACCGCCGGGGGCTGCGCGAAAAAACTTATCCGCCGTGCCATCGGTATTTTGCACAATGTCCCAGCAAGCCAAGCCGTCGCGCAGTGTGTTGCTGTGTACCGAGCCCACCTCACCGTGCAACAGCCCCGCCCTGTCCAGCTCGCCCAGGATAGCCGGAATGCCGCCCGCACGATGCACGTCTTCCATATGGTATTTGCTTGATGGCGCAACCTTGCATAACGTCGGCACATGGCGCGACAACCTGTCCATATCCTGCATGGTGAAATCCACGCCCGCTTCGCGCGCGATGGCCAACAGATGCAGCACGGTATTGGTCGAACCGCCCATGGCAATGTCCAGCGTCATGGCGTTCTCGAAAGCCTCGAAAGTGGCGATGCTGCGCGGCAAGACTGCGGCATCGTCCTGCTCGTAATAGCGACGGCACAGTTCGACGATGGTGCGCCCGGCGCGCAAAAACAGCAGCTTGCGCTCGGCATGGGTCGCCACCAGCGTACCGTTGCCGGGCAACGACAAGCCCATCGCCTCGGTCAGGCAATTCATCGAATTAGCGGTAAACATGCCGGAACATGACCCGCAAGTCGGACACGCGGAACGCTCGATCGCCTCGACTTCTTCGTCACTACAGCGGCTATCGGCTGCGGCCACCATCGCATCTACCAGATCCAGGCCTTTAGTCTTGCCACCCCAGTCCACCTTGCCCGCTTCCATCGGCCCGCCGGACACGAACACCACCGGGATATTCAGCCGCATCGCCGCCATCAACATGCCCGGCGTAATCTTGTCGCAATTGGAAATACACACCAGCGCATCGGCACAGTGCGCATTGCACATATACTCGACAGAATCGGCGATCAAGTCGCGGCTAGGCAGCGAATACAGCATCCCGCCATGCCCCATCGCAATGCCATCATCCACCGCTATCGTATTGAATTCCTTGGCTATTCCGCCTGCACGCTCGATCTCGCGCGCAACCAGTTGCCCCATATCCTTGAGGTGGACGTGACCGGGTACGAACTGGGTGAACGAGTTGGCAATGGCGATGATGGGTTTGCCGAAATCGGCATCTTTCATGCCCGTGGCGCGCCACAAGGAGCGCGCCCCGGCCATGTTGCGACCATGAGTGGAAGTACGGGAACGGTAAACTGGCATGATGTCTTTCTGGTGTAAGCTATAATCAAGTCGCTAATTCTACCTGATTAAACCTAAAAACGGCGGTTGACCGCTTTACCTTGTTTATAATTCAATGATTTTATTGATGTTTTTTGAAAACAATACGTTCACCTATTGGGTGAGTTCGCTACGAGCCGGATTGCACAATTTGTGGGGCACATTGCGGCGTTGCAACTCCTTGGAATGGAACAACCATTCCGCGTCGTTGCGCCTTGCACTGCACCCCACAAATCGCACACTCCAGCCCGTCCAACTGCCGTTTCTAGGTTAAACCATGCTCGTTTACCCACATATCAATCCCGTCGCCCTGCAACTGGGTCCGCTCGCCATTCACTGGTATGGCCTGATGTATCTGGCCGGCTTTATGACCTTCATCTGGCTGGGTCGCAAACGCATCATCACCCTGAATATCAGGCAGCTCACCAACAAGTCGCTCGACGATTTGCTGTTCTACGGCGTTCTGGGGGTCATTCTGGGCGGACGGCTGGGGGAGGTGCTGTTCTACAACCCCAGCTACTATTTTTCCCATCCGCTCAAAATTCTCGCCGTATGGGAAGGCGGTATGTCGTTCCACGGCGGATTTTTGGGCGTATTGGTGGCGATGGCCTTGTTTGCCTACCAGCATAAATTGCGCTGGCTGGAACTGATGGATTTCATCGCCCCCCTGGTGCCGCCGGGCTTGGGCTTTGGCCGACTGGGCAACTTTATCAACGGCGAATTGTGGGGTCGCCCCACCGACGTGCCGTGGGGCATGGTCTTTCCCCAAGTAGACAATCTGCCGCGCCACCCTTCCCAACTCTACGAATTCGCACTGGAAGGCGTGCTGCTGTTTATTCTGCTGTGGTTCTATGCCAGAAAACCGCGCCCCATGGGTTCGGTTTCCGGTTTATTCCTGATAGCTTATGGCAGCTTTCGTTTTATCGGCGAATTCGCGCGCAACCCCGACGACGGCATCTTTGGTTTGATGACTTTCGGCATCAGCATGGGGCAATGGCTCAGCCTGCCGATGGTGATAATCGGCGTAGTGATGATGCGCTGGAGTACGCGCAAAGCCCCCACCCGGTCAACTTGACACCCGGGGCCTACCTCTCGCACACTGCTCGCGCACCTCACCTAATGACATAGGATCAAATTGGACGACCTCTCTTTAAGTACCCTGTTCGGCATTCTGTTGATCCTGTTGCTATGCAGCGCGTTCTTTTCCGGCTCGGAAACCAGCATGATGGCAATCAACCGCTATCGCCTGAACAGCCTGATACGCAAAGGCAATCGTAGCGCCAAACTGGTCAACAAACTACTCAGCAAAGTGGACAAGCTGTTAGGCTCCATCCTGCTGGGCAACACCCTGATCAACGTCGGAGCCGCCGCCGTGACCAACATCATCATCCTGCGCCTGTTCGGCCAGGATGACCTGGCCATATTGCTAGGTACGCTGATACTCACTTTTGCACTGGTCGTGTTCAGCGAAATCATGCCCAAGATCATCGCGGCCAGTTACCCGGAACGGATTGCCTTACCCGCCAGTTATCTGCTCACCCCCATCATTACCCTGTTCCAACCGGTGGTTGCGGTCGCGGGCGGCATGGTTAAAATCCTGTTATGGATGATGCGCATCAAGATTGAAACCGACCAGAGCAAGCAGAAAATGACGCTGGAAGAGCTGCGTGGACTGGTGCTGGATGCCGAACATTTTCTGCCCCGCAAACATCAAAAGATGCTGCTGAATCTGGTTGATCTGGAGCGCATCACCGTCAACGACGTGATGGTGACACGCAGTCAAATCGAAGCCCTGGACATCCAAGCCAAACAGGACGCGCTGCTCCAGCAGCTCATCACCTGCCACCACACGCTGTTGCCGGTTTATGCCGACACGCCCAGCAATATCATCGGCATTTTGCATATCAAACGCGTGCCTGCCCTGATGCAGGAGGCCGTGCTGGACATCACGCAACTGCGTGAAGCACTCATCGAGCCCTATTTCATCCCTTCCGGCACGCCGCTGCTCCAACAACTGCAACAATTCCAGGAACGCCATTCGCGCCTGGGGCTGGTGGTGGATGAATATGGCGAACTGCTGGGCCTGGTTACGCTGGAAAACATACTCGAAGAAATCGTCGGCGAATTCACCACTCAATCCCCCGCGCAAACCGGAAAGTTTATGCGCCAGGATGATGGCAGCGTATTGCTGGAAGGAAGCAGCAGCCTACGCGAATTGAACCGCAAACTGGGTTTGCACCTGCCACTGGAGAGTGCAAAAACACTCAACGGGCTGATACTCGAACATCTTGAGGACATCCCTGAAACCGGCACCAGCCTGAAAATCGCCGGTTATCCGATCGAAATCATTCAGACGCAGGATCGCATCGTCAAGGTTGCGCGCCTTTTTCCCATACAACCCCAAAAACCAAGCAATGAACAGTAGCATAGGCCGGACGGGTATAAGCCCGTCCATCGTTGATTTATTACCGTTCATCACTTATTCGCCACCACTCACGACTGACCACGAACCACTTGCCACTTCAGCTTTACAAGAGACGCAAAGCTCGGCATTATTCCCGCTATTGATAACGTGAAACTCACATAACGATTCATTTTCCTCTTCTCCCGCACGCGGGAGGAGCTTGAAGTGATAAAAACGGGCATGTCAACTTTCATTTTCAGGGATGGTTTTTTGCCATGCCCGTTAGATAGCAACCCAAAGGACTCGCCATGGCTGTCGCAGCATCAAAGACAAAAGAATATACCTATAGCTGGGAAGGCAAAGACAAGACTGGCAAAATAGTCAAGGGTGAGATGCGTGCAGCGGGACAAGCCTTACTATCTGCCAACTTGCGCCGACAAGGCATTCAAGTCACAAAAATCAAGCGCGCGAGTTACAGCAACAAAGCGATTACCGAGAAAGACATCACGCTGTTTACACGGCAACTTTCCACTATGTTGCGTTCGGGTGTACCGTTACTACAAGCCTTCGACATCGTCGGCAAGGGGCATCACAACCCCTCCGTAGCGCGCTTGCTGCTTACCATCAAAACAGACATCGAAACCGGTAGTAGCCTGCAACAAGCCTTCAAGAAACATCCTCTGTATTTCGATGATCTATATTGCAACCTGATAGGCGCAGGTGAAGCAGCAGGCATATTGGACAGCTTGCTGGATCGCCTGGCCACCTATAAAGAAAAAATTATAGCGATCAAAGGCAAAATCAAAGCAGCATTGTTCTACCCTATTGCCATCATTGTGGTGGCTTTTATCATCACCGCCGTGATCATGATTTTCGTCATTCCCGCGTTCAAGGAATTGTTCTCCAGCTTCGGTGCTGACTTACCCGCACCGACTTTGCTGATTATGACTATTTCCGATTTCTTTGTCGCCTGGTGGTGGGCTATTTTTGGCGGTATCGGCGGCGGTATCTATGCCTTTTTCTACTTCTGGAAACGCAGCAGGCCGATGCAAGTTGTAATGGACAGGCTGCTGCTTAGAGTGCCCGTGTTTGGCGAACTGGTGCGCAAAGCCACTATCGCGCGCTGGAGCCGCACCCTTTCCACCATGTTTGCTGCGGGCGTACCGCTGGTTGAAGCCTTCAATTCTGTGGCAGGAGCTGCGGGTAATGCCGTGTATTTTGACGCAACCAAGAGCATTCAACGCGAGGTCAGCACCGGGCAAAGCCTGACGGTCTCGATGCAAAATACCGAAGTTTTTCCCAGCATGGTGATACAGATGGTGTCCATCGGCGAAGAAGCCGGTTCTCTGGATGCCATGCTCAGCAAGGTGGCAGACTATTACGAGGCTGAAGTGGATGATGCCGTCGAAGCCCTGTCCAGCCTGATGGAACCTATCATCATGGTGGTACTCGGCACATTGATCGGCGGCATGGTCGTCGCCATGTATCTGCCTATCTTCAAAATGGGCCAAGTCGTCGGATAATGACAGGTAGTGGTGAGATGCAAGGGACAAATATTTAAAACGCACTCACCACTCACCACTCACCACTCACCACTCACCACTCACCACTCACCACTCACCACTCACCACTTGTACCCATGACTTTACTCGACTTGCTGCAATCTTCCCCGCCGCTCTTTATCGTCATCTGCACCGGTTTGGGTCTGTTGGTCGGCAGCTTCCTGAATGTGGTGATTTATCGTTTACCGAAAATGATGGAGCGTGGCTGGCAACAACAATGTGCCGAGTTAAGCGGCAAACCTGCCGCCCAGCCAGAGCCATTCAATCTGGTCGTACCGCGTTCCGCCTGCCCGCATTGCAACCACCCCATCAGCGCCCTGGAAAACATCCCCGTCATCAGTTATTTGTGGTTGCGCGGCAAATGCAAAGCCTGCCATGTCGGCATTTCACCCCGCTACCCCATCATTGAGGCCATCAGCGGATTGCTGTGCGGATTTGCCGCCTATCACTTCGGCTTTGGCCTGACTGCCGCAGCAGCCATGCTGCTGATCTGGGCGTTGCTGGCGCTCGCTGCAATTGATCTGGATACACAATTCCTGCCGGACGACATTACCTTGCCGCTGGTCTGGGTCGGGCTAATTTTCAATCTGAACGGCGCTTTCACCTCGTTGCATGACGCGCTGCTGGGTGCAATATTTGGCTATCTCGTACTCTGGACGGTGTACTGGCTGTTCAAATTGTTGACCGGCAAGGAAGGGATGGGCTATGGCGATTTCAAGCTGCTCGCCGCACTCGGTGCCTGGCTGGGCTGGCAACTGCTGCCACTCATCATCATCCTCTCCTCGCTGGTCGGGGCGGTGGTTGGCATCACACTGATTGTGGCCGTCAAACATGGCCGCGACATCCCCATCCCGTTTGGCCCTTATCTGGCAGGCGGCGGATTGATCGCACTGTTTTGGGGGCAGACGCTAACCCAAATCTATTTGCAACTGCTTGCACCATGAAACAAACTGGGCAACCCATTCCAAACCCTCTGCGAACCGTACCGTTTTGCATCGGATTAACCGGCGGGATAGGTTGCGGTAAAAGTACCGTCGCCAGGTTATTCGCAGCACAAGGTGCTTGCATCATAGACACCGATGCCATTGCCCACCAGCTGACTCAACCCGGCGGAGTCGCCATTCCAACCATACAAGCCGCCTTCGGTGCCGCGTTCATCACCCCCGCCGGGATGCTCAATCGCAGCAAAATGCGCCAGCTTATTTTTTCAGATGCGAATGCCAAACGCAGCCTGGAAGCTATCCTGCACCCGCTCATTCTCGAAACCAGCAAGGCAGCGTTAGCAAACTGCACGCACGCACCTTACGCCATCCTGATGGCTCCGTTGCTACTGGAAAGTCCGCCCTTTCTGCAACTGGTGCAGCGTGTCCTGCTGGTAGAGTGCAGCGAAGAACAGCAGATTATCCGTGTCATGCAGCGCAGCCAGCTTGACGAATCAGAAATCCGTGCGATTATTGCGCAACAAATTTCTCCTGCTGAACGCATTGCACAAGCGGATGACATCCTCATAAACAATGGCTCACTCGGCAGCCTCGAAAATCATGTTTTCGCCTTGCATGGGAAATACCTGACCATGAATAAACCAATCAGCATTTGACGGCAAGTGGGGATTCAATATATCTTCCACCCTTTAGTTATTTCAACCAGATTCCGGGCCGCTATTACGTGATCAGCTACGAATTTCCCCTCAATGAAAAAGTGCGCACCTGGTTGCGCCTTGAGGATTTGTTCGCTCGCATGAATTATTTTATGAGCGGCGAGCTAGGCATGGAACACCATTTCGCGCTCACCACGCTGTTTGAAATTCACGAAGTCGCCAGCCGACCAGAACTAAAATCTGAATTATTACAAGAACTTGAACGCCAAAAACGTTCACTTTCGGGCTTGCACAACAACCCGGCCATTTCCGAACAAGCGCTCGATCAGGTTTTGAACGAAATTGAGCAGGCAGCGGCGGATCTTCAATCCATGATCGGAAAAGTGGGCGTAAATTTACGCAAAAATGAATGGCTCATGAGCATTAAACAGCGTGTCGGTATACCGGGTGGCACTTGTCAATTCGATCTACCGTCCTACCATTACTGGCAAAATCAACCCGCCAGTTTGCGAAGGGCAAATTTGCGGGAATGGCTAGCCCCGTCATTACCCATCAGTGCCGCCATCAATTTTTTACTGCACCTGTTGCGAGAAAACGGTAAAACCATCGGCTTTACCGCACCGCGCGGCACTTTTCAGCAAATGCAGGGCGGGCGTTCCGCACAATTGCTGCGCGTCAGTCTAAATAAAAAGCTGGCCTGCATACCCGAATTCAGCGCGAACAAGTATGTGATCAATATTCGTTTCATCATTGCCAACTATGCCGCCAAGTCTTCCCTATTTGAAGAAGATGTCCCCTTTGACCTGACTTTCTGCACCCTGCAATCGTGACAACGCCCCCCTCATCCCTCCTCGTCGCCTGCCCTCACTGCGGCAAAGCCTCCCCCTGGAATAGCCAGAATGCCTATCGCCCGTTTTGCTGCGAACGCTGCAAGATGATAGATTTGGGACAGTGGGCAGACGAGGCGTTCCGCGTCGCCGTGCCGGATACCGAGCAGGAATTTACCCCGCCCAATTACCCGAACTAAGTCACCACGCCTTTCGCAACAGCGCGATGCCGTGCGCGCCATGCTGCCAGGCTGTCGTCATATCGCCCCACTCCAACCCCCCCAGCGCATACACCGGAATAGAGGATTTTGCGGCGATGGCGGCGAAATTCTGCCAGCCCAGATGAGCCGCCCCCGGATGACTTAGCGTCGGCAACACCGGACTCAACAAGGCAAAATCGCAGCCCAGCGCCTCGGCACGCTGCAACTCTTCCAAAGAATGACAGGAAGCCGCACACCACGCCACGGCGGGACGCTCATGCCATTGCGCCAACTGCGTCGAGGTCAACTGCACCCCATCGGCACCGACCGCCTGCGCCAGCGTGACATCACCGTTGAGCAACACCCTCGCCCCGTGCACATGCGCCAATTCCACCACGCGCTGCGCCAATTCCTGCAACGCTTCCCTCGCAAGACCCTTTTCGCGCAATTGCACCAGTCGCAAGCCTTCATCCAGGCGGACTTCCAGGCGGCGCATGAATTCCTCACACCCCAACTCGGCGGCATTACTGATGGCATACAGCGCAGGCAACTCCAGCGCGCGCAAAATCGGCGTATTGGCAGGAAGAATCGGAGCAACGGAATAGCGCGCCTCGATATCCGGCATCCCACTTT
>Ga0210017_1005458_pt1 | contig 10173 bp, 10 predicted proteins | sample CryGeyCG2014_020_FD_183966 | JGI IMG/M metagenome (GOLD analysis project Ga0210017, IMG submission 183966) | Groundwater microbial communities from aquifer - Crystal Geyser CG08_land_8/20/14_0.20 (SPAdes) (version 2) | ecosystem: Environmental > Aquatic > Deep subsurface > Groundwater | place... | reverse complement strand
TGTCGATATGCCTCCCATCCATCTTTATTTTGCCCTTGAACGTTTTGTGGAAACAGTGCTCTGACCATGTTTGCCCTATGGTTTGAAGCTCCACATCTGTGGGGTTTCGCTTTTTTCCCCTGAAGTAGGCTTGGACAGCTTTCATTTCCTTCAGGCTTAGACCGATGCCGAGTTCGCGGCTGATTTCTAGAAGTTGCTGATCTGAAGCCTGAAGAACGCTTATTTCAAAGAGCGGAAATTCCTTCTTTCTGCGGGTGTAGACGCCTGCAGTCATTTTTCTTCGCCAACGACAATGTCATAATTGTCTTTCGTTGGGTTTGCGAGAAGCCTCTTGCACATCTCTTCAGCCTTGCTTTCCGCTTCTTTCCTCGACTCCGCTCTTAGAACTAGACTGTAAACCTTACTTACGTTGACAGTTTCAACCCTGTAACCAAGCTCTTTCAACAAACGTGCCGTAGTTTGGCCCTCAGGGTCGCTGTGCCCCGGCTTCAGGCTGACTTCAATTTTCAACTGGTATCTCATAGTTTATGCTTGAATTCAAAGGGATTTAAGCGCTTTTGTCATCAAAGAGGCAAACAATTATTTCAGAATAATCTTCCTCTTGTTATAGAGAATTCTAACTTCTTCAGAAATTGTTACTTGGCCTATCTGTTCAGACTGGGCCCCTGCCTTCTGCAGAACATCAACTGCTTTGTTAGTAGCCGCCTTGTCAACGATTATTGCAAAGCCCCAACCCATGTTAAACGTTCTGAACATCTCTTCGTCCGTTGTGCGGCCGCCGAGTTGACGTGCGGTTTCCTGAAGCAGCCTAAAGACTGGTTGCGGTCTAAAATTGTCGAATTCAAAACCTATGCGCTTCGAGAATCTTGCTAATCTGCCAAACTTCAGGTATGCATCGCCTGTGATGTGCACTGCGGCTTTCACTTCAAGTTCTTCAGCAACCTTGAGCAACGGTCTAACGTAGATTCTGGTTGGCTCCAAGACTTCGAACACTATTTCTCTTTCCAACCCATCTGGCACATCGTGGGGCTCGTATTTTCCACCCCACTGTTTGAAGAGCACTTTTCTCGCAAGCGAAATGCCATTGCTATGGAGACCGGAGCTTCGCAGACCTATGATGGAGTCGCTTGGTTTTACGTTTCTTCCAGAGATTATCTTGTCACGCGAGACTTCGCCTATTGCCGACACGACCATGTCGAAACCCTTGCTTTCACTCAGTCCTCTTATCAATTCGGAAACGTCTCCAATCTCGCCGCTCGGCACTATGCACTCAGCGTCAGCCGCTCCGTGTGCTATTCCCTTCATCCATTCCTCGACCAAGGCAGGTTCCGAGATCTGGGCATGAATGTTGTCCGAAATCGCCAAAGGTTTGGCACCTGACCGTATAACGTCGTTAACGGCCATGGCGACGCCGTCAATCCCGATGGTGTCATATTTCTCAGCCAACTGTGCAATCAGCACTTTTGTGCCGACGCCTTCAATGGCCAAATCCAAGTAGCGATTTCCGCCGCAAGGGAAGATGTTTCCGTAGGGCAACTCGATAACTTCGCCATACTTGCTGAACTTATAGGTTCTCTTCAAAATCTTCAACGCTTTCTTGGAATCAGTTCTTAATTCTCTGTCGACACCAGCCTTGGCATAAGTGAATTTCTGAGTCAACGCCTTCCCCCTTCATTATACAGGTCGTTAGCCATTCTCATGTGCAGAAATATGAATCTTTGCGAATCTCGCGGTAGCAACGATCTTCTCTAGAGGCAGAGTTTGAAAACGGTGAATTTGAAAACGTTCTGAACATGAATCTTAGGAGAAGGGTAATCGTTTACGACTATTGATGCTAGGGAGCTGCGAAGCGTGTGGTGAAGGATTGTCGTTCTTTCGGAGAGTGGCATTTGGCCTCCTGACAGATGGCCTCAGGTGGTTTGTTTCTCGTGTACGTGTTGAGCAGCATCCCTAGCAAGACGTAATATTGCCTCAAAAAGTCAAAGCCCTTCTCGCTTGCTCGGTATAAGACTTGGCCGTCTTTCTCATGGGTTTCGATGAAGCCGATTTCAGTAAGGCGTCCTAAGTACTTCTTGAGCTGTGAATAGTTGATGCTTGTATACCTCATAAGAGGATATCGAGTAATATCATTATTCTTTACAGCCTCTAGTATCAAACCTATAAGTTCGATGTTACTTCTATATTTGTTATGAACAAACAAAGAAGTCAAGCCAAGCTCCTTTGTATAATTTGCCATCGTAGACCCCATCAACTATCTATTGGCATTGAAAAGAATAGGGGTTTTGTCCGTAGACTCGGTTGAAAGAGATGAAAAAAACAATATCTTACGCGAAGCGTTTTTATGTTCTTTCAACTGAAACTATTGAAAAGGAGACAGACTTTGTCTCAGCATAAGTTGACACTGGACGAAATGCGATTTTTGCAGGAGGCTCTAGGCGCTGACTATGAAAACGGTAACATACGGTTGCGAGAAGGCGAATACCAATATCACCTTGCCAAAGCAATTGCATCTTTCCAACTGGAACTGAGTTTTCCAGACGTAAAAGAAATAATAAAAAGGCTATATGGCGAGGAAAAAACAAATGACATACAATTCATTCGTAAAATCCAAACGATTCTAAAGAAAATGGAGAAAAGCAATATTGTCAGGATCTTGCCAAAGAAAAGGCCTTGGGAGTTACAGAGATACACACTTTCAGGTTTCAAGTTCCGAGACAGTGACAAAAATCTTGTGATTCTTGCCACAGACCAACAAGTAAAAGAAGCGCTAAGTCTCCTGCACTCCATGATGAATCAAGGGGCACCCACATCTAGACTAGGCGGTATTAAAGCCAAAATCTGCGTGCTGGCATTCATAATAGCCTTGTCATACATGACCATTGCATGGGACCTTGTGCAGTCTGTTATCAATCCGATTGTTTTCATTCCGGCTTTTTCTGTTGCGGTTGCATGCTCTGTCATGCTAGGGCGAATGCTCTCTCGGGATTAGCTGTACGATATCGGCTCAACGTTTAATAGTTCTATGTGCTAAAAATACAAAGTGTGGTGACTACATTGAAAAAGACTGTAATGGCTTTGTCTATGATTTTGTGTTTGTTGTTTGTGCTGTGTCTGAAGGATTACAAAACGTCTGTCAGGGCAGATCCGGGAACAGTGAATGTGCCTGGAGACTTTAGCAGCATTCAGCAGGCAGTCAACAATGTGAGTTCAGGTGACACAATTTTTGTTCACACTGGAATATACTCCGAGCATGTCGTTATCAATAAGAGTATTGCACTTGTTGGGGAAAACAGATACTCTACAATCATTGATGGTTCTCAATCCGGCAATGTGATTTACATCGTCACCACTGCCAATGTAACTATAGAAGGGTTCACCGTTAGAAGAAGCGGCACGTCCCCAAACTGCGGCATATTCGTAGATCATTCTGTGTATATTACTATAAGGAATAATAGAATAATCGACAATGCTGAGGGAATTAGCCTTCTATCTTCTAGCGGTAATGTAATCTGTGACAACAACATCTCAAACAATAACGACGGAATCTATCTTCTCTCCTCTAGCGATAATGTCATTTCTCGCAACACGATAAGCTTAAGCAACTACGATGGGATTTCTCTTTACTATTCTGTCAACAATGTGGTTTCTCGCAACTTCGTTTTGTACAACAACCTAGATGGAATAAGCCTTTACTATTCTGGTAGTAATGTGATTTGTGGCAACACCGTTCTAAACAACTACTTGGGAATTACCTCTTTCTATTTCAACAGCAATAATACGATTTATCATAACAACTTTAACAACACATATCAGGTGTGGGGTGATTTGGTGAATTTTTGGGATCATGATGGTGAAGGCAACTACTGGAGTGACTATTCTGGGCAAGACCTGAACAGAGACGGATTAGGTGATGTTCCGTATCTCATAGGTGGGATCTACCAAGACAGCCATCCTCTAATGGGAGCCTTTTCTGATTTTGATGTCAGCTTGGAAGGAGAAACATATGATGTTACTGTTATTTCTAATTCAACAATATCTACTTTCGAGTTTGGAATTGGAAGAGAGACAAGGAATAGAATAATACGTTTTAATGCAACAGGCGAAGATGATGCGGCTGGCTTTTGCAAGGTCAGGATTCCTACTAAGTTGATGAATTACTCATACATTGTGTTGATTGATGGTGAGGAAATCATTCCAACATTGCTTAACGTTTCAAACGAGACATATTTTTACCTTTATTTCACATATCTTCACAAAACCAACGCTATCACAATAATCTATTCTGAAGCGCTTCATCTCTATGACGAATTGCTCAACAGATATCTCAAGTTGCAGATGGATCTCTATAACTTGAATGAGACTTTCAATCTTCTCTCCAGCGACTATGGTGTTCTTTCGTATAATTATAGTCAGCTTCAGACTAGCTTTGACAAGTTGAACGATGCTTACAGGGAACACTTGATGGAGTACTCTGAGCAAGTTCAGAACCTTCGAAATCTAACGTATATTCTTGCGGCAATCACAGCCATCTTCATAATGACCACGATTTACCTATCAAAAATTGCGCACGCGAGAGTAACTGCAAGGACCAAGGCAATAGAGGAAAAGTAAAAGCTAGATTTCCGATTTCTGCTGTCAAATCCTCTCCTTTGCCAATTCTTCGTGACTTGACGAATCCTGCAAGAAAGCTTTATTGGACTAGCGCTTTTCCTTTCTTGTATGCTTCCTCATTTGTTTTTATGACTTTTTCCGTTACTGCATCTGCTATGGCCTCTTGCATTGCCTTTTCACTCACCAAGTTTGTTATCTTTGTGAAAGCTCCGAGCATTAGCATGTTTGCATAGATTTTCGCGCCAAATGTTTCCTCAGCGTATTCTGTCGCTGGAATATTGAATACCTTAGCTTGTGTTTCTGGGATTTTTTTTATATTGGTAGTGTCAGCTATTAGTATCCCATCTTCCTTCAGGTCTTTCAAATACTTGTCGAGTGCTTCTTGGTTCATGGCTATAAGTACGTCGCATTTTCTGACCATTGGGAAACCGATTTTGTCATCTGATATTATTACTTCGCTTTTGGTGGCGCTTCCTCTTGCTTCTGCTCCGTAGCTTTGGGTTTGAACTGCGTTTTTTCGGTCGTAGACAACTGCCCTGCCCAATATTTGTCCTGCTAAGACCACACCTTGCCCGCCAGACCCAGCTATTCGCACTTCAACTTTTTTCATTTCCTTCCTGCGCCTCTTCAATTGCTTTGTAAATGTTTTCGACAAGTGTAGGCCGCTGTCTCTGGATAAATTCGCCTACAACTATTTTTCCACCTAAAGCCTCTTCCGTCATTTTTTCTGCTTGGTGAATTGGAATGACGTTTTCTTTGAACCATTTCAGCATTTCTCCAGCGTTTTTGAAACCTGCTCTTCTTCCGAAGGCTGTTGGACATTGGCTTACAGCTTCTACAAATCTGAATCCCCTGATTCCCAACGCCTTCTTCATTGACTCTTTGAGTTCGTTCGGCTGGGCTGTCGTCCAACGTGCAACGTAACAGGCTCCTGCCGTGACGGCCAGTCTAGCCGCGTCCAGCGGGTGCTCAAAACTGCCGTATGGCGTTGTGGTGGTTATCGATTTGAACGGCGTTGTAGGGGCAACTTGACCGCCGGTCATTCCGTAAATCATGTTGTTAACCATTATGACGAAAATGTCCAAGTTTCTTCTGGCTGCGTGTATGAAGTGGCTTAGGCCTATGCCGACTATGTCTCCGTCTCCGCCGAAAACAACAACGTCAACGTCTGGTCGCATGAGTTTTATGCCTGTTGCGGCTGGAATACTTCTGCCGTGTAACGTGTGCACAGAGTCAGCCATGAAATACGGTGAAGGTATCCACGCGGAGCAGCCGATGCCGCTGCAGAAGACAAACTTACTCAGGTCATCGTGTCCGAGTTCGTGGACGGCTCGTAGGAATTCGCTCATGACTGTCATCGCGCCGCAGCCCGGGCAGAAAGGCAACGGAAGGTCTCTCAAGTATTTCTTTACAGAGAATTGCTCGCTCAATCCTTAACACTTTCCATGATTTTTGCGGTCAATTCCTCGGGTGTTATCAACTCTCCCCCGCCAATCTTGTTCAGCGCAATAATCTCAGAGGAGCCGCCTGCCACTCTTTGAACCTCGTAGTACAGCTGCTTGAGATTCATTTCTGGAACTATGATCTTCTCGGCTGTTTTAGCCAGTTTTTTTACGATTTTCTCTGGGAAAGGCCAGATAGTTTTCAAGCGAGCATAACCAACTGTGACGCCTATTGCCTCGGCTTTTTCAACGGCTTCGTAGATGGCGCGGGAAGTGCACCCGAATGATATGATGCCTATTTGGCAGTCGTCAATGCTGTGGGTTTCGGCTTCGGCTAATTCGTCAGCGTGGTCTTGGATTTTGCTGTTGAGCCTTTCTACAAGTCTTTTGTGCACGTTTGGGTCGGCTGTGAAGCGTATGCCGTACTCGTTGTGTGTTGATCCAGTGACGGCCACGTTGTAGCCTTCGCCTACGGTCGGCATCGGCGGGACTTCCTCCAGCCCGAAAAATGCTGTTTCGCCTAGTTTCGGCTTTCTTCTATTGACTATTTCTATGCTTTCCAATGAGGGTATGGTTACTTGTTCTCTCATGTGGGCGATTTCCTCATCTGCCAGAAGTATGACTGGCGTGCGGTACTTTTCGGCTAGGTTGAATGCTTTGATTGTCAGTTCAAACATTTCTTGCACAGAATTTGGTGAAAGTGCAATGGCTGAGTAGTCGCCATGCGTGCCCCAGCGGGCCTGCATAACATCACCTTGCCCGCATTTGGTTGCTTGACCAGTACTTGGTCCCAGTCTTTGAACGTCAACTATCACGCATGGGGTCTCTGTCATGAAGGCGTAGCCTATGGTTTCTTGCATGAGGCTAAATCCTGGGCCTGACGTTGCCGTCATTGATTTAGCTCCGGCCCAGCTGGCGCCTACAACTGCGCCGATTGAGGCAAGCTCGTCTTCCATTTGCATGGCGATTCCGCCAGCTATCGGCAACTTTTTCCCCAAGTATTCTGCTATTTCGCTTGCGGGCGTTATTGGGTATCCCGCGAAAAATCTGCATCCTGCAACTATTGCTGCTTCAGCGCATGCCTCGTTTCCTTGCCAAAAGTGAGTGTTTCTTTCTGGTTTTTTCTTCAAATTGGTTCTGCTCCTCAGGTTTCAACCTAAGGCTTGAAAGTTTGAACCTAAAAGGTTTTATCCTTTCTTTGACCAAAATGTCTGTTCTTAAAGGTTGGAAGAAGATGGAAGAAGATATCGTTGATTATACGTTGAAGTATGCTGAGAGCAAGCAGATCGAGTATGCTGAAGTGAGGGCGCAAAGCCAAGTTCAAGACAGGCTCATGTTGAGAAACGGAATCTTGGAGGCGTACGTGTCAGCGGTTGACAGCGGATTCTGCGTGCGAATACTTGCCGACGGCGGAATAGGCTTTGCATCGACGAACAAGTGGACAAGAGAAGAAGCAAAGGACATTGTTGACCTAGCCTTCAAATATGCCAAGGCCGCTGGACGGAAGGACAAGATAGTCTTTGCGAAAGAAAGAGGCGTCGAAACAAAATGGACTGTTGACCAGAAGAGGAAAGCTGAGAATGTCTCTCCTGAGGAGAAAATCACCGAGTTTGTGGAGGTTAACAAGTCTCTGGCGTCGTGTGGAGTGAAGATTGCAGCTACGATTTTCCAGTGCTCAATAGACCTGATCTCAAAATACTTCGTCAGCTCTGAAGGTTCGCGAATCTCTTCATTCGTGCCAAAGATAGGTGCGTTTCTCTTCCTCACAGTTGCGGAGCAAGGCAAGACTGAGCAAGCAGGTGAACAGTTTGGCTACAGTGGCGGTTGGGAAGCCTTCAAAGAATGGAACATTACTGACAAGATGATTCATGACGCCAAGATCCTCAAGGACGTCATAACTAAAGGAAAAGCTGTGAAACCTGGGAACATGGATTTGATCTGTGGACCAGAAGTTGCAGGAATAGCTGCGCATGAATCTTGCGGGCATCCGATGGAGGCTGACCGAATCTTAGGGCGAGAAATGAGTCAAGCCGGAAGGTCTTTCATATACAAAAGCGGTCCATACTGGCTTGGCACGAGGATTGGCAGCGACGCGGTCACAATCGTGGACGATCCTTCTTTGGCGCACAGTTACGGTTACTATGCTTATGACGACGAAGGTCTTAAGGCAAGACGAAGATTCCTTTACAAGAATGGCATCATAAACGAGTTTTTGCACAATCGGGAATCTGCGGCGAAGCTTGGGGCGAAGAGCAACGCATCGTCAAGGTCAATCAACTATGACAGAGAAGCAATCGTTAGAATGGCGAACACCTTTGTCCTGCCTGGAAACATGACTGAGGAAGAGCTTGTCGAGGACGTTAAGAGCGGTGTCTACATGAAATCCTTCACTGAGTGGAATATAGACGATAAACGTTTTAACCAACGCTACGTGGGCAGAGAAGCCTACATTATAGAGAATGGGGAACTGACACATCCAGTTGCGAGGCCAGTGATTGAAACTACGACACTGAAGTTCTGGTCAGCTGTAGACGCAGTTTCGAAAAAAGTCGAGTTTGAGGCAGCAACGTGCGGAAAGGGCGACCCAGCGCAGGGAGTTCCAGTGTACACTGGTGGTCCGTGCATTAGGCTGAGAGAGGTGTATGTGAAATGAGCGATGTACTGAATAGGACTGAGGAAATAGTCAAGAAGGCGAAGAGCTTGGGCGCTGACGAAGTTCTGGCTAAGACCACGTTTGGCAGATATCGGCAGGTGCGGTTCAGCGGCAATCAGGTGGACATCACGGTTGCGTGGAATGACTATGTTACAGATGTCGCGTTGGCTTGGAAGAAACGTTTAGTTGCAACGCAGATACACGATTTCCATGATGTCGACGCTGGAATCAAGAAGCTTTTGGAGTTAGCCAAAGTCTCAAAGGAGAACCCATTGTTCGGGGGCTTCGCAAAAGGCAAATTCAAATACGCTGCAAGCAAGGCTGATAAGAAGCTTGAGGAACTGGAGAATCCTACCGATTACGTGTTTGAGGCTGTTGAGGCGGCTAGGAAAGAGGCTGGAGCCGAGATTGACAGCGGAGGGATACTCTTCACGAAGTTCGAGGATGTCTGCTTGGCGTCTTCTGAAGGGCCGATTGGCGTTGACAAAAGGTCTGCGATTGAGCTTTCAATAAGAGCTTTCACGCAGAGAGAAGCGTCTGGTCACGGCGTCGAATGTAGTTCCACGTTGAAAGACTTCAAGCCTGAAAGAGCTGGAGCAAAGGCTGGCGAGATTGCCAAGCTGGCTAAGAATCCGAAGGCAGGCGATGAGGGTGTGTATGATGTCATCTTTGATCCTTTGATCTTTGGTTCTTCACTGGCTGTCTGGGGCATGATGATTTCTGCTTTTAACGTCTTGGTTCAGATGTCGGTTTTCGTTGACAAGCTGGGTAAGAAAGTTGCTCCTGAAATCGTCACGATGAGGGACAATCCTAGTGTGTATTCCTTGTCAAGCAGAGTCTTTGACGATGAAGGGGTGCCTGCTAGGGAGAATGTCTTCATTGATCATGGCTTGCTCAAATGCTATCTTCATAACACGTCGACTGCCAAAATGTTCAAAACTGAAACAACCGGCAACGCTGGACTGGTTGCCCCGAATGCTTGGAACATCGAGCTGGATGCTGGTGACGTGAGCAAGGATGAGCTTTTCGAAGACGTGAAGAAGGGTCTCTACTTGACTAACACTTGGTACACGCGTTTCCAGAACTATGCCAAGGGGGATTTCTCAACCATACCTCGAGACGGCATATTCCTGATCGAGAAAGGCAAGATTAAGCAGTCGCTGAAAGACTTGCGCGTGAGTGACAATGCTCTGAGCATGCTGGGCAACATTGCTGGGATCTCTGAGGAAAGGCAGCATGTGCATTGGTGGGGTGAGGCTGAACCGCCATCGCTTAGCCCGTACGTGCTGATCAAAGACGTGCATCTGACAAAGTCTAAGTGAGCTTTCTTTTCTTTCTCTTTTTCATTTTCGCTTGCTGCACAAGGTTTATGTCGGCTTTTCTCACAGTTGTTTACTGGAGTGTTGATTGGCGGTCGTAGTCTAGTTTGGTAGGACATCAGCCTCCCACGCTGACTATACCTATTGA
>Ga0210017_1005446_pt1 | contig 10182 bp, 8 predicted proteins | sample CryGeyCG2014_020_FD_183966 | JGI IMG/M metagenome (GOLD analysis project Ga0210017, IMG submission 183966) | Groundwater microbial communities from aquifer - Crystal Geyser CG08_land_8/20/14_0.20 (SPAdes) (version 2) | ecosystem: Environmental > Aquatic > Deep subsurface > Groundwater | place... | reverse complement strand
GACTAATCGTCCACCCATTCGCCCAGTTGTTAACAAGAACGTGGTTGTTGATTTTTTTACCTAATAACGGACTAAGCAGGCTTAGAAGATAACTTTTTGCGATTTTATCTGAAACATAATATGCTTTCCAGTTTTTTTCATAAGCCTGATTTAAAACTAAAGTTGAGTTATCAGAAACATCTCCGAATAATTCCCCTGTTTTTAAGAAAGAAAAAGTATCGTTTAAAACGATTTTGTTATTTTTATATGAAGGATTAATATTATTGTTAATAATTCTAATTTTATTAAAAAATACTAAAGGAAATGGCCATATTTTAATTGAGGCAAGTTCGTTAATGGCAGGAGTATATTTTAATGAAATACTATTAATCTCAATTTGATACCCGTTTCCTTGATGCATTGGTGGGACAATAAAAAAATCATCAACCCACTCGCTTTTTTTAGTTAATTCATCAACAATATCACACTTTTGAGAATATAGATTACGAATACATATTCTTAAGGGAATTCCAGTGATATTTTTTGAACGGAAGTTAATAAGATAGGCGGAATATTGAAAAAGCTCATCTAATCTATAGTTAGAACCAGTTATGTGTTCGATTTTCTGGTCTTGAGCATTGTTTACAGGATCATTAAAAGTAACTTTGCTTGATTTAATTAGCTCAATTGGTTTAGGTAATTTGCCAAAGATTGAAGTTTTTTTTTGATATATAGTACCGCCATTATTAATAAAATTACTATCAATATTTTCAAAGGTTGGAAACGCAATTTTTCCAATGATCGTTTGATTAAAATATAGTTCGTAATTATTGTTAGCTGGATTAATAACAATATTTGAGATAGGTCTTTTTTTATCGTTTAACATTACCCTAAATGGATAAGACGTATTATTCTTTTCATTGCTTGAAATATAATCTCCACGATCTTGATAAGCTTGATCAATATATGTCGAACTATACGGTAAAAAAATTTGAGGTAAATTAGAAATTATCTCTAATTCGTCGAAATCAGCCAATGTTTTATATAATGATAAATCTTTAGTTTGCCAAACTAACTTAATTACGGAATCATTATCCAACATTTCTTGTGCCTCTCGAATATAAGTTATTTGTTTTGACCTTTTAATGTTAGTGTCAATGACAGAATTATCAATAAGAACGTAGTTAAGACGATATTTCTTAAGAGAATTGTTGAAGAGTTGACGATTTCGACTATATAATGCATATGAAATCTCTTGATATGCTTGTTCGTTATATGGGTACCAACGATCAAAATCCCGGTCCATTAGTGATTGTTTTAGTCCAAACCAAAGAAATCCTGCCCCTTGATATCCCCAGTTATAATATCGCCATCCGGAAAAATTATGAAGAGGCAACGTTAAAACTCTCCCATCTGGTTGCTTATTCATATAATTCCAAAATGAGAAATATTCTGTGGGAATTGTAAGTTTCATCTTATTGGAAACTAATTCACCCGAAAACATAGGTTTAACAAAGACATAAAGACTGAAAATTGTTAGTATACAAATACCAAAAACAAGCTTTTTTTTCATGATTTTAAATAAAACGCTAATTGTTAAGGAGAAATAGACAACGTATGAAAATGTTAAAAGAATAGAGAACTTCGTAAACACAAATCGTAACCCCTCTTTAAAGATCGGGAATTTTATTAGGAAATCAAACAGAATATTAAAAGGAAAAGTATTATTCATCAAGAACGTAAAAGGCATAATAAAAAAGGGGATAAATACGAAGTAATTTGTTTCTTTTTTAACAACTGATAATATAATTCCGAGGATAACAAGAAGAAATAGACCATAACCTATAGATAAAACAACTTGATTATTTGAATATCTTCTCCAATCTTCCATTAAGAGAGTTGTTTTTTGTTTTTGGAAATCGTAAACATTCCAATCAAAATAAAACCCTTTTACTAAAGCAACGTCAGAAAAAATTCCATTAATTTTATTTCGAAGACGAAATTCTTCGGAATATAGTTGGTTTTGCTTGCTCTGAGAGGGAATTGATCCAGCCGTTTTAATATAAAAGAGGTTTGGAAAGAGCCAGAAGCTATTTATTGCTAATGTAATAACGATTAGTGCTGTAATGCGTTTTAGACAAATTATATTTTTTTTAGAAACAAAAATAAAAAGCAAAAAAATACTATAAACTCCAAAAAAAGCATACCATAGCTGTGGGGCGTAAGCTTGGGGAGTTGATAAAAGCGTAAACAAAAAAAAATAAAACAAACTAAGTCGTCTTCCTTCTTCTATGAACTGAAGTGAGAAAAGTATTATCCAAGGTAAAAAAGCGTATTGAGTAGGAAACATCTCAAATGGAACATAAAATTGTTGAAGTGTGGCAAGATTTAATAAATAATAGATCGAAGACAAAAAAGCAACTAAATCTGTAAATTTATGTTTATTATTATGAAGAATAAATCGAATTAACTGATATATTCCAAGTGGTCCTAATAATAAACAAATAAAAACATAGGAATATCTTAATAATGAAACAGGAAGTATAAAATTTAGGATCCATAAAAAAATTACACGAGGTAAATCAGCCATATGAGCATGTCCAGCTGGAGCACCCAATCCCTGTTCGCCTCGCCAAACACCAAAGAATAAGCGTTTAAAATTTAAACCAAAATCAAATTCAGGGTGCAAAGTATCCCAACCTGAGAGAAAAGTACCGGTGCGATAGTTGATAATTACAAGAATAGAGACGATTACTATTAAAAGAAAAATTCCTAAGTTTTTTTTAATCAAAGTGGTTAACATTTCAACTTAATATTATAATCTATTAATGAATAAAAAATTGATTTTCCGCGCACCAGACTTTTTAATCCTTCTAATTATTTTTCATTTGATAGGGAATATTGTTTGGATAAAACTCAATAATATTCCACCAGCATGGGATGAGGCTGTTAATACAAAGTTCTCCTTTGGTTTTTATCATTTTTCTCAAAATATATTTTATGGACATTTTGATTTAAAACAAATGGTTTCTTTATTTTCAGATTATTATGGACCTTTGATTCGCATTTTAACAAGTTTGATGTTTTTTATTTTCTTTCCAAGTATTAAATTAGCCCAGTTCACTGGAACAATTTTTTTTCTTTTATCATTACTAATGATTTATTTTATAACGAAAGAACTATATAAAAGTCAATGGATTGCTCTAATGGCAACCTTTATCTTTTCTTTTTATCAAGCTGTATATAATTATTCTCGTTGGCTTCTTCTTGATATCCCCTTAACTTTTTTTATTTTATTGACAGTCTTTTTATTAATAAAGAGTGAATTTTTTACTAATAGAAAATATACATTATTGTCTTTTATAGGTTTAGGACTGTCAATATTGACAAAATTTCAAGCAATTATATATTTGTCTATTCCTTTTGGATATATACTTTTTTTGTCGATAAAAAACAAATATAAGTTGTTAAATAATGTAATTTTAGGCTCATTAACTACGTTTTTATTAGTCTTTCCTTGGTTAATAGTTTCAATTGATAAACTACGTTTCTACTTTACTTTTGCTTCATCCGCGAAGCCATTTGTTGATCCCTCCGATTTATTTGATCTGACCACCTGGTTCCATAATCTAAAACTTTTTATCGATTATGATATTAGTTTCTTTATTTTTGTCTTTTTTGTTATTAGTTTAGTTTTTTTTCTTAAACACAAAAATAAATATAAAAATTTTATACTTATTTTAATTATATTGACTTATACTATCTTTACAATTTTTCCAAGCAAAGATTTACGATTTCTTTTCCCAATTCTTCCTTTTACGGCGATCATTTTCGCAGTTGGTTTCCGAGAATTTTATTTACGAGCACAAAATATTACATTGTTTTTATTGCCCTCAATTATTATATTTAATTTTGTTATGTACCTCTCTTTATCGTTTGGCTTTCCTTTTCAAAAAGGAATAAGAAAGCACATTGATCTTCCATATATTAAAGATATTGTCTATTTTAATTTATCAGACTATCCTGTCCAGATTTATGATTCAAGGTACTGGCCGGTTTCGGAAATTGTTAACGCAATAGACATAGAGTCGAAGCAAAAACCCATTGATATTGTGTTTCTTCCAAATTACAATAATTTTAACGGTAATACGTTTTCAATGTATGCAGAATATAAGGACAAAACATATATAAATATAATTGGTGCCGAAGGAAGACAACGGTTTAGTGATGCTGGAGAAGTTAAAGAATATCTAAAAAATAAAGATTATTTCATTTATACTCCAAATGAAGTTGGTGTTTTTTATCAAATTGATAAACAAGCGTTTGAACAGATTCAAAAAACAATTACGCGGAATCTATATCTGAATAGGGTATTGATTTTAGAGAAATGGCAATTACCTACAGGTCAAGATATATATCTTGTTAAAAAAATTGTTCAATTTGATTAACTTAATTCTTTCTTAAGATGTCTGGAATTTCTGAATCAGTTAACACTGTGGCTGCCAAAACTGTAAATGCTTTTGATTTAGGATCAGGTTGGAATATGTAGACTCCAATTCCAGCCATATCAGCAATTTCTTTTCCCTGATCATCGTGTGTTCGACAACCTTTTCCTTGACAGTTTGATCCTTTGTACATTGAAGTAACCGTGTTCATTCCATGTCCTTCAGAGCGTTGTGCATCAGGATTATAAAGTAGATATGGCAAAATTTCATTTGCACTAATTCCGCCGTTTCTAGTAACCATATTTTGTACGTTATATTGAGCACGCCAGTTTGAATGTGAGTCAGCCTGCATCTGTAAAGCAGTGTTCCCTTGTTCCGTCGGAGGTAGGATAATCAAAATATTTCCCCGGTTAACATTGTCTCCTGGAGTTTTTACATTTTGATCAGCATCTTTTCCGCCTGGAATACGGATTGCATTTGTTCCGTCAGCTAATCTAGTTGGTTCGAAAATCAAATGTACATTTCTTTTACCGTTGGCCCTTAGTTCTGATACAGTTCTTGGCTGTGTTGATAATCTAACCGCTTCTTCTGAGGTCACAGGAAGAAATACTTGCCCTGTGCTATAAAGACTAACTTCATCAAATGGATGTATTTCCACTGTTAGTCGTGATTGACCTGGTTCCATTTTCCCAGTTAGAAGACTTTTATCATCATTGTGTGGTATTCCACCCTCAGGACTATTTATGTATGGAATACTTAAGTTGCTTTCTGGTAGGGGACCTGCATAGACAAGTTCCAATAGATACCTAGCAATTGCATTTGGGTCATTTACAATTTCTTTTGGTACTAAAAGGTTTGATCCTTTTACAGTAGCCAATCCACTTGTTATTGGTTGTCCGGCTGCAATTGCTTTTGCTCCTGGCGATGGGGGAGAAGAATCTGCTACAGGATATAATGTATATTTTATTCCATTTGATGTTACTTCGGCTTCTCCTTTTAGTGTCGGAGCAGCTGTTGGGGGAGGAGGTGCTTGGGGAGGAGCAGGAGCAGCGCAAGCAGCAGCTAAAATAGCAGTGGGGATACCAACTCCAAGGGCTGTTAAGAATGCTCGTCTTGAAAGTCTCGCATTAACAGGTTGTTTTTCAACAGGTTGTTTTTCATTTGCCATATTATTATTTACTATATAAACTTTTAATTTTTAATCCCAAAGCTAGTGCTCCCATTTCTCCGGCTAAAAGAATTAGTTCCATTTCCGGTCCGGCTTGAGGAACAGGTTTGCCAGGAGGAATGGTAACTTGTTTTTCAATACAAAGTTGAGCGGTGTCATCATCCGAAACTTGATCATTATATGCTTGAGCTTTGTTTGTGACACAGAATAGTCCCTTATCACTTGGCATTTGATTTGCTGGGACAATCTGCATTTTTAAGTAATACCATTTTTCTTCATCCGGTGCAAAATCACCAGCAGAAAAAACAACGGTGCGGCTATTGCTATCATAATTACCCGGACCCTCTGCTGGATATAGATAGCTTGGAACATAGTCTTTCACTGTTACATTGTAGATTGTGACATTTGAAGTATTTTTCACTTTAAGTCTGAACATCACAAACTGTTGGGCCGAAAATCTGGGATCTGATGGTGAAAGATTGTCAACATATTCATAGTCTGTCACTCCGCCTTTGGTTTGTCCGGTTGGTTTGGCGACCCATTTATCAATGAAGATTGATTGGGATGGAGGTGGGGGATTATACTGACCGTATTGAGCATTAGAGATAGCAGCAAGTATTAAGTATATAGTAGTAATGGTGAAAAAAATGAGTGCTTTTTTTATCATGAAAGTATTATACTACAGGTTATTGATGGTGTCAACTATAAGATAAATGATACGAATAATTCAATCCAATGCGAATGCTGCGAATATGCGAAAAAAATACATGCGAATAATAAAAATCACACGATTTGACAATTTGTTATTAAATATGTTATCTTTTCACTATGTTAACAAAAAAAGATCTTGAAGATATTGGAGCATTGATTGATAAAGCTCTTGATAAAAGATTAGCGATTCAGGAAGAGAATTATGATAGAAAGCTTGACAACCGTTTAAAACAACAAACAGAAAACTATGATAGGAAATTAGATACTCGTTTCAAACAACAAGAGAGCGATTATGATAGAAAAATGGATGGTCGCTTCAAACAACAGGATGATAATTTTGATAAAAAACTAAAACCAATTTATAAAATCCTTAACAAAATCCAAAAGGATATTAACACTGCGATTGATTTTTTTGATGAGGATGTAACTGATTTAAAAGTACGTATGGATCGGGTGGAAACCCGTCTTCAACTGCCTCCAGTAATTGCTAATTGAATTTTCTTCATGAAACTAAATGCTAAAAAGCTACGGAACATTGACAAAGACGATATGCAAATCTCAATAATTGAACGAAAAACCAACCCGATTTATTTAATTTTAGAGAATGTTTATGATACTTATAATATCGGTGGATTATTCCGTTTAGCCGATGCTATAGGTGTTGAAAAAATGTATCTATGCGGACAGATGGAAATTCCGCCCAATCCGAAAATCAAAAAAGCCTCGATTGGAACATATAAAATTGTACCGTGGGAATATAAGACGACGGTGAAGGAAGCGATAGAAGAAATAAAGTCAAAGATCAAAAGGCAAAAGTCAAAAATTCAAGTCAAAAGTCAAAAGTTACATGTTACAAGTTACATGTTACAAGTTGTTGCGGTGGAACAGTCGCTAAAATCCATTCCTTACACACAAGGGGATTATTCAACACCAGTTGCGCTGATTGTTGGCAATGAAACATTTGGCGTGTTGCCAGAAACGCTTGCGTTGGCGGATCAGATAGTCGAGATTCCGATGTGGGGAGTAAATAAATCGTTAAATGTTATTGTATCGGCAGCAATCGTATTTTATTGGGTGTTGAAAGAAAAAAGATGATTATATTTCATCCGGTTCTTTTCTAATTACCTTTAATTTGTCAAAGTCTTTGTCATAGGTGACAATTGTTATTTCTCGTGTCTGGATTGAAGGGATTGATGCAATCAAGGCATCAATATATTTTACTGAATGGTTATGATAAAGACTTAACGCAAGTGAATGATCATAATTGTCAACGATTGATAAACCTCGCAAATTAATAATACTTTGAACTGCAGTAGTAATCACCTCTTTTTCCAACTGATAGAATGAATTCAACGTCCAGACAATTTCGGCAAGGATAACTGATCCGGTGATTGCTTTGATTTTGTTATTTTTGATTAAACGTAATAATTTAACACAGCTTTGGTGTTGTTGAGTATTCTCATTGATAAGAGTTCTTAAGAAGATGTTGCTATCAATAAAAAACACCATATTAGATCAAATTCTTACATAATGCTTTTCCATTGCTTTGCGGGCCATATCTATAGTTTTCATTTTTTTTGGAATAATTGTCCCGGCTAAATCAAGAATGTCAAAGGTTGGCTTGATTTCAACCGCATTGTTATTAGCCTTGATAAGGACGCGACCGTTAAGACTAATGCCAATTTGAGTACGAATTGATTTCGGTATTGTCACCTGACCTTTTTGAGTAACTGTAGTAATGAACTGCATATTTGTAATACTAACTAATAAAGTAATACCAAACATATTGTATCGACGATTTCAATCATTGTCAAATGATTTAACTATCAGTATAATGGAAAAGTTGAAATGGTTTACATCCATGCCTCGCAAGAGCGAGTCTACGGGACCTGCGAAATTATCAAGCCCGAATAGTTTAGTGGTAAAACAAACCCTTGGTAAGGGTTAGACTGTGGGTTCGATTCCCACTTCGGGCTCCAGATTGCGACACTTTGCACGTTGATTTGTGACATGCCGAGCCTTAGAAACGCTACGCTGATGAACGTCACAGCAGCTGCGATCAAGAACGACCAACAAGATGAAAGGTTGTTTGTTCCTTACCAACCTTAAGTTCTGACTGATCCTTAAACGCTTGTACAGTACGACCGAGTACTCGCAAGTTTTCTTTACTGTCTTATCTTGCGCCTCCGTCCCGCCTGACGGCGGGACTTCGCTCGGGCATTTGGGTAAACAAACATCTCCAGTATTCCCGCCTCCCTCCCGCCTCCGCCCTGCTTAGCGGGGCTATGGCGAGGCAAAGTCGGTCGGCGGGTTTTTATCCTGAGTGAAGTCGAAGGATTTGCTTTCCTTTTCCAGTCGGGGGAGGGCATTTTTTTGGAGTCATTCTTTTTAGCTATGATTCTTAGGTTTTGGAGTTTTTGGTCGATATTTTTTTGGCATTTCTTTTTTAAAACCTCTTGGACAAACGTCACCCTCAATCTGAAGTTGGCAAGCAACGTCGGAAATTGCTCGGACAATGGCACCAATTTGGTAAGCGGGGATACTCCTGTTAAAGAGGACTTCGCGGCATGGATGCTCTTCATCTCTCAAATCAGCCGAAACGAATGGAACTCTATCAGAGCCCGGCAGTGTTAAAGCCAAACAAACACACTGTTCTGTAAATTTTCTTTTAGCTTCTGTCATTTTGTTAAATAATAATTAATCTAAATTTTTTAATAGGATTATTCTTTTTTATACGGTTAACACATAACAACTCATATTTACGTATGTAATCGTTCTGTGAGCAGGCTTACTGCTTTATGTAAATATGCATCAAAAGGAAATTCTTCTTCAGGATAATAATTTCTATATTGTTCATAATTTACATAAGAATCAAGTAAGCCAAGGTTTCTTTGTGCAGTTTGAATTTGTATAATTAAATCTGGTATTTTTTCTTTTGAGATTTGGGTAACAAATCTAAAAGGGTCAAAATTAAGCAAATCCCAGCGCCCTCCTGTTTGCGCTTTTAAAACACAGTCATTTAAAACTGTAAAGAAAGCGTTTCCCGCTTCAACCAAATCATCTTCACCTATTACGTCAACCAAAGAAGAAGCCATTGGATAAAGTTCATCCGCCCAATCATATAATTGTTGAGCCGTATATTCTCGTAATTTTGCACTTCCAATAATTTCTACTCTTCCACCAGAAGATGTATTTGTCATTTTATAATCAACATCCCAAAACCCAGAACCAGAGCCAAATCGCTCTGTCATTTTACCCAATTGAGATATATCAGCTTCTGCGTCTTGTGGTTGAACTCCTAAAAATAGAATATCCTTTCTTTTACAAAGTTCTGAAAAATGGGTTCCCCCTCTATTTTTTGTATGGTCAATTGTTATTGGAATACCCATAGCATAAGAAACTTTTGGTATTTGTATTTCAACAACTCCAGAAGCGTTACTAAAATGGCTTAAACCAATTTGTTGTTCATATCCTCCAGCTTTTGTAAAAACTGTATCGGGAAGAACTAATAGAAAGTTTTTACTTGCTTTATTTAAAGCTTCAAGAATGTGTAAGTCTTCAGAACTATAACCTTGCCCTGCTCCAACAACGAAAATACCTCTACCTTTTTTGACACCTGTATTAACAATATCCTTTCCTTCGTAGAGAATTGTTCCTTCGGGCTTATCAAACTCAAGCTTTAATACATTTTTTTGCTGTTCAGGTGCAGCTTGAACAATAAAAGGCAACTTGTTTTGTTCATCGATTGCAAATTCCCAGTAAAAGGGTTGTTTATTCTTTCGATAAGCGTCAAAAAGAAGGGTTAGTTTAGAAAGTTGCCCATATACTCTCTCTCTCTCTTTATCAGTGATTGAAATTGATTGCACATGACCAGTGGAA
>Ga0210017_1005441_pt1 | contig 10189 bp, 9 predicted proteins | sample CryGeyCG2014_020_FD_183966 | JGI IMG/M metagenome (GOLD analysis project Ga0210017, IMG submission 183966) | Groundwater microbial communities from aquifer - Crystal Geyser CG08_land_8/20/14_0.20 (SPAdes) (version 2) | ecosystem: Environmental > Aquatic > Deep subsurface > Groundwater | place... | reverse complement strand
GGGACTATTTCTGGATTGAATGTGGTATCAGGTTTTGGCATTTTAGGTTCCTTTTTCACCCTGAAATATATGTTAACTCAAAATTAACTGGTGCAATGTCATGTTGACACACAGGGGTTATCTTTTGAAAATAAAAAAAGTGACATTTAATTTCATATTACTGACTGTTTTGTATGTTGGTGCATTGTTCTGGGTTGATGCCGAATCGGATGTTTTTTCACATCTATCCGTTGTTGTAGAACAGTTACCATTTTTAGTTTTTCTAGCTTTGGTTTCATGGAGTATTCGTTATGCTCGTTGGGTTTGGATGCTCAGAAAAATTGGATGTCGATTTCCAATATGGCGTGGTTTTGCAGCCTATTTGTCTGGTTTTGCCTTTACTGCAACACCAGGCAAGGTTGGTGAGTTGGTAAGAATACGCTATTTTGTTCCCATGGGTGTTTCGCACGATAAAATTATTTCAGCATTCATTTTTGAACGCTTGTTGGATTTAGTAGTTGTTTTGTTTTTTTCATTACTGATCGCGCAACATTTTAATATTTTTTGGTTTGCAGCCAGTTTTGTTGGTGCGATTTCATTTGTGCTTATGCTTTTAGTGTATAACCCCACCTGTTTAAGACGCTTTTACGTGGCATTGCGATTTTTCAAATCCAAGAAGTTGCTAAAGATTGCCAAGTATTTAGTCAAGGGGATTCATGGTATGCGTGTTTGGGTTACCCCCCAAGCAATATTGGTTTCATTTGGTTTAGGTGTAATTGCGTGGGGTATAATTGCGCTTTCATTTGTATGGTTATTGAATCAATGGAGTTTAGATATTGATTTATTGATGGCCTTAGCCATTTATCCTCTGGCCATGCTGGTGGGTGCGGCTTCAATGATTCCAGGTGGTCTCGGCTCAACTGAAGCCAGCATTGTTGCGTTACTTTGGTCTATAGAGGTTCCGATAGCTCAGGGAGCCGTGATAGCCGTTACCATTCGGTTGGCAACACTGTGGTCGGCAATTTTGATGGGTGCTATGGCATTGTTTTATCTGGAAAGGACAATTATAAATGGACGGAAATAACTTGAAGGTCATTAGTGGCTGGGGACGCTTCCCCGTTCATCATGCCAAGGAGTTTTATTGTCGTGATGGACTTGAATTGTCGGATGATTTTCAGAGTGCCTCCTTTATTGTCCGAGGTAATGCCCGGAGTTATGGTGACAGCTCTTTAGGTAATCATTTCTTTTCAAGCAAAACTGGGTATAAACGATTCATTGCGTTTGATGAAAATACAGGTCTTTTGCGCTGTGAGGCGGGCGTTTTATTGTCAGAAGTGATTGATGTTTTCTTACCTAAAGGCTGGTTTTTAAAAGTTACCCCAGGAACTAAATTGATTACAGTGGGCGGAGCTATTGCCAGTGATGTGCATGGCAAGAACCATCATATAGAGGGCTGTTTTAGTCAGTGCGTAGATAGTCTGCGATTGATGATTGCAAGTGGTGAAGTGGTTACTTGCTCTAGACAAGAGAATCGTGAATTATTCTTAGCAACTTGTGGTGGCATGGGGTTGACTGGAGTGATTTTGGAAGCCAGTTTTTATTTAAAACCGGTCAATTCACAGTTTATTGAACAAAGAACCATTAAAACGCGCAACTTAAAAGAAACCTTTGAGGCTTTTGAGGCTTCATCTAATGAAACTTATTCTGTTGCTTGGATTGATTGTTTGGCAAAAGGCGAGAACTTAGGTCGCTCTTTGTTAATGGTAGGTGACTTTGCTGATGACGGTGATTTGGATTATCGTCATCGTAATAAAGCCAGTGTGCCCTTTGATTTTCCAACTTTTGCACTGAACGGACTTTCGGTTAAGGTGTTTAATACGCTTTATTATGGAAAAGCGTCAAAAGGAACTTCTGCACAACGGGTGAGTTTGGACACGTTTTTTTATCCACTGGATGCGATTGGGCATTGGAATCGCATCTATGGCAAGAATGGGTTTGTTCAATACCAATTTATATTGCCAAAGGAAGTCAGTTTTGAAGGGTTGCAAAAAATACTCGAAAAAATTGCCGACAAAGGGATGGGCAGTTTTTTGGCTGTATTGAAGTTATACGGGCCAGAAAACGAGCATTATTTGTCTTTTCCAATGGAAGGCTATAGTTTGGCTTTAGACTTTAAAATGCAGAAAGGTTTACTGCCATTCTTAGACGAATTGGATGAAGTTGTTGTCGCTTTGGGTGGAAGAATTTACCTTGCAAAGGATGCTCGAATGAAACGTTCAATTTTTGAACAAAGTTATCCTCGCCTAGAAACTTTTAAAGAGCTGCGCGAAAGTTTGGGTTTAAATAAAAAATTTACATCGTTACAGTCTGAAAGGTTGGGGTTATGAGTTTAGGATGGATTTTAATTTTAGGTGCTAATAGTGATATGGCTGTTGCCGTCGCAAAGCGTTATGCGAAAGCAGGGCATGATATTTATTTGGCCTCCCGTAATATTGATGAATGTGAGAAACAGGCTGCTGATATCAAATTGCGTTTTGGGGTAAAAGCCCTATCTGTAGCTTTTGATGCACGACAATTTGAGTCTCACGCATCGTTTTACAGTGACTTGCCTCATGCGCCTACAGGGGTCGTCTTGGCCTTTGGTGTGATGTATGAGCAATTAGATGCACAACAAAACTTTGCTTTGGCTCAGTCGATGATTGAAACTAACTACATGGGTGCGGTCAGTATTTTAGAAATCGTGAGTGCAGATTTTGAAACCAAAAAGGCGGGGTTTATCGTCGGTATCAGTTCTGTCGCTGGAGACCGTGGTCGTCAAAGCAATTATATTTATGGTTCTACCAAAGCTGGTTTAAGTACCTATCTGGATGGTTTACGCCACAGATTGTTTAAGGTTGGTGTTCATGTAATGACGGTTAAACCAGGGTTTGTGGACACAAAGATGACTAAAGGTTTAGATTTGCCAGAAAAACTCACTGCAAAACCTGATGAGGTGGCAGAGGCCATCTATAAAGGGGTTGAGCGCAAGCGCAATACTTTATATGTTAAATCTGTCTGGTCTTTGATTATGCTGATTATTCGTAACGTGCCAGAATTTGTGTTTAAAAAGACAAAGTTATAGGTTATTAATTTCATGCAACAATCTAGCCGTGTTTTAGCGTTATTTGATTTCGATGGTACCTTGACCATTCAAGATTCTTTACCCGCGTTTATTCAATTTGTGGTGGGTAAACCTAGATATTGGATGGGGTTAATCTATTGTTCGCCGACTTTATTGGGTTACTTACTGGGTTGGATTGACAATAACTCAGCCAAAGAAAAGCTATTGGCTTATTTTTTTAAGGACATGAAGCTGGCAGACCTACAAGCTCAAGGTGTACAGTTTTCTCATAAAATAATCCCAAAAATGACCAGGCCTGGTGGTTTTGAGCGTCTAAATTGGCATTTAAAACAAGGCCATCAAGTCGTGATTGTGAGTGCTTCCGCAGATATTTGGTTAAAGCCTTGGGTCGATACCTTGGGTGCTGATTTAATTTCTACCCAGCTTGAAAACTTCAATGGTATTTTAACGGGCAAATATCACGGTAAGAATTGTCATGGAGAGGAGAAAGTCACACGCATTGGCGTTCAATATCCATTAGATCAGTTTGATGAAATTTACGCTTATGGTGATAGCTCGGGTGATAAACCCATGCTGGCTTTAGCACATCATGCCTTTTATAAACCCTTTCGGTAGATGTGAATAATTTGAAAAGCATAAAATCAAAAGTTTTCCTAAATTTTTCAAGTACCGTTTTGCCAATGTTTATTGGCATAGCGGCGATACCTCTGTTAATAGACGGCATGGGGCTTGAACGATTTGGAATGCTCTCTATTGCATGGATGTTGGTCGGGTATTTTGGTCTTCTTGATATGGGTTTGGGCAGGGCACTGACCCAGAAAATAGCGGATAGAATTGGTGGTGGAAATGTAGCTAATCTTAAACCTTTGATTTGGAAAGCCTTAGGTTTGGTCGGTTTATTTGGGTTGCTAGGGTGCTTGGCTCTAAGTTTGATGGCTAATTGGTTGGTTTATGATCTATTCAATATTTCAGCCATTTATCAACAAGAAACGGTTTTGGGTATTTATTGGTTAGCCATTACCATCCCTTTCGTAATTGTGTCCACAGGATTATTAGGTATTTTAGAGGGGCAACAATATTTCGGTTGGACGGCTATTGTTAGGGCTCCTTTGGGAATCCTGATGTTTTTAGCACCGTTAATTACGTTGCAGTGGACAACTTCATTAGAGTGGGTGTTAGCGTCCTTATTTATTGTAAGGGTAACTGCGTGGATTGCGCTGATGGTTATAACCACTTATACCTTACGTAATTATCCAGGTTGGAAAACCGATATGGGGGAGCTAAAGTCTTTATTTGTTTTTGGTGGTTGGATCACCGTCAGCAATATTATTAGTCCAATGATGGTTTATTTTGATCGATTTTACATTGCAGCGGTTTTATCGGTTGCGGTTGTTGCCTTTTATACAACCCCGTTTGATTTATTGACAAAAGCATTGATTGTTCCGTTTGCCTTGGTGGGTGTTATGTTTGCATCTTTTGCCACAGACTGGCAGCAGGATAAATTAAAGGTCGTTAAACAGTTTAAACTTTCAATTTTAGCGGTCATTGTTGTTATGGTGCCGTTTAGTTTAATAACATTTTTCTTTGCAAAGTTTGGTATGACGCTTTGGTTGGGTGAAGACTTTGCCCTGCAAAGTTATGAAATTGTGCAGTGGTTATCCGTGGGGATTTTACTGAATGCGATTGCGATGGTGCCTTTCGCGCTGATTCAGGCGGCAGGCCGAGCCGATATTACGGCTAAACTGCATCTTATTGAATTGCCTTTTTATGCCTTATTATTATGGTTGCTTGTTGCAGAGTATGGCTTAATTGGGGCTGCGATGGCTTGGGTATTTAGAGTGGCGTTAGATGCACTTGTTTTGATGGTGATTGCGGTTAAAGAGTTAAATTTTGGCATTGCCAAGCAACGGCAGATTTTTCAAGAATGAATGCAAATCCTAGTAATTTACGCTGGTTTTTCTCGCCTGCGGTGCTTTATTTTGTGGGATTTATTGTTCCTTTTTTATTGGTTTTTATTGGTTTTTCAAAAGAAGTTTCTACCCCTCATCATGAAACATTAAATGTTATTTTATTAGGTGTTCTAGGGTTTTATTTGGGAATAGCTCTAGTTTATAGTTATTTTGCGATGTTTAGGTTGGCTTTTTTCCCTGCTTCAGGTGCTAATGTTGGGAGAATGCTTGAAATAGATCAAGAAAAAATACTTTTTATGATCTTGGTCACCTATTGGATATTGGCGATAGGCTTATTGTGGTTTGAGTTTTATAAACTCGGGGCGTTGCCCTTGCTTTCGTCAGCACCAGAAGAACTGCGGTTTTTATTACAAGTTAATGGATATGTTCATTTAGTTGCAATTTCAAGTGGTTATGTCGCGTTTGTTTTTTTTGCGTTATTTCATATTTCAAGTAATACCGTATTTAAAATTTTCTATGCAGTTATGATCATAATGACGTTGATTTCTCTGTTAATGACGGCAAATAGAATTGATTTTTTATATCCTATTTTTTTAATGATTTTGTTTTATGCTTTTTTTAGAGGTAATCTTTTTAAGAAAGAAATTGTCTATTCGCTTTTTTTTCTATTGTTGGTGTTTGTATTTGTCAATGTGGTTCGCTCTAGTGGGCATGACTTAAGTTATATGGATAATAATTATGCTGGACTTGGCGAAGGGTTTGAACCTACTTATTTAAACTTAAGTCTTTATCCTTTTTACATGACACTCACATACAACTTTGAAATGTTGAACAAGCTTGTAGAGGAAGGTATATCCAATGTAACGGATGGTTTATATACTTTTTATGCATTTTATTCTTTGGCACCAGGGCAAGAAGAGAGTTTTGGGGAGTTTAAGAATAGGGTTTTAGGTATCGATTTTTATGCAGAATTAACCTCTACCTATTTATCTAATTTTTATGTGGATTTTGGCAAGCTCGGGGTATTTATGGGGTCGTTAATCTACGCGATCTTAGTGCAAAGTATTTGGGAGTTCTCAAAAGTTTCTAGGAAAAATATTTTGCTTTATAGCGTTGTTGCGGGGCCATTATTGTTTTTATTTTATGCATTTTATTATGTTTATTTTTACGCTGTTTTTCAAATTATTTTGATTGTTTTCATTTTATTTTTTATAAGACCCAAATTTAAAGAGGCATAATTTGAATTTTTTCTTGATATACAAAGGTCATTACGGCACAAGCCTAAAGGGGCCTGAAATGCGTTATGTCGGCTTGGCTAAGTCGTTAGTTTCCGCAGGGCATTCAGTCAGTCTTGCCGCAAGATCATTTGATACTAATTTATATTCTCCAAAATTGAATTTTGTTGCTGTGCACAATATGTACAAAATGTTTGTCACGATGTTGAAATCCGATGTAATGGTTTTACATGGTGGTGGGCCATTTATCTTAATCAGCGCAATCCTCGTGAGCTTTTTGGGTAAAAAGATTGTATTGGATGGCTATGTTCCCCACTGGATTGAGTTGGACGAGGTTGCCCATAAGACAAAATCAAGTTTCGTTTTATCCGCAAAGTCTGCGTTTAATGCGTTTAGGAGCCTATTGGCTGTTTTTGTTTTTGATTTAATTATTGTTGCCAATAATCGACAGCTCGATTTAATGCGCGGTTTTGTGGGGGCTTTTACCCGAACGCGAGAATTCAGTAAAATTCAGATCATTCCTTTTGGTTGTGAGCCTTATGAGCTTCGTTCTAGAGTCGAAGGATTGGCGTTATTAAACAGCATTAATGAGAAATCTCCCGTTCTTAACGAGTCTGATTTTTTGGTGGGTTGGCTTGGCGGAACTTACGGCTGGTTTGATTTAAATTCAGTCGTGGCTGCACTGTCGGATGCATTTGCGCAAAATCAACAGATTAAGCTGGTCTTTTTTGGTGTGTCTGAAGAGAATCAAGTCATGCTCTTAAGCAATTTGCCAGAAAGTTTGCAATCTCAGATTGTTTTTTTACCTTGGGTGCCTTTTATGGAACGCTTTAAATACTGGGCTGCATTTGATATTTCTTTGGTTTGGGGTGGACAGGGTTATGAAAATGATTACGCGTCACGAACTCGAAACTTTGATTGTTTGAGTTTAGGCTTGCCGATTATCCAAAACGAAGATGATGAGTGGGGTCGTCGTTTAGAAAAGCATGGTGCAGGTATTGTGACGACACAACAGCGATTGTCTACAGATTTGCTTCATATTAGCCAAGATAGCAAGGCACTTGAGTTACTCAAAAACAATATGGTACAACTTGCGCCAGAATTTTATTGGGATGAATTTGCCAAGACATTAATCAACTCTGTTCAACGAGTCAAAACAGGGGGGATTCGTCGATTATTTGGAGTCTTGGCTCTGTTAACTCTTTTGCCAGCATTGTTGTTATTTTTTGTTTATGAGCTGGTTAATCAGCGTAGTGTGAGAGAAAAGAGTTGAAGCAATTAATTATTACGGGAATACGTGGGGTGCCTGCCTCTCATGGTGGGTTTGAGACGTTTGCTGAAAATCTAGCGGTTTATTTAGTCGCTCAAGGTTGGCGTGTGACCGTTTACTGTCAAGAAAATCTTCAGGAGCATTCAGCAAGTTATGAGTCCGATTGGTTGGGAGTAAAAAGAGTTCATATACCTGTCAAAGGTGACGGTGCCAAAGCCACGGTTATTTTTGATTATTTGTGTGTTAAACATGCGTTAAATCAACCAGGCCTGGTATTAACTTTGGGATATAACACGGCATTATTTAATTTATGGTTTCGGTTAAAAAACAAAAAAAACCTGATTAATATGGATGGTATTGAATGGAAGCGTGATAAGTGGGCGTGGTATGAAAGGACTTGGCTGTATCTCAATGAGCGAGCGGGGTGTTTGATAGGCCATCATTTGATTGCAGATCATCCAGAGATTAAAAAGCATCTCATAACAAGAGTAGATGAATCAAAAGTCACAATGATCCCTTATGGTGCGCGACAAGTTTGTTCGGCAGATGTATCTTTACTGTCAACTTATTCTCTTCAACCAAAGTCTTATGCTTTGGTGATTGCGCGGCCAGAACCCGAGAATTCAATCTTAGAAATTGTTCGGGCTTTTTCTAAGAGGCAGCGAAATCATCAATTGGTTGTGTTAGGGCGTTATGATATGGCTAATCCATATCATGCTGAAGTTTTAGCTGCGGCGAGTGATGAAGTGAAATTTATTGGCGCGGTTTATGATCATGCCACTTTAGACGCATTACGCTTTTATGCGTCGTTGTATGTTCATGGGCATACTGTAGGTGGAACAAACCCATCGTTGATTGAAGCGTTGGGTGCTGGTCAGCCAGTTTTAGCACATGATAATCTCTTTAATCGTTGGGTTGCGGGTTCTGGCGCGGTATTTTTTGCCAATACAGATGCATGTGCAGAGCAGTTTGATAGATTACTTTCAACGACGAGTGATTGTTTGGCAGATATGTCTAAAGCCAGTACAGAACAGTTTGAATTAAACTTTACTTGGCAAAATGTACTTTTACAATATGAACAATTGCTTGCTGAGTATTCTGGGGCTTGTTGAGTTTATAGCTTTAATAAGCATTCTTATCAATAAACCCTTTAAAAACAGTGAGTATAATAATTTTAATGTCGAACCACAGAGACCAGTTGTTAATATAATGAAGGTCAAATTCGATTCTTTTTTCCATTTTATCCAAGGTTTCTGTCTCTCCACGCCAGCCGTTGATTTGTGCCCAGCCAGTAATGCCTGGTTTAACCAAATGGCGTTGCATATATTGTGGTACTAGTTTGCGATATTGCTCGTTATGGGCATTGGCGTGAGGTCTTGGACCCACAATGGACATTTTGCCTTGAATGACATTGATAAATTGAGGTAGCTCATCAAGACTGGTTTTGCGGATAAAGGCACCAAATTTGGTAATTCTTGGGTCATTTTTCGTCGCTTGATTGATGGTTGCGCCATTGTCTTGAGTGGTCATGCTTCTAAACTTGTAAACTTTAATTTCTTTACCATTTAAACCATAGCGTTTTTGCTTAAAAAGTATAGGTCCAGGTGAACTGAGTTTTACGCCAATGGCTAAAGCAATCATGATGGGGCTGATGAGTATCAAAATAAGGGTTGATAGGGTGACATCTTCAAATCGTTTGAGCATTCTGGCGGTTGATGAATTTAGGGGGGTGTCATACACACTGATGACGGGTAATCCCTTTAAATCTGTCCATTGGGCATGCATTAAGTCAAAGCTAAACAAGTCGGGAATAAATTTAACGATGGTTGTTGTGTCGGTGAGTTCGTTAAGTAAGGATTTAATTTTGGCCTCTGCCCGTAGAGGAAGGCAGATGTAGAGTTCATCAAACTGATGATTTTTTGCGGCTTGTTGAATGGCAAGGGTGTTGCCTAATATGGGAAAGTTGCTGATATTGGTATTGGATAGATTTGGATTGTCATCAAAAAATCCTACTATTTTATAGCCAAGCCATGGATTTTGAGTAATCAGGCTGGCAAGGTGTTGCCCGACTTTACCAGCCCCAACGATTGCGATATTGCGACTATTTTTACCTTGTTGTCGATAATGCCCTAAAACTCTTCTGACCAGAAAACGATAGAGTACCAGTGTAAAAAGTGTGACGATAGCCCAAGTAACCATGGCTAATCGAGAAAAACCTTCAGCATCTTTAAATAAAAAGGCTAAAACAATTAGAAAAGTCCAAGTTAATAGCCAAGCTTTGATAATAAGATAGGCACTAGATGTAAGATTCCGTCCTTGCCAGTTTTGATAAATTCCTACCATTTGTGCAGAGGTGACGAATGCAAATCCACCCAAAATTCCAGCTGTTAAGTAGCGATCATGCCAAGGAATGCTGTAAATCAATAAGGTGATTTTTAATAAAGTAATTGGTAAAAGTAGATCAGTAATTCGGTGAGTCCAAACAAATCCAGAGTTTTCGGTCTTTAAGGTAATCATAGATTTCTCATTAAATATTTCCTATATTTTAATTTAAATAAGCATAATAATGCCACTTATTGAGACCTTTGCACGAGAACCATTTGAAAAATGCAAAATATTCTGATATGCAAAGCCCGTAACTATTAAAATAAACCCATCAAAAAAACACCTCAAT
>Ga0210017_1005435_pt1 | contig 10197 bp, 13 predicted proteins | sample CryGeyCG2014_020_FD_183966 | JGI IMG/M metagenome (GOLD analysis project Ga0210017, IMG submission 183966) | Groundwater microbial communities from aquifer - Crystal Geyser CG08_land_8/20/14_0.20 (SPAdes) (version 2) | ecosystem: Environmental > Aquatic > Deep subsurface > Groundwater | place... | reverse complement strand
CCCCAACTCTTTGAGGTTTGCCTTCAAGATTACTAGGGTTAAAAGTTGGTTGTCGTTCCATAATTTTATTCTACATACGACTTCTTCTCTTGTCAACCCGAGTTTTTTATGTTATAGTATGGATACAAGATTATAAATCGAATGAGGAGGGGAGAGATGGTTGCCGAGGTTGTGGGGAATCTTTTGATCGTGGTGGTTTCTTGGGCGGTTATTTTCTTGATCGTTGCCTTGGCAGTTCGCAGAAAAGTCGAGATTTTCGATCAGCGGTTGATTTTCTGGGGGGCTTTTCCGATAATCTTCATGAAAGTCTATGTTTGCCCTTTCGGTCTGGTAGGATACAGGATCGAGTTCGACGTTTGGTCACTTTTTTCTGGACGCCGGTCGGGAGGATTTAACTTGGATGGGGACTTATACACTTCCTTGTTGACCCGTTGCTCTGTACCTTTTGCACTGGAAAGAATTTTGGTGCATCGGGTCAGATTGTCAACCCGCTTTGGTGATCTTATACTTCGGGTGGACTAATCCTAAAATAAGCCTTTGTTCAGACCTTTTGAACAGAGGCTTTTTCTTTTTTATGGCGGCCTTTCCCATCCGGCGAGTGTATAAATTATTCGGTCAGTAGACTAGACCACGGACCGAAATTTATTTTCATATTATTTTTGCTTAAAGCCCCGCTGGTAAAGCATTTTAAACTCGACGGGCGGGTGAACCGATCTAGCTAAGGTACGTGGAGATTTGCTGGCATCAAAAAGCAACACCCCGAACTAATCGGAGTGTTGTCGCCTTTATACATTAATTTTATAAGGTTATCTAAATTTCTTTAAGAAATTCCCCGGTTTGAGCATCGTACGTGTACCATTCATCTTCATCGTTATTGTCAGGACAAACAAACTCAAAATTATAAGTAACAGGATAAATAAATTTGCCGTCCGAATATCGAGAATTGGCTGTCTTTGAGTCGAAATTGGCATTAGCGGCGGACGATTCAACACTAATATCAAAGATCGGGTACCCACAATCTAAAGAAACGCCAGAAGCCTCCGCCTTTAAAGTCGCTTCAGCGTAAACATCCTCAAGAGGAAGTAGATCCTTGAATGATCGAATCGTTTCAGAGACAATTTTGCTAGTATCTCCACTAAAAGGTTCCGGGTCCTCCTCACTCTTCACGAGTTTACCCATTTCGTAATAGATTAAGTACTTTAGAGGACTGGCGCCTGAGATATAAGTAAGCTTCCAGCAGGAACCCCTACCGGTGCGGTCGATGGAACACTCACTGGTTGTTTGGCCGTTGACGTCGTAGCTCAAAGCATAGTAAATGCCAACGTCAGAATGCCACTCGAGCGCGGTTGGCAAGGTGACTTTAACCGCTTGCTCAAAGGTAAGCATATTATCCAAAGGGCTGGGAACACTTTCAACTTCATCCACTAACGCTAGATTGCCAGACGAATCGTTTGATCGATTTTTCGAAGGTTCTTCACTCGAGGTAAGATCCTTAAAAGCCGATGCCTTACTCTTTTCGGGAGCACTTTCTTTAGTCAAATCACTTGGGTTAGAGGCGTCGTTTCTGAGAAAGGCAAAGCACGCCCCCGCAGTTAAGACGGTGGCGATCAAACCAAAAACCAGGAACCGCTTGCCCTTAGGCGCACCCACGACCCGCTCTGGGGGAGAACCCGCGGAAGCTCCCGTTGGGACTGCCGGGACTGAATTATCAAATGGTTCTTGCCCATCTAAATTTTGGGGGCTAGTTTTCTGTTCTACCATATTCATAATGAAAACCACCTTCTTTCGTAAGAATAAAAAGTATCAAACCTATCCTCCGTAAAAAACACCACCAGCAAGCTGGAAAAAGCCCGAAATCAAAGAATCGCTTCTTGCGTGTCACTACTATTGTCAATAAGGGGAGAGAAAATGTCAAGAAGTAGTTTTTGGGTAATCAGAAGTGCAGTAACACCCTTCAGGTGGGAGATACGTCCGTAGTTGCGCTTATTTTGGAACTGGTGTTCCTTTCGTGGTTGTTAGCTAGAAAGACACCAACGTATTGTAGGTGATGGAAGCAAATGGGGATCTTACCATCATAAGAGGTAAAAATCCAATATATCGCGTTCGAATAGGTCTCTCCGGCCTTTCCTCGTTTTCTATTTGGGTGCGAATAACTCCTCTTGGCTCGACCTCAACATCTATCGCGGTTACAAGGTCATGGTAGGTTTGAGCGAGTAGCCGTGACAGATATTTTTCCGCGTCCAGCACGAGCAAATGCTCTTGACCGCCGTAGTTAAGATCAAGGCAAAAGGTATCTTCGCCATGACCAGTCATCATTCTCGAGATGAACATTCCATTAATTACCGTGATCTTCATCTCTCGAACATCCCTCGCGTCCTCAAATGTAATCATTGCTCCGTCGGGGTGAATGGAAAAGCGCTGATTGAAGTACGCATCCTCGAGTATCCTATCTGTCGTTTTTGTGATCATTGGAAATGCGATTTTGAGAGCGGAGACCCCTGACATCGGATTTTCAGGTATTAAATCGAGTTCTTTTTCACCAATGCAGTCAATAATTGGGATAATCCCTTCATAAAAAGCCAAAAACTGCCCCTCATATGGTGATTCCTCGATTTTCACCCCCTTCCATACCGGCACTCCGTTTCGCAACCCAACCAGCAACTCGCCGTTTTTGCTAAACCTTGCCAGGACTAGGCAGAAATCCGTGAGTATTATCTCAAAGGGAATCGGGTCGTATTCTAATTCTTTATTATTTGCGGCCCTCAATACCCGGGCAAGAAATTGGTAATCTCCGCCTTTCTCAACTTTGGAGATGATTCCTTGAACTCGGGCAAGACATCGATCCTCATAGGTAAGTTGGGTTATTTTCCTATCTAGAAGAAACGCCAAATCAATTGTCGCATCAGTAAACGGGTCCCTTTGGAAGTCGACTCTACCTAACTGTAACCGCTGTTCTATGTGCCTTTGAGGTGAGTTTCGGAACCTTTCGATTATAGACCATTTGTAGTCTGTTGCAATTCTTACCTTCTTGCTCCAACTGACCACCTTCTTGTCTCCTTTTCCCATCATTAGGGGATAGTGTGCTCCTTCTCTTTTGCTATTGGGATTATATCACTGCCTTTAAAAATTATCTTAAGGACGGGAAATTTACTAATGAGTAAACTATGTGTTCGTTTGAAAATATGGTCAAAAGTTTTTTTAATTTAGACGAGGATCTTATGGATAATTTTTTTGAAAAATATGATCTTGAATTTTATTTATGTTAAAATTTACTTATGAACAATCCTGTTGTGTCGGTTGTTATTCCAGCATTTAACGAAGAAAAATCAATTGCTAAATGTCTTCAGTCCGTTTGTGGTCAAGATTTTAATAAGCCTTTTGAGGTGATTTTGGTTAACAATAATTCCTCTGACAAAACAGAGGAAATTGCGTCCAAGTTTCCTGTTAAAATTCTTTCCGAACCTAAACAAGGCTACGTTTATGCTTTGATCAAAGGTTTTTCTCGAGCAAAAGGGGAGTATGTTGCTTTGACAGACGCAGATACAGTAGTTCCTCGCGATTGGCTGAGCAAAATTTATTTCGAGTACAAAAATGATTCAAAGACGGTGGCTGTTGGTGGCGGGGCGGTCATGACCCCCAAGAACTTTTATCTATGGGTAATCGACTTAGTTTTAAATGCGGCTAGTTCGATTTTTAAAATCTTTAGCGGATTTAATTTTTCGGTTAAGAAATCTACCTACGACCAATTAGGGGGCTTTCGCGAGGATTTAAACTTTAATGTGGATACCGATCTTTGTTTTCGCTTGAAAAGGTGCGGTCGGGTAGTGTTCCTTAGGGACAATAAAGTAATCACTTCAAGCCGCCATTACCGAGGAATAAAAGGAATTTTCTACAGCGCCAAGGGAATATTGAATGTTATCTCTCTAAAGATACTGAATAGGACCCTTTTCTTTAATTTTGGGGATGCAAGATAAAGATTTGCTATCTTAAAAATAAGACGCTCAAGCTGGGGGTTAGCCTTGAGCGTCTGATGAAATAACCTACTGGCAGATCTCGATCCATCTGTCCGCGTAAACCGTTTCCTCGTTTGGTCCCATCAGGTGCGCTTGAACGAGAGCGTAGTTCCCGCGGAGTTCCTTGTACCCGCTGCACAGACAGCCGAGAGCGGGCTTTTCGCCGGTCTCAATGAACTGTCCATTCTCGAGAAGGTAGTACTTCGCGTTCTTCCCGAGGACTGGCATTTTGCTTCCTTTGGGTAGCTTACCACAAGCACCTTTTGGCCAGATGTAGGCTTCCGCGTCCACAGGGACCCTCTCACTACCTGTAAGAACCGAGGTGGTGCCGGGCCAAAAGGGGGTTGCGTTTCGCTGTTCCGCAGTGTCCTCGAGGACCGACGCCACTACCATCTGATCCGATGACCCGCTTGTGGTGACATCTCGAAAGACGGTGCCAGAAGAATAGATCACTTCCGGGCCACCAAAGGACTGCGAATCCGCCGAGACCGCGCATCCAGAAACGATGGCAATAATGAAGCAGATCACGATAAGCCCGAAAATCTTTTTCATTTCCTAACTCCTCTCTCTTTTGATTACCAATCTTATAGCACAAATGGGGATGTTTGTCAATCCTATATAAGTAATGAAAGAAGTTGCGATATTGGGAATAAAGGGAAGAGGTCCACATATTTCCTATTACCACTAGCGACAATGTACATTTTTACCCGCGATCATGGACAATTTTGTACATATTTTGTGACAAACAGGTATGACGATCGGCAGTCTGTTTTGTCACAGATTTTATTTGAAAATTTTGATTGCTAAGTAACCAATCTATCCCCCTACGCCAAGGCTACGGGGGACCCGCTTCGCCAAAGCGATAGCGAGGCGAGTTGATGGTTGGTAATCCGCCAGAGGCGGACCCGCTTCGATGAGCGACCAGCCTCGACGGCTAGGCGGGAGCGAGGCAAGTTGATGATTTCTAGGTTCGCACATGCTTACCAAGAAATCAGTCAAAAAATGACGCTCGGGAGGGGGAGTTAAGATAACTCTTATCCCTCACGAGCGCTTAGACATAACTTTATTGTTTATAGTTCCGGAAGGTTGTCTCTCAAGGCGCCAGCATCTGCCCTTGCCTGTCTAGCGGTGCTTGCCATTTGCCTGATTAGATCTGGTCGATTGTGACAGAACTCGGCGAAAGCCTCTGCTAGTAAAAAGCCATCACCTTCTTTGCACTCGTTGGGCAAGCCTCCTGCTTGAGTAAAAATGGTCCGTTGTAATGCACTGTCGCAAGAAGGGTCGGGGATGTGCGTGATTTGGCAAGCATAGCCCCAGACAGCAAAATATTCATAAATCACCCGACCAAGAAGCTCCCGAAACCGTTCTATGTCTTTGGGACCATCAAGACCCTTTGCAAGAAAATAATACGGGTAGAGGTGGCAGCCAAAGTGCTGTTGAAGAAAGGCCGCCTCTGCATCCCTAACCACGAACGGGTTCAGCACTGCCGCCGTATACGGCCAAAAAATGTCCTTTCGTCTTCCAAAAACGTTAATTTCTAGCCAATCGCTAAAGCCGAGGGACGGAATTGTGTTGCCACAATATGTGACAAAAAACACGCTTAATCCTACCATTTTTCTTTCTCTCCCTTCGTAAGTTGTGTTGTCTTGGGCTGATTATAGCGTAAATAGTAAAAATATACAATTACTATATATATAAAATATATTAAATATATTAAATATATTAATAGATGCTTGGACGGGAAATTTCGTTATATTTATATAAACGATCAGTGGACTAGACTACTGACTCTTTGGGGCAAGTTTCTGCTCGATTGTATAGTCTGTTTCGCCACTTTCCCCGGTAAAGTCTTTTTCTAGCTTGCAATTTAGGCGGAAACCCGCCGATTCCGCATCAGTAATTTCGTATTGATAAACCAACGGGTCAAAATCAATCACCGGTTCCACTCCCTTTAATAGCTTGGCGAAATCGCTACTTCTGGGTTCTGGCAGTCGGCCGTTCATACTATAAAAAACTATAATTCTTGACTTTAAATCTTCAAGAGTTCCTTTGCGAGCGCTTACTGCAATAACTACTTCTTTCTCTTTCTTTTCGGAAAATAGCAAGAATCCGATGGATGTTATCGCGAATAGGGTAAAAACTCCCGCCAAAATTACAAAGATTATGGCGCCACTCACTCGTGGTTTTTCGCTGTTTGGCAGGGTATCTGAACTTTGAAAGCTTTCTCCTTCCATGGCGGGGAGGGGGACAATTTTTGCTTCCTTGCCTACGTTTGGGCTAAACCCAAGTTTAATGGCAAACATGATTGAACAAATCGTCAGAACGATTGATACGACGGAAATCACCCCCGAGTTTTTACGAATAAAGTCTCGCATAGTTAATTTTCAAAACTGCCAGTGACCCATTCATATTCTCCTTGCCAGTTTCTGGAGGGACAGCTCCAGCCAGGGCTACTAGGATGCGCCCCGGTGACCGATTCCATATTTCTTACTCCAAGGACGTAGAAGGCGCCCCTTGCGGTAGAGCAACCGCTTGAGCCGGCGGGATAACGATAGTAGCCATAGCCATAACAGCCTGTGCCGGTTGTGGTCGTTGGGTCAACTGGAACTATTTTTAGAAACCCCGTCGTTCTTAGTAAATCGATGAAAGTGCCACTTCCATTGCAGGGGCCTTGATCCCAACCATCACAGCAGGCATCGGCGCTAATGGCGGGATACTGACCATTACGCAATCGATAGGCTTCAAGGGCGCTAACGATCTGATTCATATGGGTTAGACGGTTGGAGTCCTTGGCTTCGGCAATTCTTTTGGAGGGGTTAACGGAAACAATGACCGCGCTCATCATTACCGAGATGATAGCGATTACAACCAAAAGTTCAATTAGAGTAAAACCTTTTTTGGCAGGCATTAAATATAGTTTAAACTATTATTGTTTTTTTTCAATAGGGGATAGGCAAGAAATAATCTACTATTTTTCTTAGTATAGGTAATTAATTTCGCCCATCATTTTAGGAGTTTGGTTGTACAGAGGTTTAAACCTCTGTACAGTTTACTAATAGTCGAATTTAACATCCCGATCGGGATGTGAAAGTTGATAACATATAGTAGTGGGGACGAATGCTCGTTGACCAGTCTATCCTCCTTCGTCCCGATTACATCGGGACTACGGAAGGATTTATGGTTGGTAAGTTCGCAGTAACTCACTAACCAACCAATCAAAAAAAGACGCTCAAGCTGGAGGTTAGCCTTGAGCGTCTTAGGGTAGTTGTTATTTGACAACTCCCTCTGCCACTTCCAAAAATCTCCAGGCGAACTCGTCCGAGGGGCCTTCGTCGCCTTCTCTCTCTGCCTCAAAATTGTTCGGCCAGTCGTAAAAGGCGCCGAACTCGTGTCCAATCAGCCAAGTTACAAGGTCAACTCCTCGAAGATTAATATCACCTGCGCGCCTTTGGATTGTGAACCCCCGGGTGTCGATCTTGATTTCCACGTCTCCGCTTTTGTCGTAATAATCGGCACATGAGGAATTGGCCTCAGGAAGGTTCCCGCTATTCTTGATGCGAAGCGTAACCTTTCCCCCTTCGTAATTCCACCCACAAAGACCAAGGGCTTCTTTTAGCCTATCAAGATCGACGTCGTACTTCTCCGATTCGTCTTTGAAGGTAATCTTCGCTACGGTATTGTAGGTGGGTTCTTGGGGAATATAGTAACGCTCGAAGTTCCTGGCGGCGATAACAAGATCGATTATATTCAGGATCCCGTTACCGTTAACGTCCGCCCTGGAATCATACATTCCCATCTTGGAGGCAATAAAAGATAAGTCAAGGATGTTTAGGAGACCATCCCCGTTGATGTCGCCTTCTTGGAATGTCGGTACCTCAGGTGAGGCGGCAAAGGCGACAGGCGTAATCAGAACCGTTAAAAGAAATACGATAAACACCAAGGAAACGATTCTTTGCATCTCTTAACCCTCCTTCTGTTTTTGATTACTAATCTTATAGCACAAAAGGGGATGTTTGTCAATCCTATATAAGTAATGAAAGAAGTTGCGATATTGGGAATAAAGGGAAGAGGTATTTAGGGGAATAAAATTAGGGAATAAGGGGAATGATGTATATAGGGGAAGAGGGAGGATATGAGAGGAATATATCAAGAGTCAGTGGACTAGACTACTGACCTTTTTCGGATCTTGACAATGTGTAATCCAGTATATACAATAATGTCAAATGATAATAAATGAATCTGTCCATTTCATCTGGGATAAAGGGAATCTCGATAAAAACTGGAAGAAGCATAAAGTAAGTTGCACGGAGTGTGAGGAACTATTTTTCGGCGAGAAAATTATGCAGAGAAATGAGCTACATTCTGGAAAAGAAGCTCGTTATATCGCCATCGGGAAAACTAAAATTGGAAGGCGGTTGTTTGTGGCATTTACCATTCGAAAAGAATCCATAAGAATAATTTCGGCAAGGGATCTTTCCAAAAAAGAAAGGGGGTTATATGAAGAAAGAACTTAAACTACCAAAATTTAAAAATGAGGACGCGGAACGGGAGTTCTGGGCGAAAATTGATCTAACTGATTATTACGAACCAGAGGACTTTGTGTCCGTGTCTTTTCCTAATTTAAAGCCGACCTCGCGCTCAATTTCTATCCGTTTGCCGGAGTATTTACTGGTTAGGATAAAGGAAAAGGCGAATGAGGTTAACGTTCCATATCAATCTCTAATTAAGGGATGTTTGAAGAAAGAGTTTGTTTGATCCTTCGAGTAGCTCAGGACAAGTTCCTTTGACGGGCTCAGGATTGATGGTTGGTAATCCGCCTCCGCCGGTTGGCGGATGGCGGACGCAGATACTCACCAAGAAATCAGTCAAAAAAAGACGCTCGGGAGGGGGAGTTGGCGTCCAGGGCGGGTGGTTGCTAGGTTCAAATATATGTGAATGTATGTGTTTCTTGAAATTGATCAGTCGACAAGACGGTTGATCGTTTATTATTAACGAACAATTTATCGACTATTGACAGAGTCAGAGAATCTGATATTTATTTCTACACTGTGCGAAATAAGAAACGAACGGGCAAAAATAGAGATATTTTAAGAGCTATCAAACTTGCTCATTCTCCATTGGGTAAAAAATGTACTCTTTCTGAATTCATTATTTTAGATCGGGAGTCTCATATTACTTACAAGCAGAAGCTTTCTTAAAGCCGGCTTTGACTGCCTCTTCCTCCGTGCAAAACCAGGCGTCACCATCACTTAGTTCAATAATTGTTTGGTCATACCCGGGGCAACCCGGAAGATGATAAACCAAGACATCCTTTTTCTGATCAATATTACCTTTGATATTGCATTTAGGATTGGCGAGATTTTCTGTTTGACGACACTTTTTATTGTAGATACCGAGGGCATTTTCTTGAGCGTATTTTGAGGCCGCCTTTAGATCATTAACGCGGGTAGATTTGGTGGAATTGTATTTTGCCCAGCCGGCGCGGATCATCTCTTCATCCAGTAAACTATCATCAACATAAACTAAGCCCGTCCAGCGGCCCCATCTATCAAGCACCGCTTCTTCCAATCTGATCACTTTATTTAGGGACAATTTTTCCATCAACTCCTTGGCCTCCGCCCCGCCGCACAAAGTCAGTTCGGGGGCGTTTGCCGTTTTAAGCCTGACTCTTTGACCTGATTGAAGTTTCATTGTGTCGCCATCAAAAACGTCAACCACTTTATTTCCTTGTTCTAATTTTTTAACTTGATTTTGGTAATAAACCACCGAGCCAAGAAGAAGGGAGACTATGGTTACCGTCAGGTAGGAGACAAACTTGTTTTTAAATATTGCGGGCATGGTGAAACTATTTTAGCAGAAAGTTTTGGGGTTGTTTTCTATCTGACTAGATAATTACTAAATTTTCCTAAATTTACCTTTTTTCCGCGTAACAATAGGGTACAAAAAACAGTACGATCGTGCTACTTTGTGTACATAAGGGATGAGACCGTACTCATTAAAAAATATATTGCTCTAACTTGATTATTCTTGAGGAAAAAAGAAAAGACGCTCGGGAGGGGGAATCGGTTTTTTAGGTCGATTCTTATCCCTCGCGAGCGTTTGGTGGGGCCTATTTGATGCGGGTTACTTCTGTGCACCGGGGCCGCAAGCTTCTTTGAGAAAAGCGACCTCCGGATCCCCGGGT
>Ga0210017_1005432_pt1 | contig 10200 bp, 12 predicted proteins | sample CryGeyCG2014_020_FD_183966 | JGI IMG/M metagenome (GOLD analysis project Ga0210017, IMG submission 183966) | Groundwater microbial communities from aquifer - Crystal Geyser CG08_land_8/20/14_0.20 (SPAdes) (version 2) | ecosystem: Environmental > Aquatic > Deep subsurface > Groundwater | place... | reverse complement strand
AATTTCTTTATTATTAAAACTTTTCATAATAATTTTTAATTTTGTTATTTTTCCTTTTCTACAATTTTAATCTCCTCCGGAGTAAGGCCGTAGAGTTTATAAACTAATTGGTCGATTTGTTTTTCGTATTCGCGGACTTTGGCTTGCTTATTTAATTTCTGGTAAATGACTCCTAAAATACTTCTCTGTATCTTTATCCATAAAATAAACGTACACGCCTCTATGGGCTCGGGAAAAAAGCACGCGATAAACGTTTTTTAAGTGATTCGCGAGATTCGGATTGTTACGTTTTATTTGCGTATCATGAGAATTCTCCGGAACCGCTCGCCACTTATTTTCAGCCAAATCAAAAACTAAATCGTTGCCGAAAATTACGGCGATATAATCGAATTCAAATCCCTGCGCTGTATATACAGTGCCAACTTGCTCCATACCCGAATCATCTGTCGCCCATTTCCAAAATTGGTCTTTCCTCTCCCATGGCATCTCAAAACTCCCGATTTTTACATCGTTTACCATTGAACCGTCTCTTTTGGGTTCACTCCACGGCCAACAAAATCCCGCCGCTATACGAGCCGAGTTTGGTTTTTCTCTGTTCCGATTTCGAATTTCAGACATCATATCTGAAGGGTTATCGAAAATGCGGAATTCCATTTTCGCATCAAATTCTGTAATTTCTGTATCGCGAATTTCTAAAACATGTTCTAGCCATTGTAAATAAGCATCCGATCCAGAACAACGAAATTGTGTTTTTAATTCAAATTCAGCTGTATTTTTATCATCGATACCAAAACGCTTAGCGGCCTCTTTAATCATCGCAACACTACCAACTTCTTTCGGTCGTACAACTTGAAATTCATCAATAAAGAAAATACTTAGTTTTGCTGGTCGTATCAGGTCATCTATCTGCGGATTCCGTGATCTAAACGCGGACGGTACACCATAGTCATTACTATTTTCGCGAATACGATGAGCCTCATCACAAATTATTACGTCAATAGAATTATCAGGATGCTTTGTAAAACTGAAGAAAAATTTAAAAAGACCTCTTGCCCGGACGCCGACTATCCTCCTTAGTGTGTTAGTAAACGCAGCTCCCCCCGTAGCATGAAAAACAGTCTTTCCTTTCCGCAACAATTCTCCCATAACTTCTAACGCTATCACGGACTTTCCAGTGCCGGGGCCACCCTTTACTATTACTACTGATTTTTGCTTTGTTTTCACAAGCTGTTTAGCCTTGTGCATTATCGCATTATAGGCAGCAATTTGCTCATCGATTAAATTAAAAATTTGCTGTTTATTTATCATCTCCGATGTATGATCAAGTAATTTCTTAGACGGCTCGATCGGACTTCTTGCAAATCGTTCATAAATTATTTGCCCTCTGCCTCCCTGAAGTCGCTTTTTTAGATATCTTCCTAATTCAACAGCATCTTCTTTTGCAAATAACGGAAAAGTTTTGATTAATTTGGAAAATTCCGGAGAAAAAAGTATGGCATCTTTATTCTTTGAATAATTATGCAGATATACAGATGCGCTTAATTCTGGCGAGTTCTTTTCTTGAAAAATCTTAAGAAAATCCTTTAGCCCAAAATAGTATCCTTGCACTTGTAATACGGGGTGTGGTTGCTCCCTCTTAAATTGTCCATAATCGACAACTACATTACCCTCAGTTTCGGCGTCTTGCACGTGTTGATTTGACCATTGCTTTAGTTCCATCATCACAATATTTTCTTCTCCGTCCATGTCATACCCAAAAAGCAAAACATCAATTCTTCGCGACGAATAAGGAAGTTCATATTCGACAATTATATGGTTGTCTTTAAGGCCGGCGTAATGAAAACTATTATTTAGGATCGCAAGCGAAATTGCCCATGATCTATATTCACGATCAGCTGGATTCTTTTTGTAGTATGCTCGATACTTTTCAGCCGCACGATCCGCAATGCAATTCTGCATTACATCCTCGTTAAACCTTTCAATTGTTCCTTCGTAAAGAATCATAATTAAAGCTTGTTGTATTTAATATGTTTCCCTTTTGTTTTTTCGAGCGGATATTTATCTTCGTTTTTTTTGATTTTTTTATCAAGTGCATCGAGAATATCAATTTTAAGATCATGGCTCATCAATAAAACCCAATATAAAACATCTGCCAATTCTTCACCAATATCGGCTTTATTTGTTTCAATATACTTATCAATCTCCTCTTTATTTCTCCATTGAAAATGCTCCACGACCTCGCCAGCTTCAAGAACAAGCGAAAGCGCAACATCTTTTGGATTATGAAATTGTTTCCAATCTCGTTCGTCGCGAAATTTTATAATTTTTCCTGTAAGTTTTTTTATATCAGACATAAATTTATATTAAATTTTGTTCTTTTAAACTAAAATAATTGTCTTCAGCAACAATAATGTGATCAAGAAGTTCAATGCCAAAAATTTTAGCTGCTTCTTCTAGACGCCTTGTCAATGCAACATCTTCTGGCGAAGCCTCTAAATTTCCTGACGGATGATTATGGGCAATTATTATTTGTGCAGCAGAGGATTGAATCGCTTCTTTAAAAACTTCTCGCGGGTGAACGATGCTTGCATTAAGCGAGCCTACCGAAATATTACTGATTTTTATCAAACGATTGTGTGCGTCGAGTGACAATACAACAAAATGCTCTTTATTTTCCCGACCGATAGATTTTTGTAAAAAATCAGCTACGGCTTCTGATGAATTAAGCGTGATTTTTTCTGGTATATGTTCTCTAGCAAAGCGTTCAGATACTGCCTGAAAAAGTTTTATGCCAAACGCATTAGATGGTCCTATGCCCTTAATCTTTTGTAAGTTTTCCAGCGAAGCATCAAGTACGCCTCGTAACCCTCCAAACTCCTCAATAGCCTGTTTCGCTATTTGCTTACAATCTTTCCGCGGAGTGCCCAAGGTTAAAAGCAATTCCACTATCTCATAATTAAGAAAGCCATTGAGCCCTGATTGTAAAAACCTATCTCGTAGCCGCTTTCTGTGTCCAACCCCTTTGTGTTGTTCCTTTTTATTCATAGTAAAACTTTTCTCTATTTTTTAAATTTTGGGGGCCTTTGGCGATTAATTTTTCGCAGGGACGGTCGATTTTTGGCAGAGATTTTAGTTTTGGCATAGTTTTTATTCACCCTGTTAAATAAGATTTGAGGCGATTTTTAAGAAACATTTTGCCTAAATGTGTTTTTAAATATTTTTCTCTATGAGTGGCATCTTGCTGATTTAAACACGCCTCGTAATAAATTAATTTTAATGGTCTTCTATTTTTAGTTGAATCGACCTTTCCTTTACTGTGTTCCTCAAATCTTAATTTTAAATTTTTAGTATAACCTGTATAAAATTTCTTATCTTTGCACGAGTATAATATATAGACATAGTGAAACATATTGAAATTTAAAATTATTTAACAGGGTAAATATTTTTTAATTTCTTGCGTCAGGATTTTTTTAAAATCTTTCAAAATCATCTGGTGGCTTACCGGCAGCAGTTTTTTTAGTTCGGTCCTAAAATTAATTTGGGAATCTCGAAGTAATTCCATAACTTTCTCCAAATTTTTCGTTTCTTTAACTGCGGGGTGATTCCCGGCCAATAAAAAATAGTAATCATAAAAATCCCTTGGTTTTTTACGACTAAAAAGGGCTGCTAATTTACCCCTGATAATATCTTCTATTGGCAGATGGACTAAAGTATAAGCCGGCAGATAATCGCTCTGAATTAAAGTTCTTATCCCTTTGAGCCGTTTTTCATTGCGAAGCGAAACCTCGATTTGGATTTTAATTTTAAGGTTGTATAAAAAGAAGGTGGCAATGCCTAAATATCCGCCAGTGGTTTTCTTTGCTTCAGTTATATCCACTTTTATGCCAGTCTTTTCTATTTCGGATAAGGTTTGAGCAAATAATTCTTCAATTGTTTTCTGGAGGATACCCGAACCGGTAAAATCCAAGTCCTCGGAAAAACGGGGGCTTTTTAAAATGACTCGCAAAGCCGTTCCGCCTTTAAAGAGAAGTTTTTCCGCTTCCGCTTGCTGATACAAAAGTGACAAAAATAAATTTTGGCAATATTCACGCGCCACATTGTCAATGTCGGTCTGGCGCAATTTAGTAAATTTTTCGAGGCTTTCTCTGCTTAACATAAATCTGTTCAACAAGTTTAAACAAACTTCGGCGTTTGAAAAGACGCACGAAAGCTAAAAGTTTGGTTTTTTTAACGCCTTTTAACTCAAGGCGATCATTCAGCGATATTTTTTTAAGGTCAACGAAATAAAGATAATCAGCCAATGCCTTTTCGGGTTCGGCGAAAAAGACGGTCGCGCCTTCCATTTCTTTAGGTTCATAACCCACAAAAGCCTCTTTTTTGATGCGCTGGTAAGAAAAAATCCCTTGGGGCGTTTTAAATTCACGCGTCGGCTTAGTGGTGATTGAGGTTATAGTATAGACGGTTTCGGGAATAACGCCGTAGTGAGAAAGTGCTTTTTCTAAAGAAACATATGAAGGTTGATACAATTTATTGGCAATAAAATAGTGAAAGGGTTTGCTGTCTTTAAGCATATAAAATCCGTTGCGTAACTTGATAAAGAGACCGCTTTTGAGGTTGCGTTTAATAAAAACGGAGGCGGTATTTTTTTTAACATCGAAAACGCCCCTAAACTCTCGCGGGGTAAAGATTAAAAAGTTTAAAGATTTAAGTTTTTCCTCAACTTCTAAACGATTCAGTTTTTTTACCATATTGTAAAATAAATAAAACGCCTTTATCTTATTTTAGTGTTGCAAGAGACGCTGTCAAGAACACATCATTATATCAACTTTTCGCGAGGGCGTTCGATTTTGGGGAGGGATTTTAGTTTCATAGCTATCTTAATTTTGGCAGTTTTTCAGGTGAGTAAAATCCACTTTGCGAGACTTGACATTATTTATGGGTGCTGTATAGTGGGGTCAGACGATAAGTCGAATTAGCTTAGTCGAGCCTTTAACCACCGAGTTTCCATAATGGAAACGAAGGGAGAAAAGAGGATAAAATCCTCTTTGATCTAAAAATTTAAAGTAGTAGTTAAGTATAGCGACTTAGAGTTTCAAGGTCGCTTTTTTATTCACCGAGCTTCCATTTATGGAAGCGAAGGTGGAGAAGAGGACGGAGTCCTCTTCGACTATTATTCATTAAAAAAAATAACATGGCATTCAATGAAGATAGAGGATTTGCGCCTCGAGAAACAGTCAAAGGCAATTGGAAATGCTCAGACTGCGGGGTAGAAATCACTGAACTTCCTTTTGCACCAGCTGCAGACAGACCTATTTACTGCAAAGAGTGTTGGTCAAAAAGAAGACCCAAAAGAGATTTCAGCAGATAATCCTAAACAAAACAAAAATCCCGCCACTTTGGCGGGTTTTTGTTTCTTTTCGCGAAGTTTCATAAAGTTTGATTAAATCCCAGTATTTGACAAGCATATTTTAGATTTGGTAATCTAAATAAACAGTCGTTAAAATATATTTTTAATAAAATATAAATTTAAGAATATGGAAGAAAAAGAAATTGAAAAAAAAGTAATCCAAATTATTGCTGGCATTTTTAAAAAAAACCTTTCGGAGATTAGCAGGGAAACTAGATTTGTTGAGAATTTGCAGCCAAAATCAATGGATACAATAGCCCTGATTGCGGCCTTGAGCGGAGAATTTAAGATAAAAATTTTACCAGCTGAAGTTCAGGAAAATAAAACGGTGGGAGAGGCTATTGACTGGATTGTTAAAAAATTAAAAGAAAAAGAATAATCTCAATCTGAAATTAGTCGGATTTTATTAAAGGTCGAAGAAAATTAATGAATTAAAATAAATATGGCGAAAAATCCTTGTATTATCGGAGTAGGGATGACTAAATTTGGCAATCTTCTAGAGACCCCCGAATTAAAAAATAAAACTTTTCAAGAGTTAGTAGCCGAAGCTGCTTTTGAGGCTTACGATGACGCCGGCATTTCTCCAGAGGAAATAGACGCTTTCATAGTAGGTAATATGTTACCCCAGACCAGTTTGAGTAATAGCCAAGCTACTAATTGTTCTGACTGGCTGGGATTGCGATACAAACCTGGCTTCCATATCGATACCGCCTGCTCTACCACTCTTACTGGAATTGGGATTGCCCGAGACATGATAGCCTCCGGAAAGTATAAAAATATTTTGGTAGTGGGGGGAGAGATTACAAATTCTTATCCTGACATGGAAAACGATTTTCCTTTGGATAGGAAACCACTCGACCGCGTAAAGTTGTGGAAATGGACAGATTATGCTGTGGATCATAATTATGCTTACCAGCACTTCTATGGTTTCGATGCTTTAATTGGGGTATTCGGATTAGCTTACATGAAAACCATCGGTCTTTCTTTTAAGGAATTTGATAGAATAATGATGCAAATTAACAAGAACGTCAGGCTGCATGCTTCTATGAACCCCAAAGCAATATGCTACGAAGATGGAACCCTCGAAGAGGAAGCTAAAAGAGAAGGTTTTTCTAGCGTTGAAGATTACTGGAAATCGGATAAAAATCCTTTTATTGCCTGGCCGGTTAGAAAAAAATCTGTTTTGAATTATGCCGATGGGGCTTCGGCGATAGTGCTCAGCAGCGAACCCAAAAAGTTTACAAAGAAGATGCCCGTTGAAATATTAGGTTATCATTGGGCGGCTGAAAATTGGCCCTGGGATGGCTCATCCGAAAAAATAGCATTTGAAGGAGCTTATAAAATGGCAGGCATTAAACCAAAAGATATAGATTATTTGACTGTTCACGACTGTTTTCAGAGTGCTTACTTAACTTCTTCTGAAATTGCGGGTTATTTGGAACCAGGTAAGGCCTGGAAAGCAATTCTGGATGGTAGAACCAGGTTTGATGGCGATAAACCGATGGATACCAGCGGTGGTAGACACGGAGTAGGGCATGCTTTTGAGGCTTCTGCTGGAGCCGAAACCTATGAGATTGTCAAACAAATGAGGGGAGAGGCGGGAAAGAGGCAGATTAAAAAACCATTAAAGATTGCAGTTCAGCATAATGCAGGCTATGCCCTTCATTATGCGGTAACTGTTTATAAAACAGCAAAATAGAAATATGGAACCAATAGTTAAAAAATGGTATGATTCTTTAGAACGGGGAAAAATTATGGGAACCAAATGCAAAGATTGCGGGAATGTTGATTTTCCTCCCATCTCGGTTTGCAGAAAGTGCCGAAGTAGAAATTTAGAACAGATAGAATTGTCTGGAGAAGGAACCTTGCTGATGTATAGTGTTTCTGGTGATACCCCTGGTGCAAAATTTGCCCCTTTCACTCCTTTTGCCTACGGTCAGGTTCTATTAAAAGAGGGACCGCTTTTTGCAACTAAAATTGAAGGCGTACCCATAAATACTCCAGAGGAAATTGAGAAAGGAAATAAAGAACTTCCTGCTCCAGTAAAAGCAAAAATCATAGACGGAGTCGGCGGAATGAAAGTAGTGGTTTTCGAAAAAATTTAGTTCCCTAATTCTAAAGAAAAATCTAAAAAATAGCTGTTATCCTTGGCAGTTACAACAAACGCGCAGGAAATTTCTGCGCATTTGTTTTTTAAGTAATTTTTAAAATTATTCTTTCTCTATTATGGCAAAAGTAATTGCTAATTTTGACGTATAACTTATCGAAATAAAAATTTTAAAATTTTCTCCAGGAAATTTCTTAGCCAAAGAATCTAAAAACCTGACCTCGGGCTTTCCGGAAGGGAGATAGGAAACCTCCATTTCTTTGAAATAGTTAAAATTCTTAATTTTTGATTTTGGCAGATTAAGTGATTTAAAAACGGCTTCTTTTGCAGAAAAAAATACAGCTAAATTTCTTACATCTTGCGTTGCCTTTGCATAATCTCTCTCCTTTTTGGTAAAAGTTAAGTTTAAAAAATTCTGCCCTCCAATTTTTAGGGCATTTTTAAATTTTTTTACTTCTAAAATATCAATTCCTATTCCAAAAATCATTATTTTGTTAGAATTTTTATAATTTCAACAATTTCTTCTACTTTTGCTCCTCTTGATAAATCACTCAGCGGTTTTCTGAAACCCTGTAAGATTGGACCCAGAGCCCGGGCTCCGGCTAAAATATTTACTAACTTATAGGCGATATTTCCGGCATTTAAATCGGGAAAGATTAAAATGTTTGCATTTCCTACTACTTTGCCTATTTTTCTCATTTTTCTTTTTGCCACGTCTTCTCTTAGAGCGGCATCTGCCTGAAGTTCTCCTTCTATTGCCATTTCCGGGGCTTTTTTTCTGGCAATTTTAGTAGCTTTAACTACTTTATCTACCAGAAGATGGGAAGCTGATCCGTGGGTAGAAAAAGAAAGTAGTGCTACCCTTGGTTCCCAGCCAAAGAAATCTTTAGCCGTATTTCCGGTGGTAATGGCAATGTCGGCTAATTCTTCCGGAGTAGGATCGATATTTACCGAGGCGTCGGAAAAAATTAATTTTCCGTTTTCTCCTCCCTTGTAGTCCGGGATTTCCATTAAAAAGAAAGATGAGGGAACGGAAATCCCTTCTTTCAAACCAATTATTTGTTTTGAAACTGCAATAAATTCTGCGGAAGTAAAAACGCATCCGCCAACCATTCCATCTACTTTGCCGAGCTTTAAAGCCATTGCTCCAAAATAAAGGGGGTTTAAAATTATATTTCGAGAAATTTGAGAAGGATAACCGGTAATTTTAGAAAGCTCTTGAGCAAATTGTTCTTTATCTTCGGAAGTTTCCGGATTAATAACCTCAATCCTTTCTATTTTATTTTTCCCTATTAAAACGGGCTCGGCAATTTTTTCCTTTTTTAAAATTTTAGCAGCCTCTATTATTCTTTCATCTTCCCCCTCTGGAAAAACTATTTTTTTCATAAATCAATGTTTAATTAACTTAAAAGTTTCTTTGGCTATCATCAAAGCCTCATTAGTGGGCACAACCAAAATATCGACCCTTGATTTTTTAGTAGAAATGATATATTTATTTTCTTTGTTTTTCTTCTGGTCAATTTCCGCCCCAAGATATTTTAGTTGGTCTACCGCATCTTTTCTGAATCTGACCGCCCCCTCGCCAATTCCGGCTGTAAATACCAGAGCATCTAGCCCTCCCAAAAGGCCGGTATAAGCCCCGATGTGCTTTATTACGCTTCTCAAGTAAATTCGATAAGCTAATTTAGCCTTTTCGTCTTTTGATTTTAAAATATCTCTAAAATCTTTAATGCCACAAATGCCGATAAATCCCGATTTTTTATTTAAAAGGTTGTCAACCTCTTCTGGTTTGAAACCTAATTGGGAAATTAAATAAATTGGTATGGCAGGATCAATACTTCCAGACCTTGACTCCATCACTAATCCTTCCAAAGGTGTGAAGCCCATAGAAGTGTCAATTGGTTTTCCTTTAAAAGTTGCCGTAATAGAACTACCGGCTCCCAAATGGCAGGTAATTAATCTTTGAATTTTTTTACCCAAGATTTTTTTTGCTTCTTGGGAAACATAATTGTGGGAAATTCCATGAAAACCGTACCTTCTGATTTTTTCTTTTTGATAAAATTGATAAGGGATGGCATATAAATAAGCTTCGGGCGTCAAGGAATTGTAAAAACTGGTATCAAAAACAGCCACATTTTTGGCTTTTGGTAGTAATTCTCGGCAGGCCTCGATTCCCAAAATATTGGGAGGATTGTGGAGAGGAGCTAATTTGGAATACTCTTTTAATTTTTTAATTACTTTTTCGTTAACTAAAACCGGCTTTCTAAAGTCTTCTCCGCCATGAACCACCCTATGACCAATGGTTTTAATTTCGGATAGATCTTTTATTTTTCCGGAATCGGTAATTTTTTTAAAAATTCTTTTAATTGCCTCCCTATGGTTTTTAGCTCCACCTTCCAAACCAATTCTTTCTTCAATGCCTTTTTCTATTTCTTTCAAGTTTTCATTAAAAAGGGAATATTTAACAGAAGAGGAACCAGAATTGAGGACAAGGATTATTTTTTTATTCATATTATTTTCTTATATCAGTTTTTTCTCTTTGAAGCAGTCTTTTAATTACATAAAATATCATTGAATATGTTTTGGTTAGAATTCTCATAGGTATAATTATTTAAATAATTTTCTTTGGCGGAAGTTTTTGGAAAGCTCGACCGCTATTTTCTGGCCAATTTTAGTTAAAGAAAAG
>Ga0210017_1005428_pt1 | contig 10205 bp, 10 predicted proteins | sample CryGeyCG2014_020_FD_183966 | JGI IMG/M metagenome (GOLD analysis project Ga0210017, IMG submission 183966) | Groundwater microbial communities from aquifer - Crystal Geyser CG08_land_8/20/14_0.20 (SPAdes) (version 2) | ecosystem: Environmental > Aquatic > Deep subsurface > Groundwater | place... | reverse complement strand
TGGAGAAATACAGAAAAAATCAGTTTTCAAACTGGATTTAATATCAAGTGTCAAATAGGTTTAGTGAATAGAATTAGCGAGAGCTATCTCGCTGAGTGTCGAGATTAAGTTTTAAATAGAGTTTGGGAGCAATTAACTGGTTATTTTTGAGATAAAATAGAGGGCGTTTTGTTAAATAAATTCTATGCTTTTTCTAATATACTTTTTGAGGATATCCTCTCCACCATTGGAAGCGCCAAACAATTTTTTGAACAATGACATTTTTTGGCTTGTTGATGAGCCTTGGCTAATAACCTTTACACTAATTCCTACATTATCACCAGTTTGAGCTTCTTTTATCTGCTCGTGATGTTTTTCTATAGATTTAATCTCAATAATCTTTCCATCAATATTTGCTTTCATTCCTATTCTTAGAACCCCCCTTTCTACTTTACCAACTGGAACAGGGCCAATACCTGCTATGTTATAGACCTCTTGTATAAAAAATATAGCCATTTTATTCCTTATTCTATTGTTTTCAAAAATTTCTCAGCCATCTCAGCAACATCATCACTTTCACTTATCCCTGTCCAAGGTTGCCCCTCGCTAACAATATTAGCAACAACTATATTTGCTCCATTGAATATAGCACTTCTTGCTTCTCTTAGATCTACTCCGCCAGCAGCAGAGATTAGAACATTATATTTGCTTCTTATCTTATTTACATTTTTATACCCTATTATTTTCCCCCTGGTACTTTCTTCATCTCTTCCTTTATGAAGAATAACAACATCTGGCGGAGATTTTAAATCTTTTATAACTTTCAATGGTTCCTCTATCCCAATCATATCAATCATTGAATACATCTCTAATTTTTTGCATTCTTCAATGAAAAGATTTAAGGTTTCAATAGGAGCGCTTCCTAGGACAGTTACAGCTCCAGCACCAGCTTCTTTAACCATTTGAACCTCCCCAATAGCTCCATCTGAAGTTTTTATATCTGCTACAATAATCCCCCCCCATAATTGAGAAATTCTTGCTATGCCTCTCATTCCTTCTTTTTTAATAAAAGGAGTTCCAGCTTCAATTAAAATTCTTTCATTTTCCTCAATATAGGGCAAAATACTCTCGACAGAGTTTAAATCAGAATTAAAAGCAATTTGTAGATATCTTTTCTTTCTATCTAACATTTTATTTTGAATATTTCTTTACAATATCTAAAATATCCGAAGGCAAAAATAAAACAATTTTTTCAGAAGGATCTGCAGCAATGTCTCTTATAGTTTGTAGGGTTCTTAAATGAATTGCGGCTGGACTTTTAGAAAGATTTTCTGCAGCCTTTCTAAGATTTTCTGATGCTTTTACCTCTCCCTCTGCTGCGATTATTACTGCTCTTTTTTCTCTTTCAGCCTCTGCTTGTTTAGCCATTGCTCTTTTCATTTCTTGAGGCAACTCAACTTCTTGAATTTTGATTGATTCTATATTTATCCCCCATCCAGCTGTTTCATCGTCAACAATTTTCTTTATACTTCCTGCTATCTTTTCTCTTTCTGTTAAGACAAAATCTAATTCAGAATTTCCCACAATATCCCTTAAAGCAGCTTGAGTATATTGTTTTACTGCAAACTCATAATCTTCAATCTTAATAATAGCATCTGCAGGTCTCTCAACTTTAAAGTATACTACTGTATTTGCCAAAAGAGGAATATTATCTTTGGTTATAACTTCTTGTCTTGGAACATCTGCAGTCTTTATTCTAATATCTACTTTTCTCATAGTTTGAATTATTGGGGTAATCCATCTTAAACCAGGATCCTTAATATGAGAATATTTCCCAAGTGTAAAAACTACCCCTCTTTCGTACTGATACAAAAGTTTCAAACCAGAAAATATTATCAACAATACAAAGATTATTGCTCCATATACAAACCATATCATCTTAATAATATTATAATCAAATGTATTTAAAAAGCTTTGCAAATCGGTTCCGGAGAGCACTTAACCTCCAGCTTATAGCATTATCCTAAGATTTATAATCTAATCTTCCTATTTATCAACCAGAATATAAACTCCTAACTAAGTCATGAACTCCTCTGCTTTTTTTAGCTCTAAGCATAATTATTTCTATTCCTGTATTCCCAGAAAGATAATCTGCAAGCTCTACTAATCTTTCCTCACTTGTTCTCATCATTTTGAATCCATGTTCTGTTGGTATCGGTCTATCCATATCATAAACATAAATTCTTATTGGCTTAATTTTTTTTACTATATTAAGAAATGACTGGCTCTGAAGAGAGCTATAATTGCCATTTGAACTATCAATTACCCCCACAGAAAGTTCAACCAAAGGTATTTTAGTTAAGTTCTTAACAATCTTTTCTAAATAAATATTTTCAGCAGGCCTATTTATTTTTTGAAAAGTTTCTTCATCTCCTGCATCTAATTTAAAAAATCTTCTATTAAATCGTTGAAGAGCCAACCTTACTTTTTCTTTGCCTAAATTTGTACAATTAGTAAAAATCGCTGTAGGTTTGCCAGGAAAACATTTGCTTACTAAAGAAAAAAACAAATCAACAAATCCCAGAAACTCAGGATAAATAGTTGGCTCTGTAACTCCAACAACTGAAATATAATCAATTATTGTTTTATTTTGTTTATGATAATCAAAGCCCCTTCCTAATTCTTCTCTTATATAATTTAATGAAAAACTATCTTCAGGCCCGAAAGTTAATTTCTTTTCTTTGGTTTCTCCTCCAGAGCAATAAATACAATCAAAAGAACATATTTTTCTATCTAAAGGAGAAAGGTTTATACCCAACGATTTCCCTAACCTTCTTGAATCTACTGGACCATAAACTACATCTTTCCATCCCATCTTACTTTTCCAATATCTCGATTGTTATCTGGGTTAAAGTTCCGGGCTTAAGCTGTTCTTCAAGAATTTTAGGCACAACTATGATTGCTTGATTGCCCTGCTTGGCAATTTCCTTTGCTATCACAGAAATCTCTGGTTTCTGTATTGTGAATTGTTTTGTTTCCATTTTATTTTATCTTGTTAATCTGAAGGAATGTGGTTTTTACCATAATCTATTTCACTAACTCTAAACTTATCTTTGCAAAAGGGATTTTCTATATAGCATATATCCAAAAAACCGTCAGAATCTCTGTCTTGTCCAAAGTAAATTCTTTGTTTGTTAGGGTCTGTATATCCTACTATAATGTTTAGGTGATTAGGGTCATCATATAATTCAAATTTTACTTTTTGATTTGGGTCCTTTTGTGAATATTGTATTTGTAAACGCTTTTCCAATGTTTTGTTTTCTTTTTGCAATACTCTGTTTGATATTAGTAATCCAGCTAATGCTACAATAGTTATTCCACTCCAAAAAGTTTTTATTGGGTTTTCCATTTTATTTACTCCTATAAAGTAAGCATAACTAAATACCTATATATATTTATGCCAGAAGTATTACTTGCGACAGAAAGAAAGTTTTATAAAGAATAAAAAATTATAGCAGAGATGGAAGACATAACAACTTTAGAGAAAATAGGACTAACAAAAAATGATAGAAAAGTTTATTTATCCCTATTAGAGTTAGGTTCAGTAACTATTAGCTTTCTTGTAAATAAAACTGGCTTGCACAGAAGTTATGTTTATGATATTCTTGACAAGCTAATTGAATTGGGATTAGTCAGTTTTACTATAAAAAATAATAAAAAATATTTTCAGGCTGCAAATCCAAAAAGAATCTTGAATATACTTGAAAATGATAAACAAGAGCTTAAAGAAAGTGAAAAAGAAATTAATAAAATTATTCCAGAATTGTTAAACAGACAGAAAATAACAATAGAAAAGCAAGAAGCAAAAATTTTTATCGGAAAAGAAGGAATTAAAAGCATTTTAGAAGATATATTAAAAACAAAAAAAGACTTTATTGCTTTTGGTGCAGAAGGAAAATTCAAAAATATTTTTAAATGGTATTTTGATAACTGGCAAATAAGGCGAATTAAGGCAAGAATAAAATATAAAATAATTTATAATAGCAGATTAAAAGGAAAAAGACCAACAAAAGAACAAAAATTAGTAAAAGTAAGATTTTTACCAGAAAAATACGAGTTTCCAGCCACAACTGTAGTATATGGAGATAAAGTAGGGATAATTATTTGGGATATTAATCCTATAGGGTTTATTTTAGAGAGCAAAGAGGTAGTTAAAAGTTTTAAAAACTATTTTGAATTATTATGGAATATTGGAAAATCATTAAGCTCTTAAACTTGAATAGGGGTTGTAGTCTAACCTGGTAGGACCCAGCCTTCGGGATGCAGACGAAAAAGGCTGTAATCTGGATTCGAATTCCAGCAACCCCATATACAAGATAAACTTAATCCATAACCTTTTTCATCCACTCTCCAAAAGGAATTCCATTTTCAAACTCTTCAACTATGACAATACAAGAAGAAAAAACCTCTTCTAAATCACCAACTCCATCGTTAAATGCGCATGCTTCCCAGTCTGGTGCATTGTTGTATGATTCCAAAAAGCTCGACGAAAGGCAAAAATAAGGTTTTTTTGGGCCCCGACGATAAAAAAATAATCATGCAACACAGCTCAGTCTGGCAAGTCTTTATTAACTTCCATTTCACAAGGTTTGCAAGAGGTTGTAACTAATCCACACTGATTTCCTCTTATATAAAGGAAAAGTTCATGCTTAGAAAACTGAGAGAATCCATAAAAAGGACACCTATATTTTTCTCTGCCATCTTCCCTTAGAGGTTCATTTCCCATTATCATCGCTTCTTTAAAAATACATTATATTTAAAAATATATGAAATATAGAATAATAGAGCAAAAATGGAAAAAAACGAGAAAATAACTTTCAATATAGATAAAGAAAAAAATTTCTCGAAATGGTATTCTGAAATACTTGAGAAAGCAGAGATAACAGATATAAGGTATAATGTCAAGGGTTTTATTGTCACGCGCCCTTTAGGTGCAGTATTAATAGAAAATATGTACAAGCTCTGGGAAAATGAACTGCAAGAAAAAGAGCATTTGCCTGTTCTTTTTCCAGCTGTAATTCCAGAAGAATATTTCAAAAAAGAAGAAAGCCATGTTAAAGGTTTTTCGCCAGCTGTTTTTTGGCTTAAAGAAACTGGAGAAGGAAAACTTGCCTTGCGTCCTACAAGTGAAACTGCATTTTATCAGCTTTATTCTCTATGGATAAGAAGCTGGAGAGATTTACCTTTAAAATTATACCAAAGAGCTAATGTTTTCAGATTAGAAACAAAAGCCACCCGCCCATTAATAAGAGCAAGAGAGTTCTTATGGATTGAAAGCCATGATGTTTTTGCAAGCAGAGAAGGAGCTGAAAAACAAGTGCTTGAAGATATAGGAATAACAGAAAAATTAATGCACCAAAAACTTGGAATTCCATTTCTAGCTCTTCGCAGACCAGACTGGGATAAATTTGCAGGCGCATCTTACACAATAGGAAGCGATGTTTTAATGCCAGATGGAAAAGTTGTCCAACAGCCCTCTACCCATCTTCTTTCCCAAGAATTTGCAAAATCTTTCAACATTAAATTTAAAGATGAAAATGGAAAAGAAAAATTTGTCTGGCAGACTTGCTACGGCCCAACAATGTCAAGAATTCTTGCGTCATTAATTGCAATCCACGGAGATAACTCGGGGCTTGTCTTGCCATTTTGCATCTCAAATATACAAGTGATAATTATTCCAATTTACACAACAAAAAACAAGACTAAAATTCTAGAAAAAGCAAAAGAAATAGAAGAAAAGCTGAAAAAACAAAATATAAAAGCAAAAATAGATGACAGCGAAAAAACACCTGGAGAAAAATTCTATTCATCTGAGCTCAGAGGAATACCATTAAGAATAGAGCTAGGAGAAAAAGAACTGCAAGGAAAATTAACTTTATTTTTGCGAGACACAAAACAAAAAATTAAAGTAAACTTAAATGAAATTGAAAAGCAAGGATTAGAATTAGACAAAAGGCTAAAAGAAAAAGCAGATAAAAATTTTCAAAATGCAGTTGTCGAATGCAAAACACTTGAAGAAGCAAAAAAAGCTCTAAATGAAAAGAGAATAGTAAAATGCAATTTCTGTTCTACAAGCAAAGAAGGGGAAAAATGCGCAGAGGTTGTTGAAAAAAAGCTATCAGCTTTTGTCCGCGGAGTTTTGCATAATAAAAAAGAAAAGCCTTCTGGAAAATGCATCATTTGCGCCAAGCAAGCAAAAGAAGTTGTTTATATCGCAAAATCTTACTAAGTTTTTAATTTTCTACCAAGACAATCGTGGCTTGTAAAAATTATTCAAGAGTTAAAGATTTTTAGTATTCTTTTAGCAGAATTCACTGTTATGCTGTTTTTATCTTTAAGAGGATTAACCTCTACCAAATCTGCCCTTTTAATGTTCATATTCTTTATTCCCTCGAGAATGACCAACAAACTTTTTAAATCAAAACCTTTTTTTTCAGGATATCCTGTTCCTGGAGCAAACTTAGGGTCCAAAACATCTATATCTATACTCAAATAAAATGCTTCTAAATTTTTAACAAATCCTTTTATTTGTTCAATAACATTTTCCTCAGAAATAATATCTTTCATATAAATACATTTAATTTTATTGTTTTTTATAAACTCTCTCTCTATAAAATGGGCTTTCCTTAGGCCAACTAATACGATATTTTCTGGCTTTACTACATTTTCTTCAACCAGCACCCTTAAAAAATCTTCATGAGTTGGAGGAGAAAAATTATTTACGCAATCAGGATGGGCATCAAAAACAATTAACCCAGAATTTTTGGACTTTTTGGCGAAACCTTTAAACAAACCATAAGTTATTGAATGGTCTCCTCCAACAAAAAAATCTCCATCTGCCTTTTCCAAGATTTCTGCCGTTTTTATGATATCGCCATTAGGAATATTCAAGTCGGACTTATTAATGCCTTTTAAAATTAGGCTAGGAGCACGTTCTGTTCCTTTATTCTTTCCTAAACTTCCCTGGCAAGACTTAACAGCAACAAATTTCATTTTACAAAAGCATAAATTAAAGGCAATGCGATTACTGCATCGCAGAAAACATTGACATATTTTCCTTCTTTCTTCATTTTACCCCAAGAGATTCCCTCGCGAAGCGGAGCCCCTGAACTTCCCCCGCTTTCTGCTCTGTCTGTTGTTATCTGTATTCCATAATCAGCTCCTTTTGAAAACTGCAACGATTGTTGTATAAAATTTTTAGGCACTCCGCCGCCTATATAAACAACTCCTCTTTTTTTAGCTGTCCATGCAATATCAATAATTTCTTTCATATCTTCAAAAGCATCAATATTTATCTGCTTTCCCTGAACTTTTCTTCCCCAAACCATTAATCCAATTCCAGAATCTGCAATCGCGGGGCAGAATAATGGAATTTTTTTCTTGTAACATATGCCCAGTATAGAGTCCTCCCCGACTAAACTGCCAAGCTTCCATAAAAACTCTTTAATGTTGCTTGTTTTGCTTATTTCCAGCCAGTTTTTTTCAAAAAAATCCTCGAGTTTTTCATAAACTCTATTTTTCATAAAAACATTATAAATTCTATCTATACCTTGTTCATTTAATTCTCTGTCATCTATATTTTCTGTGCCTTGATAATGCTTCTCTCCTAAAGCTTCAATTAAATCGTGCGTTAAATTAGCACCAGTTGTGACAAAAACATCAACATAATTATTTTTTAGCATCTCAATAATTATATTTCTCATCCCACCAGGCACCATTGCTCCTGCAACTCCAAAAAATTTCTTGCAATCTTTATCTTTAATCATCTCTCGCAAAATCTCACCCGCCTCACCAATCTTGCGAGCTCCAAATCCAGCTTCTTTCATCTGCTCCACTAACTCAGAAACTTTCATTCCTTTCACAACATCAATATGTTTTATTGGTCTCATTGCCATTTTCATTTTTGTTTTTTATAATTACTCTTTGGTAATTTCCTAAGCCTTTTTTAAGCTTTACTCATCAAGCTTAGCTTAGTAGTTCTTGCTTATCCTCTAACATCATTAACAAATTAGCATTAATAGTTATTAAAGTAAATAGTTGGATGAACAAGAAAACTCGCAAATTAACAAATAGGAATAGCTAATGTTTCCAGTGATGTTTCTATTGTTAAATTCATAAAATCTAAAGAAAAAAGAGATTTAAAAAACTATCTGATATTTAATTTAGTGACATTTCTTACAACATTTCCATTGATAGTTTTTCCAGTCAAGATTGCATTTGCTGTTTTTCTTGTCAAAAGAGCTTTTAAAAAATTCCAGATTTTTGTGAAGGGTGAGAGTGAAGAAACTTCTCCCCCCTGACTTTCATAAATCTGAAAAATCTCACTTTCACTCAATGCCCTATTATAAATCATAACTTCATCAATTGTTCCATTCCACATATATCTCCTATCCTGATTATGCGATGCTCCAATAACAGTTAAATCATTAGAATCTGCAATTCCTGAAGCAGTAATATAAGACTTGCTCCCACTCTTAACTCCATTGATATATACAACATTATCTGTCCTGTTATGAACTCCAACAAGATGCACCCAAGTATTTAAAGCCAAAATGTCATTCACTCTGACTTTTGCAATATCAGACATATTAAATCCATTAACTACCCAAAAATCAAAATCATTATAATATCCTATAAATCCAAATCCCCCTGAATTCCAGGGGCTGTTATCAATTATATAAGAGTTTTGACGTGAAACATCTTTTGTATTAACCCATGCCAAAATTGTTAATCCATCATATTCTGTTCCATTAAAATAAGTTTCAACATAATCATTTGTTCCATTAAATTCTAATGCTTGTCCTTGCTTGCCAGAAACATATTTGGGATTCCCAAAAACATCTCCATTATAAGTGCCTGTTTCATCATCAGCATTTCCTTCAAATCTCCAATATCCTTTATAATCTGTTGAGTAATCTACATCTTGGCAGATATTTGGTTCAAAGCATAATTGTTGAGTTGTACAAGGATTTCCAGAAGCAACACAACTCCCTATTTGACAAGTTTCAGTTCCAGTACAAAACAATCCATCTGAACAAAGATTTGTGTTATAAGGATTACTGCAAGAAAACCCAGAAGTACAAATATCATCTGTACAAGGATTCCCATCAACACATTCTAATGAATAACTGCTGGGGGTTGTACAAGAACCATTAAATTCATCAGCACCAGCATCTGGATAACTATCTCTTATTTCCCAGTCTATATCATATTTTATTGTAGAATTTGGAGTTCCAAAATTCCTTGCAACAGAATCTGTACTTAAATGAAAATCTCCTGAATATTGATAACCTGGATCAGATAAAACTCCTAAATCAAGAGGAAGCCCGCCTGAAGGGCAAGTATCACAAAATAAATGAGTCACATATTCAGCAGCAACATTCTTAAACAAAGAGGTAGTTGTTGGAACATTATTGTCTGGATTAAAATCTGTTGAATGATCTGCAATAGAAACATATTGAGAAGTTGAATAGTCATAAACATTATAATCCATAATAACTTCTTTATTATTTGTGTTATCCCCTTTTCCATAAATAGGGCCAAAGATATTATTTCTCATAATAAAATTATCTCCATCTATCACTGCTGGAAAATACTGCGAATTTCCTCCACCCCAGATTGTATTATGTTCTATTAGAGTGTTTGCATAATGATAATCTGCAAAGCCTAATGCAAACGAATCACTTTGTATATTTATCATATTATTAATAAAAATTAATCCATTAGTATCAGCCTGTGTAAGAAATCCTTGGGCATAAATATTATAAGCACGATTATTTCGAATTATTATATTTTCTCTTGACTTCCCTGCAGCTTCTTCTGCATAACTTAACCAATTTTGAAAAATATCAGAATGTTGGCCTGCACCAGCATAAGTAGAATCCTCGCTATTTTCAGAAAATCCAAAAACATTATTAGCACTTCCATTAACATATATCCATTGTGCAGCATTATTTCTTAAGGCAGTGATTCTCAGATAACCATATTCATTGCTTGCATAAAGCTTATCCATAAAATTCACATCATTATTTAAGAAATCAGCTACTTCTTGATTAGTTGCTGTTCCTAAAGAACTTAAATCAAAATTCATTTCATAATATCCTAAACAAGTATTATCAGCCTCACAAATTCCTGAATAAGTGCAATTATTATTACTAGTGCAAGAT
>Ga0210017_1005427_pt1 | contig 10206 bp, 10 predicted proteins | sample CryGeyCG2014_020_FD_183966 | JGI IMG/M metagenome (GOLD analysis project Ga0210017, IMG submission 183966) | Groundwater microbial communities from aquifer - Crystal Geyser CG08_land_8/20/14_0.20 (SPAdes) (version 2) | ecosystem: Environmental > Aquatic > Deep subsurface > Groundwater | place... | reverse complement strand
GGAGATCCGCGCGTAAACAATCCGGTCTTCTTTTAAATCCCAAGTTACACTTGGAACATCAATATTACCGCGAGGAATATTTAGCTGTCGAGAGGCGGAATCTTTATACTGCAAAGTAAGATTAACGTAAGTACCGCTCTGACCGCGAATTAGGGACACCGCCTCGGTAATAGATAATCCTACGGTGGGCTTACCATCAACCGCCAGTATCTTATCACCAGCCAAAACACCCGCTAACTTGGCGGGGGAGCCCTCCAGAGGAGCGATCACTATTAATTGATTGTCTTTCATCGCCAATTCAATGCCAATACCTTGATAACGACCGCTTAAACTGTCATCCAAAGCCGCTTTTTCTTCAGCGGTGAGGAACACGGTATAATCATCCCCTACGCCAGCGACCATTCCTTTGATTGCCCCATCAACTAAGTTTTTACCCTCAACTGGCCTAAAAAGGTAGGAGCTGGTAACTTTATCCCAAACCTGCCAAAAAAGTCCAAAATCAGCGGGCGCTGCTTCCTTACCCGGCGGAGTAGTGTTAACGATTTTTAACGGCGCACCCCCGCCAAGATTTAACCGCGGCTCGTAACCGCGCTTGCCCATATACCAACCAACCGCAAAAAATGTCAGCGCAATCAAAAACCAATTGGCAATTTTTGTAATAAAACCGCGCGCTTGTTCGTGCTCATTAGGGTAAGACATACAAGGAACTATTATAAAAACAAAAAAGCTAACAAAGCAAGGCTCTCTTACCCAAGAATAATACCTAGATTATTAGAGGAAACAAGAATTGTCTCGTTTTTACCATCAAGCAAAACCTCGGCCGCTGGAGAGCAAAGGCCAGAGCCCAATGTTACGGACTCCACAAATATCTTGCTAACAACCCCCTCCGCGCCAAAGTTGGACCAAGAGAAAATCTTTACCCGGTTCCCCTCTTTCAGCTCCGCTTTCTGATCAAAATCGACAGGTCTGACACAGCTAGAAACACCCCCATCAATCATTGGAACCGCCAAAAAGTTACCAGCCGGAGAAAGATAACAATGACGAATTTCCACGCTTTTTAAAAAATCCCAAATAACTGGGCTCATGGGGATTTCCCCACACCCTTCCGTCAACAAAACAGGAAGAGACAAATCGCGCAAATCACGACTAAACAAGCTGCCTGTAATCAAACCGCCAACTTTTAGCGAGGCCAGCTTATCCAATGACTCACGCCTCACACCAGACTTAATCGCCAGCAGTTTATCCTTTAAAGATCCTTTATAAAGGCTGAATTGGGAAACATCATCAAAAAGAACCAGTTCTCCAGCCGCGTCATCCCCAAACGACCACACGCCAGCTACCAAATCAGCACAGGTCTTTATTAGCAACGCTTTGTTGGGCAGAACATCGTAAACACATCCGCCTAATCCAGATAATACTTTAATCGGTTCCGGGGCTGACACTAAAGAAAGCCGCCCGGTGCCACGATCAAAACAATTGATGGATCCTCTAAAAGGAGCGAGAAGTTCTTTTTTGAACAGACCAAATAAATTATTATAAGTTATGACTGCCTCTCCAGAAGAAAAATCCCTTTTTATGTTTAATTTATTAACCGATTGTGGAAACCTAACCCCCCAGAGATCAGCCAAATTGAATTCAACCTTGTTCAGACTGGTTACGCTTTTACCAACCACGGTAAAAGGCTCAACCCGGTCGTCTTTTTTAACAACAATTTCACCTCCACCCGGCAATTGCCGCTCTAAAAAAACAGTCTGATTGCGAATCACTTTTTTTAAAACTAAAACTTTACACATCATATTAAAATTGACTCTTTTGACCACGCGCGCCTACTTCTCCAGCCCATTTATCCAAAAGCATTTTTCTCTGCTCAAAAGATTCGGGAAGAATTAAGTCGTAAGAACGAGTGTCAATAATTAAACCCGCCTCTCCTCCCCGCACGCGATAATCAGAAAGCCCATTGCGAGTGCGCGCCCGCAGCCAACCTGATTTGGAGGCCGGGACAAAAAACTGAAAAAGCTCCCCTTCGCCTAAATGAAACTCTGAGGTGGTCTTATCGTCTAAAATCAAAGTGCCGTTAGCTTCCATACCCAAACCCACCGCCGTACCAAGGAAATTTCGCGGCCAATACTTAACCGCCTTTTTGGCAATTTTTGGATAATAACAATACAAAACCAACAAACAAGGCAGCCATTGATCTAAATCCCTTTCCAAAAAGACCGCCCCGCGCGGGCGTACCCCGTCAAGAAAAATTGAGACCGCCTGACTTGGACTAACTACTTGAGAAAAGGCGGAACCAATCAGTAAAGATTTTCCCTTGTTTAGACTGTTGTAAAAACCGTCACGACCGCTGATTTTTCCAACCAGTTGTTTTAAGGATTCTCTAACCAAAGCCTGCTTTATATATAAACTTTCTCTAGTATCAGGAATAGTTTGGGTAAAGAGACTAACATTAAAAAGATAGTCAGCCAGATCATTGGGATTGAGGGGAAAAGGCAGCCAACGTACCACTTTTTCAGGATCAACATCACCGGAAACCCAATGATTATCAAAAGCAACAATTCCGGAGCGGGCGAAAAAGACCAATCTTTTTAACCGGCGTAAAAGCATGAGCGGATCAAGAGGCGGATACGATAGTATTTTCTTTAGTTCTAGAGAGACTAACCGACCCACCAGCACAATTGAAGGGCGCCAATGTCCGTTATGCTGCAATTCCAAACCAAGGTCCCTTTCAACCCAAGATAATACTTCCAGCAACCCTTCCAAAACCGGCAGTTTTTCGCGCAAAAGAAAAGGCGCTAAACTATAGCTAAAAAAACCCGGTTTGGAATCCCCGCAGTATAAAACTCGCACGGAAGAGGAGCTAAAATCTAAAGCGATTACTTCTTTACATTCTTTGGTTAGTAAGTTCTTGGCAGGCATGACTTAAGTATAAGGCCAAAAACCTCATTTTTCCACCTACTGAACAATATAGGGAATTAAAGCCATAAAACGCGCCAATTTAATAGCGTTAGTCAGGTTTCGTTGATGTTTGGCGCACAATCCGGAGCGGGATCGTGAAGATTTTTACCTCTTTTGGTAAGAAAACGACTTAAAATAAGGACATCTTTGTAATCAACATCTTTTTGGTAACCCTCAAGACACAAAGCGCAGAACTCCGGCTTTTTTATTCTTATTTGTCGTTTTTTTTGATCCTTCTTTTTCTTCATATGCAACGCGCTCGGCGGGACGGGGGCCGAACGGCCCCCGTCCCGCCGGCTCTAAAGCTTTTAAGCTAAAAAGGCACTTGGTCGGAAGTGATATCCTCACTAGTGGTAATATCCCCTATCTCCTCGGACGGAGAGGGCTCGCTCGGCTTAACAGAGGGTGTCTCTCCGCCGTAATCTTCCACTCTTTTACTGTCAAGAATAATCATTTCATCAGCCACAATTTCGGTCTTCCAGTGTTTTTGACCAGAAGCATCTTCCCAACTGCGAGTGCGGAGCCGGCCTTGTATGTACACCTTGCGGCCTTTCCGCAAAAGCTGGGAACAAAGTTCGGCTAATTTTCCCCAAGCCACTACATTGTGGAATTCTGATTCTTCTTGAGCGCCGCCTTCGGCAGTTACCCAAGAACGATTGGTAGCCACGCCAAAGTCACAAACAGCCGCCCCTTTTGGGGTGTAACGCAATTCGGGATCTCTAGTTAAATTACCGATCAACTGCACCAAATTCAAGGAACGAGCGGACATAAACGAGATTTCCCGAAACTAAAGACAACTATCGTAGCTTATAAGCGGAGAGTTCTTTAGCTCCAAGGAACAAACCAAAAATAAATTATTTAACAGTCAACAAAAATCTAAGCACATTCTCCTCGCGGCGCAACCTGGTGGAAAACTCCGCTAAACCGCCGGGGGAGGCTTTAACTTGCCAAACTTGGTAACGACCATCGGTTTGATTTTTGATAGGATAGGATAATGTTCTTTTACCCCAATCATCGGTTTTTACCACCTCGCCTTTAGCGTGTTTATCCAAAAGATCTTTAATTTTTCCAATCAAAGCAGACATATCTTCTTCCGAAAGGCCGGTTTTAAAAATTAACATTAATTCGTAATCACTCATATAATTAAACACTAAATCTAAACTCAACCACATCACCGTCCGCAATTATATAGCTTTTTCCTTCCTCCCGCACCCAGCCCTTGGCTTTAGCGGCAGAAAAACTCCCTGATTCAACTAAATCTTTGTAAGGGACCAGCGAAGCGCGAATAAATCCCCGCTCAAAATCAGTATGAATCACTCCCGCCGCTTGCGGAGCGGTGGAACCTAAAGGAATTGACCAGGCGCGCACTTCTTTTGGACCAGCGGTCAAAAAGCTTATTAAACCAAGAAGTTTATAACACCTTTGCGTCAGCCTAACCAGCCCCGGTTGAGACAACCCTAGCTCCTTTAAGTATAAAGACCGCTCCGATTCTGTCAAGTCTTGCAAATCTTGTTCCAGCTTGGCGCAAATAGGCAAAAAATCGCTATCGTCACCTGCCTCCTGAAGAGCTCTAAATAGATTCTCCTCGTCCACATTCAAAACATAAATCATTGGTTTAGAAGTAAGCAAAGACAATTTGGCTGTTTCTTTTCTCTCGTCATCAGTCAAAGGCGCGCTGACCGCTAATTGTCCGGCGTTAAGGCAAGAACGAAGTTTTTCCAAGCCAGAGAAAAAATTTTGGTCCGCCAAAGAAAGCTTTACTCCGGGATTGGGACCCTTCTGTTTTTCCAAAGTCTCTAAATCTTTTAACACCAGCTCGGTATTAATTGTTTCTATATCCTCTTTTGGATCCAAGGAACCAATCTGAACAACGGCATCGCTGACAAAGGAACGCGCCACCTGAACCAGGGCGTCCACCTCGCGGATATGACTCAAAAATTGATTGCCTAAACCCTCCCCTTCGTGCGCTCCCTTAACTAATCCGGCAATATCGTAAAACTCAACTACCGCCGGAATAATTACTGGGCTGGCTTTTGGCTCATCAGCCAAAACCACCTTGACTAGCTGCTCCAAACGACTATCCGGCACCGGCACCACCCCAACATTAGGCTCAATTGTGCAAAAAGGATAAGGTGCCGTATTGGCCACCTGTTGGCCGAGCAGGGCGTTAAAAAGGGTTGATTTGCCGGCGTTGGGCAAACCAATTATCCCAACTTTTAGCTTAGACATATGCAAGATTTTAACAGAAAGGGCAGCAAAAATTAACCGGGGCGTTACTGCCGAGCCGGCGAAGAATAGAAAGATAACAGTTAATGCTACTAAAATAAGGACAAAAAAATTCCCAAGTTGGCTCAAAGCCCTGGCTTGGGAAATACGCAATTGGCCTGGAAGGATTTGATCCTTCAACCTCCCCCCATTTCTCTAATTTTTTAGGGGCGCTCTACAATTTGAGCTACAGGCCAGAGGGGTGGTGCGTCAGAGAGAGAGAGAAAAAAAGGGAGCGCGGTGCCCGGTTCTGAAAAGAACACGGCATCCGGCTCAAAAATAACTCTCTCGGCTCAAAATGAGCTCTCTGACGCACCCAAAGACGATGGCACGGTCGGAGTTCGGAGCAGAAAAAGGGGGTGAGCCCATATAAAGCCCCCCGCTCCCATCCCCAACCATCGCGTTCCACCGAGTATATGGGTATACTCGCGTGGATGTTTAGCCATCTCCAGGAGCCGGCGGCGGTACTCCGATCCGTAGCAACAGAGCTCCTCTCGCGTATTTCCTGAGAAGAGATATTACTACCACTTTCCCCCGTGTAGTTCTTGAGGGAAAATGATTTTAGGACCGGCCCCGAGAAACGCCGACCGCTCCCTACACGACTGGGCAACAGACGCTGCCTTCCCCACTACTGCAGGAAGGACAGAATCTCCTCGGTTCTCATCTATATATAGATAAAAACAGTTGTCCCAGCCAGCCTAAAACCGGCTCCTCTTGAGCAACCAGCTTAAGGCTAGCTGGAACATTTATCCCCAGTCGAAAAGTCCTCCTTATTAATTTTTCAAAGTTTATGCTCTACAGTATAGCATATATCCCAAGAATTGTCAACAACCAATATTTATAAGTTGGCATGTGCCTTAGCCCGCCTCAAGGAGAAGCTCAAGAACAATATCGTTAGTTAGACTTTTTCCCTCGCCAAGGTAAGATTCCCAATCGTTAATATGGCCGGCTAATCGCCCGCACAAAATCGCTCTTGCCTTTTCTTTGTTTCTGGACTGATCGCGCGTTTCCTGATTACGAACAGAAATTCCCGTCACAACATGCCGGCAAATCGCGGCCGAGGCCACTTTATTAACATTCTGCCCGCCAGCTCCTTTGGAAGAGGTGGTAAACTTGTACTCCAAATCAGTCGCGTCGTTTAAAACAACCGCCTTTGATTCCAGGGAAGAATTTACCCAAGCCAAGTATCGGCCAATAAACCGATCTTCGTGATCCTTATTTTCAAATTCGGGAAATATCTGCAAAACACCAAGGAGATCTTCCTTGCTTTGCTGGCTCTTTTCCTGGCGGCTGTTAGCGATATCTCGAGCCCGGGCGGCTTTGGAAGTGGCACTGACCGAGGAACGTTTCTTCCCACCGCCGCCTCCCCTGCCTTCGCGGGCAGAACGCCGCTCTTCTTCTTCCGCCACAGATTCAATTTGATCAAAAGTTAAGGGCATATATTCTATTCTACACAATATAATTTCCCGCGCCACTCTGTCTAGGTTCATATACCTTCAGTACACCTTGATGGTGTATGAGAGCCAGATTGTGGGTGGTGTAGAGAACGACATTTAAACCTATGGAATTTTGTCATAATGACAAACTACATACTTTTAAACTGCGATGTCTAATATTATCGCGCACTAAAGTGCGCTATTCCATTAGCGCTGTGAGCGATCGCCTTGTCATCAGTGGAGCAGCGCAGTTTACTGCGCGATCACCTCGTCATCCCGAGGAGCGTCCTGCCCTTTGGTAGGACGAAGGATCTCATTTGAAGAAGATTCTTCACCCGCCTTTGGCGGGTTCAGAATGACGAAGAAACTCTGGACGGCCATCAGAAAAGCTTAATTTAGTTAACCGTGTTGGAGGTAGTGAACCAAGGCGCACCCTTGACAATACACCTATAAAATAGTATTGTGCCAATACGACACTCAAAGAAAAATTGAGAAGAAGGAGAAGGGCATGGGTGAGGATGATGGAATTGATATCTTTTTTAAAGTAGTGGTCACTGTTATTATCTTACTTGCTACTTTAGCAGGGATAGGCAGTTGTGAACACGGGTATATCTCAAACCTAGAAAAGCAGGGCTATCACCAATACAAGATGGTGGTTGGCGGGTATTACGACCTTAAGTTCCCCGATCCAGAAAAACCTGGGACCGCCAAAGTAACCCTGATCCATTGTGAAGGAATTATCGATGGCGGATCCAAGGGCAGAAACCAGGTGGTTTTCCTCGTTGGTCCAGAAGAAAAAGAGGTAGTCGTTTCTGTGGCTTCCGGCGGGACATCACGCTATGATTTAACCATCCCTTGCCTGGACTGCGAAAAACTGGTCTCCGATATTAAAATCGGCAAGGTTTATTCGATTGAAGATAGGGACGCGGTAGTGCTGATGTTGCGAGAGGATGTTGAGGCGGCGGAGCATAGATAGAACAATCGCCAAAAGGAGAAAAAGGAAATGGCAAAAGTCGTAGCTACGAAAACTGTCCCTGTTCAACGGGTAACATGCCCACAATGTCATGCCACTGTGGAGTTTGATCCCGAAACAGAGAAATTTGGAAAGGCGAAAGTTCGGGACTGGCCAGACGACGCGGATCTGACAGCCCATCCGACCATCATATGTCCAGGGTGCGGCGAAACAATTCTATTGGAGCTTCGTCATATTCCCTACCGACTAAGGGCAAACTACCACAAGTAGTAACAACTAACCTTCACACATTACGCCTAGAGGAAACCCCCCTAGGCTTTTTTTACTACCTCGCTCCCCCGCTGGGTATCCTTGACAGCAAAACCGAGGCGCTCTATTTGCAATCTGATTTGATCGGATAACACCCAATCATTTCGCTCCCGCGCCTTATTCCGTTCAGCTGCCAAATCCAAGACTTCTTGAGGAATATCTGTCGGACGACTCAACAACTGTTCAGAACCCAAGTCCAAACCTAAAACTTGGTCAAAATCCAGCAAAAGCGTTTTCTTTTCTGTCTGACTAAACTGCTCATCCCGCGCCACCAACCAAACAACCGCTAGAGCCTGCGGAGTATTGATATCATCTTCTATCGCTTGCTTAAACTGATTTTGATATTCTTCCACTTTAGACTCCTGCTTCAAGTCCAAAGTTTCGTTGTTATTGCCCCATAAAGAAACCAAGCCGGCCAGACGCAATCTAGCGTCACGAGCCGATCGCAAGGCCTCCCAAGTAAAATTCTGCTTGGCGCGATAGCTAGCGGTTAAGAAGAAATAACGCAAATCCAAAGGTTCAAAACCTTTCTCCGCCAAATCAGCTAAGGTGTACATATTACCCAAACTTTTGCCCATCCTTCTGCCATCAACCAGCAAAAAGGCATTATGCATCCAATAATTGGCCATCGGGCGACCAAAGGCGCATTCGGACTGGGCTATCTCGTTAACATGATGGACCTTAATGTGATCCTCCCCGCCAGTATGAATGTCAAAAGGCTGTCCCAGATAGTGAGTACTCATGGCGCTGCACTCAATATGCCAGCCAGGAAAACCTCTTCCCCACGGGCTGTCCCACTGCATAGTATGATTAGGCTGGTTTAACTGCCATAAACGAAAATCGGCTGGGTGGCGGCGATCGGGATCGCTGGTGTTAGCCCGCTCCCCCACCTGCCGGTCAGAGAGTATTTGACCGGTTAGCTGTTCGTATTTAGGAAATTTTGTGATATCAAAATAAACCGCTTGAGAAGTGGTATAAGTAAAACCTTTTTCTTCCAGTTTCTTAATCAACTCAAGTTGCTCTTTTATACGATCGGTCGCCCGACAAATAACCGTCGGCTTTTTTATATTAAGACGGCCAAGATCGCCATCAGAACCGAGTTTCACTCTTTTTGGATCAGACCAGCCAGTTCCAAAGATTGATTGAATATATTTTTCCGCCACATCCCAAACGCTAATTGCCTCCGCCTGGGCGGACTTTTCCATTCGGTCCAAGCCTTCCTCATCATCGGTGATGTCTAAATCACCGCCCGTTATCCTAACCAACTCTTTTTTTGCTTCAGTTTGCGTCAAGTGCCCAACATCAGTAATATTCATCACTTGCGTTACTTGATAGCCAAGATACTCAAAAGAGCGGCGCAAAATATCATCAAAAACAAAAGCGCGCAGATTGCCAATGGTAGGCAAAGAATAAACTGTTGGACCGCAGTTGTAGATGCCGGCTTTCCCTGGTTGAAGGGGCGTAAATTCAATCTTCTTCTTCAAATAAGTATGATATAAGAACATAAATTCTAAGCACTAAATACTAAACATCAAATAACAAATCACAAGTTCCCTGCCTCGCCGGCAGGTAGGCAAATAAATTACAAACTGATATTTTAAAACGCAAAGTTCAAAACGCAAAACTAATATCAAAAGTTAAATCTTATTCTTGCCTTTAAGAGTCAATACACTAGAACCTAACATTTTAGCAATTTCTGTTACTTCAGTAAGTAAAGGAGAAATAAGAATTACCTTCACTAAATTCGAATCCCTCAATAAACATAGCCAATATTTAGTTTCATTAGCGCTCTTGAGAGATATTTCGTAATATTTTACAAATTCTCGCCTAGAACTAGAAGAAGATGCCTCGACAATATTAGCCCCAATACTTGTGCTGGATCGCAATAGTTGATCGCTAAATACCCAATAGGTTTTATTGTTTGGAAGATTACCAATAAAATTGATAATAGATAGAGAAAATTTGTATGCTCTAATTTTTACATTTGAATTTTCATTTTGAGTTTTGAGATTTGACATTTGAGATTTATGAACTTGTTTAGAGTTTAGATATTAAGATTTATTTAGTATTTAGTGCTTAGAATTTGGCTGTAGCTAGCTACCAGCAACCAGTAACTAGTGACCAGCCACCAGCCACTAGTTACTGACTCTCCTCGTAGTGCTCTATCGCCTTAAGCAGGCACTCTCTCGCCAGTTGGGCGCAATGGATTTTAATCGGCGGCAGACCGTCTAACTCTTTAACAATATCTTCAAAACTAACCTGACT
>Ga0210017_1005424_pt1 | contig 10212 bp, 13 predicted proteins | sample CryGeyCG2014_020_FD_183966 | JGI IMG/M metagenome (GOLD analysis project Ga0210017, IMG submission 183966) | Groundwater microbial communities from aquifer - Crystal Geyser CG08_land_8/20/14_0.20 (SPAdes) (version 2) | ecosystem: Environmental > Aquatic > Deep subsurface > Groundwater | place... | reverse complement strand
TTCCAAACTTTCTGCCAAAAAGAAAAGTATTTTGAGGCATACCAAAAAAGTCGCGAAGCAATCAAGGCTTAAAAAACCTTTAATTAAAAAGGTTGTCTTTCCGAGACAGGTTAAGAAGAAACTCAAGCCGAAATTATTAAAACCGGAAGTTAAGCAGAAGGGAACTTCGCCGGGAGAGAAAGTTCTTCCCGCGGAAAAAGTTGTCAAGAAGCCAAAGCTTTGGACGAGACCCCGAAGGAGTCGCTTTACGACCCTACGGGGCGGGCTTAAAAAGATAGTTCGACCGGCAAAACCAGAATTATTGCCCAAAATTACTCCTTCCGTATCTAAAATTGAATTTAAAGCTGAAGAGATTGCTCCGACCTTGAAACCAAAAAAACCAAAAACCGTCGCCAAAAAACTTAAAAAGCCTAGCGAAACTGCAAAAATGCCAAAATTCGAAGTTAAAGCGCCTAAAATTAGAATAAAAGTCATTGGCATTGGCGGCGGAGGAAGCGCAATTGTTAATGAGTTAGTTTCCAGAATAAAAGGAGTTGATTTTATTGTCGCCAATACCGATATTCAAGCGCTCAAAATGGCAAAGAAAGACGCAAAAAAATTCCTTTTCGGTCATTCGGTAACTCACGGTTTGGGGGCGGGGATGAATCCGAAATTTGGTGAAGCCGCAGCTAAAAAAGACAGTCAGAACATCAAAAAACTTTTTGAGAACACCAACCTTTGCTTTCTGGTTTCTTGTCTGGGGGGAGGTACTGGAAGCGGGGCTTCTCCCGTATTTGCCGAAATAGCAAAAAATCTGAAAGTTTTAATCATCGGTATTTTTACCCTGCCTTTTAATTTTGAAGGAAAAATAAAAAGAGAAATTGCCAAAGAAAGTCTGGAAAAATTAAAAGAAAACATTAATGCTTTCGCTGTTATTCCCAATGAAAATGTTTCTCAGATTATTGACAAAAAAACCACTTTTAGAGAAGCTTTGGGAATGATAAACAAAAATATTTATCAGACTCTTCAGGAAGTACTTGAGATGATAAGTCTGCCGGGCCTCATTAATGTTGATTTCGCAGATCTTAAAACAGTTCTCGAGGAACGAGGGCAGCTGATATATCTCCAATCTAAAGAAGCTGAAGGTGAAAATAGGGCGGAGGAAGCGGCTAAAGAAGCCCTTTTAAATCCCCTTTATGATTATAACGCTGAAGGCGCCGCAGGGCTTTTGTTTAATATTGCCGGAGGGAAAAATTTGAAGATGCAGGAAGTTGAACAGATTGGCCGGAATCTTACTCAATCAATTGGTCCTCAGGCAAAAGTTATTTTTGGCGTAAGACAAGAAGAGAAATATAAGGCAAAAATTAAAGTGACTTTAGTGGCCTGCGGTTGTCAGAAAAAAGAATGGGAAAGTGGCGAGGAATTGGAAAATAACCAAAGTTTGAAGGAAGAACCCGAATTGCCAGAAAAAATTAAAGAAAAAAAGGAGAATGAAGAAATCGCAGATGAGAAAGCAAGAGAGATGGAAGAAGAAAAACTTGAGGTTCCCCCTTTTCTTCGTAAAAAAAGCCTAAAAAAATGAGTATTAAAACTTTTTAAATTATTCTAATAATTTTAGTTTTAATACCCATTATTATGGAGCGAGTAAAGGTTCCTTCACTTCTTGATTTTATAAAACATCCAATAAGTTCTTCGGGAAAATTGTCCCAAGATATTCGGGATTTTTATAAAAATTTAGTAATTCTTTTAAAAGCGAAGTCCCGCACCGAGCTTCGCTTTAGTGCGGGGGTCAACAACATTTAATCTATAACTTCAAAATATGTTAAATTTAAATAAAGTTAAACCAAAAATTGAAGAGATTGCCAGAAAATATAATTTAAATTTTATGGTCATTTTTGGTTCCAGGATAAGTGGATTGGTTCATAAAAAGAGTGATATTGATTTGGCCTATTCGGCATATTATTTTTGTATAGAAAACTGAAATTTTCCTATACAAGCCCCCACACCTATCCATAGGTGTGGGGGCAAGCCTCCTTTACCCCGCCCTCTGTGCTGTTTGATGGGATTATTAACTTGCCAATCAAGAAATTAGACTGTCATTGCTCTACCAAAAATTCAAGAGGCTTAGAGGGCGGGGTAGGGGGGAACCAGAGCGCTAAAATGTAATTTTAGTGCTCGGTGCTCTGATAGCGCCGAGTCGCCGAAGGCGACGAGGCCTATGTGCCTCAAAAGAATTTGGTTCCACCCGATGATTATCAAAGCACCTTTAGCATTCTGGGAGAAAACAAAATTATTCCAATAGATTTTGCCTTTAAAGTTGCTCCAGCGGTTGGAACGAGAAACAGGATTGTCCACAGATACGGAGATATTGATAAAAAGAAATTTATTACCGATATTCAAAAAGGCGCGTCTGATTTTAAGCAATATTGTCGTTATATTGAAAAAATTATATAATGAGAGTGTTGAACAATTATTTTTTAGCGTTAATTCGCAAAATTATTCAACGGTCTCATCTATGTAATTCAGCACAAAATTTCTCATAAAATTTATGACTCCGACACAAGTTTCAATAAAATCACATAAAAAGGATACCTCTTTAGATAAATACGCTGGAAAGTGGGTAGCTTTTGTTGACGAAGAAGTAATTGCTTTTGGAAACACCCTTGAAGAATTGGATAAAAAAATAAAAAAATTAAAGTTCAAACAAGAGCCGGTCTTTTTTTTGGTGCCCCGAAAGGATGAAGGTCCCTATATTTTACTATGGAAATAGAATTTGAATATTCCAAAAGGGATAGTAAGTGGTATCCCACCGCTAAAATAGTTTGTTTGGGACCAAAAAGAAAACGAGCTTTTATAGCCATGGTGGATTCGGGAGCTTCTTTTTCAGTGTTTAGGTCAGAAGTTGCTGATTATTTAGGAATTTCGATTGAAAAAGGAATACCCATTTACTTAACGGGAATAGGAGGGCGAATTTTAGGATATCTTCATAAATTGCCAATAAAAGTGGGTAATAAAAAGTTCAGCTGTAAAATTATCTTTTCTAAAGAATACACAGTTTCTTTGAATATTTTAGGCCGCGATAATTTTTTTCTGCCGTTTTTAATTACTTTTAACGAAAAACTGCGAAAAACAAAAATTGTTAAAAATTAGGAAGATGAATCATCAAAAAGAGATTAAGAAAGTTGTTGACAAAATTGTAAAAAATTATAAGCCAGAAATTACAAAAAAGCTTACAGAGCTCGGGGCTCTGTAAGCTCTATAAGTTTATCAGCTTATGCCACGGCGCAAAGAAAACTTTGCCAATGAAGAAGTTTATCATCTTGTTACTAGAGCCATTGATGATAATATAATTTTTAAAGATACAAACGATCATTATCGTGGAATTTATTCTATTTACGAATTTAATACCACAAAGGCAGTAGTTATTAGAGATCGTCGCAGTGCTCGCTCTCGTATTAAAAAAACTTTAAAAAAACTCAACAAAGATCCGCGACTTGCCACGGATTCTCGCGACAAATTAGTAGAGATATTGGCTTTTTGTATTATGCCGAATCATCTTCACCTGCTTGTGCGGCAATTAAAAGATGGTGGTATCAGTAAATTTATGGCTAAATCCGGGGGCGGCTATGGAGGATATTTTAACAGAAAATATCATCGCAAGGGGTATGTTTTTCGGGATAATTTTAAGGCAGTTCCTGTTAAAAATGATGAACAATTAAAAGTAGTTTGGGCATATATTCATGCCAATCCAGTTTCTTTGATAGAGCCGAAGTGGAAAGAGAGGGGAGTTCGTAATTTTAAGAAAGCAATTCAATTTTTAGAGAATTATAAATGGTCTAGTTATCGAGATTATATTAGAGGGGATAATTTTCCTTCGGTTACCGAAAGAAAGTTTATTTTAGATGTTATGGGAGGGGTCACCCAAAGTAAAGAATTCCTAAAGGATCATATAAAATATAAGGCTGAAATTAAAGACTTCCCTGAGCTCACCCTTGAATGAAAACTTACAGAGCCCCGAGCTCTGTAAGTTTTTTGTTTGCTTTTATTTTTGAGGCGAAATATGATAGAATAAATAAAGATGGCGAGGATTTTCAAAAAGAAGAAAACTGGCTTGGTTTTGGTTTTGGGAATAACCTGTCTTTTTGGTTATTTTCTTTTTGATAATTTTGGAGCTCAAGCCCAGGAGCAGATAAAAATTTTCCCGGCGAGTTTTTCTTGTGATTCCTCAGATACTCTCGGGACAAGTTGGCAAAATCCCGAAGCGGCTTTTTCTCAGGATTTGGGAGAAGATGCCAGATTTAAAGAATTTAATCAGGAGAACTCGGCTTATCCCTTGCCCGCTACGGCGGGAAATCCTAAATCCGAAACCCCGAAGGAGAGGCTTTACGACCCTACGGGGCAGGTCCTAAATTCTAAACAAATTTTGAGATTTCTAAATTCTAAATTCCAAATTTTAACTTCTAAATTCTTTGCTAGGGCCGAAGAGGAAATTGATTCTTTTACGACTCCAATTCAAGACGGAATTTCTCTGCCTCCGTCTACTCCAGAATCTACTCCAGAACCCCCGTTAGATAGCGAACATCTAACGGGGCAGGCAACTTCAATGCCTACTCCAACTCCAGAACCCACTTTGACGCCAACTCCGGAACCAACTCCAGAGTTAATCTCGGAACCAACACCGGAACCAGCACCGGAAATAACACCCGAAGCGACGCCAGGACCAAAATCAGTAGAGCTGGTAAAAACTTTGGAATTATCGAATTTCCTGCCTCCCGAAGATTTCATTCGGGATAAAGAAATTAAAATGTCCCAGTTAAGGTTATCTTTGGCCGGCAAAGGAAATGAAGGAGATAAATTAATTATTGATTATTTTTATCCCACCTTCGCCGAGGCTTCGGCGGGCAAGCAAAATTCCTGGCAAAGTTTGGCCAAATTCAATTTAGAAAATGAATTTTCCAATGCCAAAAATGGCGGCTATTTTCTCTACGCTCTCCCGGTTTTTGAAAACTGGGAAGATTTGGAGAATTTAAAAATCAGATTTACATATCAAAGCGCCCAATATCCAATATCCAATATCCAATATCCAGTTTATCTGGACGCTCTCTGGCTGGAAATTGACTACGAAGAAATATCCAATATCCAATATCCAATATCTAAAATAGAAAGGAAAGATTTTCGGTCTGATGAAGAGCCGGAATTTGAACTTTTAGAGAGAGCGGGTCGGGCCGGTTTGATAGGCGGAGCGAAACAAAAAATCAAAGCGGTTTTTCAAAAACAAATAAAAATTGGCGAAGTTTCTTTTCTCGGACCCGAAGGCGAAGAACTCGGCTGGGAGTTTATTTTTGATGAAAATAAAACCGGCAATCCGACAGTCAGGATAAGAAAGCCGCTGAATTTTCGACCGGGAAAATATTCCTTAAAAATAGAAATTGAAAAACAGGGAAAAATTTACAACTTAGAACAGGATTTCACTTGGGGAGTGCTGGCAATCAATACCAATAAGTCCATCTTTTTGCCAGGAGAGCGAGCTTATCTGCAAATGGCGGCTCTCAAAGACGACGGACATACAATATGCAACGCAAGATTGCGTCTTCAAATCCTAAATCCTAAATCCGAAATTCTAAACCTGTCAACCGAAGATGGAACAATTAAATATAGCGGGAAATGCGGACCCAATAACGTGACCGATATGCCGGATTATTTCGCTTATTATGAGTTGCCTTTGGCAACTCAGCGCGAAACCGACGCGAAACAAGGACGCGAAACTGACGCGAAACTAAAGCAGGCCGGTATTTATCAGATGAAATTAACTAATTTAGATAATGGCTATGAAATCTTTGACTCTTTTGAGGTTCGTCCATCGGTTCCTTTTGACATTGAGAGAGTTGGGCCGACGAGGATTTATCCTCCGGCGACTTACCAAATGAACCTAAAAATTAAGGCAAATCAGGGTTTTGTTGGTCAGGCGATAGAACAGGTGCCTGCGAATTTCGAGATTATAGAAGCGAATCTACGCGAATATCAAGCAAATTTTCGCGAATCTTCGCGTTTTGATTCGCGCCAGTTCGCTTCCATTATCAGCCGGGAGGGGGTAAAGCAAATTATCTGGAATGTGTCATGGCAAGCAGGTAGCACCTACGAGCTAAAGTACCAGTTTGACGCGCCCGATATCAGCCCCCATTTGTATTTGCTCGGGCCGTTGGAGTTTTACGAATAATTACGAATAACACCCAGTGTTTAACACTTCGTGTTAAATATATAAAAAAATCAAAATCGTGCCATTTTGGAAAATCGGGCTCGGAAGCCTTATTTAGCAAGACTTCCAACGGAGCCATTTTAGGGGACTGTCCCCAGTATGGTCCCTGTCTCTATAAGTGTTCTGCAGTTGATAAATTGCCTGAATTTATTAAAATACGGGTAGTGAAATGCCCAAATTATAAAATACATTATGGAAACCACTTACATTCCTCAAAAACATTTAGAAAATCTCAAAGAGTCAATAAAGCCCGGTAAGGTAATTATTATTTATGGTCCCAGAAGGTGTGGAAAGACCACTTTGCTTAAAAAATTTTTGGAGGAAATTAAAGAAAAATATCTCTTGGTAAATGGCGAAGATATTTTCGTCCGAGAGTATTTGAGCAGTCAATCAATTACTAAGCTAAAAGATTTCGTTGGCGACCATGGGCTTTTAGTTAGCCATTGATGAGGCCCAAAAAATTTCCGATATTGGATTAAATTTAAAACTTATTGTTGACAATATAGAAAAGGTAAAAATTATTGCTACCGGTTCCGCCTCCTTCGATCTCTATCAAAAATTGGGCGAACCCTTAACTGGAAGAAAAATAACTCTCCGCTTATTTCCCCTTGCCCAGCTGGAGCTTTCAAAAATAGAAAAGCCCCATGAAGCAAAAAGTAATTTAGAAACAAGATTAATTTTTGGCTCTTATCCCGAAGTTATTCTGGCCAAAGATAACCAAGAGAGAATTATTTATCTTAAGGAATTGGTTAATTCCTATCTTTACAAGGATATTCTTGAAATGAATGGCTTGAAACATTCCGAGAAATTTGTGAAAATTTTACAGCTTTTGGCTTTCCAGATAGGCAACGAAGTTTCATATTCAGAAATAGCCAGCCAAACCGGCATTAACAAAAAAACCGCCCAAAACTATCTTGATTTATTGGAAAAAGTTTTTGTGATTTTTAAAATCAGAGGTTTTAGCCGAAATCTCCGGAAAGAGATTTCCAAAAATCCAAAATATTATTTTTATGATGTGGGAATAAGAAATACCCTTATCAATAATTTCAATCCAATTAGTTTAAGAAATGATATTGGGATGCTTTGGGAAAATTATATTATTGCTGAAAGAATAAAAAAACAGGAATATTCAGGCATTCAGACAAATAATTATTTTTGGAGGACTTATGACAAAAAAGAAATTGATTTCATCGAAGAGAGAGGAGGAAAATTATATGCTTATGAAATAAAATGGGGGGAGAAAACGGTTTTTCCTCCGAAGGATTGGCGATTGACCTACCCCGGCTCTGAATTTTTGGTAATTTCTCCAGATAATTACCTGGAGTTTGTTTGTTAATGAAGCAAAAAATTAAAAAATATTTTACGGCAGTAGTCATTTTTATTACAATGCTTGTAATGTTTGTATTGGGTTTTTTGTCTTTGGAAACCAAGGCCGGTTTAATTTTTAAGGAAACGAGGCACTGGCAGATTGCGGCTGATGAACCAGAGACTAAAGGTTAAAATAATTAAATGGACAAAAAAACAGAAAAATTATTAAAAAACTTGAAATCCAAAAAGGTTGGAGTATTCGTTGATGATTCTAATCTTTACCATGGATATAAAAAGTATGGATGGCGAGTTGATTTTGAAAAATTTAAAAAAATATTAGAAAATTACTGTGATTTAAAATTTATAAATTATTATGTTGCTATTCCCGATAAAACCAATGGCGTTTTTGAAGGCACAAATAGATTTTTACAGAAAATAATACCATTTGTTTCATTAAAGAAAAAACGGATGAAATATATTCCCGAAGAAGGAAAAATGACCAAAAAGGCAGATGTAGACATGGAAATTGCTTTAGATGTAGTAAGAACCATAAATAAACTTGATGTTATTATTGTGATGAGTGGGGACAGCGATTTTCTTGAACTTAAAAATTATGTAGTTTATGGCGAAAGAAAAAATATTATATTTGTTAGTTATGAAGAAAATATGGCCTGGGAGTTAAGAAAGTGCTGGCATTTTTATCTTAACGGAATTAAAGATGAGATAATCCTTTAGTAAAATAAACGCCCCAGGTTTTACCCTGAGGCAGCGTTGCTATTATCATTATAGCAAATCATGAGACCCTGTCAACCCCCACACCTAATCAAGATTGATTAGGTGTGGGGGCAGGCAGTGGCAGATTGCGGCTGACGCAAAGTTATTAGTGTAAAATAACCAAAAATATGAAAAAACTTTATTGTTATGTAGATGAAACAGGACAGGATCCAACATCAGAATTTTTTATTGTGGTGACAGTTATAATCGAGGAAGAACCAGAACTCATTCGCCAGAAACTCGAACGGCTTGAACAGGTCGCCGGAACCAATCGAAAGAAGTGGCATAAAGTACGAAATAAGAATAGAATGCGATACTTGACTATGGTGCTTGAACAAAAAGTTGCCGCCGGGAGAGTATATTTTGCCCAATATCGAAAGCCGATTCCATTTTTCTTTCCCATGATTGATGTTTTTGAAAAAGTGATCAAGCAGTCAGCAAGAGGTGAGTATCGCGCAAGTATCTATATTGACGGAATTGATAAGTATAAAGCGAAGGAGCTTACTAATGCGCTTCGGGCTCGTGGTGTCTCTCTTCGTATGGTGAAAAGCAGGAGAGACGAAAGCGAACCTTGCATCCGTCTTGCTGATATGTGGGCTGGTTGCATACGAAGCGCCTTGCTTGGTCGCAAGGACGCGCAGGATGTGATGGAGCGCGCTAAAAAGGAAAGTTATCTTCGCGAGTTAAAATCATAAAACCCCTGCATCTACAGGGATTCTATGTATGGGACCTTGGCTATCTTTCCTTTCGGAAAGCCAATCTCTGCCAAAAAGGGCAGGCCTTCGCCAAGGATTCCTATTATCATTATAACAAATCAAGATGATGTGTCAACCCCCCACACCAATTCTTGCAATCAGGAATGCGTATTCATACTACCTCAAGACGAAGTCGCCTAACGGCTTCGGGCAGTTGCCCTTTCAAACCCCGTGCTGGAATTGGTGTGGGGGCTTGTATAGGAAACTTTCAGTTTCCTATACAATAAAATAAGATGTCAGCAATATTCAGAAAAAGAAAAATTTGGCTGAGTAAAATTTTGAGGAGTTCTACAGTAATAATTATTTTTACCATAATATTTAGTTTGGGTTTTTTGTCCTGGGATACCAAGGCCGGATTGATTTTCAAGGAAACCCGGCAATGGCAGATTGCCGCGGATAAGAATTTATTAATTTAAAATGACCAGATATTAAAAATATGAACATTGAGATTGACCAAAGTGGCAAAATTGAGAATACCAGTAAAAATACGATAATAGCATTTTCTAACGATATTTTTGCCAGCATTTTCATTAAAGCGAAGGATAAAAGAGAAATTCAAAAGATTTTTCGTAAAATTGGAAAGCCTCGCATATTCAGTTATAAATTATTTTCAATTTTAATTTTTCTTTTAATAAAAAAATATCTTAAAGAAATTGGTCAAATAATTATTGACGAAGAATATCCGGGAAAATCTATGTTAATAAAAGATTATCTTCTGCGAGAGATTAAGAAGATTCAGCCAAATTTTTCTAAAAAGAATACTTCTTTTAAAACTATAGGCAAAAAATCTAAAGTCCATAGCATTGCTTATAATACGTTCAAAAAGAAAAGAAAAGCAGATATTATAGTAGAAGATAAGGATATTTTAAAATTTATTTTAAGTAAATAAAAATCGGGCTTTTTACGAATGCTTAAGCGCCGAATAGTTACGGCGGGTCGGCATCCAACCCGACTATTATCATTATAGCAAAGCCAAAAAGTATGTCAAGAGTTCAACTGTGGAATAACAAACTTAAAAAATATTTTTCAGTAATGGTCATTTTTACCATAATGTTTAGTTTTGGTTCTTTGTCCTGGAATACCAAGGCCGGTTTGATTTTTAAGGAAACAAGGCAGTGGCAGATTGCGGCGGACAGTCCA
>Ga0210017_1005421_pt1 | contig 10215 bp, 7 predicted proteins | sample CryGeyCG2014_020_FD_183966 | JGI IMG/M metagenome (GOLD analysis project Ga0210017, IMG submission 183966) | Groundwater microbial communities from aquifer - Crystal Geyser CG08_land_8/20/14_0.20 (SPAdes) (version 2) | ecosystem: Environmental > Aquatic > Deep subsurface > Groundwater | place... | reverse complement strand
AAGACCCGAAATTTCTTTCTTAGTTCAATTTGTTTTACCCACTCTTTCTTCTCAATATAGCTATCCTCAACCAGATAATTCCGAACATACAAAGATTCAGGAAATTCCTGTGCGGATAGGAAGCACTATTTACCATCCTGATGTTGTCTATTATTGGGATAAAGTTCCACTTCTTCTTATTGAGGCAAAAAAGGAAGGTAAATCAGAAAAGGATGCTCAAGACCAGGCTCTCTCTTATGTCCGCAATTTCCCAACAAAAGAATATTCTAAAGATGGGCGCCGTCCCCGTTTTGTCGCCATTACTATTGGAGAAAATATTACTTGCTATCATCATCGCTACGAATTGATTAAAAATGATTTTAAGGATAAACTTGAAAAATTGGACACTATTCCCTCTTTTGAAAAACTTCTTTTAGAATATGGCTTATCTCCTGAATATAAACCGATTACTCTCACTCCACAAACCTTTCAGAAAGATTTTCTGAGCCAATTAATGGCTATCTACAATTTAAATCCTGACCATAAAATCACTCGGGAAATTATCCTTAATATTTCCCAACAAATTCTTTCCTATTTAGAAGACCATGAGAATTACTCCAGTCGCCAATCCTATACCTTACTTGACACCTATAAAGACCGCCAAGCAAGTATCAGGCAGTTATTTAGCCAGTATGATGTAATTGGCTCTTTAAACCCTGCAAATGCTAAAGAATTTCGGCGCTTTGTTCTTCGCTCTTTTCAGGGAACAAGTTTAAACCAATATATGACTGAGCAGTGTGTCATCGCCTTTATGGTAGAGATGGCAGAACCACAGGAAAATTGGAAAGTATTGGACTTTGAGTGTGGTAGTGGTGGTTTTTTAGCCGCAGTGCTGGAAAAAGCAAAAATATCTTTGGAGAATATAAAAGGGATTGATATTGATAACCTTCCCTACATCATCGCAAAAACCTATTTAGCTATCTATTTTGGCAAACACAAAAAAGCCGATATTGATTTAATTCCTATAAAGAAAACCAATGGTCTCTACTATTATGGGAAGGATTGGGACCTTGTTATCAGTAATCCTGCGGGTAGCGATAAATATCTACTGAATGATAGAAGCAGAGTTTTGGAAAATCTTGAATCCGATTTAGACCTTAATGGACGTCCCGACAGTTTTTCTGAATATAATTTTTCTATCCAGCAGGCAGTCAGGTCAGCAAAAGTTGACGGAAAGATATGCTTAATTTTGCCCGAGGGTTTTTTCTCCAATTCTCAGGATGAGATATTGAGAAAATATCTTGCCAAGCATTGCAGAATTTTGGCAATAGTAAGTCTACCCAGAGGTGTTTTTAAAAGAGGAACAGAAGTTAAGCAGGCTCAAAGAGGAAAACAAATTGCATCTATGAAAATGTCTATCCTTTATGCCCAGAAGGGAAAAGAGGTAATTGATGGTGAAGGCCTAATATTAGAAGATGCCAACTTGGACTATCCTGTTTTTCTTGCTAATGTTCGAGGACCGGAAAATAAAAAAGACGAGATATCTGATTGGCTTGAATCAAAATTAAATCTTGTCCTTGAACAATGGAAAAACTGGAAAGAAACTCACCAATTGTCTGAACCAAGTAAAGAGAATATTTCTGATTTAAAAATCTCAATGCAGAGAGCCAAACGATTTTCTAAGCAAAAACATTTTTTTGAAAATCATTTTTCTTCCTCTGAACTTCCCTTCCAGAAAAAACCCAAAAGAGAAATCTCCTCCAAAACCAAAATCAGCAAAGGACTTGAGGATATATTTGGAAAATCAAAAGATGAATGAGGTAAAAAGCGTAAAAGAAGATTTCAGAAAATGGTTAGTTGATGATTTACCCTGTAAGCAAAATTTTGAAGAACTAATTGCGACATTTGATAAGGGAACTTTTGTTCCCTTTATAGGAGCAGGGCCTTCAAGTAAATTAGGCCCTCCAGATTGGGACGGTCTTTTTAAAGAGATGAATAAACCTTTTAATCTGGATGAACCTACTGAGAAGAATTCCGATTATCCTGAAGCCTTTTCCTGTCTCTACAAAGAATTCAAGAAAATAAGTAAAGATAGTAGCGATTTTTTCAAAAAATTGTTTGAAATTGTAGAGTTGAAGCAAACAAGATTTCACCCGTTATATCTAAGAATCTGGCGATTTTTCAAATTGTGTGTGACTACCAATTTTGATGATGCTCTCAGAAACGCATATACTGAGTATACTAAAATTAAAAATTCTAAAACTAAAATAAAATTGAGGGAGTACTATTTTCATTTGGTCAAAATGGATAATTTTGAAAATAGTATTGTTTATCTTCATGGGCACAAAAATATAAACTTTGCAATTATTAAAAAGGAGGACTATGACTACTTCTATCCTTCCGTAAGTCAGAGAGATGGAATTCCGATACTTGAGAAATTTTTGGAGCGAATATATAAGGAAAAAACGATTATCTTTATGGGTTTTAGTTTTTCGGATTATTATGTTCGCAAATTTCTCTTATATTTGGCTAAAAATGAAAAAGAGTTGCGTAGAAAACATTTTTGGATTACTGATGACACTTGCTTTTATACTGATAAGAATTTAAAGAAGCCTGAAGAATATAGAAGGAAAGAAGAAAGGGAAGAAGCAAAAAAAGAAATATTAAATCTCTATAAATATTGGGAAGAATTCAATATTTTTCCTATTGTTTATGACCATGCCTATAATATTTTTGTGGAGGAACTAATAGAGTTAGTGGGCGAACAGCAAAAAATAATAGAGTTAGTGGGCGAACAGCAAAAAATAATAAAAGAAGGACCGACTTTAAATGGTTGAAAAAGAATTTTATAAAGTTGTAGGAAAAATTGACGATATACTTGCCCGGAGCCAAACAGCTGCGGAGTTATTTGAGTTAATTGAAGAAGATATTGCCTATGAAAATTACTTCTTTAAGAAAGTAAAGGATCTAAAGTGGTTTTCTCTGCTAAACGAAAGAAAATATTTTTCTCCAGATAAAGCATTGGGAGTGGAAAAGGGAGAAGAAAAGGGATTCTATAGAATACCTGAATGGAATATTCTTCCATATTTAGAGAAAGTTTCCGGGCAAGTTAGAGAGGGTAAGAACAAAGAATATGTGGATGAATTATTAGAAATAATCAGAGATGTAACAAACTATCATCTTAAACATGATAAGATTTTAGATAACTACCGCACCTGGTGGTATTTTGTAAAAATTCTCTTAAATATTCCGAGTGACAGAATCTCAATTGACATTATTGATTTAATTCCTGCATGGCTTGATTCCAAATTTAATGCCAGTCCACAAGGTTCGGATATTGCCACGAAACTCCTGCCAAAATTTTTAGATAGTAATAACTCTGATGATTGGAAAAAGGCAGAGAAAATAGTTGACATCATTACTGATATAAAGTGGCTTCCTTTACCGAAGCAAAAAACAAGTTTATGGGAAAAGAAGGAGGAAGCAAAAACAGTTGTTGATGCTTATTGGCTTTTAGAATCTTTCAAAAATAAGAATAATGCAGTAAAAGTTGGAGAGAAATGCAGTGAGAAAATTATCTTTACACTGGCAAATAGATTAAAGGAAATTTTCAGGAGAGAAGAGAAAACTAACTACATTGATGTTAACTTTAACCACCAGAAATACCATATTATTGCTGAGCAATTGGAAGATTACCGATACTGTATAAAAATAGGAATACAGAATATACCAGCTGGAGATATTTTTGAAGAGCAATTGGCAAAAGTCACAAAGAAATACTTTAAGGAATTATTTAACTTTAAATTGAAAAATTGTAATGAAGAAGTAGATTTTGTGAAAAGAATAAAAGAAGAATTAAAGAAAGAGAAGAATGAGATTTTTGCTAATTTAAAAAATGAGTTTGATGAACATTTAACTGGTCTTTATGAAGGAATACATAGTGATTATTCTTATATATGGTTTGAGTCATTGTATTCCCTTCCCAAGGTTGGTTTAAACGAAGCTAAAGAAGTATTAATTTTAATATTAAGGGATATTCTGTTGGCAAAATCAAGAAAAGATAAAGATGCTACAGAAAAGGCATTAAATAAATTTCTAACTTATGAATATCAATATCCTTTATTTAGGCGAATAGTTCTCTTTATAATCGGAAATGAATGGAATAGATACAAAAATTTATTCTGGAAAATGGTTGATGAAGATAGTAAGAATCTACTTTTTGATGACTCAGATTATGAATTAGAAGTGAAAAAACTTCTTAAAAATAACATTAAAAGTTTTACCCCAGAAGAGAAAGAAAAAATTAAGGCAATAATTCAAAAAGGTCCTCAGCAATATCTCCCTGAGAAAAATCAGAAGAGGTATGTTTCCTACTGGAAACAAAAATGGTATTGGACAGTAAAATCCGATTCTTATTTTTATTCCTTCTATAAAAAATATGAAGAAATTACCAAAATTAAGAAGGAAGAAAAGGTATGGTCTGAAAGGTTGACAGGATGGGTTGGTCCTGGACCATCCCCATTGACCAAGGAAGATATTTTGAGAAGGTCTAACGAAGAGTTGGTAGAATATTTAAATAGTTTCAAGACAAAGGATGAATGGGAAGGTCCAACCGTTGGTGGTTTAGCAGGGGTCTTAAAAGAAACGGTTGTAGAAAACCCGTCCAAATTTACAAAAAAATTAGAACCATTCCTTGACGTAGGTTACAGATATGTATATGAAATTATTGATGGATTAAGAGATGCTTGGTCTAAAAACAAAGAGGTAGAATGGAAAGAAACCTTAAAATTCATAGAAGGTTATTTGAAAAAGGATGGTTTCTGGGATGATAAGTTCAAAGTTGAAACAGACAATTGGAAAATGGACCATAAGGGAGTGATTAAGATAATAGGTGATTTTATCAGTGAGGGCACACAAAAGGATGAGCACGCTCTTCCTGATGATTGTATTCGGTTGGCAAAAAAGATAATCTTTACTGCATTAAATAAAGAAAAAGAAGAAGCAAAGAAATTCAAAGGAGAAGGGTATGTTACCCATACTTTAAATTCTGTATTCGGAAGGGTAATTGTTGCTTTGATTCACCTCACGCTTCATATTGCAAGAATAGATAAAGAAAAAGAACAGAAGGAAATTCATTGGGATAGAGATATTAAAGAGCAATATGAAAATTTGTTTAAGAAAGAAATCGTTGAGAGTTATGTAATTTTTGGACAATACATGGGGAATTTCTATTATCTTGATAAGAATTGGGTAAAGGAGAGAATTAAAAAGTTTGAAAATAAAGAGTTTCCAGATTCTCTTTGGGAGCCATTTATGAAAGGTTACCTATTCTATAGTAGCCTTTACAAGAATATTTATGGGTTGATGAAAGGACATTATCTGAGGGCTATCGCTTGTGATTTTAAGGACAAAGAAATTGGAAGTATAGGAGACCGTTTAGTGCAACACATTTCTCTATCATATCTCATCGGAAACGAAAATGTTAAAGATAAAGAAAGTTTATTTAGAAAACTTCTTGACAAATGGGACCATTCTCAAATAAAGGAAATGATCGGATATTTCTGGATGCAGAGAAATTATCTTGTGGAAACTGTTAAAGATAAAGTGAAAATTGAAGAGAACTCAATGATTAAAGAAAGAAAAGAAAGAACAATCAACTTTTGGAGATGGATTTATGAAAATAAATATAAGAATTTGAAAGATGGAAAATTGACTGCGGACGATAAAGAACTTCTTTCGGAAATCTCTAAACTTACTATTTTTCTTTCCAGAATTGATGAAGAAAATTCTAAATGGTTAATTCTTTCTGCTTCTTCCCTTGAAGGCGTTAGACCGCATCCGGCAAGTTTCTTTCTGGAATATCTCAATAGATTTAATGATAAGGAAAGTATCTCCTATATTGGCAAGATACTTTTGGCGCTTTTATCTAAAAGTACCATTACATATAGAGAGGAAGATATTAAATCATTGGTAGAAAAAATTTATAAATATGGGAAGAAAACTGAGGCAAACGAAATATGTAACACTTACGGAACTAGAGGAATAGATTTTTTACGAGATACTTATGAGAAGTATAATAAGGAGAAATAAACAAATAGATAGGATGTAAAAGATAGCACTATATCTCTTTGTGTTGATTTTAGGAATTCTCTGGATTATACATAATAGAAATGACGATAACAAAACTGATTAAAAATTGGGAAGTTACATTAGGAAGAAAAACCCGATGATAAGGGGATTGAAACTTGAGCAGCGACTGGTTCTCCGTAGATAATGAATGAAATGTTAGAAAGGATGACCTGATGAAATTTTTATAAATGGAGATAGTTTTGTAAAAGGTTATAAGCCGATAGAAAGTGAATTCAAGCTGTTAATGGGGGTGTAATATGAAGGATAAAAAACTAACAAAGGAAAAAATTATAAGAATTCTAAATGAGCATAAAAACGAATTAAAAAGATACACGGCCAATAAAGTAGGAATATTTGGTTCGTATGCACAAGATAAGCAACAAGGAAAAAGCGATATAGATTTTGTTGTAGAGTTCGGAAATCCTTCGCTTGATAATTATATGGGATTAGCGGATTATCTGGAAGGTCTGTTTAAACGAAAAGTAGATATACTGACTCCTCTGGGAGTAGAGAGCATAAGGGTAAAAAGAGTTGCTGATGAAATTAAAAGGAGGTTAATTTATGTCTAAACGAGGAACATTAGAATTTATTTATGATGTTTTAGAATCTATAAAAAGAATTGAGGAATACACAGAAAATATAACTTTTAAGGAATTAATGAGAAATATTATAATTCAGGATGCAGTAGTTAGAAATATTGAAGTTATTGGTGAAGCTATTAAGAATATTCCAAGTAGTTTTAAGAAGAAGCACAAGGACATTGAATGGAAGAAAATTGCAGGTATGCGGGATAAAATTATACATTTCTATTTTGGAATAAGTTGGGAAGTAGTCTGGAAAACTATAAAGGAAAATTTACCTTTACTTAAAGAAAAAATAGAAAAAATAATAAAAGAGTTAGAGAATTGAAACAGGATTAGATCCAAAGAGAAGTCAGAATGACAGAGATTGTTAAAAAGGAAGACCCAAATGATAAGGGGATTGGAGAAGGAAAGAGCAATATGATTTAATGACTCTTGACAAACAGGTTAAAATATTGTAAATTTATCATATAGAAATGCTAAAAGTATGTAAATTTATCATATGAACAAGGAAAGGGTAGTAGAAATATTGGGGGCGTGGAATTTCTGGAATAAAGAGATTGATATCGGAATATTAAGAAAAAAATATCTTGATAAACTATTAGAGTTTGTTCAGACAGATAAAGTCATTTCCATAGTGGGGGTGAGAAGAAGCGGAAAATCCACTCTCATCAAACAGATGGCAAAGAAATTAATAGAAGGGGGAACAGATAAGAATAATACTTTGATTATAAATTTTGAAGAACCTGAATTTGAAAATATGGATGCTCAATCCCTTCTGGAGATTTATCAGGCATATCTTGAAATAATAAAACCTTGTGGCAAACCTTATCTATTTCTTGATGAGATTCAAAACGTATCCCGATGGGAAAAATTTGTTAGAAGTATGAATGAGAAGAAAGAGGTCTTTATAGTAATCTCGGGTTCCTCATCAAAACTCCTCAGCGAAGAGTTTTCTACTGTTCTCACGGGTAGGCAATTATACTTTGAAATTATGCCTTTATCCTTCAGCGAATTCTTAAATTTCAGAAATCTAAAGATAAAAGAGCAGAAAGATGTTGCCTTGAACTCTTTGAATATTAGGAAATTCTTCAGAGAATATTTGCAGTTTGGTGGTTTTCCCGAAGTTGTTTTAAACCAGAACCAGGAGTTTAAAAGGAGAGTTTTGCTCAGTTACTATGAGGATATAATAAATCGTGACATAACACAAAGATTCCGGGTAAAAAAGATAGACAGGCTAAAAACTCTTTCCCATTTCTATTTAACAAATATATCATCATCGATCAGTTTTAATAAAATTTCAAAATTTATTGAACTTCCCGTAGAGACAATCAGAAGATTCTCTTCTTATCTTGAAATTTCAAAATTACTCTTCTTTTTAAGAAGGTTTTCTTTCTCAGTCAAGGAACAGGAGAATAGCCCCCGGAAAGTATATGCGGTAGATATAGGACTCTCTAATAGTATCGGTTTCAAATTTTCTGAGAATTATGGGAAATTAGCCGAGAATATTGTGGCGTTACACTTGAAAGAAATACAAACTCAGAATCCATGTCTGGAGACCTATTACTGGAAAAACCACTATGGCAATAAAGAGGTTGATTTTTTGTTAAAGGAAGGAACAAAAATAAAGAAATTAATTCAGGTTTGCTGGGATGTTACCAATGAAGAGACAAGAGAAAGAGAGTTAAAGGGGCTTTTAGAATCTATGAAAGAATTTCACCTTGAAGAAGGTTTAATAATTACCGGAGATTTTGAAGAGACAGAAAAAATAAAAGAGAAAAAAATAATCTATAAACCTCTATGGAAATGGCTCTTAAGCCCTTCTTTACAACGACTATTGTAGTTGCAGAGCTTGCTCTGCTCTGAGATAGCGAAATAAGAGAATGAAAAATATATTTATGCAACGTTACCTTGCTGAAAAATTAACCCTCAAAAAGATGGCGGGTAATTTAGTCCGTTTATCCTCCACATTGGCAAAATCCTCTATTCAACTTAATCCTTACCAGATAGAGGCAGTAAAATATGCCTTTGATAGTCCTTTGCAACGAGGGGCTATTCTGGCTGATGAGGTAGGACTTGGCAAGACGATTGAGGCAGGTATTGTTATTTCTCAACTCTGGGCGGAGGGTAAACGAAAGATTCTTATTATTTCCCCTGCTTCCATACGCAAGCAATGGCAAGATGAACTTTTAACTCGCTTTGGGTTAGAATCAGAATCCGGCAAATTTCTTCCTAGAATATCTCAATAGATTTAATGATAAAAAAAGTATTTCCTATATTGGCAAGATACTTTTGGCGCTTTTATCTAAAACTACCATTACATATAGAGAGGAAGATATTAAATCATTAGTAGAAAAAATTTATAAATACGGGAAGAAAGATGAGGCGGATGAAATATGTAACACCTATGGAAGTAGAGGAATAGATTTTTTACGAGATATTTATGAGAAGTGTAATTAAGGAGAAATAAACAGATAGACAGGAGGGCGACTAAAGATGTCGATCTAGAGTAACAAAGGATGTCACTGCAGGGTGGAACGCTACTTTGCGCTCAACGAGGAGGTTTCTGGTGCTGACAGATAGAAGACAGGAAAAGAATTTGCTTAAAGGGTTACTGGGAAGGTTGGCCGAACCAGAAGGAAAAAGACTCTTTGGGAATTTAAAACTTACGGCATTTTGCGCTATGCGGGGAGAAAATGCGGTAGCGGGTGAACTGATGATAATCGGCCGGGCGGTAAATGGCTGGCAAGAGGAATGGTGGAGGCCGGAAGATTTGAACGCGAATAAGATAGATGAGATTATTAAGGAAATTTACGGCTTCCTTCCAATGCGTTGGGTAACAGAATGGTGGGATGGTAAAGAGGGGAGTGGCAAAAGATACAAGACGCGGATGTCCGCTTTCTGGCGTGTTGTCAAATTATTAACAAGGGAACTGGGAATAGCTGATGTAACAAAACCAGATTGGTCAACTTATCTCATCTGGAGCAATCTATATAAAATTTCTCCGTTTCATGGTGGTAATCCATCTAATTCTTTTGCGGAATTCCAGAGAAAAGAGTGTGTGAACCTACTTAAAGAAGAAATTAGCCAATGGCAACCCAAAAAAGTCCTTTTCCTCACCGGCATTCGCTGGGCAGACAAGTTTTTTACTGAGGATAGAGATGAATTGGGGAAGATTAAGGTAAAATCCTGCTACGAGAACTATTCCGACCCTAAAGTTCAATTGAGTGGCAAATTACTTTTGCCCCAATGTAATCCAACCACTTTTGTTGTTGCTGCTCACCCCCAGCGTAAACCAGAATTGCAATTGACAGAAGAAATAATGAGGTTTTTCGCAACTGCGTAGGGCTTTGTCAAAGTTTATGTTGACAACATTGGCTTCCTGATAAGGTAAGACCCGATGATAAGGGGATTGGAGAAGGAAAGAGCAATATGAGGTATAGAAATATCTCCGGGGTTATTCTGGCCGGGGGGAAGAGCAGAAGGATGGGAGCTTTTAAGCCGTTTTTAGAGATTGAGGGAAAAC
>Ga0210017_1005404_pt1 | contig 10237 bp, 8 predicted proteins | sample CryGeyCG2014_020_FD_183966 | JGI IMG/M metagenome (GOLD analysis project Ga0210017, IMG submission 183966) | Groundwater microbial communities from aquifer - Crystal Geyser CG08_land_8/20/14_0.20 (SPAdes) (version 2) | ecosystem: Environmental > Aquatic > Deep subsurface > Groundwater | place... | reverse complement strand
GAAAACTGCCAATAAGGCCTCTTTATTAAGGCTTCCTATACCAACAGAGGTGAGGCGCCAGATATTTGGGTTGACGGCACAGAGAGCGCAGAGAGGAGGACATCCCCACAGATAACCTCCTTCCCAGGTTTCAAAATTACGGCACTTGCCATCCCCTACAGCTATTTTGCACTCGCAATAACCGCTACAGTTTGCTGGCCCTTCGCATAACAGAGGGTTTCCGTCTGCATGACGGCATAGCTGGACTACTTGGTCACTTTTTACTTTAAAAGATACTGCTTTGTCATTCCATCCTAGACTATCTAAATTAGGCACATCTTCACTGATTCCGATTGATTCACCTTGACAGTTAGCCTGGTCGTAAAGAACCAATGGGTTAGCCTCCTGCACCAGACTTTTCCAGTCTTCTGGGGTTGCCAGTATGACTAACTCTGGGTTAATTGTATTTAAAATAATAAAAGAAAGAAGTAAAAGTAAAAGTCCGTATCCTATATTTTTCATTCCCTCTATCGCTTCACCTCTCTTAGCAGGCGCTACCGTTGAGGTCATATAGCGAATTGCCTGGAGAATCAACATTAACAGAGCAACTACTCCTACTATCATTAGAGCAAAATTGAAAATATAAGAGAAGAAATAAGGTATGGTTATTTCCTCTCCTCTTGCTGCTACGGTAGTCGGAGAATCCATCCAGGGGAGATCTGGCCAACCCACCTCAAACTCTCTTGCCAAAACCTGACGAAAGGAGACTAGAGAAAAAACTAAGCTTAATAAAAAGATAGAAAGCAGAAAAATTTGTTTTTTCATAGATTTACTTTTCTCTTATTACACTAATAAATGTTTTTATTACTGTCAATGTCCAAAAAGGGGCCATGCCTAAAATAGGTATGCTTTCTCCAAGAAAAGTTAAGCCAGTCGTCCTAAAAGCTAACATAGCAGCTTTTCCGCCCATCCCTTTGGCAGCTTTTTTCCCTCCCTTCTGAGATTTAGATGGACGATTTTTACCTCCTTCCGAGGGAGATGCTTGTTTGGTTTCTGAAGGTTCGGGTTTTGCCTCCTCACTCTGAGGAGTAGTAGTTTTTTCTCCACCTTTCTCCAGTCCCTTTTTTTGGACCCAATATGTCCAACCTCCGATTACTATTGTGGTTATAACATCAAAAGTTTCTGAGATAGCTTTTGTAGCAATCATGGCTACGCTCCGCCCTTTTTGTAAAGGGAATCCTATCAATTCCCAGATGAAATCCATTAAGTCAAAAATTAAGGCAAAAATAAGAATTATAAAAAAACTAGTAATAAAAGTTATATCAAAAGCTCTTTCTGACATATTTTTTATTTAGTCCTCTCCTAACTCCTCTTTGGCTTTTTTGATGGCCAATAATTGTTCAGGGTCAGTAGTAATTACTTGGTCCTCGCTATAAGAGGCGACCACTTTCATTGCTACATGCTTTGTGCCGGCGAAAAAGAGTCCTTCCCCTACTTCAGCCTGTAATAAAAGGTATTTTTCCTCTTGGGTTAAGTTAAAAGTGTCTATTACTACATCAATAGTAGCCGGCGATTGTTTTAAAAGAATTTGCAAGGAAGAATTGGTGATAATTGGTTGACCGTACCTTGATTTCATAAAGTCATCAACATCTTGGGTAATAGTGGAAATTCCCAGGTAATATTTTCTTGCTCTTTTGGCGATACCGTATAAAAAGGATGCTCCGTCTTCATATTGCATCATCCACCAAGCCTCGTCTACCACTAACATTCTCCTTTTTAGTTTTGAGCGAACAACATTCCAGATATAATGCATAACCAAGAACATAGCAATTGGTCGTAACTCATCTTCTAGGTCTCGTATTGAGAAAACAACTAATCTATTATCCAAGTTAACATTTGTATGGTTATTTAAAAGACCAGAGAAAACACCCTTGGAATACTTCTCTAATCTTATCGCTAAACTTTCTGCTCCCTCCATACCGGTAAGAACTTTTTCAAGGTCGGAAAGTAATGGAGGGGTTTTGTTTTCAAAATCTTGAGCGGTAATATCCCGTGATTCATAAGTCAAAGTTAAGGCACTGTCGATAATCGAATCTTCTTCTGGAGTAAGTCCCCCCAGCATTAGCCGCAAAAGTCCTACTAAGTTAATAATGTTAGAGCGGAAAAGTCCTTCTTTTGATTCCCCTTCGATGGGGGGCGGCATATCGAAAGGATTAATATGGTGAAGCGAGGTCAAGGAAATGTTAAAATAAGCGCCACCTACTGTTTGAGCAAGGTACTTATATTCGTTTTCTGGGTCAATCACAATAACGTCTACCCCTTGGACTAAAGAACGCAAAATTTCTAATTTTTGAAAATATGATTTTCCTGAGCCACTTTTGGCAAAAACTACCACATTCCCGTTTTCTAAAGAGAACCTATCAAAGATAATCAAAGAGTTATTGTGACGATTAATTCCATAAAGTATTCCTTTATCGGAGGTTAACTCAAATGAGACAAAAGGAAAAGATGCTGACAAAGGGCCGGTATTCATTGAGGTGGAAATAGAAACCTCGTCTAGTAAAAGCGGAGAGACACAATTAAATCCTTCTTTCTGCCTAAAAAGAGAAGGTTTTATATAAATGAGCTGCGATTCTAAAACTTGCCGAAACTCCTTTTCTGTTGTTTCTAAGTCCTCTGCTTTGTCACTATAAACTGTAAAATAGAGACCGAACCTAAACATTCTTTCTTGGGCCTGGACAAGCTTATCTCGCAATTCTTCAATATTTTTGTAAGCCGTTTCTAATTCTGGACTACGAACTAACCCTCCTTTCTCCCTTTCCATAATCGCTGCCTCAACTTCAGTAATTTTTCTCTGCAATTGTTTTAGAACTCTGGAGGTTTCTACCGGATAAATAAACATTGAAATGTCGAAGATTCGGTCAAAGTTAATGATGGGAGAGAGCCAGTTAGTGACAACAGAGCTTGGGTAAGTTAGAACAAAGTAGCTCCGAGCAAACTTGTCTCCAATTTTAAGATAACCTTGTTTTATTTCCACGCTTGGGGGAGCGATAATATCCATCAAATTAACAATTCGTTCTTTTCTTTCTATCTCCCAACCCTTCTCAACTCGTTTTTCTACTACTTCTTTCCCTCTTGGTTGTGCTGCTTTTTTAGGAAATAATTGAAACATATTAAAAGTAGAAAATTAAAAAGATTAGACGGAAGGAAAAGCAGGAATTTCACCTTTTTCAAGGTCCGCTGGATTATAGTAACTCCACAAAAGCTCAACAATTTCCTCGTTCCCTAATTGCACTGCGTGGATCCCCGTTCTTCTAAGACCGGCAAGGACATACTCAACTCTTTGGGTGATTTGAGTTTTGTAGCGAGCAAAATCCTCGACAGTTAGTTTTCTTTTCCCGATCGCTAAGGGATAGAAAGGAATAACAATATAAAAGTTTTTTGACATCAAATTTACCATTTCGGAAAGACTTTTTATAAACTCTCGGTATTCTTTTGCCTGAACTCTCAAAAGTTCTGATTCTTGTCTTTCTTCTATTTCCATTAACTTTTTTAAATAGCCTCTGATATTAAGTCTCCTTGACTGAATTAAAATTTGAATATTAAAGTCAAGAGAATTTAAAAAGTTTTGGTACTGATAAATTACCGCATCCTGCTCTTCTGGTGATAGGAGGGCAAAATTCATAGAAGAAGCTATTAAAATAGTTCTCCATTCGCCATTTCTCAAAATGGCAACTCCGTCTTTTATCTCTTTGACTGGAATAAGTTGTTGGGTTGGAGGCATAATAATTTCATTTTAACATTTTATCATACTAGCATACAAACCTTTATTCATTTATTTTGCTAAAATGTTTAAATGCTAATAAGATGAGTTATCTTTTACCCGTTTCTACTTCCCAAGCTATTTTCTTGAGTCTGCTTTCTTTAGTTGTTTTGATTAATTTTCTTCTTTCCTCAAAGACTCTTTGGATCTCTTTTAAACTTAAGCCTTCTTCTCCTGCTTTTTGCCAGAGAGCCATCTTTGGTGTGAGTCTAAATTTGATAGAGAAGATTAATATTTTTGGGACCATCTCACCGTTTACTCTCCCCATAGCAAGATAAAACGCCGGAATTCCTACTATTATACCTATCGCAACAGTACCAATAATACTTTGGGTAATACTAAGAGCTATTAAGACTATGGCGCCAGCAGCACCTAGAATAAGAAACTGGAGAAGCGTTAATGGTCCAAAAATCATAGCCTCCGATTCTATAAAAAGAGGTACTTGGTATTGCTGCATAATTTACTTTATAAATAAATGATGCTTTAAAGAATTTTTTTTATCCTGCCTGATTCCTTCACTATTCTTACTTGCCTCTTCTCTTTGGTGGTCTCAACAGGCTCTAGATATTTATCGGGACCCTTCTTTTTCAACAATTCTTCCTTTATTTCAATTTTTTCTGCCGGTTTCTCTTTAGAAACTTCCTGCTCGGCTATTTCTTCCTTTACTTCTTTTATCTCTTCTTCCTTTTGGGCTTTTAGAATGCTTTCAGATATGTAGATTTTTTCCAGCTCATCTTTGTAATTAGAGAATACTTCTACCTCTAAAGTCTGAGAGAGTTCTTTACTAACATTTTCTTCAATTTCTAATTCCTCTGTTAATTCTTTGGCGAGTTCTGGTAAAGGCAGAACTCCCAAGAAAATCATTGTTGAAAGCATTGCTAAATCCTCTATCTTTTCTTCAGGAATTTTAAATCTCTCCCCAATTGTCAAAACTTTCTCTGAGATTTTCGGACTTGAAAGGGCTTCTTTTAATTTCGGAGAAAGTTTTTCGTATTTTTCTTTTAATTCCTCTGGATAATTTCCCATATTTATAAAATTATATCAAAAAATTATATCAAATAGCAAACAAAAGACAATATGGTTAATAACCTTTTCGATAATTATAAATAGTATTTTAAAGCAGGCGGCCATCAATGAGTTGACAAAATTATTTAATTATAATATAATATAGACACTCTTTAATAACTGAATAAAGAAAAAAGGAGGAAAGAACTGAATGCGACAACCAAGAAAGTTAAGAAGGGCGTTATTTCCACTGATTTGGCTACCTGCTTTAACGCTAACTCTGTACTATGGGTCCAGAACGACAAAAATAGAAAGGCAAAAACAAGCGGCGCGCAAAGCTCTTAAGATTTTAGGGCGCAACTTTTTGCAACCCTACCTTGTTCTATACTTAGTGCTCGTGGTTGTATTCCTCGTGAGTCTATTTGTCCCAATCGCAGTCAACTTTTATCTGTGGTTTTCCATAGCAACAGGAATAGCCACGGTAATAGGTATAGCCTCAGCTACTTTCGTCAGCGTCTACATACTTCCTAGTGAGATCTTAGCTCCTGAGGATATGTATTTCACTGAACCGTCTGAAGGAACGGCAATGTTCGTCGTCAGAGGACTACGAATTGAGGATGTCTTGGCTGAATGGAAAGGTCATCATTTGGACGACCACTTCAACGTGTGCGACGGAGACCCTACAAGAAGGAGTTGGTGGAACCGTAAGTTCGGGATAGAGTACATTGGTTTCTGGCCATGGAAGAACATTCTCTGGTATAAGTTTAGATGGACAGGGCTTACCGAAAGGAACGACATCCAGCCCAAAGAAGAATGGTTAAACTATATACTCCTTAAGGGGGACGTTTACCTCATGGAACTCGTCAATGTAGAAGACAAGAACCAACTTCATCTCACTATTCGGATTTTGTTTATATGGCAGGTAATCAACCCACTGCGCGCTAAAATATCAGTTCAAAATTGGCTCGAGGCGGTCCTCCACCGATCCAAAGAACCAATAATTCAGTATACTAAAACAATTGCTTACGAGGACTTCTTTGTAACCAGCCAGGGACAAAAAGTAGCAGGAGAAGCTATGAAGGATGGACTGGGGCAAGCAAAGCTGACTGGTCCCACAGGCGAATTTGAGACAGTGTACGGAGTGCGATTAGTATCACTTTCAGTATTTCAGGTTGAGCCACCAGAAGAATACCGAGCCACAACTCTATTAAAGTTCACAGCAGAAAGAGAAAAGGAAGCTGCCCTTATAAGAGCAGACGCAGAGGTGCAAAGAATCGAAAAAGTCTGGGGCAAAATCCGCGACTTTGGCCGAGTAGGAGAAATACAGTCCATCTTAGAAGCGCTGAAAGAGAAAATAGGTCCTGAAGCTAAAATAGGTGCTATCTACACCATGTTGCCAGCTCTAACAGGGCAATTAAGCGATGTTTTTGCAAAGCCAATATCACCAGAAGCCAAACTCAACGAACTACTAGAAACAATCAAGCAGCTAAAACAATCCGTGGACAAAGTTACCCGTGAAAGAAAAGTACGTCCAAGCCAGAAAGCTACAACGCCCAAACCCAAATAAAAGCAGGGAGACCTTTTTTTAAAACCTCCCTGCATTTTTATTTTAATAATATGTCGCTTTATACCCGGCGACGTGGACGTCTTTGAAATTCGCCCATTTCTGCAGCTCTTCCAGCTTTTAGTGTTTCCCTTAATTTTTTTATAGCTAATCTTGGATTTGCGAACTCTTTACCTAACTTAAGAATATTCTCCTCGACCTCCCCGGGCTTATGAACGTCGGTGCTGCTAACACCACTGATAAGACGAGCTGTCCATTCTGCGATATCCTCTCTTCGGTTAAAAGCCTCGCTATCCGAAGCATTTTGGGAAATCAAACCCTCCGCTAACTCATGGCCTAACAAATATTTTTCAAAAGGATGTTCTTTTTGGTCCTTATATGCGTGGGACGCCCTTAAGGTCTCAGGGTCAATATATATTTTTAGTCCTTTTTGTTTTCCCTCCTCGTCAAATAATTCTGTTACGTGGGCATATTTAGCGGTGGGGTCCTTTACAATTTCAACTTGATTCCCTTTTAGCTTGAGTCCCGTAACCTTCCCCACCTTTTGTAAAATGTTTTTAATATCTTTCCTAGCAAAAACTTCTCTTACATCATTATCTCGGAAGACAATATTAGCTTTTTCGGCGGCTGTCGCATAAGTTTTCTCTTCCTCCATTCTTGTCTTCTCAGATTGTTTCAGTATTTCATTTGCTTTCTTTCGGTCGAAACCGCCTTCCTTTAGCATTCGCTGATATATCTCTTTATGGGCCTCAGCCTCCGTCTTTAATTGTTCTTTGGTAAGAGGTGCTTCTGGTCTTCTTTGATTTAACACTCCACTAAGTCGTTCTCCGGCAATAGGATTTTTTTCAGCTACATCGACAATATCTCCATAAGCATCAGCTTTTAATTGGGAATTTACAAAATCAAATTCGGGCGTAGCTTTTGTAGCGGTCTTATAAGGTATAGGTCGGCCCTGAGAATCTTTTAACCTAGGATGTTCCTTTTCGCCTTGCTCTAAGATGCCGCTTTCTAGGGCAAATTGATGAAATCCTACCAGTTTTTCAAATTTTTCGCGCGCTACTTTTTCCTCTACTCCCGAGGGATTTTCGTCCCCTAACTTTCCGCTTTTTCCACTGGCACTCCTCTTCTTTCCATTACTCCCGGCTCTGTTACTCCCGCTGCTGTCGGCACTTTCTTTTTCTCCTTTCTTTCCTGCCACCATTTGTCGGCGCGGGCCCCAAGAGCCTCAATACGTGGAGCTACATGTTTCTCATAGCGAGGACCTCCATATCTTCCCGCGACATATGCTCCTAGGCCGATAGGACCAGTAAATACTCCAACGGCAGCAGCCAAACCACCTTCTTTCATAGCTTTTCTCAATCCTATTTTTTTCTTAGGATAAGTAGGAGATGGAGGAACTTTTTCCTCTGCCTTTTTAACTGGTTCTCCAACTGGGACGCCTCTTTTTTCTGTTACTCCTGGCGGTCCTGCTCCTGCTCCTGGTCCTGCCACTCCTGGTCCTGCTCCTGTTAGTCCTCCCGGCCCTGCTACTGGTCCTGCTCCTGCCACTCCTGGTCCTGGTGGTGTTGGTCCTGGTGGTGTTGGTCCTGGTGGTGTTGGTCCTGGTGGTGTTGGTCCTGGTGGTGTTGGTCCTGGTGGTGTTGGTCCTGGTACTCCTAAAACATCACCGTAAATATCTATAGCTCGCCTAGTTCCAAAGAAGCTTACCAAGTCTTCTCGGTTTATGTCCGCCCTTCTTAAGTATGCTTCTCCTCCTTGGTTCCTGATATAATCCGCGATTATTGGTGCTACCTTTTTTTCGTCATCTCTTCTTCCAATAGCTCTAAACTTATCAGCGCTCCATCCTGCTTTATTTTTAGCAAATAAAATATCTAATTTCCCTTCCGTGTCAAGATATTCAATATTACTCTTCCCTAATTCTTTTCCTATGTAACCTGTGTCAACTTTTCCATATGCCTTAGCGAGGGCTTCGTCTATAGATTCTCCTTCTTCACGTCCTTCAGGAAGAGCTGCAAGTTTTGGATATCTTTTCTTTACATCTTTCCATTTCCCTATGTCCCTATTTTTCAATTTTCTTAGACCTTCTTTCTCCATTTTTTCTAATTCTGCTTTTTTCTGAGCTTCTCTTTGAGGTCCTAGTCTTGCGTAAGATTCCTCCACTTTTTCTATACCTTCCTTTTCTGCAAGAACCTCAAGAGCTGCATCTTCTTTTCCTCCGCTCATTGCAACTACAGTTTCAGGGGCGAACTCTCCAAACACTGCTTTTTGCCCTTCTTTTTCTTTTCTTGCCTTCCGCAGTTTCTCCGCTTCTCTTTCTGCGAACAACCCTCCAACTATTGGAATTTTAGCCATCCTTTCTCTCGCTCTTGCCTCTCTCTCCTCCGAAATCGCTTTCGGTCTTCTTTCTTTGACTTCCCTCACCCCTGCTCTTGTAACTCCCTTTATTCTCCCCTCTATTTGACCTTGCAAGGCAACAGCTCCTGCGACTAGTGCGCCAGCGAAAATAGCATTGGTTTGCTTAGCAAAATTAAAGGCAAGGAAAAGAAATAAAACGAAAACTATATAAGGGAGAATGTTTGTTACTAACCAAGATTCCAAAGATGCTCCGCCAGCCTCGGGAGGCAAACCAGCTCTAAAAGTAGTGTATTGCCATTGAGTTTTAAAAGCACTATCATTCATTATAATCATTAATTGATAAGCCAAATACAAAAAGAACATAGTAAAAACTCCAATGAATGTCCATTCTAAAGTTTGATCTAGCCACCAGCGAAATTTAGACTTAAAGTAAGGGAATAAGTATAGAACGATAAAGAAAGGAGATATTATGGTTAAAATCCACAGCATCGGGATTCTCAAAAAGAAGATACCTGCAAGCATAAAAAGAATAATAGCTAACAATAGGTTAAAGGTGGCTAAAAGTAAGCTTCTTAAAAGCCACCATATCCAGCTTTCAATAGCCGCTTGAGCAATGTTCCATAGCACTAGCACTGACCAATCAAAAGCCCACATTCCCCCCCCAACAGCATTAGTGAAAGTAGCTGTTTGTTGTTGGAAGCCGTTCACTACCAGAGAAAAACCATCCCGAAATGGTTTCGCAAACGTTTCTATTAAAACATTGGCGATATCAACGACTACTCCGATAAAAACCTGACTAAAGTTCAGTAAAAGGGCGATTAGAATCAAAGGGACAAGTAACCTCCTCATTCCATAACTTTCTATTCCCAAAATTGTAGCAAAGGCAATAATAACAAGGGCCAATATAAAAAACATATTGGCAATATCCCTTGTAAAGACCCAACCAGTATCTACTATGCAAGGAACACCTGATGCGCAGCGGGTTAAGGGAATAGAAGTATTTAAGGTTATCGCCCAATTTAAAAGACCCCCCGCAAATCCTAAAAGAAAATTAGAAAGAGCCAGAATTATTTGAAGAATTACTTGCAAAAAAACAGCAACTAGGAGATATTCAAGACCTTTGTCTATTGCCTGTAAGAGCCAGTCATTTGCGATTTGGGCCCATGTCTCAGCTGCCAATTGTCCATGAGCTATTTCTAGTGGTAAGATAATGCAAATAGAAATTGCCGCCAACAGCACAATTAGCTTCTTTTTGTTGAGTTTCTTTAATTTCTCTTTAAGATTATGGGCTGCAAACTTAAGATAATGAAGATAAAGCCCCATAAAAATTAAATTAATTATTCTATTTTAACCTATTTTTATAATTCAAGCAAATTTTTAGCCACTCATCAATCGATAATGTTTCGGCTCGCCGAGTCGTCTCAATTTTCGATTGTTTTAAAATTTTCTCGGTGTCTTTACCAAATATCTTTTTAAGATTGTTTTTTAGTTGTTTTCTCGGTTGAGAAAAA
>Ga0210017_1005397_pt1 | contig 10253 bp, 5 predicted proteins | sample CryGeyCG2014_020_FD_183966 | JGI IMG/M metagenome (GOLD analysis project Ga0210017, IMG submission 183966) | Groundwater microbial communities from aquifer - Crystal Geyser CG08_land_8/20/14_0.20 (SPAdes) (version 2) | ecosystem: Environmental > Aquatic > Deep subsurface > Groundwater | place... | reverse complement strand
CTCAACTCGATTGATGGCAAAGCCTCTGGCATCGTGGAAGGCAAAGAGGCCGACAAAATCCATGAAACCACCGGTTCATACGACCCATTGCGCGGCGAAGTGTCCACGATACGGCGCTACAAGGAGGCTGGCTGCAGCCGCCTCTCACTGAAACTGATTCAGCCCAATACGCCGACGAAGGAAGGCCCTAAAACGGACTTCGCCATGAACTATGAGCTGGATCTGTGCAAGAGCGGTATGCCTCCAAGCAGTACGGCTCACTGACGGTAGATACCTATGCTGAATTTCACGATGGAGCAGTTCATTCTGGTGGCGGTCGGAGTCCTGGTCGCCTATGTGGCGTTCAGAATACTGGCTGGATTGTTGAGAATCGCCGCATTCGTCGCCGTCATCGCAGGTTTGTGGGTTCTCGTATTTCAACCGAGCATGTTGAGTGGTTCGCAGATCAACGGCCATCAGATCGCCGAACTTTCACCAAAGGCCCAGTTGGCGGTTGCAGAGTTCAACCGGTGCTTTAGCCAGGTCGTCGCATCAATTGGCCAAGGTGGCGAATCCGAGTGCAAACAGCGTGCGATGGTGTTCCTGCAGCAGAGTGGTGGTCAGCAATACGCCGCCGAAGCCATGCGGGCCATTAAGGCTTATCTTGAGGGGACGGGCCGGGTGGAAATGTAAGGATTGGAAAAAGAAAAGGCCACCAACACTCCACGGTAAGAGCCGACTCTACTGACCGGATACGGGACGAAGTGCATGTGACCTGATGTGAATTCTTTTCCTTATTGAAGATCCTGTCAATAAGGTTGTAGAGAGGCTGTAGACAGCGTTCGCCACCAGCCGCTCAGGCCGAGGATGTGACGGACAGTAAGTCGGCCTGAGCGGAAATTCAGGATTGAGGTGCGCAACTTCCGCAATGTGCCAAATGGAGCCATTCGACCGCTGAAGTCATCGGGTTGGTCAAGTCTGAAACCTGCCGGTCAGATTTATCTGAAGATTAATGCTATCGACCAAATTTGGTCGATAGCATTAATTTGGAAGCGGCCATTCGTCGAAAAATCCAAAGAGTGGGAAACTGCCGTTCAATGCCCGAAATTCATGTTTTTTACTGAAAGGCGGTTGCGTAGCGATCGCTGTCAGTGGAGTTGCTGCGCATCGCGTTCGTCAGCACTATTCACACCGAGGTGCCATGAGACAACTGATCCCGCACACTCTGCTGCCAGATATGCCGGTACACCAACTGTGCCACTTGTGCTTTGTCGTCTGAAGTGTAGGGCGGCTCTGGCAGCGTTTGGTAGACATGATCTAGGATGAACGTTTCTACCTCGGCCTGCGTTTGCTCTTTCTCGGTCCAGCGGTCTAGTGGTGCAATGACTGCCAGCACGCCTACTAAAAGTTCTTTGCTGGCCTGCTTGATGCGCTCTCGGTCGGCCTTAGAGAGGTCATCACGCCGCACAAGATCAAATAGAGCCAGCTGATCTTCGCTAAGTTGCTCATCAACAGCCCGGTGTTGCTCCGCACTCAGATTATTTGCCAGGTCCACCAGCTTGGCGAAGGTGTCTTCCACGGTGGCACGGTCTTTGTCCTGGTTGTAGGCGGCGATGATCTCCTGATACTTCTTTTCGTAGTTCATGCGCAGTGGGTTGCGGGCCAGCATCTGGGCCAGCTTTTCTTCCACAATCTGGCGAATGTCTTCAATCACCGTGGCTTTGCGTTTAACTTTTTTGGCAAACTCGTCGCGCAGCTTTTCCATGTTGATCTGCGACAGGTCCACGGTCAAACCGTTGGCCTGGTCGCCGCCGGCACCTTGGGACGCAATTGCCTGATTGACGATGCGGTGTAGTATCTTCAACAATTCACTAACATCGGCCGTGTCGCGGCGTTCAGTCAGCTTTTTGTAGATCGCCTCGATATTGTCATGACGCTCAGCAAAGATCAACGCAGAGGGCTCCACCAGCAGTGCCTTGAAGCGGCTGAACACGACGCGGGCCAGAATTTCATACCGGCGTTTGGTCTCGTCGCTGGTGTAAACAGCTTCCACCGCATCGGCCAAGAGTTGGATGCGGGTGAAACCTTTGGTGCCCAGCAGGTTATTGGCTTCAAAGCCCAGACCATGTAAATGGGCTTCAGTGACGGCAATGGCGTCTGCCAGCGCCGCCACTCGTTCTTCGATGGGGGCCACGATCTCGGCCTCGCCGCCGTCCTCGCCCAGGGCATATTGCGCCAGTGCCTCGCGCAGGCTCTTGAGCATGCCGTTGTAGTCCACAATCAAACCAAAGTCTTTGCCCGCATACACCCGGTTAGCGCGGGCAATGGCCTGCATCAGAGTATGCGCGCGCATGGGCTTGTCGATGTAGAGCGTGGACAGACATTCCACGTCGAAACCAGTTAGCCACATGGCGCACACCACCGCAATGCGGAATGGGTGCTTGGGGTTTTTAAAAGCGGTTTCCACATCAACGCGCTGGCCGTCATCAGTCTCAAAACCTAGTTTCATCACTGAACGATGAGGAATGATGTCGAAGCCCCAGCGCTTGAAGTCAGCAACCTCGTTTTGCGCTTCGCTGATGATCAACTCGATGATCGTTTCATCCATCCACGTCGCCTTGGCCAGCAGCCGGTCGCGCTGCGCATGCAGCAACTGGCGGGCTTCATCGTCGGCAGCGGTGGCAATGGCTGCCAGTTTGGCTTGTGCCTCGATTCGCACAGCGGTGGCCTTGGACTTCCACTTCGGCCCAATCAGCTTGAGCATGCGGGCGCAGGTGATCTTGTCAATGCACACCATCATGGCTTTGCCCGCTTCCCAGCGGGTGCTGCAGTGTTCCACGAGGTCGGTGGCGATGCGCTCAAGTCGCTCATCGGCAGTGATTACTTCGTAGTCCTTGCCCAGCAGCTTTTCCAGCAAGGCCGTCTGGTCCGGGTCCAAATCGGCGGCATCGACGGCCGCTGCTATCTTGTCGTTAAGGTCCAGCTTGGCTAGGCCCAGCTTTTCGCCCCGGTTCTCATAGACCAGCTTGACGGTGGCGCCGTCTTCTTCGCTGCGCTTGAAATCGTAGCGCGACACGTAGTCGCCAAAAATGCGTTTGGTAATCTCGTCTTGCTTGAACAGCGGCGTGCCCGTGAAACCGATGAACGCAGCATTGGGTAAGGCCATGCGCATGTTGCGGGCCAGCTTGCCGGACTGAGTGCGGTGCGCCTCGTCCGATACCACAATGATGTCGTCACGGTCACTGTAGGGTGAGTCTGGCGTTACCTCTTGGTTAAACTTGTGAATCAGGCTGAACACATAGCGGTGGTTCTCGGATAGCAATTGCTGAAGCTCGCGCCCAGACCCCGCTCGCGGTGTCTGCTCATCTGCCACACCACAGCCAACAAAGGTCTTGTAAATCTGGCTGTCCAGATCATCCCGGTCGGTCATCAGTACAAAGGTGAAATTGCCCGGAATCGTGCGGCGCACTTTCTCGGCAAAGAAGGCCATCGAATACGATTTGCCGCTGCCCTGCGTGTGCCACACCACGCCTAGGCGACCCAAGTCCGGGTGAGCACGCTCAATGATTTGTAGGTACTGCGGCATCGGCTCTGCAGCGATTGGGTAAGGTGCTAGGGAATCATTGGCCGCCCTGCTAGTTTCAGCGTAAGGCAGTTCAATGGTGCGATGGGTCAGGCGTTTTCCGGTAGGGAATTCGCGCTTTAACGACTCTTGTCGCACTACGGCGGCCACGGCCTGGTTCACGCCCAGCAACTGGTGGTTGCGGGCCACTACCTTGCGCACCGAGCCTGCTTTGCTGGCGTCGAACAATATGAAGTTCTCCAATATATCCAGCAGCCGGTCTTTGGCCAGCATGCCATTGAGCAGCACCTCAGCTGCGACGCTGCCCACGTCTTTCTCATCGAGACGCTTCCACTCGCCAAAATGCTCCCAGGCGCTGGTGATGGAGCCAAAGCGGGCGTTGTCGCCGTTGCTGACAATCAAGAAGGCGTTGTGGTGAAACGCATGGGCGATTACGTTTTCGTCCATGTAATCGTGCAGGTTGCCATCAAAACCGGCGCGGATGTTTTTGTACACCGCCTTCAATTCGATGAACACCAGCGGCAGGCCGTTGACGAAACATACCAGATCGGCCCGGCGGTTGTAGTTGGGGGTGCGCAGGCCGGTCAGCTTGAGTTCACGCACCACCAGAAAGCGATTGTTGGCGGCGTTGCGAAAGTCGATCACAGCCGCCTGCGCATAGGTCAGTTGACCCTTGTCGTTGCGGTAGCTCACTGGCACACCGTCGCGGATCAGCTTATGGAACGCCTGGTTGTGCTGTAAGAGCGAACGAGAAAAGTCGTGGTGAGTCAGCTTGGTGATGGCCTCTTCGATGGCGGGAGGCGGTAACTGCGGATTGAGCTTGACCAAGGCAGAGCGCAAGTCGCGCAGCAGCACGGCGTCGCGCTCAGACGTACGGCCCAGCGTGCCGGTGGGGCCAAAGGTTTCTTGGTTCCAGGCATAGATGCTGTCCCAGCCCAGCGTCGTTTCCAGGTGCCCGGCAAAGGTGGCCTGCACCAGACGGTCTTCGCTGTTGATGTCGGTGTAGGCCATGGATTCTATTGGTTCACTGTTGGCTCAGATTTGGCTCATTTGAGAACCTGAAAATCCAAACAAGACGTTAAAAAACAACAACTTAGCGGAGAATCCGGCAGAGATTTGGCGCAGCATGTCTAAAAACCAGGTTCGATTGAGCGCCATTTGAGCCAAACGAATGTGCGTCATTTTTTATCAGCCCAAGCGGTAACGTGCACCATTGCGCAAGCCCTCCATGACGACAACCGATCGGTCAACCAGCTCGGTCAGTGCGCGCTTCAATTGTGAACGGTTGACTTCTGGGCCAATACGGCCACTGATCTCCCCAATTTTGGAATTTGGGTACCGGCGCAAGTCTTCCCGTATCAGCTCCAGCAAGCGGTGCGGTTCAATGCGCAGCAGCGTGGTCGGCAGAACGAGCTTGGCATCGCGTAACAAAGTCGGATCAACGAAATAGCGTGTGCCCTGTGTGCGCCCAGCCGTCTGCACCAGCCCCAATGGCTGCAGACGCCCCAGCCATACCGACAGGGCATCACCACCTTCGGTTTCCAGCACAGCACCCAGTTCGCGGGCGTTCATGCCCTCAGTCTGTGCCAAAACCCCCAGGGTGATGCGCTCGCGCTGCGTCAGCTGAAAGCGGGCATCGGCCTCGGTCAGCAAGCGCATCACCTCCGGCTTGGCAATGCGCCGCTGAATTGTCACCTTGACCCAGTCTGCGCCCTCTTCGGGCACAGGCGCCGGGCGGCCTTGCGACAGCAGCCGGTCGTAGATCAGATCGAAGCCGCTGCCCTCGCGCTCCATCAGGCCCAGGTCGTGAAACACCCGCGCCAGACCTTCGTTGCGGCGGCGGCTGGCGTGCAGCATGTTGCGCGGTGTCACCCCCAGCGGCAAGCGGCCGGGGTTGACCACCTCCAGCCGCTCCGGGTGCAGGTTGAGGTAAATGTCGCCCTGTTGGGTGTAGGGGCGGTGCACCAGTGCGTTGACCAGCAGCTCGCGCACCACCTTTTCGTCATAGGCGGGTACGCTGCGGCGGTACAGCCCTTCGGCCACCTCGTAGCTCTCGCGGAAATCTGGCACCTCGCGCCACACGGCATCGACCAGTTCCACGGGTGACAGCTCACAGTCGTCCCAGACCCATTTGTTGATTTTCTGCCCGTGCTCGTCGTACTTGATGGCCTGCACCAGCGGCGCAGTGCCCAGGGCGCGGCGGTCTGCCGTGCGGCCCAGCAGCAGTGCGCCCAGACGGGTCAAGGTTTGGCCTTGGGCAAGACCGTAATGCGTCAATAGTGCATCAGCGCCTTTTTCCTTGACCGACGCTTTCACCCGGTCTGACGCGGCAATGCCCTGAACGAAGCCTGCCAGCTTGCTGGCATCCGCAGCGCCACGCGGCACGCCACTGTCCATCGCTTCCCACGGCCTGCCGGGGCGCTCGTTGGCCAGGCGCAACACATCGTCGCCCAACACCGGCTGGCAAGTGTCACCCACACGCAAAAAGTAGCGGCCATCCCTGGTGGAGGCCACGCTGGGGGAGCGGTCAATCACCAGCTCGATGAACTCACCGCCATTGGCCGCCCGTTGCACACTGGGCAGCGCCTGCACATTCACCGTCAACTCGCCCATGCGCTTGCGCAGACGATCCAGCACCTCCGGCGGCACCACCTGACCGGCTGGCGGCAAAGTCTGGCCGTCTTCAATACCAATCAGCAAGCGACCACCCGCACCATTGGCAAAACACACGCAGTCTTTGGCCAGCGCGTCCCAGTCTGCCGACTTGCCGGTGACGGTGCGCAGGGATTTGAGATCGGTGTGCTGGTCTTCGAGACTCATACCGCCAATTCTCCACTCATCAGGCGCGGCAGCAGCAGGTCGCGGGCATTGCGGAGTTTTTGGTTGGTAAAGCTGATGGACTTCAACTGCTTGAGAATTGGCTGAATTACCCCGTCAAAATTGCTCAGCAGGCCAGACGGCGGCAGCGGTACCGGGTACGCCTTCATCTGCTTCCAATCGGCGCGGGGCATTTTGGAACCCTCCTTCATCTGCTGGGCAGTGGTGGCGACAAATTCATCGCTGGACATGGTCATTAGTACCAGCCCATGCAGCGTGTCGTCAGCAGGACGAACAACGATGGAATCTGACGATGCGACACCGTCAACAAACGCAACTCCAACTTTGTGGAAGTAAGGCCGAATCTTGCCGAAAATGATTTCACCGGCTTTGAAGCGGCTTTTGCTGCTGGTCACTTCTTCTACTGTGCCCCACTCATTGAGCGATATGGAGCGCCTGGGGATGTGTTCGAGGCCAATGTAGGGCGTGTCTGACTCCAGGGCTTCGGGCAACACCATGTCTCGAATCTCGCTGCACAGATCACCCAACGTCTTTTGCTCCCACCCCTGCGGCACACCATCCACGATGGGGGTGTGTTCATAACCGGGGAAACGCAGGCGGACGAACCATTCGCGGTAGAGCAACCGGGCGGACTCTTCAAGCAGGGCCATGCGGCGGCGGTTGTTTTCGATCAGGTCGTCGTAGGCGGAGAGGATGTCGGCGATGCGAAGCTGTAGCGAATGTGACGGTGCACGCACCTTAATTTCGTGTAGCACATTGCGGTCAACGCCGGGAACCGCAGCTTTTTCGCTTTGGTAGCCTTTCAGAACATTGCGCAAAAAGTAGGCTGAGAAGCGGGGGTCGTTGCCCTTGAAGTCGATCACATACAAAGCCGTGTTCAGAGGCCAGTAATCTTCTTCAAGGTAGAACACTTGGCCAATGGTTCCGTATCGTCCAGTGACGACACCTGGCGCTGTCGCTTTCGCTTCTTTGTGGCGGCCAGTGATACCTGACGAAGATACAACTGGAATATCGCCATCTTGGCGTGAGTGTTCGGGCAAATCATGGCCACGTTTCAGAGTCAACACGTCGCCCAGACGGCAGGTACGCCAGCTCATGATTGAGTCGCCTTTGGGGCAACAGTTATGAATAAAAAAAGCCTGTAGCCCATATATAGTAAGCGCAAGCAGCTACTACAATAATAGTAAAAAGCAAGCTTCATATCCCCAACTCCTCAAAGTTGGTCTGAATCTTCAGTGCCAAATCTGCCGACTCGCGGTTCAGGTCGGCCAGTTCCAGGTGGATGTCGCGCAGGGTTTGCTCAAAGTCGAAGTCTTCGTCCACCTCAGCCGGGGCCACGCCGACAAAGCGGCCGGGGGTCAGGCTCCAATCGGCAGCTTCGATGTCGGCGCGGGTGACCACTTTGCACAGGCCGGGCACGTCGGCCATTTCAGCCTTGGGGAAACGGTCTTGCAGCCAGACGATTTGTCGGTGCAGGTAAGCGCAATCTTTAAGCTGCTCGGCAGCATCCTTGCGTTCTTCGTCGAGCTGCTTGACCAGCTTTCCCATCGTGCGACGATCAAAGAACTCGGCGGCTTCATCCTGCGCTGCCAACTCTTGGGCCAATTGCGCGGCGCGGGCGGCCAGTTTGTAGAGCAGGTCAATCTGCTTGACCAGGCCACGGGCGGATTCGGCCAGGGGGTCGAAGGTTTGGCGGGCGGTGTGCTGGGCTTTGTTGGTCTGCACTGGCTTGGCTACCGACTTGCAGAACGCCGCCAGCCCGGTCACCAAGGTGGCACGGTCGGCGGCATAGGCCGTGGCGGCGCTGGTCCATTCGGCCATGGCATCCAGCAGCCCTTGGCAATTGTCCTGCGTCAGGGCTTCGATGCCTTTCACGTTGTCTACAAAGGCAGCCAATGGCGTGCGGCTGGCGGAAAGCGTGGCCTCGAACGCGGTGAGTGCGGCATCTACGGCGGCAGCTTCGGCCCCCAGGCGGGTGATGTAGCTTTGCACCAGCTCCAGAAACCGCTCCTGCTGGCCCCGGTACAGCCACACAATGGCGGCCAGGTTGGCTTGTTGTTCAGGTGAAAAATCGTAAATCTTACGGGTGACCTTGCGGTAGACATTACGGGCATCCAGCATCAGCACCTGGTCTTTGCGCGCTGGCGGCTTGGCGCGGTCAAAGTGCCACAGCTCGCAGGGCACGGTGCGGGTGTAGAAGAAGTTGGAGCGGATGGCGAGCATCACGTCCACATCGCCGGTTTCCACCAGCTTGCGGCGGACTTCTTTCTCACCATGGCCTGCGCTGCTGGCCTGGGACGACATGACAAAGCCGGCGCGGCCGGTGGGGGACAAGTAGCTGTGAAAGTACGAAATCCACAGGTAGTTGCCGTTGGAGACGTGATTGTCTTTGTTGACACCGGGCAGACCAAAGGGCAAGCGGCGGTCGGTCTTGATGGATTCGGCATCGACCTTGTCCACATTGAAGGGCGGGTTGGCCATCATGAAGTCCACATTGCCCCACAGCGGGCGGCCATCTTGCAGGCGGTGCTTGTCCTCGTAGAAGGTGTTGGCCTCCTGGATGTCGCCCTCCAGGCCATGCACGGCCAGGTTCATCTTGGCCAGGCGGATGGTGGTGGGGGTCTTCTCCTGGCCATAGAAGGTGACGCGCTTCATGGTCTCGAAGCCCGTCTGCTCAATGAAATGGCTGCTTTGTACAAACATGCCGCCCGAGCCACACGCCAGGTCGGTAACCACCCCATGGGTGGGTTCAATCACGTTGACCAGGGTTTGCACCAGCGACGGCGGCGTGAAGAATTCGCCGTTGTCCTGCGCGCCCGCCATGGCGAACTTCATCAAGAAGTATTCGTAAATGCGGCCAAACACGTCACCGGTGGCGGTGCGCAGCGCCTGGGAGTCAAAGCAGCGCAACAGGTTTTCCAGCAACTTGTTGTCGAAGCGGTCGTAGTCTTTGGGCAGGCTGCCGGCAAGCGGGGGAAAGTCGGCCTCAATGGCGTTCATGGCCGCCACCAGTGCGCCGCCCAGGCTGGCACCTGAGGGCAGACGCATCAAGGTGTCATAGCGCGCAGCCTCGGGCAGCATCAGGGCGCGGCGTTTGATGAAATCGGCCTTGTTCAAGGGACGCTTGGGCATAGTGCCAGCGGCCTGGTCGGCCTCAATGGCTTGCAGGGCAGACTGGTGGCGGTTGGTGGCGTGGCGCAGAAAGATCACGCCCAACACAGGCATGGAGTATTCGGTAGCGGTGAGGTTGGAGTTGGCGCGGAGCTGGTCGGCTGCCTCCCACAGGCTGGTCTCTATCTGGGTGATGTTGTGGAATGCGTTAATGGTCATCTCGTCAATTCTTGTTCATTATGTAAGCGAATGGCGCGGTGCCGTCTCCCCGGACATTTCTGCCGGTCAGTTCCAACGTAACCTATAAATAGAACAGATGGCCGCTTGTTGCCTACAACTGCCCGTTTTCATATTACATCCATTGACCTGCGCTGGACTCCCGATCGCCAAAAATCGCGGCAACCTCGGGGCAATGGCTACTTTGGAGAACTTCGCGAAATGAACGTCGGCTATGGAGCAACATTTGCACCAGTCGGCGACGGAGGACGATTACACGATTTCATATTGTTCTCACTGACCGTTAACGCTGCTTTGTCGTTATTGAACTACAAAACATGACCGGCTGCATAGGGGCGGGAACGGACTAAATCATTTGGCTGTCCCGACGACCGCTTTGGCCGATTATGTAGACCAGTTGATTATGTGGATTTGACGCTCTGCGCCCGCTATAAGCCTTGCGCTGGCGCGGAGAACGTGAAGGGGACGGTCTACATAATCCGCAACCCACTAAGGGTGGGGCGAT
>Ga0210017_1005396_pt1 | contig 10255 bp, 10 predicted proteins | sample CryGeyCG2014_020_FD_183966 | JGI IMG/M metagenome (GOLD analysis project Ga0210017, IMG submission 183966) | Groundwater microbial communities from aquifer - Crystal Geyser CG08_land_8/20/14_0.20 (SPAdes) (version 2) | ecosystem: Environmental > Aquatic > Deep subsurface > Groundwater | place... | reverse complement strand
GACTTAGAAAGGGACTTAACCAAGGTGAAAAGTGGGTCTTTTTGCTCAATAGCCATTGTATCTATTTTAATTTTAACTTATTGTTTTTTAGTTATTTAAAATTTGTATAAACCCATTGAATGTAGTAAAACTCAGGTTTTATATAAATTGTACTATACTTTAAATTTTATTTTTGACATCAAATGTGATAAAAAAAACCCAATAATGAATAATAATAAAGTCCAAATTTTTGATACAACCTTAAGAGATGGCGAACAGGTCCCTGGATGCAAATTAAATACCGAACAAAAAATAATCATTGCTAAACAGCTTGATATTTTAGGTGTTGATGTTATTGAAGCGGGTTTCCCAATGTCAAGTCCTGGTGATTTTAACTCGGTTTATGAAGTTTCAAAAATAGTGAAAAATGCCCGTGTTTGTGCCTTAACGCGTGCCAATAAAAAAGATATAGAAATTGCCGCTCAAGCTTTAAAATACGCCAAATATCCAAGAATTCACACTGGAATTGGCACTTCTAATTCTCATATTATCCACAAATTTAATTCCACCCAAGACAAAGTTATTGAGCGTGCCATAGAAGCAGTAGTCTACGCCAAAACTTTTGTAGAAGATGTAGAGTTTTATGCCGAAGATGCCGGGAGAACCGAAAATGTTTTTTTGGCAAAAATGTGTGAAGCCGTTATTAAAGCCGGAGCAACGGTGCTCAATATTCCCGATACCACCGGTTATTGTTTGCCAGATGAATACGGTACTAAAATCAAATTTTTAAAAACGCATGTTAAAGGCATTGACAAGGTCATTATTTCTTGTCATTGTCACAATGATTTAGGTTTGGCTACAGCCAATGCCATTGCTGGGATACAAAACGGTGCGCGCCAAATAGAATGTACCATAAACGGCATTGGCGAACGTGCCGGAAATACTGCTTTAGAAGAAGTTGTGATGATTTTAAAACAACATCCCTATTTAAATTTAGACACTTCTATTAACACGCGGTTAATTTATAGCACAAGCAAATTAGTTCAAAATCATATGGGCATGTACGTTCAGCCCAATAAAGCCATTGTTGGCGATAACGCTTTTGCTCACAGCTCGGGCATTCATCAAGATGGGGTTATAAAAAACAGGGGTACTTATGAAATTATTGATCCTGAAGAAGTTGGTGTAACCGAATCTTCAATTGTTTTAACCGCCCGAAGTGGAAGAGCCGCATTGGCTTATCGTGCTAAAAATGTGGGTTATGATTTGACAAAAATGGAATTGGATATTTTATATCCCGAATTTTTAAAATTTGCCGATCATCGCAAAGAAGTTAATGACGACGACATTCACCATTTGATGAATTTGGATACTTTTTTAAAATCAAGTGTTAATTTTTAAAATAAAAAGCTAGCGTATCAGCTAGAAAGAATGAAATTTTAAAGTTCTTTAAAAGAATTTAAATAAGTTAGTTTGAGTTATTTTGGTTAGTTAAAAGGCAATCTTTTTTTAAAAGATTGCCTTTTTCTATTTAAAAATTGTAGCAATAAAATCGGGTTTATTATTGCTGTCTTTACAAGCTACCATTGTTTTTATAGAAAAAGTTGCTAAGGCATCGCTAACACCTAAGGTGCTAACAGCCGAATCTTTACGACCTACAAACGGGTAAATATCTGGTCCACGCTGGCATTTGCTATTAACATTAACCCTACTTACCTGATTGCCTAAAATTTTAATCAAAGGCAAAAGTTGCTCCGCGTTTTTGCTAAACAAACTCACCTGCTGTCCATAGTTTGAAGTTTCTATGTATGTCATTACCTGGTCAATATCATCAAATTCAACAATGGGAACAAGGGGTCCAAATTGCTCTTCACTAAAAATGGACATCGTTTTATCGACTGGAAAGAGTACGGCGGGAAAAATAAAATTATTGATTTGCAAGCCTCCTTTTTCATTCAAAATTTTTGCGCCTTTGCTCAAGGCATCTGTTATAAGCGCCTTAATATAGTTAGGTTTTTCGGGTTCGGGCAAAGCCGTTAATCGCACGCCGAAATCCCAGGGTTGTCCAAATTTTAGCGCTTCTATTTTGGCGCAAAATTTTTCATTAAATTCCGCTCTAATAGTCTGATGCACATATACTATTTTTAAAGCCGTGCAACGCTGTCCGTTAAAAGCGACGCTTCCTAAAACACATTCATTTACAGCCATATCTATAGCTGCATCAGCAAAAATAACCGCCGCGTTTTTAGCCTCAAGACCTAAAACCAATTTTAATCGGTTTGGTTTAGGATGCAAACCCAACAATGCATTAGCCGCTTTGCTGTTACCAATAAGCGCTAAAACGTCAATTTTACCTGTTTTCATTATGGGTGCTGCAATGGTGTGGCCGCGTCCAAAAATAATATTTACCACTCCTTTTGGGAAGGCCTTTTTAAAAGCCTCTAACAAAACGGCGATGGATAAAACACCCTGGTTTGCGGGTTTATAAATGGTGGTATTGCCCATTAACAAAGCAGGAATTAACAAACAAAAAGCCTCGTTAAGCGGGTAATTATAAGGCCCTAAACAAAATACAACCCCCAGAGGTGCTTGACTAATTTTTGCAGATACGCCTTCGTGAGATTGAAATTTTGCCGCATTATTTAAGTCTGTTTTAATATGGTTAAGCGTGTTATTTACATAAGCGATGGTGCGTTCAAACTCATCTTGCGCCTCAATCAAAGGTTTGCCAATTTCCCACATGAGTAAATTGACAATTTCTGATTTTAGACTTTTAAATTCGACCATAAATTTTTCGACACAGCGCATCCGCTCATCAATGCTTAAATTAGGCCAAAATCCTTTGCCTTTGTTATAAGCATTTTCGGCAGCGGTAAGGGCTTCAAGGGCAAGTGCTGTATCAACATCGGGAATTTCTCCTAAAACCGTTGTGTTAAAAACGCCCTGTTTATCTTCCATAAAAATTGGAGAAAGCACTTTTTGCATGGCGCCATTCCAGGTTTTAAGTTCGCCATCTATTAAGGTTGTGTGGCATAAAACCGGTGCTTTTAGGATAAATTCTTCGGGAATATTTTTAGTTAAAAACGGATTTTCAATCATGTTCATTCAATAGGTTGAGCCTTAAAAAAGCTGTTCAAAATTACTTTAAATTAATGAATTTTTTAAAAAATCTAATTTTGATAATTCTAAACAAAAGGTAAGCATAAAACGCCTAATTTTGAAGTCTAAACGCTTAAAATTATAAAACTTATGATACGACTTAAATATTTATTGGTTTATTTGTTGCCGGCGAGTGTCTATTTTTCGTTTACTTCGAACGGTATTTTAACTTTTATACCGCTATTTTTATTTTTTGGTTTTGTGCCTATTTTAGAGCTTTTCATCGCTCCCGACCGGTCTAATTTTACCACTGAAAAAGCAAACGCAGAAAAAGCTAATCGGTTTTATAGCCTTATTTTATATTTTACATTACCCGTTCAAATTATTTTTTTGTTTTTCTTTTTTAAAGTGATTCAAGAGCCCGGTTTATCAAATCTCACTTTTGCCGGCCGGATTTTTAGTATGGGATTGATGTGTGGCGTAATGGGTATTAATGTTGGGCATGAACTCGGCCACCGGTCAAATCGCCTAGAACAATTTATTGGCGAACTGCTCTTACTCACCTCGTTAAACACTCATTTTTTGCCCTATCACAACGAAGGACATCACCGAAATGTAGCCACACCAAACGATTCGGCTACGGCTAAAAAAAATGAATGGATCTTTTTATTTTGGATAAGATCTCATTTTGGAAGTTATGCCGAAGCTTGGCAAATAGAATCGAATCGCCTGCTTAAAAAGAAAATTTCAAAGTTTTCCTTTCACAACAAAATGATTCTTTACAGTATGGCAAACGGGCTACTGCTATTTGGAATTTATTTTTATTTAGGTTTTTTTGCATTGACCGCCTTTATATTAGCTGCCATAATCGGGATTTTATTACTTGAAACCGTCAATTATATTGAGCATTACGGTTTGTTGAGGCTTCAAGATAAAAATGGAAAATACGAGCGTGTAAAACACCAACATTCTTGGAATTCGGACAGTGTTTTGAGCAAATTATTTTTGTTTAACCTATCGCGCCATTCAGACCATCATTTTAAAGGCAGCAAAAAATATCAAATTTTAGAATCCCTGCCTCAAAGTCCACAAATGCCAACGGGTTATCCCGGAATGATGCTCCTCGCATTAATTCCACCCTTGTGGTTTAGTTATATGAATAAGCGTTTAAGGCAATTTCAAACAACTTTAGCGTGATTACGCCAAAATTAACACTTCAATAAATCATTTTTATGACACAAAAAACCGTAAGTGATGCCATTCAATACCGTCGCGCCGTTAGAACTTTCGACCCTTGCAAACCAATTGATACCACTATTGTTAGGACTTGTATTGAACAAGCCACGCTTGCGCCGAGCAGTAGCAATATGCAATTATGGGCGTTTTATCACATTGTTAATCAGGAGGTAAAAGCTAAAATAGTTTCCTATTGTTTTGACCAAAGTGCTGCCAAAACAGCCAATGAAATGGTGGTGGTGGTGGTTAGGAAAGACCTTTGGCGCAAGCGTATTCAATCGAATTTAAACTATTTAAAAAAAGTTTATGGCGATAAACCCCTATCTGAACAAAGTGGTCGCGAAAAATTTGCTAAAGCCTATTATTCTAAATTGATGCCGTTTACCTACTTCGATTTTTTAGGCATCTTTGGCTGGATAAAATACCTTTTGTTTTTTATAATTGGTTTGTTTAGACCAGTTTATCGCGAGGTACGCCACAAAGATATGCGTGTGGTGGCTCATAAAAGTGCCGGATTAGCGGCGCAAACTTTTATGTTGGGTATGGCCGCTTATGGTTATGATACATGCCCGATGGAAGGTAGTGATACCCTGCGGATTAAAAGACTTTTAAAGCTTCCTTATGGTGCTGAAATAAATATGGTTATTGGCTGTGGCATTCGCAAACCCGAAGGGGTTTATGGCGAACGCTTTAGAATTCCCTTTGACGAAGTCTATAAAAAATGGTAGCAAAAAAAATCAGGGTTTCATTTTATTGAAACCCTGACTATACACTTTTAATTAGGTTCTAAAACTAACTTATCTTTTGATTCTTGAATGACTTTTTGATTTATGAGCATCGGTCTAAATTGGCCATTGACGTACATTTGGGCTTGGTCTTGATAATGTTTGCTCAACACATTTCCCGATTGTCCGGTTGGTAAAATGCTTTCACTATTTTCGATATCCGAAAAATCGATAACACGCCTGGTTGAAGGTCCGGCATCGACAGTATAAGTGCCTTTATCATTCAAATCGAACATTAAATTATTGATTACTTCACGTCCGCCGGGAGTAGCAAAAGGACCCACGTTCAAATAACGTCTCAAAAAAGGCACTTTAACGGTAATGGCATGTACATGTTCTAGGGTGTGAACGCGCTGCCAAGTCCATTTATTGAGGTCCAATCCCAATTGTTTTTCTAGGTCGGCAATGGTTTCTATAAACGCTTCCTTCAAAATATCCTGACGGGTTTCTACCTTATCTTTTGTTAAAACATTATCCCACCAAACTGATTTTTCGGTTTGAATTTGTTTGGTATCTTGACGTTTGGCAACATCGGTTTGCATAAATTGTTCAAAGCCTTTTTCGCCTAGCTCATCCGCAAAGGTTTTGTACATCACTTTGTATTCCCATTTGTAGTAAATGCTTGGGGCTAGGCTGTTTAAATTTTGTGAGCCGTCCCAATTTTTAAGAATTTGTAAAGCTTTGTTACAATTTTCATCTTCAAATTTTTGGTTTGCGCATTCCTTTATTAAAACGGCCACTTTAATGGGTAATACCTTAGAGGTTACGTCGGTAATCATGGTTTTAAAAGATTCTTTATCCCAATCATTTTTAGCGGAAAGCAAGCCAACGATGCGTTTTGCGCGATCTTCGGGTAAATAATAGCCTGGATATAAAGCGCCTTCAATGCTATCAGGCTGGTTGTTAGCCGAATAAACATAGCCCCAAGGCGGATTTATGGCTTGTGGATTTTTAGAAAAGTCTAAATACCGGTTCGGTTCATCCTCCGCATTAGCGCCGTTTAAAACCAGCTTGGTATTGACTTTATTTTTAAATGTATATAATTTGCCGGCTGCCCACCAAGCCACATTGTTAGTCGAATCGCCATACATTACATTTAAACCCGGCGCGTGAATTAGGGCGACCCCTTTTTGAAATTCTGCAATATTGGTGGCGTGCGACATGCTAAACATAGCGTCTAAAGATTTTGAGGGAAATTTGGTATAAATCCAGCTCATGGCGACGGGCGCTTGGTCTTTAATAACGCTCACCACGTCGTTCATTATAGGGCCGTGTTGAGAATAGCGGACTTTAAGTTCTAAATCGGCACTATTTTTAATTTTGATGATTTTGGTTTTTTCTTCAAAATTTTTCCAGCCGGTAGCGGTTTGATATTGGTTTGGATTTTTGGGATTGACGGTTTCTTTATAAAAATCGATGTCATCATTTTCGAACATCGTTAAACCATAGGCAATTGCACGATTGTGGCCGAGTAATGGAAAGGGAATTCCAGCAATATGATAGCCATAGATTTCATAATCGGGGGTTTTAATATGCGCTTCATACCAAACGCCCGGTTGTGCAAATTGCATGTGAGGGTCGTTGGCAAACAATACTTTTCCTGTTTTTGTTTTGCTCGGACTCACTACCCAACTATTGCTTCCAATAAAGGGTGTGAGTGGTAATTTTTTGAATAACACTTGGGCTGCGGCCGATAAATTACTCGACACATCTTGATAGTTATTGTGAATTAAAGTGGTGTTTGGGTCGCTGTTAAAGCCAAGTTCGTCAAGGTATTCGGGCGCTAATTTTGATTTTAAATCCGTAAAGAATGGGTCGGCTTTTTGCGCCATGGCAAAACTAAATGACATATAACCAAATACGCTATACACATCATTAATGCTAAAATGGCTCTTTTTGGCGCCGGTAATATAATATTCTAGCGGCGTTGAACCTTGATCAACAAATTGATTGATACCGTTTAAATAAGCTTCGGTTAATTTATATTTTTCGGAGTTTATATCGAGGTCTGCAATGGCTTTTGTCGAAGCTTCTTCAATGCCTAAAGATTTAAAAAACATATCGGTAACCAACAAATCTTCGCCAAACAATTCGGCCAATTTACCGGGGGCAATGCGGCGCATCACCTCCATTTGCCAAAGCCGATCTTGTGCATGAACATAGCCTAAAGCAATATAAGCGTCGGCTTGATTTTGTGCATAAATATGCGGAATGCCAAAATGGTCATAAAAGACTTCAACCTTATCGGATAAGCCTTTTAATTTTAAATTACCCTTGTATTGCGGTTTTAAACTGTTGGTAAAATACCATAATCCCAACACCAAAATAAGGATTATTATTAGAAATAGTCTTAGAAATTTTTTCATGTGCGACTCGCTTTTACTTGATGATTCAAATATAACAGATTAAGTTGATAAAAAGGGTTTGATAACCTAAAATAAGGTTTGTAAAAGTTTAAAGACAAATAAAAAGAATAGTTGATTGCGCATTTTATAAACTTTAGCCTCTATTTTTAAAACAAATAAGCCTCACTAGTTTTAAGAATGTTCTTTTTTAAGGTACACGCCGCACAACTGGGTGGGTAAATTTAAATGGTTGTAGGTAATGGTTGTAATTGCTTTTGTTGGCATCGGGTGAAAGGATTCGTTCAGGAGCGGTAATATTGCTCTAAATGAAGCAATTACGAAAATATAAACAAGCGTTAATAATTCTATTTATTAACAATAGCAAGTAAAATCACTTAATTTGGTGCGTAATTAGTATATTTGAAGTGTTAATAAATAATATGCGCAAATGGATTTTAATCAAAGATTAAAGCGATTAAGTGCCGAAAAAGAACCATTTAAAGGTGATTTAGCAAGGTTTATTGGCGTTCATTATTTGCAAATAAGCCGGTATGAAGAAAAAGAAGCGACCCCTTTTGCTGATTTAATGACAAAGGTTTCTAATGCTCTTTGCTTGCCTTCTGATTTTTTAATGAGTGTAAGCTCAGACAATTTAGCCAATAGTAAACTAACCGACAAAGAACTACTCAACTAATTTAAAGCCATCTAAAAAATGCAAGAAACTAATAAATCTTTAATTATAACTTTGATTGATGCCTTTATTACCAAAAAGTAAATTCAACAACTAGCACTATAAAAAATATTGAAAAATGGAAACTAAATCTATTGATTTACTAACAAGAAAACTTAAAAACGCTCCTCAAAGTGTTTTAGAACGTGTCATTGGTTATGTTGATGCACTTATAGAATCGGCAACAAATAATAAACCATACGGCTTATCTAAAGAGCAACAACAAATTTTAGACAGCCAAATCAACTCCGATAAAACTACTTATACCGATGCCGAAAAACTTTATACTGACTTTAAAAAGAAGTATGAATTATAAGATCATTGTTTCACCTATTGCTTCGAAAAACATTGAAGACGCCCTTGAATACTATATTTACAAAGCTAGTAAGAAAGTAGCTTTAGATTTTTTAAAAGATTATAAAAAAGCTTATAAAGCTTTACAAATAAACCCTTTTTACCAGTTTCACGATAACAATTATCAATTTTTACCTTTTGATAAATTTCCCTTCATTGCCTTTTTTATTGTTGAAGAACCCAGTAAAACTGTTTTCTTAAACGCCATTTTTAGTACCTCACAAGACCCTAGTAAATATCCTGTTAGATAACAAAACCAAACAAATCTTACGAGGTTTTTTGCTGTCTAGACTTTGTTCTGCATACGCATGTTTGTGGCTGCGAAATCGGGAGACTTCACACAACAATTCGCTGGTTTTAAGAATGTTCTTTTTTAAGGTACACGCCGCACAACTAGGTGGGTAAATTTAAATGGTTGTAGGTAATGGCTGCAATTGCTTTATTAGCATTGGTTAGCAAGATGCTTACTCGTTACGGGCACGCAAAACAGTTCTGCGCTATCAATTCGTGTTACCTATCCGAGCAGTCGGATAAAAGCAATGTGCTGTGTGAGCGCAGTGACAGACAAAAAGCACATTTAACGGTAGCGAGCGGAAAAAAATAAAAGACAGGGGGTTTTTGACTTTTGCAAAAAACTGGATTTTGTTTTGTGGGGATTTCTATTCTTTATCTTTTTTGTAACCTATTTGAGTTCTTGGTTTCTCGTTCTCTTTTTTATCAATCAATTCATCCAAATAGTTAAAAACCAATTCTATATTCTTTCCGTGATTAGATAGTATCTTTTTAATTTCCTCTATTTCTAACTTTACGTTTAAATTATCTGTCAGTATTTTACGCATTTTTATAAAAACTTCTGTAATGCGTATACTCATTAATCTTGCTCTTTTACTTCTAAGAACGTGTGATAATTGTAAAATTCCGTGTTCTGTAAATACCATTGGCATATATCGTGTTCCGCCTCTTCCTTTTTTTGAGGTCACAAATTGTGACCTCAAAGATTCGTTTTCTTCTTTTGATAATTCAAACATAAAATGAACCGGAAAAATATCGATATTACGTTTTACTGCTTGTTTTAGATATTTTGTTTCTACTCCATAAAGTTCTGCTAAATCATTATCTAACATTACTTTTTGTTCTCTAATTAAATAGATTTTATTGGTAATTATTTCGTCTGGAATAGTAATTTCTGCACTCATCTATTTTATAATTTTCTATTGTAAAAATAGTTTTTTAATTTGATATTCCAGATTGTAACTTCAAGATATTGGATGAAAATTGTTTACAATTTCGTGTAAGTAACGGGGAAAGGATTCGTGCGGTAGCGGGGTTAAATTTAGATATACTTGTGCAAAATCTACATTATGACTATCTTTGTTCTGTAACAACCCAAAAGCGATGCAAATAGCTCAAAACATAAAAAAACTCCGTGATGAAAAGGACTTAATGCAAAAGGAAGTGGCTAGATTTTTTGGGCTATCTATTGATGAACTGGTACACTTGAATGGTAAAAAATACCTAAAGTTATTACCTTTGAATACAAAACTACCTGAGATGCTTACTAAAAGTAAATTTTAAACGTTCTTTGAACAAAATATTTAAACCGCTAAATAAAAACTCTATGTACACAACCTATCATTTAACATCGGCACAAGAGGTAAGCTCTGACATACTGGATGCTATCAAAGCCACTTTTAAATCAAAACCCATTACCATTATTGTGGAAGCGT
>Ga0210017_1005394_pt1 | contig 10260 bp, 10 predicted proteins | sample CryGeyCG2014_020_FD_183966 | JGI IMG/M metagenome (GOLD analysis project Ga0210017, IMG submission 183966) | Groundwater microbial communities from aquifer - Crystal Geyser CG08_land_8/20/14_0.20 (SPAdes) (version 2) | ecosystem: Environmental > Aquatic > Deep subsurface > Groundwater | place... | reverse complement strand
CCAGGATTTCAAAAATATTGCTACCTTGGTTAACTTCAGGTTGGCATCTGCCACCTAAAAAATCACCGTTTACCCATTTATGGGTTCTATTGGACTGTTAATGAGCTAATTATGCAATAGGTCTATTATATGAGTAAAAATACAGTTATTATTATCGGCGCCGGACCAGCTGGTTTAACGGCGGGGTACGAACTAACAAAAAATGGTTACAACGTCACAATTTTTGAAGAAGATGAAACTTATGTCGGTGGCATCTCAAGAACAGTTAAGTATAAAGGCTTTCGTTTTGATATAGGTGGTCATAGGTTTTTTTCGAAAAACGAAGAGATAATGAATTGGTGGAAAAACATAATGGGAGAAGACTTCCTAAAACGTAAGCGTGTTTCAAGATGGTATTATCATAAAAAATTCTTCGATTATCCCATAAATCCTTTTGAAATAATGATTAAATTTGGACCCTTATTCGCTTTTGAAGTATTCTCCTATTATTTATATAGAAAATTGCTTCCGATTAAACCGGTGGTAAATTTAGAAGATTGGTTTAAGAACAATTTTGGTGATTTTCTGGCAAAGCCATTTTTTATTAATTATAACTTTAAATTATGGGGGATACCGTGCAATCAGCTTTCACTTGACTTTGCCGCGCAGAGAATTAAAGGTATATCTTTATTTGGAACAATAATAGAGGCTATTAAAAGAACGCTTGGTATAAAAGGAAACGTCAAAAGTCTTATAAATGAGTTTAACTATCCCAAGTATGGGCCGGGAGAATTGTGGGAAAAGGTTTCTTCTCTGATAGAAAAGAATGGTGGAACCATATTAAAAGGTAACAAGGTTGTCAAGGTTTTCATCGATAAAAACAAAGTGGAGTCTGTTAACGTCTTGTATAAGAATAAAATAATAAATTATAAAGCTGATTTTTTCCTATCTACCATGCCATTTAAAGATCTTGCGCTGGCAATAACTCCAACTCTACCCAAAGACGCATTAGTTAGTGCGCAAGATTTAAAATATAGAGACTTTATAACAATTGCTCTTGTAATAAATAAAAAAAACATTTGCCCGGATAATTGGGTATATACCCATGATGAAGGACTTAAACCTATCCGTTTTCAGAATTTTAAGAACTGGAGTCCGTTTATGGTTCCTAATGATAAAGTGACTGTGGTAGGTTTGGAATATACTTGTTTTGTTAATGATAATTTATGGAATATGAAGGATGATGAACTTATTGAACAAGGGAAGCAAGATTTTCTAAAACTTGGGTTTGCTTCGTACAATGACATCATCGATGGAAATGTGGTGAGGCTTCGGAATGTTTATCCAATATATGATTTGTCGTATAAACATAATGTCGAGTACATAAGAAAATATATTGATAATATTACAAACCTATACCCCTTGGGACGCGGTGGTATACATAAATATAACAATAGCGATCATTCAATGATGACAGCATTGTTAACAGTCAAAAATATATATAGAAAGAATAAAATTTATGATGTTTTCAAAGTTAATATCGATGCGCAATATCATGAAGAAAAATAAAATTCCTAATTCCATTAATAGTCACTTCTATATATATTTGTTCTTGTGTTATTTGTAATTACATGTGTTACTTTTTAATATACTGGGGTGTACCCCGTATAATAAGACCGGAGTCTATGATTAACTAAAGTTAAAGAAAGGGAGGAACATGTTTAAGCGGATTCCGGTTGAGACCAGAAATGAAATTCTGGCCAAAGTAAAAGGTGGTCAAACTGTTTTGGAAGTAGCCCAACAATATGCTGTTTCCACCAAAACGATATATACTTGGCTTTCAAATGAAACTAGACCGGAGATCTCTATTCTTGAGTTTAACCGGCTGAAAAAGGAGAACGAGGAGTTAAAAAGAATCATCGGTTTAATTACTTTAGAGTCCGATATACCAATCTTTTAAAAAATATTGATTGGGCGCGCTATAGTGTCGGAGATCTTTGGAGCAGCGATCTAACCTATCTTAAATTTCAGGGAAGATTCCTGTACTTGGCAATTATTAAGGATATTGTCTCCAGAGAAATTATTGCTTTTAATCTTTCTACCAGGCATGATTCAGATTTGGTTTTAAAAACCCTCAAAGAGGCTCTTTTAAAAACAAATAAACAAACAAATAAATTATTAAGCCCAATAATATTAGTTAAACAATATAATCCCTTCTTAGATGCAGAAAATCAGGTGAATGAATCTTTTGCAGTAATGGTGAACCCTGACATTAGGCACTAAAAACCGTCAACTAATCATTATTGGATATCCATCTTGGCTGACCCAATGACATAACCAGCCATATCTTGATAACTTTCCCACTCATCTTCCAAAACCATAAAACTGACCCAATATCCCTTTATGGTCCCATTCTCTGACTCAGTTAAAAAAACCCTCTCTTTTGACCTAAGATTATATTTTTGGGTCTCGTAGGACATTTCAACGATCGCTTCTTTATCCCCAACTCCTTGACTTAAAACCTTGGCTTTTATCCCTTCATTTTCCTCCAAATCTTTGATCTGCACTTCCATAATTTCTGGTAAGGTTTTCTGGGCGTCAAAACTATAAATCATAACACTTACCTGATTAATCTGGTTTGGTCCAAAAACTAAAAACGGAATCGTTAGGTTGTATTTTTCAGCGGTCTTTTCTGAAACAACTTTAGTCACATCAACCATTTCCCCTCCCAACCAAGAGGCAGGATATGCAACTGAAAACTTGTTATCGGGCGTCGTGAAAATCATGTATGTTTGGTTTTCTGCGGGGGTTTCTGAATTCTGATCCGACAAACCGGCTTTTTTGCGACTAACCCCATAGATTACAAGCGATGTTAAAACCAATACAATTAATAGTATAATAGAAAAATTTTTAAATGAGCCTGGTTTCATTGGATTTCTTTTAATCCTTTCTTTGAAAAATATATTTTTAGGATTTAAGTCAGTTTACTAGCTTCAAAAATCGAATCTTCACTTTCCCGAGATCATCTTTTTTCGGTTTTGAAACCAACTCCAGCCGGTCAGAAATAAGGCGCCCAAGCCAAAAAAGAGACCGAAAAGTTTCATGACCCAACCGAAAACGGGAATTGAAGTCAATAAAATCCAGACAAAAAGCCCCGCGGCAAGAATCCAAAGCGGCGCAGTTTTCTTTTTACCCAGAATTTCCAAAATTTTCTTGCCTAAGACAAAACTTACGAAAAGATTGCTTAAATAGGCCAGAAGCGCCAAGATCAGACTTACGATAACGGCAATTGGAATACCAATGATGGTTATCATTAACAGCATAAAGAGGATCGGGAATAAAATCACAACCAAAAATCCAATCAAGAGTGATTGCCCGACTTTCTGGATTCCTTTTTCAGTGACTTTTGTAAACAGATTGGGGACTAAAAACATGATGAGAAGGCCGATTGCGAGTAGGCTTAAGAACGAAAGCAGTTTTATTCCTGCTTGGGCGACAAATAAGACCTCCCAAAATTTTTGGGGATTGAAATGGTAGGTTTCTTGAGGCGGCAGTTTGTGGATTGTCTCGCCAGAAATTACAGCTCTTTCCGAAATATCGGCTTTCTCAGAAGAGATATAAGTTAGGCTGCCGCCAATATCAGCGCCGCGTTCAACTGTCAGCTGGCCTGCACTCAACTCAGCATTCCGTCCGATCTTACCATCCACAATTGCCCTGCCGACTCCTCCCAGAAGATCTTTTTCGACTTTTCCGCGCAGGTAGATGTTGCCTGCTGCAAACTGAGTTGATCCGCCGACAGCGGCTTCTGGTTTTAGCTCTAAAACACCACTGACAACACTTAAGTTTCTGCCGATTTGCCCACTGACGGTTACTTCACCACCCGCTACCCGTACATTTCCTTCGGTTTTTCCGGAGAGATTGATCGTTCCTCCTGCGGCCAGAATATCGCCTTTGACATTGCCGCTAATCGAGATTAACCCGCCGAGAGCGATCACGTCTCCTTCAACGGTCCCGGCGATATCAATCTGACCGGCGGCAACTAATAAATCATGGTTGACAACTTCTTCTTTGGAAAGGCTGATTGTTTTCCCGGTGTTTACAAAAGAATCACTGGCAAAAACCGGCGAGATTAAGGCGGTTGTAAAAATTAGAACAGTAGCCCAAAAACCCATAAATGTGATTTTTTCCAACATCATTTCCTCCTATAATCATTCTTAGCCCCGACGGGATTTGAACCCGTGTTTCTGCCGTGAGAGGGCAACGTCCTAGGCCGCTAGACTACGGGGCCCTAAACACAAACTTAATTATACCCGAATTGCTTCAATTTACAAAATGAACTGGTCTGTGATTCCAACTCTTTGATCAAACCTTAACCTCGTTGTGACAAAAGCAGGGCTATTTTTTCCCCGAAGGCCTGAGCATTTTTGGGGTCTTGGGCCGTAATAATAGTTTCAGAAACCACCACATCTTCATTGAGATAATTAATTCCCAACTCTTTAAATTTTCCGCTTAAGCTGGAAAAAGCCGTAGCATTTTTACCCGTCAACACCCCGGCATTAGCTAAAATCATGGGCGCTATGCAGATGGCTGCCACAATTTTTCCTTTTTCAAAAGCCTCTTTGGCAATCTGCAGGGCAGTCGGATTTTCAAAAAGACTGGCCGCACCTGGACCACCCACAAAAACTACGGCATCGCAGGAGGCAATATCCATCTCAAAAATCGTTAAATCAACCTCAACCTTTTCTCTCAAAACTCCCTGAGCTTCCCCTAGCTCGGTTGACACAACCAAAACTTCGGCTCCCTGATTTTCTAAAATTTCTTTAGGGATTAACAGCTCTTCATCACGAAAATCTTTAAAAGCAATCACCAGGTAAACTTTTTTATTGGTCAGGTTTAAATCCTCCATGTTGAACCTCCTTTTATTTTGAATTTTTACGGTACTTCTCCATGCCCCGCCGATTCGGCGGGTTAGTCGAAGAATAATGACTTTATTGTTCGACCGTAGTGGAGAACTACCTTAATTTTTGACTTTTATTGCGCGTTTGGCCAGAATTTCCTTAACTTCCTCACTGGAAACCTGGGGAAAATATTCGTAGAACTGCCCGATCGCCATGAAATCTTTTGGATTGTCGACAAAAATTAATTCATCGGCAATGCTCCTCAAGAGGTTTACTCTGTCAAAAGGGATAATTGGAATTGCCACCACGATTTTAGCTGGATTTTTTAAGCGAACAGACTCGACTGCCGCCAGCATGGTGTACCCGGTGGCGATTCCGTCATCTGCCAGGATGACGGTTTTCCCCGAAAGGGGAAGTTCTCTCTGGTCCGCCCGAAATTCTCTCAGATATTCTTTAACTTTTTCCTCCTTGGCTCTGATTTCTTGCTCGAGATATCCTTTCCGAAATTGACTTTTATATTCCGGGTCGATAAATATCCCTCCTCCTTCAGCTATTGCCCCGATGGCGAATTCGCTGGAAGAGGGTGGATTTATCTTTTTGGCCACCGCCACCTCCAAGGGTAAATTGAGTCGATCAGCCAAGACTGCCCCCAAGACAACACCCCCTCTGGGTAAAGCTAAAATGAGTGTTTCCGGTAGATTGCTATATTTTATTAATTGTTCAGAAAGTTTGATAGCGGCGTCCTGGCGATTTTTGAAAATAATCATTCCCTCTCCCCGAGGTTATACTTTTTGCAAAAAAGACACGATTTCATAAACGACCCCCAGCGCAAAAACTACTATTAAAATATACTCTATTGAAGTTGGGATACGGATTGAAAATTCGGGCTTTTTATCGCCTGCAATTTGAGCTTTTCGATGACTGTAAATAATCACGATTCCTTCAAACCCACCCATCAGTGATCCTGCCATCATAATTAAAGTGATAAATTCTGTTACTCCGGATATGAACAGAAGGAGAGGAATAAAGCAGGCTGCGGCCCAGGCTAAAAACGGCGGAAAGTGAAAATCATAGTGATAAAGGTCTTTCAAAATCGTTCCCAGGGAAAGAAAGGTTGAACTCATGGTCAAGGTCCCCAAGAAAGCTCCCAGATAAGTCATAAAGGGATGCAGGTTTACTAAACCACCAATGGCGTCGTCGGAGGTATTAAGCCCTGTTATCCCCACAATCACCAAAGCAAAAATGCAATAAAGAGTAATTGGAATAACGGTACCGAAAATTATGGCCTTTTTAAGTTTGCCTCGTTCTTCGCGCTTAAAAATTCCTCCCATCTCGGGAATAATCGAAGCTCCTCCTAGAGCAAAGAGGATGACCCCGTAGGGCATAAAGAAAAAAGAAGGATCAAAATGACTTAAATTGGAAGGATTAAACCAGCTTAAACCCATTCCGCAAATCAGCACTAAAACAATAATCAGCAGAAAACCTAAAACCAGTTGAAAACGGGAAATGAGCTTGACCCCCAAAAGAACTAAAAACGCCATCACTCCGAAAAAAATAAGACTCCATCCAAAGCTGCTGCCGGTACTAGTTAAAGTCCGTAAAAATTCACCCACTTTGATGATGTAGGCTGTCAGTGCTCCGTAAAAACCAAAAAACATAGAGAGCAGGGCCAAGACTTTCCCTTTCTTGCCTAAATATTTTTCGGCATAACCGCTTAATTGGTGCCTGCCATGAGTTGAAAGGACAACCTCTCCATGCGAAAGGTTAAGCATCAAAACAACTGTCCCGAGAACAATTAAATACCCGACTCCTGCCCAGAAACCGATTTTGGAAAAAGCATAGGGAATACCAAAAATGCCTGCTCCGATAATGGTCCCGATTAACATGGCTGAGGCTCTGAGGATTTTTCTATCGATCATTCTTTTCTCCATTCATAACCACTGTAGCTGATTATTATATCCGAATTACTCCATTGAAAAAAGAGGAAATTCTCCCCGCCGACTCGGCGGGTCGAACAATAAAAAGGAAAGGGTATTATTCTTCGACTGGAACCCTGAGCTTGTCGAAGGACGCAATGGAGAAGTACTTCTGAAAAAAATAGTTGTGGTCCTCAACGGAGTTTACCCTGATCCGCCAGATGGACGGCGAAGGACCCGAACAATAATTTTCTCATCATTCGGGAAAACCACCCACTTCGCTTTTAAACCGATCCTTGCGGAGTGAGAAAACTGCGGTACAAATCTATCTTCCCGACTTTAAATCTGGTTGTTTCCTCTAAACTTAATTTAGCGGCACTAGAGATCAAATTGAAGATCTGAGATGGCGGACCTTTTGCTCTAGCCAAAGCGAGATGAGGTATCAAACGATCCTCAGCTTGAAAACCAATTTCGGACAAAGCCTCCTCTATCCTTTTTTTGAAAACTGCCGAATCGGATGGCGCGCCATACTCTAAAACCAAGACTCTGACTTTTTTCCAGGAAGGATAGACATTGATGAACCCCGGGCTCAATCAAAAGGGCGCGTATTGGCTCGCCTCAAATTTTACAACCCTCACTATGTCGGTAACTTTATAATCGTTCGAGAGGACTACGGGTTCGCCCGTGAATGAATCGAATGATTTCGAACTTGCCGACCCGCCGAATCGGCGGGGAGGATACCACGGCGCAAGCCGCGGTAGTTCATTTTTCTCAACTTCATCTAAAAATTTGAGGGTAAGGTGGAGATTCGCGCCTGAAACTCAAAGGAATGGCCAATTGTTTTGAGTCAGTTTTTTGATAAGTTTGTCTATTTCCTGTTGTTGTTTTAAGGGAAGGGTAAATCCTAAAAAAGTCTTAAGGTTTCTTTCTCCATTTTAAAACCCGGTCGTCAATCCCCAAAACATCATAAAAATAATGAGAGAAATAAAAAGGTATTCTAAGAAAATTTTGAAGGTTAAATTCTTCTCAATGAGATGATGAATTATTCCCCAAAATAAATAGTAAATCGCCAGAATCATCAGGGAAAGGATAAGAAAGGTTGATAAAAGATAAAAATCCAGCAAAATCCAAGCTGCCAGCGTAATGATTGCCGAAACCAAAAAAGCAGCAATGAGATATGAACTTGTTCCGGCTTTTAAACGCCACAACATATGAATTTGGAAAAGAAGGGTGGCTAAGAATATGAGCAGTAAAGCCAGATAAAAATTAAAACCTAAAAAATGAATACCCTCTAAAATCGAGTCATAGAGCATGAAGATGATAAAAAATTTTACTCCGTCGTGAACGTGATGGGTCAAATCCGAGAAGTTTTCGGAATAGAGCGCAAAATAGGAAAAAAACGTCCCCAAAATAACTATTTGTCTTAAAACAAAATTTTCATTAAATAAAATGAAGCCGGATATCCCGATCAATAAAAAGACAGGATGAACTAAATAGGGCATTAAATCCAGATAGTGTTTTTTTTGAACGATAAAAGTTAATCCCGTGGCTAAGACAACGCCAATGAAAACCAGACTTCCAACTAACAGAAATGACTGTAGGTCTTGTTCCAGTGCGAGTCTTGCCATCAGCTGAAAACCGAAAAGAAAAGTTAGGGCGAAAATTAAGGGTAGAATATAATTTTTGAAATATTTGATGTGCATTTTACTCCCATGGATAAACCTTAATTGGTTTAGCGCATAGATCCGCCAGGCAAGCGGACAGACATACCTTCAATAACATGGTTTCTAATAAGTTTGTCTATAATTTTTCGAAAAAAGCTTCAATCAGTTTCTTATACCTACTTTTAAATACGTTTGTCAATAATTATAATATTACTCCCATGCTCCCGAAGATTATTCCCAAAAGGGAAAGACCGAAAAAAACTGCATGTGTTAAAGAGTGACTGCTTTGCCTTTGCATACCCTTGAGGTTTAATGACACCGAGTCGACTCCAAAAAGAAGGACTAAAACTAAACCAAAAAGGATATAAAAAAAGCGGATGTTTTCTTGAAACGATTTTGGTTTAAGTTTATTGATGATATTTTCACTCCGGCTCATAAATTCTCCCAAAATGCTGCCTGCATATAATTGAGGGTTAGGTTCTGGAAAAGCAGAAAGGCTTGACTTTGTTTCAACCTCATTCCCGGCTCTGTCTTTGGCAGAAATAAAAACCACGTTCTGGTTTAAAGCTTCCGTTGGAGGAACCAATACCCCTTCATAGAGATCTTTTTGGTACGACGTAAGAATCAGCGTAAAATCTCCGATTCTGGCTACCGCTTGATCCGGGTCAGAAAGCACGACAACTCTAACTTCAATAGCTCTCTCACCCATGCGCCAGAAAGGGGTCACCTCTAAAGATCCGAGATCAATAAAGGGTGCCAAAGTGTCAATCACCACCGAAGCTGGGAAGGAAGGTCCGCTTGCATTGCCAGCTTGATCGGTGGCAATCGCGGAAAAAACGTGACCCCCTTCGGGAAAGGGTTCGGGTGGCCGATAGGAAAAAGCATTTTGTGAATCAGCCGGAACTTCCCCTAAAAGTAGATCTTGATCATAAATCGCAACGGTTGCATATGATTCGCTAATGCCCTCAATTGCAGGTTGCGGATCATTGAGGATAGCTTGATCCTGCGGCTTTAAAATAATAGGCGGCTGGGGAGATGTTACGTCTGGCTTTGCCTCTGGCAGTGACTGGCTAAGAGTAGTTTCAGAAGAAGAAAAACTCTCTACAGTCTTCTGCTGAAATAAAGAGCCCAACATCTGAACACAAATCGTAGTCTCGCTCCCCTTAAATTGGCCGGTAACCACCGCTACTCCGATGTCTTGAAACTCTGAGTTGATGATATTATCTCTGTGCGATGGACTATGCATCCAAGCATTAACCGCTCCTTCAGCAGTAGTGAAATCTTTGGCCAAATTTTCACCAGCATAAAGATAATCGTATCCTGCTTGTAAAATAAAATCCCAGGGGGTGGTACCATCCGAAGCAACATGAGCCCAATACTGATCGGCAAACATATCTAACCCTTTTTCATAAGCGGCTTTTTTTAACATTTCATTCTCTTTTAATAAGGGTAACTCTCTTTTCTGTCGTTCCAGGTTGGTCAGATTGACAATTTCTTGAGAGGAGATGGCGGTAGCTGCTATGGCTTTGGTTTTTGAAATGTCACTAAAAAAACCTAGCGCGAACTGAGAAACAATCAAAACCAAGCAATAGAGGGCTAACATGCGGAAGCGAATTAAATGCGGATGAAATTGATTACCTGAGTGCGGAATAAAGAGTTTTTTTAAACTTCGCATGGGGATTTTGAATATACCCAAATTACCTCATTTTACAAAAATTTCTTAAGAAATAGTAGGTTGTAATTTGGAGAATACTTAACTTATTTACAATTTAATTGAAGTTGAGTATATTAGGACTTTCTTTT